>Ga0214543_1003778_pt1 | contig 29195 bp, 7 predicted proteins | sample CNSS2metaG_FD_160094 | JGI IMG/M metagenome (GOLD analysis project Ga0214543, IMG submission 160094) | Root nodule microbial communities from cowpea collected in UCLA plant growth center, Los Angeles, California, USA - CNSS2 | ecosystem: Host-associated > Plants > Roots > Nodule | place: USA... | reverse complement strand
TATAAAAAAAATATATAGATATATATATATATATATATATATATAGATATATATATATATATATATATATAACTCTGACTAATGAGATATAACAAATGAGGAATGTGAGTTCAAGAACAAGAAATATGAGAGTTAAAAGTTTGATATCGATAAATATTATAGATATTTCATCTCGATGGTGATGGTAAGTTTATGATGAAATTATATGTTCAATTAAATTAAATAATTTGATGATAAAGGCGAAATAATATCATTTATTACATAATTAATTTTATTCTTTTAGCATATATTAGTTTTTATTTCATAATTATTTTTTATTGTTTTAGAATATCAACTGATCTCATCTTTGAGTTCATTTTTACTTCATTTTCTTACTGTGTATCATAATGACTACCTTTCCTTTTGACTTTATTAAGACTTAACTTTGTCTTGAATATTTTTTAAACTTTACTTTTACTATTTTTAGTATTTCTGATTTTAAGTATAAGGTTTTACTATTTATACACATATCGAATAAAAAAACAATAAATATAGCAATAACTAGAGATTAAAACTATTTTTTTTAAAACAAGAACAAAATATATATTTCATCATTGTTAAAAATAATTTAAGAAAGTACCAATTTAAGATAAATTTGACGTGGTATATAATTTTAAAAAAATTGTACGTAAACTAATTTTAATTTTTTTTTATCTTATTTTGCATTCGTACATGTCTATAGAAATTTATCCAAACCATTGGCGTTGCTAGAACCTGTTTATCCATTCAATCTATGGATAATACACATCGTCGGTTTCCTCTTTTTGCACCCCACAATTTTTAACTGCATCTCCATAATTTCCAAAATGATAATTTTTTTAAAATTAACTTTCAGATTACCTATTTTATAAATATTTCAAAGCAAGTTTTCTTGAATTTTCAGAGTATAATTTTTAAAAAAGAATTTTCAGAAAAAAAATTCAAAATAAATTTTGAACAAACTTTACAAAGCACATTAAATACGTTTTAAAAACAGGTTTTCTAGAACATAATTTTTATAAAAATATTTAAAAAAAAGAAAAAAAAAAAAATATATATATATATATATATAATACATTTTAAAACGAGTATTGAAAAACTAGTTTCTAAAACAGAAGATAGTTTGCCTTTTTCTAATAATACGGGGGTGCACTTAGTAATAATAGGTACCGAGAAAAATCCTATCTTGTTATCAAAGAGATATTTTTAAACAAAAAATCAAGGTCTCGGCACTTTTTCCCAACACACGTGGCACCAAATCATGCAAAGGAATACACTGATAACTATGAATCACCTTCACTCTCTCACTGAGTGGCATAAAGTTTGTGCATTGTGCTTTGATGCACGTGCGTGCTCCAAAAATGTGTGTACAATAAATACAAAACTTAGTTTCATTTTCTTCCAATTGCATTCAATTCCATTGTGTTGAGGAAAGCCAGCCACTGCTTAGTGATGAGCTTCACTGATATAGATATTTTAACTTGGATTTGTTCAATGAAGTTGATAAGAATGTTCTGATTTTTAAAGGATTTCACTGGTTTCACTTCAGTGGCATGCACCAAAGGCCAAATTGTTCTTACTTTTGTAGATAACCACATGATGATCAGAGTGAGCTTCATGATCGTAGCTTCAGTTGCTGCAATGACGATTTCGCGCTCAAAAACCAGTTCTTCTACAAGGAAAAAGGGTACATTAAAATGTTCAGGTGCCAACATCTTTAATCTATTAATAAAAAGGCCATTTTTTTTCTTTTGAAAAACAAGTTTGGTAATTTATGGAAGTGATGTTAGTTCATTTATTTCTGTGTCTTCGTTATGTTGATTTGTTCTACTCTTTTGCATGATGCTTAGAGCAAGAGTTTGAAGAGTGGGAAAATAGCACTGTTAAGGTTAATAATAAAGTGATACAGGTAGTGAAGTACCCTCCATGTGTTTGCTCAAAAAAATCATTAGGAATGTTGAAAGAAACTCACTATAGAGTTTGCTTTTGCTGCAGAATGAAGAGAAGGAGATTAACTTTGAAATGCAAAAAAATCTGCTAACAGGAGAATTTAAGGACTTGGAGCTGCTAATCGGTGGTGAGAAAATGCACAATCTTACAGTGAAGGAGATAGTGCAGAATTTGGTACCAAATTACAAGCGGAGAGAAGCAAAGCTTGAAAGGAAGCTTCTTGAACTGAATGGTCTAAGGGAAGAGCAATCTGCCATTGCTCAAATGCAAAAACAGTTAGAGGAAAAGACAGAAAAAGTGTACTTTCTAGAAAAAACCATTGCTTCCTTTCAGTTAGATACTGAAATTATGCGAGAAAAAATAAGAGATGATCGAATGTCAAAAAAGCAGCTAGTTATTGCAAAGAAAATGATAAATGAGATGCAAAGGAAAAAGGGTGATGCAGGTCCTGTGAAGGAACAGATATTGGTGCTCCAACAGCAAGTAACAGAACTTCAGAAGTTTCAAAGTTCAGGGGGGAATTCTTCAACAAAGAAGAAACTCAAAGATGTTCAAGACATTGAGGTGGAAGTTTTGGAACTTAAGAGGAGAAACAAAGAGCTTGAATTGGAAAAAAGGGAGTCAAAAGTTAAGTTGGTTACTGCGCAAGCAAGAATCAGAACAGAGGTGAGAGTAACACTCAACCATAGAAAACCAAAACCTTTTGAAACCTTTCTCACATTCTCTACCTAGAAATATATTTTTTCCCCTTTTTCACTGGCTTTAAGCATTACGAATTTAGCACTGTGTTATTACATGTGCAGGAGGAAACAAGGTCAAGAATAGAAGAGGAAATTGCTGGTTTACAAGATGTGCATGAAGAACTTTCAGAGCTTGTTGAAACATTGCAGAGAAACAGATTTGACATGGTCGAGGAAGTTGTGTACCAAAGGTGGCTTAACACATTGTTGAGGTATGAAATTCAGGATAATCAAAGAAAAAGTAGAAAGGCCTCGAGAAGAGATTGCAGCAAGAATTCAAGCACAGAGCTGTGTGAGAAAAAGCATTCATCAACATCTGATATAAGCGACCTTGAGCTTGAAAGCGTCTCCTCCAATGCCACATTAGATGAGAGTGATGAAATTGAAACTACCACCTTTGCAAGCTCTTCTAGCAGCAGCCAAAGTAGTAACAGTAGCATGAAGATGAAGGGATGGAGAAAAACCATACTGCATTCTAATACTGCATCCAAATTATTGGAGAACCCAATACAAGCAAAGAAGAAAAGAGTCTCTTTCAGTGATTCAGTTAAACTATGTACTCATTCAGACATTGCAGAGGTTGTTGAGAGTGCAGAAGATGAGAAAGAAAAGATCGTGGAGCTCGCTTCTAATGTGGTGAACTCCACCAACATTGATTCCATTGAAGAGAATGAAGGTGCCAGGAATATAGTTGTTCATTCTGATGAACTGTATTCAAGAAATGAACCCATTTCTAGCATTGATTTCAGGGGCAAAATCATAGTGGTGTATCTGGTGACATTTTTATTCTTTACTCTGATTTTGCTAGCGTGTGTCTGGATCAGATAATGGTATCCTTAATTGTATGAAACAGAATTGAATTTGTGGATGGAACCCCATGGTAAAACGTATTTTCTCAGTATTGTTACTCATAATTTGGAAGTTTTTTCATCATATTAGTGTAATTTTTTCGCAACATTTTACTGAAATATATAAATTTTACAAATTTTATGTATATTGACCGGTCGTGTTAGTATCATACTCTTTCATTGTGTATGCATGAGACGATTTTAAAGGGAAGTCGTATTGATCTTATACAATTATTGTGTGAGAAATATCATATAGTTCAAACTATACTTTGGTTACACTTAATCTAGTTCTATTGTTTCTTCTTTAATTTGAATTGAAGTTATGCAGACACAATTTAAGGATAATGTGATTTGAACTAAAGTTATGCAAAGATGACACAATTTTAACATGTGGGTTGAAGTGTTATCATTTCTACCACTTTAATAACAATTAAGAAAACAATAACATAACAAGTGTAATTAAAGTCCGGTTTAACTCATTTGACTTCTTCTCTTACAAAAAAAAGTTTTATAGGATCAACACCACTTTATTTTGACAAGTTTGAAGTCATGCGTATTTAATATAACTTTTTCACAGTAAAGTTGCATCATGCAATCTACTTATATATTTAAAATTTTTAAAACTTATTTTGATAATTTTATGAAAAAATGACACCAGTGAAAAAATATAATATGGAAACTTAATACAATTTTTGGATTGATGGTCTATGATACTCCGACACGCCTCATAAATAGCGTGTACCGTATTTGATATTATCGGATACCGACACTTATACGATACTTGTAAAACACACTATATCTAATTTGAAATATATTTTTTTATCTTTGACATGATTTTGACAATTAAAATAAGGAACAAATCTTATATTATTACTACTTTTTCGCATATTAGATATTAGATAGATAAATTAGATTCATTTTTGTGTTAGTTGACAATTTCAAATTTAACATGTATATACACATGTCTCGTGTCCTATATTTTTTTTAATTTAACCATATTTTCATGTCCGTGTTCGTGTCATATCCATACCCGTTTTCGTATCTGGGTAACATAGTTGATGGTAGATAAAATAGTAAAGGCTATATTTCATTATTTCTTCCTCCTTAGCTTCGTCATAACAAAATATAAATTTTGAAAGATTCTCCAAAATACTAAACCCGGATTTTGAAAATTAAATTAGCAAAAATATATAGTAGTAAAAGTTTATCTTGAAATTTGTGGGTTTAAAAAAAAATCTGGAAATTTATGAGTTGATGGTTGAAATCTTTGCAATGGTTTTAAATTGTAATTAAGTTAGGATCACTATGATGTTTAGAAAATATGATATAAATACAATTTATGTGACTGCAATTATGATGATGCTTACTGTGACCGACCTTGAATGGCACTAGGGTAGTTTTTTCTAATTTAGCATGTCACCAACTATTATATAGGAACACAATTTTCGTTTTACTTCCTAATCCTAACTCTCCATATTAGTGGACAACATTGATGATGGTGGAATTCTTAATATTCCCACATGAAATTGGAATCAACGTAATTTCTCACTTCAAATTTGTCACAAATATAGAGACCTAAAAAACAACTTTTGCTGAATAAAAAGAAAAATAATTCGTCAAATCAATACCAAAACTAAAAGAATAACAAATCATGGGACCTCCGACCAAATTTTATGCGTGTTTTGATTAGTCTTTCGAAACACTTCTAAAAAAATTATAATTTTAAGTTATATAAAATTTAAGTTTTTTAAACTTACGTAAGATATTTTAAAAGATTTTCTCTAATTATAATCCGTATTATTTAGTTAGGCTAATTTGTTTACCTAATCCTTTATATAGAATTTCTTTAAAAGCTACGTTTGGTTACAATCGCCCTAACGGAGAAGCTGGGTCTGTGACGAACAATGCCCCGCAAAATCTTCTACTCGAAAAGAAAAAGAAAATAAACGTTTAAATGGATAAAAATGTAATATAATAAATAAATAATTATCAAAATTGTATGAAAAAAAAATGTATAAACTAAGGAAGTTGGTGAGCAACACGGTTACACTCTTTTTTATTACTTATTTTTGTTTTTGCGTAATGAAAATATCAATTACTTCGTCATTCGTCACAATATTCAACTCATAATGAAATTATGCATTTCTAATTAATTATAATTCATTTTTGACATTTATTTCCTAAAACTTTACCTATATAACCTATATTTCGTGCTTATTGTCCACTTGTTACTTCTTTGAAAAGACATATTTTTCAAAAGAGTTCATCTTCTCACCTTTGTCATCATTAGCTTCAATTCTGCAACTCCCCCTTTCAATTTTCCAAACTTCAGTCCCACTTTTTTTTTTATCTTAATCATCGCATATTTTTAGGTTTAAATGATTGAAATAATTTCCATTAATTGAGTTTGTATGCATTATATTATCACATAGATGCCTAGACGAAAGTCTACATAATTTTCAACAAATTATTCTAAGTTTTTTATGATAATAAATAATACTAAATTTATACCAAGTTTTGTTCAATGTGAATTCATTTAAATTATTTTAAAGCTAAATAAACATAATTTGTTGTTCTTTGACATCTGGAAAAGAATAATAAAATGATTAGAAGACAATATGATATATACAAGAAACATAAGAAATCTCGTGAAATATTATTAAATGATCAAAATTTGGACATGCTACAAAGAAGTATAAGATGACTTATTTAGAAGAAACATAAACATGAGATATTCAATGATTAAGATCTCAACTTACCACTACAATTATACATTTGATGCTCAAGAATATCATTAAAAAGTTTGAAATAACGCATTCACAAACTTCAAAATAAATCCTAATACACAAACCTAATATTTAAATAATTTATACTTATTTTAGTGCAATTATAGTTGGTCAATATAGGTGTTCAAAATAATGCATATTCTTTACTCAATCAAAAAAGTGCTTTATAATGTAGTGTCGGCCAAAAGTAAAAAAAAAATTAAATATATATTTAATCTTTAGATGTGAAATTAAAATTTGTCAATATTTTAAATTTTAATATATTTTAGTTTCCGAACTTTAAAATGAATAGATAGGATTTTTTTAGTTAAATGACATTAATTTTTTTAAGCAATATTATTAGTTAATATTTGAATTGTTTATATCACTTGACACGTTTTAGTTCAAATATTAACCTGAAAAATCATTTAACAAGTAAAATAGAAGTTAGTGGCATCAGGTTAAGAAAAAACTACATCCATTTATTTAGGACACGAACGAATTTCAATTTTTATGAGTGTCTCACTATAAAATTAAAATGAAATGAGAGAGGATGCGGGCTGACACATGATGTCCCTATTTTCTTTAACCAAACAGATTGTAGGCTGACCTGACGTTGACCTACGAGGTAGCTCGACGAGTTAACAAGTTCAGCAAGCTGGAATGAATTGGGTTCACGGGTTGAAATCTCTATCCTGACTCGACTTTTTTGGGCAGGTTGGTGGGTTGGCCTGTTGGGTCCAACCTATTTTGCCATCCACATCATTTTTAAGTCCAAATTTAGGAATTAAAAACATATTTAATCAAAAAATAAAAGTTAAAATGTTCAAAAATGAAGAAAAATGAAGAAAAATACACAGATATTGAGAATGGTGGATATTAGCCCCAACAATGTTTAATACAAAAATATTTTCTAGAAAAATGTCACGTGACAATTATATTGTGCATTGAAACTATGACTAAGGATTTTAAAATCTCATTGCCTTCGGTGAGTGCCAATAAGAAATGAGAAACGAAAGTTGATTTGCGAGAGGATATGAGATTAGTCTCTCACTGAGAAATAAAAATGAATTTAGAGAGGTTGCAAGCTGACACATGATATTCCTATTCTTTATTTTATCCAAACAGGTTGCAGGCTAACTCGGCTTGACCTATAAACTGGCCTGACGGGTTAATGGTTCAGCAGGCCGGGATGAATTGGGTTCAGAGATTGAAATCTCTATCCTAATTCGACTTTTTTTGGGTTGACTGGTGGGTTAGTCTGTCGAACCTAACCCATTTTTCTATCTATATTAATTTTGAGTCTAAATTTAGAGATTAAAAATATATTTAACTAAAAAAATTAAAATTAAAATTAAAATAATAAAAAAAAATACACAAACATTAAAAATAGTTGATATTAGCATCCAAAAGACATGTTTAATACAAAAGTATCTCGTAAAAAAGTGTCATGACAATTATATTGTGCATCGAAAATCTAACTAAAGATTTTAAAATATTGTTAACAATATTTATCTGTATGTTATTATATATATATATATATATATATGTTAATACATATATTCTTTACAAAAATAATGTATTTACAAATTATTTAAATAATGTACATTATAACATCTCATTTTTCATATATATATATATGAAAAATATATAATCAAATATTTTGAATACTTACACAATTTAAAAATAATTGTAAATTTATATGATTATTTCTTTTAATTATTTGTTAATTCTTATATTATTAAAAATAAAATAGAAAAACAACTTATATATACTAAATAAAAATTCATATATATTGTTATACATTCTTATTTAATTTGATATAAAATTTATGACAAAAGTTGTTTTACTCTTTGTTCTTATTAATCACCTTTTTATTTTAACGTATATTTTTGGTTATAAAACAAATATTGAATCTTTATACTGTGAAGAGAAGAGTGTCATTTGATATCTTATTCTACAAAATAATACAAATATTTGTATGTCATTTCCAAGGAGGTTTTAATTTGCGGTGCCTTATTTTACATTGTTTGTATACAATTCACTCATTTTTAGGTTTTCTAACGTAAGCACTTCAATAAAAATTATCTTTCCAATGCACTACTATATTTTGGATTTTTAAATAGATCCCAAAAAAACAATCACAATTGACGTTTTTAATTAATATTTTATTTATTAAATTATAGTTATTTTACTTACAACACAAATAAAATTTAAAATTTAAAAAGTTTAAAAATTGTATTTATGCTATTATTTTGCGGAATAATTTTTAAATATACCTACATTTTTTTAACTGAAATAAAATTTATTTAAAATGATAAAAACAACTAAATTACGTAATTACAATAACAATTAAAATTATATAAATCAATATAAAATACATATTTAAAATAAAGATTAAAATTGGTTGATTTTATTTTATTGAATCAACACAAATCAAACAAATAATTTAGAATAAATATAAAATTGGTTTAAATTGGGATTTTTTGTGATTATGGATTAATACGGGTTGATAATTATCAGAACTAATAACCAAAGGAACCTTGAAGTAAACGGAATGAAAAAAAATAATTAGAAAAATTATGTGGATAAAGTTTGAAATAGATCGTATTTATATAAATATTGGCACAGAAAAAGGATGTTAAAAAAATAGAATTTAATTATCTGTATAGCATTAAATTTTTATACATAACATTTATAAATTTTATTATATACTATTTTTCCTTTATAATTTTTATATATAACCTTTATAATTTTTATACAACATTTATAAAATACTCAATCAATTGAATGAAAATCGAAAATAGCATTAGTATAACTCAATCAATTCAATGAAAATTGAATATAGTCTATATTGTCAAATAGTAATTTTTCCTTCTTTTTATCCTTGTTGATTGCATATTAGTGTATTGTATTTAAAAAAAAAAAAAAATTTATAAATTAATCTTTAAAAAAATCAATAGATCGTTCGGTAACCTAAAACCATTGTTTTATTGTTTGATATCAAACAATACATTTCAAAAAAATAATAATAATAATAATAAAACGCAATTTAACCCTCCTTACCTGTATTTTTTTACTTGTATTTTGATTTATTTTTCACATAAAACACCAATTTTTAGTCAAGCAAATAACTATTCTTAAGTGCTTATAATAGATAATTAAGGAAAGTGTAATTGGTAGTAACTTGCATTTGTTAAATATCGGAAATGAGGTTAATTAAGATTATAGATTAAAAATGATTAAATAAGCTGTTAAAAGTAATCTTGCCTGATATTTCATATACTTTTATGTTTCTCCCAAAATTCAATATTTTTAATTAATTTTTATTAAATTTTCGTAATATACTAAATATGAAAAATCTTTATATTTTTTTTAATTGTCATTTTGTTTTGTTTCAGTCGGAGCGATATGCTTTGTGTTTTTTTTTCATTTTAAAATTTGATTTAAAAAATAATTACATAAAGAAAACACTAAAACATAAAGTCTTAAACTTTAATTATTTTTATAAAATAATGCTATTGTGTTTTTAATAAATAATACAAAAATCAAATTAATCATGTGGAAATAAACACATGTAATCGTGATGTAAACTAATCCATAGAAGGGTCTTTCTGACAAAATCAAAAGTTGAGAGTTTAATTACAAAATATAAAAGTTGTTAAAACTAACTAATGAAACAATGTTTTTTAAACAGGACTCAATTAAAACTATTTAAGTTTGCAAATAATTAAAACTTAATTAAACTTTTAATTTAATAGTTGACCAGAAGTGAGGATATGATATTATAATAAAAAAGGAGAGAGAAAAAAACGAGGTACACTGAAAGCGCGTTGAGTGGACGCAAAAGCATTAAGATTAGCACAACTAGAATGAATTCAAAGTCGACTTCCAGTGGACACCACACACACCATGCATCACAAATTCACCCACCAATTCATACTTTCTGCAAATGCTATTTCAACCATAACCATTCCTTTTCCTTTCACATTATTATAGTACATGTCATTCAATATAATACATTAATTAAACTTAAAATACTTACAAAAATAACATTAAATTTAATAAATAATAATTAATTTTTATTCAAACACTTCAAGCGTAATTAACATTTATCCTTTTTAACTATTACCATACTTTGCCAAAAGAGATAAACAAAAAGTATGTAATCTTACACATTTAAGTCAACTACAAAGAGAAAAACTAAAAAAAAAACAACCTCAAACTTTTTCAATCTTTCCAAAATAATAATAATTTTTTTATAAATTAAAAATCTAAATTTTTATATCAAAAAAGATTAAACAAGCAACACTGCAACTAGTTGAAGGACTTGTTTTGTTTCCTCAACCAAGTAATACTTTAGAAATGAGATAACTTTAAAGGGAAAATATTTTCCGCATTCAAAATACTTATTTATGATATTAATTATTTTTTTTCATAATAAACAGTTGATATTAATTATTTTCATAAGAAGTAACAAACACTAACCAAGATCATTATCATTAATAACAAAGAAAAAAGTTGTGAAAATTTCATTCACCCACCTTTTTCATGGCAAAGAGAAGAAACTTAAATCTAAAACATAGTTTAAAAGAGACTAGATTATTTATCTAAACAATAAACATCCAAATCTCTAACTTTCAGATGTTCTATACAATTTTTCGATCCCACATCAAAAAGCAAACGGCGGCGACCGAACATGCACACGGCGGCGGAGAGAGAGTTCAGGGGTGGTGGTCGCGGTGTTCCCGGTGGCGGATGAAGTAATACCCGGGCACGGGACTTGAGCGTGGCGACCTTAAAGGCATCTCGTTCACCTGTTTCCCGTTACTATCGTAATAGATTACGCCCGAGAAATCCAACGGCTCGCACTTGTCCCCCATCAGAATCGTCTTCTGCCACACCCCGCCGTTCCCCCAATCCTTCTCGCCGCGCTTCTTCTTGCTCTTCTTCGGCAGAAACGGCAGCGTTTTGCCGCCTATGTTGCTCAGAAGCTTCTTCGGTGATCGCAGTTCGATCCTCCACTCATCCTTCGGCGGCGCCGCCGCCTTCAGCTTCCGCGGCAGCCGGCTTGCTCGCTTCGCGAGCACCGCTAGCACCGCCGTCACCGTCACCAGAAACTTCTGCGCTTGTTGCTTCGTCGAGTCCATTGCCGAAAAGGAAGAGAATAACAAGAGTTTCAGTTTCGTGGAGAAATGTGAAAATGTTTTGGGGTATTTATAAGCTCCCGGAGTCTCCGCTTCCTTTGAATATAAATAAAGCCGGTCAAATATTTAATCTTATATGATAAAGTTTTTTAATTTAACAGTTTTTTTTATCATAATAATAATAATTGTTTATTTTAGTCTACAGATTATTTTTTTAAGCTATATAATTGTCTTTAAATTAAATTCAGATTAAATATGGGTTTAGTTCTGAAATTAATCTTCAAATGATTGTCTTGTTGGTCAAATATTTTTCTGAGACTTGTAATGTAGTTAAATTTTACTAAAACAATCACACATTATATTTATTATTTACTAAATAATTTTTATAACTAATCAATCTGCATAAGATCATAAAATTTAAATCTTATAATGTTTAGAAAAATTACGGTGAGTACACGTGGGTGTGTGATATCTTTGCATCTATTAATTACGTATTTGATAAGGTTAAAATTTGTCTTATGGAGATGCATTACCAGGTTAAGTAGGATACTGAAATTTAATGACTGGTATCATTTATAAAAAAATTATGAAGGTTATGTTTTCCAATGGAATTTTTAGGAAAGTTGTCTGAAAAATGTTTATCATTTGTGGAGAAGGATAATTGCACACGTTTAATTTCTTCCTCTGTGCCTCTTTGATTGTATATCATAAACTTTGTACTACTTTAAGATAGTTAAATAACAAGATTTTTGTTGTTATTTATTTGATTTTGATTTGCTTTATTTTCATTATCATTAATTTTATCTAATTAAGTTGTCGGATTTCATTCTTTGTATGAAATGCTTAGACGTGAAAAAGGGGAAATAATATCAACTAAATAATTATTTATCCACATTAATGAAAAGTAGTTATAACATTTTTCAGAATTTGTTTTACATATTAAGGAGTTATTAGATTATTATTTTGTTTTAGTTTCCTTTGACTTTAGCTTTTTTCCTTTAATTTTAACTTTAATTCTTGTTTTTTTTTTTCTTTTTGTATTCATGTTTCCAACTTTTTTTTATTAAATATTTAGTTTTGTTTTTTTAAATTTTCTTTTTATGTCTTAATTTTTAATTAGTTATATTTACAAATTATTTATCGTATTATATAAAAGTTTATAAAAAAAGGTGCAATGTATTGTATAGAAGTCTCTATATTCAAATAGCATACATATAGAAAATTTACATTCACTCATGATAAGTTGAAATTTTTGTGAAGTATCATACCATCTAAAATTTTATATAATCTTGAAAATTAACCTGCTCAATCAGAAGAAACAATTTAAGAATGGAATTATGAAATTGTAGTATATGTTCAGAGTTATTAGGGCAATAACTTAATCTAGAATTCTTTTACAAGACTATTTAGTATTACTTTTAAGATAACGAATTTCTCATGTATTATTTTGTGAATTTAATTAATGCTATTTTTACTAAAAGAAAATAAATTATTAAATTTGGTGGGGCTGGAATCATGATAATTTAGATAAATGAATGTTTGAACAAATATCATGAAATATGCTTAGCAATATGTACCTACTATATTTTTGTCTCTATTATATGTAAGTATTTGGATAATATTTAATTATTTTGTTTACTATACATAAAGCTTTTAAATTATAGACATTAAATGTAGTAGAGATAATATATTTCACATAGATGACAAAACGGATTAGCTTTCACGAACCAATTTGTTAGTTTATGTTAAAAGAAATGGGTTGGAATATAGACTTCAACCCGTAAATTCGTTCTTATTTGAACTATTCAATCCGATAATTTGACGAACTAAAATACGATCAGTTCGTTTCGGTCAGTCAACCCATATTTTTTTAAATTAAAAATAGAAATAAAAAATAATTTTTTTATATTGTATTTTTTAAAATTGTGTAAATATATAATAGTATTATAGTTTAAATCATTAGCACTTATAAATTAAGTTCCAATTATTAGTTATAATAGGATAATATATCATGTAAATAATCATTATTTTAATTTATCTAATTAAAAACATTACTAATCAATTAAAATTTTAAATTTTTTTATATGATTAAATATGCTTTTAATATTAATTTACATGTATATATAAACAAATTTAAAAAAATATATAAAGTTTGAAAACAAATTAAAAAAAATGATGGCCCAGTCCGGTCTGGGGCCTGTTAGCCTATCTTGTCCAGGACGAATTATTATTATTGATCCGTTTTTGTTTGATGAGTCAACCCGACCCAACACATTTTTGACGGGTTAAGGACAAATCAGACCAAAATGGGTCGGACTACCCTGTTTTACCATCCCTAATTATGTAGTGAAAATTAATTTGTTATATATATATATATATATATATATATATATATATATATATATATATATAATATAATATAAATGTACTTCATTATATAAAATAAACACAACTTGTATTTAGAAACACCACAGAAATGTTATGTTTTCACCTCGAATTAATAATATTTCAAATCGATTCTAATATATACATTTTCATCTCTCAATAAAAATTTTCTACCAATAACAATATTACAACAACTATCATTGAAAACGATTTCAAAAATTGTATAATGATAAGATCCTTTACAACTTTAGTTGAGCTGATATTTTTTTAAAAGAAAACATTTTGATAACCTAAGAACCTATTCAATAAATATTTGATTAAAAATACACTTAATCGTATATGAATAAGACGATAAACGTATTATACAGAGATTAAGAAAGATCTATTTTGATTATACTTCAAATGGATGCGTATTTGTGAAATATTGGAATTTGGAAATTGAGTTTTAAACTGCATTGAGGTGTACAATTGAAAATTTAAAGGGAATAATTTAAAATTTAAAATTAGGTCACCAAAGTTATGTTTAGGAGTGGGGAAGAACATAAATTCTTCCTAAAAAAAACTGGAATGTGGTGATGATTAAGAAAAAAAAATATATAATGTGATCAAGAACGTGTCGAATTTGGTCACCAAAGTAAAAGATCGTATCATTATGTTTTACACGTGTCGTGATCCCAACCACTGCAAGTGTAATGGGAAAACAAGTGGTTGAGTCAACGTTGGTGGTGTCTGTGTCTAGCCGCATTGCGCTCCATGTTGGATATTTAACTTATATTTAGAGAAATTACAATGAGTTATAGTTTTAATTAAAAACCCATTTTTTAAACCCTACTTATCTTTTTATATTTTAATAAAGTGATGTTTTTCTATTTAAAAAATTATTAATGATATTTTATATAAAAAGTATGAAGAAGAATTTATTTTCAAAGAACAACTTTTATATCTTAAAACTTCATTTTGTAATTTTCACTATTTTCAATGAGTTTTAATTGATAAATTATTGTTAAAATAAAGTATAGAGACAAGTGTTACTCTATTAAAAAGTTAAGAAAAGGAACGTCATTTTATTACAAATATAATAAAAATAAATGTTTTTTAAAAATTAGAAAAGTTGTATTGTCGTTTTATCAAGATCTTCATAAGAGAAATGAGTGTACATTTTAAAATTAAAGAAGATGTGAAATTATTGTAAAATCGTGAAGAAAATTGTATATTTATTCTAGTTTCATTATTATATTTACTGCTAATAATGTTAACTATTTATTCTAGAATAAATTATAATTATTAATGATAGTGTAAAAACTTAATTCATATTATAATTTTGTAATGGGAATTGGGCACTTGGGGGTGAAGTGGGTGATTCTGATGCATAGCATTGAAGGCAGAATCAAGTTGTACAATGTTTGTGCGTTTCTCATTTGGAGTGGCCCCACTAACTCGTGTGACACATTTACAACCATCAACATCCCACCTTATAATTTAGTCTTTAAGTTCTAAATGGCGTGGAACCATGCATGGTGATGTTTTCAATGAGGCCACTTCGGAGTGGCTTTTGATGGAAATGTTTATTCATCTAAATGATTAAAGTTATAATTATATATTTAGGATTTAATTATTCATTTTCTCTTTATTTTGGTTGAAAATTTCTAATTAGGTTTTTATTTTTTTTCAATAAAGTATTATTTTTTTAAATAATTGACTCAACTAGGTATTCTCTATTAATATCTTACAAACGGGTTAAAAATATATTATGTGGCAATTCTTAGTTTTTTAGTTTTTTTTTTCAAAGTTTTTTGTTATTCACGTGTCAGATCTTGTGATGTGGTATGTGACACTGTCAAATCTACATAGAAGAGTAGTGTCATGTGCCATTGTTAAACAGAATAATGTCACATATCATATTGTATTCAATTTAGTCTATACATATGTGTCTCTTTGATTCAATTCAATTCCAATTTTTTTTAAATGTAACAACTATCTAAATTAAAACCAAATTCATTAGATTGTAGAAATTTTCTTCATCTTCTTCTCCTCTTTTTATTCTTCTGCTTCAATGGAATTGAGAATTGGAAAGGAAAAAAAGGGGAAAGAAAGTGTGTTTGTTTGTGTGAGTGATGAAGAAATGCAAGGAGGATCCTCCAGGGGTGAAGTGTATGGTGAATGGAGATGACAATCAATTACGAATTTAAGACCCTAAGTCAGTGGATCAATATGCTAAGAGAGGACAAATATATAAGATTAAGGGGGTAAAATAAATTTTATTCATATACTTACTAATAATTTTAACAAAATCAGGGGTTGTGCTTGCTCACTCTCGTGTACACGTAGGTTCACCACTGATGGCAGATGTGAGGTTTTGGAGATGGAGATGGGGGTTTTATGAAGATGTTGAGGGTGGGGAAGTATTGTGCGAGTGATGTGTAAGTGGAAAAGATGAAGGTGATAATGGGGTTAAGTGTGGCGTGGTGATGATGAAGCTAATGGAAATGGTAGCCATGGGTGTGGAGATTGGAGAGGATGAGGAAGATGATGGAGGTTCGTGTGGTTAGAGAGATAGAGGAGTGAGTGTGTGCCCCTGAGTTAAAAATCATGGTGCGGAGCAAAAGTGTAATATGGGAAGTGAAAATTTGGAAGAAGATGGAAATGTGGATTTTTTTTGAGAGGATGAAGAAGAATGAAGATGGTGAGTATGGGTTTGAGTAGCGTGGGTTCTTGTATATGTTGGGGTTTGAAGAATTTGTTAGGAAAGAGAGAAGAGGTGAAACAAGTGACAACGTGAGGGTGGAGAAGATTTTAAGTGGTATAGACAAATGTGTGAATAAAAATATAGGGGTGTGAATGTAAAAAACTGGATTTTGGACTAGCAACCCATTAAATAGGGAGTTTGAACAAAGAACAAGGTATGCAATGAGTGATTTGGTCTTGGGTTAATGGCTCATGTAATGGGTGTGTGAGGAGTGAACTTTGGAATGCAAAGAGTGAATTGGTTTTGGATTGATGACCCACTATGATGCACGAATACGATACATTTATCGTATACGACACGTATCCGATACGTCAATACGTTTATTTTGAAAATAATAGGATATGATATGAGATATATGAATATTGAAAAATGGGTACAATAATTCTTAAAAACATAATAAATATATTATTGTTATTGTGTTAATCCAAATTAAAATTATATGTACTAAAGTTATCAACATAAAAAATATAAATTATTGCCATCATAAAAGTACCATTGTAGAAAAACTCTTAAATAATGACCAATTTTAGTAACCAAAAATATGTTAGAGACCAATTTATAGACTAATTATTTTGGTAGTCAAAACCTTGGTAGCTAATGTTAGTGACCAATTTAGAAATCAATTATTTTAGTAGTCAAAATCTTGGTAACTAATGTTAAGGACCAATTTAGAAATCAATTCATAATAAAAATGATTTTAATTATCAATTTAGAGACTAATTATAATTTTTTGGAATTATTTTAGTTGCCAATAATTTTTAGTTTTTAAATTGATACTTAAATTAATCACTATATAGTGACTAATTATTTTTGTTACTAAAATTAATCATTATTCAAAGATTTTCTTGTATTGTACTACGACTTTGTAAATTAGATACTTCACTCATAAGTATCGATAAAGTATCCTAAAGTATCGGATACAAATACGTGTCAGATACGGATACGTGATCCAAGTTGAAGTATCGGTGCATCATAGATGACCCATATTGAGGGGCTTGCGAGGTAGTAATAAGGGAGGTTGGGTCAAACTCAATCTGATAGTGACAGGGGGTGCAAACAAAAAATTGGGAGGTGCTAAGAGTAATGTTTAATTTTTAATAATTTTTAGTTTTTAAGTTATTTATTTTTCATTTTCTTTTTAAATTTTGGTTTTCTCAAATAAATTAAAAACCTTTTTTTATTAATAAATCTTATTTACTTGAACGAAATTGGATGTTGATAGAGACCACCAAAATTTATATCTTGGTTGAAATCTTATCTAACCACATTTCATTTTGTCATAGAAGGATATTATACTCTTGTCTCTTCTTCATCTTTATTATCTTAAACTTATAAAAAACCAAAGAGGGAAATAAAATATTTAACTAAGTAGGGTTGAATTTTAAAAACGATGTCTATTGTCTTAGAATGTTCTTCCTTGAAAACCAACCTTGGTATAGAAAATGAAAGTTGAACACTAAGTTTAATAGCTTAAAAGATAAATGTAAAACTAGAATTTAAAGTTGATCCACGTGGAAAATGAAAAAAGAAGAAGAGAGAGAATAGTTTAAAACTCATTGGGTGACTTCACATAATGAATAATACAAATACTTTAGCTCTTTCCACAAAAACTTATAACATTGACCATGTTGTGTGGTTCCACTTTTATTCTTGTGTTAGACACTTAGGTTCAATTGTGTTGAAATCAATATTGATAAAGATCACACAATGTATTTACAAACAATAAGATAAATGTGTAAAGACTAAGAAGGAAGAAGAAAGATTATAGGAGAATTTAATATCGATTTAGAGCAAACTGATCCTACATATAGTATTAGTTGTTCAACCTTTTGAATAACCAATTTTCAATATCTTTACAAGTTGTTACAAGCACGCTCACATGTGAATCAAATACAAGATAGGAAGATAACAAATCAACTCTTGAATACAATCAATAGAATATAGTTTAACCCTTTGATCACACAAAGAGGATGTAACACATATCTCTTGAAACCACGTCAAGAGAATCAATTTATCCCTTGAAAACTAAGAGAAAACAAAATGGGATTAACCCACAAATTCAAAAAGAAAAAGAATGAAAAGATATTACCCGAGTTTTATAGTAGAAGCATTCTCTAGTGTTTTCACAACTTTAACACATAACCCTTTTTAAATCTTTGAAAAAAAATAATAGCGGTGAATGAATTCTTAACGCACTCTTGAAACAAGTTCAAAATTGCTTAGATGAATAAATAACTCAAATTTTGTATTTAAAACTTGTTCAAAAGTTTTTAGCATGTTAGTGAGAGGTTGAATTTATAGATTTTTCAAAACTTGGTTTAAAGCTAATTATGTTACAAATAATCAATTATGATAAGTTGGTAGTAAATTATTTGAAGAGAAAAAAAGTTTTAGTGAAAAATCACTACAATTTTAATTTGTTATGATACAAGTTAATTGGTTAAATTGATCTTCTTCTTTTTTGAAAAACTTTTAAGAACGTCTTAGTTGTCTATTGTCCAGAAAAAACACATATTTAATTGTGTAGCATTTGAAAAAATAGTCGAGCTAAAACACATTCTTGATGAAATAAAATGTTAATATTAAAAAGGAGAGATTTGAATATAGCTAAAACATTGCACTAAAGATTTTTTCAGATTGTACTATTAAAGTCTTGAAGGGTCATTTAAAGTTTTCATGAAAAACATTCACAATTGTTTTATAAAATATTTTTACAATTGATTAAGAGAAGCACTATATGAGTAATACAAAGAGACAATGAACACTTTGAATTTTATACTTGTTGATCCCTAACCTGTGTTACATCCAGTTTTGTAATCCAAATTGCAAAGGGTTCCACTAAATAGTCAAATGTTTACAAATATTTTTCATTACCACTTTTGACTCAGATGTGTACACAAAGTCTTTCAGGTTATTAATCGAACTTCCTCTAAGTTAACAAGTACATAATGTCTAACCAATTTATACAACAATAAAGTTGTTTTTATAAGACTTCACACTCAATCAAATAGATATGAAATATAATAACTGTTTGTTTATAATATAACTTCATACAAACATGAAGGATATACAATGAAAGTGTTTTTCAATGTTGTATTCGAAATCAAACAAACTAAGTTTCTTTAAATTTTACAATATAGAGCATAACTTAGGTCTATTCTCAGATGACACGTATCAATTACTTTCAATTTTCAGTATTCTTTTTGTACAAATTAAATTGGGGATTTAAGAATTGAAATTATGAAACACAAATTACAAAAAAAATAAAAATAAAATAAAAGAAGAATAAATGAAAAGAAAATCAATAGATTCAATATCCAAAGAATCCTCTTACACATTGTTCCAAATATTTAGATCCAAGTTTGAACAATTAATCGATTCAATTAATAAACTAAACTAATTATACAAATTGGATCAAAGTATCATTTAGTCCAATTCATATTTAGTCATTAAATTAAGATAATTTATTCCAAATTTGAATTCTAAAATTGGAAATGTAATTTGATATCACAAATAGAAAAATCAAAATTTCAGAAGAAAAGAATAAACCCGAAGTGAAGAAGGATTTGTGCAAAATTAAATTTGACTTGTTTAATCTTAATTATACGAGTTGACCCTTAAAGATTTAGTTCTTCGTTGTTGAAGAAAATAAAAGCAAAACAAAGGACGAGTGGAAAAGATAAACAAAAATGAAAGAAAAGGAGAAAAACTAAAACTCTGAAATTTAGTAAATTATATTTATCTTTTTGTTTAAAGCACATTTTGACAATATCTAAGCTTTGGAAATTGAAGTAAATGTGGGCTTTAAGTATGTCCATAATCCCAATTACAAAAGTTTAAGCTAATACATGAAAAGTCTATTGTGCATGAGTGCCTTTACAAAATTTTAGCAAATCTTTTAAAATTCTAAAAATTGTAAGAAATAAAAGATAACTCCAAATCCAACAAAACATATGTTCATGTTGAAACCTTAGAAATTTATGATCCAATGTAACAAAAACAAGTCAAAAATAATTTTTATATAGAATATTATGACAAAAACAATGAACAATATTGAGATAAGATGAAAATAAAAAATTAAGCAAATGTGTACAATGAATCCAATTTATTACCATTGAAAAAAAAATGATGTAAAAAATGAAAATAAATCATATGAAAAGTGCAAGTAGAGAATTTTTTTTTTCCTAGTATAACAAATGATATTTCTAATTCACTAAAAGTTAGGGATGTCAAAACAGGTCAATTTGGCCCATTTAAGCTTGACCTGTTTCTGAGTCGTCAAAATTGGGTCGGCTTGAGCCAAACCGTCAATGGATGAGTTGGTTGGTTGGTCGACCTCTTCCTTTTTATTTTTAGTTTTATTTTACACATGCATTTTGTGAACTTGCAAGAAGGATATGCTACAAAAACATAATCAATGAAATCATTCATTAGAGATGAGATAGGTTGCAACCAAAAATCAAAAACCCAATTTGCAATCATCCCTAATGAATTAGAAACCCCAATTCTCAAAAAATCAATAACCTCAATTCACAAAAATTATTTGCAAAATCAGAAAACCCAATTCGCAGAATCACAAACCTCAATTCGCAATTCGCATAATCATGTGCAAAATAAAAAACCCCAATTCACAATTTGCAAAACCAAAAACCCCAAATCTCTCCCAACATTCCAACAACCATCACCCATTATTGTCTTCTCCTTCATCTCAAACACCCACAACCAGAAAAAAACCCATTTAAAGTGGGGAAGGAAGATTGAACAATAATGGAGAAGGATTGGTGGCAACACTGGTGAAGCTCCTGGCCAACAATGCGCCTTGGAAAAGTTGAGTAACACTGGCGATCATATTCGACTCTAACATTAACAACGAGGTGAAGATGGTACAACCGTTGGTGAAGGTGGTGTTGTTGGGGCGTCACGCATAGAAGAAGATGGAGATGGGTGCGGTAGTTTTCGTTCTCTTTGTGTCACATGTGGTTGTTTATGTTGTGGCTGAACTACGAACGAATGAGGAAAGGTGAATTATGAGAGTTGAAACAGGTTGCTGGTTTTTGTGGGTTGGTCTGTCTTGTGGCCCGCAGGCTAGCAGGTCGGGCTTCTTTAGGCTAGCGAGTCCAAACACGTAATCCAACCCATGTTTTTTTTGGACAGGCTAGCAAGCGGGCTTGTCAAGCCTGACCCATTTTGACACCCCTACTAGAAGCTTTAAAGAGTGAAAGAATAAGAGCTTATGCATATAAATGGTTTTTTGGTGAATGTTTCTTTATGTGCATGGAGAGCTTATATTTATAGGTGTAAAAAAAATCATTTCGACCTTGTGAGTTATCTTTGGTGTTACCTTTTTAAAATATATGTTTGACTTTGGCTGACACTTCATTATTATACTCGTTTTATTGAATACAAGGACACATTTTATCTAACTAATGTTGACCATTTTGACTGCATTGAAATGAATACACATCACTCAGGGAGTAGGTTGTGCATGTGTTAGGATCTTCTTTGATGTTTGTGAGTTTAGTCCTATAACTTACAGACCATCCTCGTGAGCATATATTGTGATATTGGAGTCATCTACTTAGATCTTGATCGTCTAGTGCTTCAATTGTTTAGCCATGAGTCTTGTAATGATACCTCATGAGACTTATTGTGCCTTTATTTACTTGTCGTTAAATCTTTGGACGTCTATTAGTTTTTCATAAGACATTTAACGAAAGACACACCATGTCTGTTTGAATTAGAAGTAATATTAGGTTGACTGTGTAAGACCCGAGAAAATTAAATAATTATTTAATAAATGTGGGTAAGAGGAGTCTTTAAGACATTTAATGCGGAGTACTATGACATGGAATAGTACTAGCTTAAATGGTTAAGAGAACTTAATTCTGTGAAAGGACTTGGGTTCGAGTCCTATGTGTGCCAATTGTATGTTATTTAACTGTGCATTATTTTATTGATATATTTCAATGTGAGTCATGATAATGTCATCCTAAAATTACAAGAATTATCACGAAACATGATTGGTTGAATTGGTTGAGCACTTGCTTTGTGATTGATGGATTGTGGGTTTAAACCTTGCTAAGAAAAAAACTAAACTTTGTTTTTGCCTACTTTTATTTTTGGCATGGAATTGAAGAGACAAAATAACCCTAGCTGTCAAGGGATGATACAAAGTAATGGTTAATGAATAACCATTAAGCCACATTTTTAAGTAAAATTCGTTCTAGTAAATTAAATGGGTAATTAAGAGAGCATTAAGATTGAGAGAGGGAGAAATTGGAGAGAGTGAGGTCTGGAACTGCGTGTGAACCATTGGGCAGAGGAGTTCTAGTGAATTGGTACGGGTTGCAAAGAGGATTGGAAGTGAAGCCATTGTTGGAGGAGAAACAAAGCTAGGGAGAGTCATTGGGTTAGATACACACCTCAATCTCGAATTTGAAGCAAGGAATCTAGGTAAGGGGAGTTGTTTATTTATGTTTTAAATTCGCTCAGTTTGTATTGGACCTTGCTTGAGATAATTGCATGAAATTCCTGTGTATTCACGCTGTTTTTTGAGGTTTCTGCCCAGAAACCGCCCGACGGTAAGGCCCGAGCCGCCAGGCAGCATAACAGATTTTGACTGTGTTCTTGGTTTTGGCATGAACCGCCTGGCGGCAATGAATATCTACCAGGCGGCGCAACACTGTTCGCGTTTTCTTGTTTGTTTTGGGATTTCTCGTGCGGGAGTCAGTGTGACTTCTGGAATTGTGTTGCGTGCATTGTTTGGGTGAATTACTACTATGTACTTTGTGATAATTATGTATGTGGTGATACATAGTCAATAATCTTGTATGATAAATCCTTATTATAGGTTTGGGTTCTTGGAAGGGAAGGAGTGATACATTGATGTTAATTATTCTAATAATTATAATACGCGAAAGGGATGATATTGCACTGTGTGACCTTGGAAAATTTTAAGTGAATTGGTGTGGCTTGGTGTAATTTCCTTGTGGGTCAAAACATGGGAGTAAAGATTTCTGGGCAAGTGTGGAAATCTGGCTTGTGCCAGTTATTGATGCACCGCCTGACGGCACCTTGCTAGCCGTCAGGCGACGCTTGGAACAAGGGCAATTGTGTGTTTTGACTGGATGGTTGCGAAAGAGGCTGGTTGGAGTGAATTGGGACAAAAAAAAAATTGGTCAATGAGATAGGAAGAATTGGTGCCAGGAAGTTATGGTGATTAAGGCTAGGGAAGGAGTTGGAGGGTATGTTATGCTAAGAGTGGGTTGGTAATGAGTGTGGAAATATGTCATGATGGTTTAATTAGTTAAGTGATAAGAAGGAAAGAGATAGAGCACAAAATAGTAAGGGGTTGAGAATTCATATATCGATATGTGGGGATTGGGGACTTTTTCGCCTATAAATAAAAGAGTGAATGGGAAAGTTAGATAAGAAGGAAACAAGAAATAACTGATTTTAGTGCTGAATCATAAACTATGATTTCGGATTAGTATAGAGGTCATGGAGTGTGGTCAATGGTGATTCAATGTGGATAGTTGGGCAGCTGGAATTAGTGGTATAAACATGGGAAACAAGTATATACTATTGAAGGATTATAAAGGTGTTTATGAGTAGAGAGTGTGATATTAGGCATAGTAATGGAATGTGGAAAAGATGCATAACTAATTGGTTAAGTCTAGGATTGTAATGAGTTGAACATGGTACAGGGACTGAGCAAGACTTGTTCGGTTCTAAGTTGTTTAGTAATGGTGTATCTAAAGTGTTGTGGGTGAAACACCTAGTTTGAGATGGTTGAACGATGAATTTGAATTATAAGGAATTAGATCCCGTTGTGATGGATAGGAAATTAGAACTAGGTTCTGATACGAGAGTATGCCATTTCGATTTTGGAAGCAACTAGATTAAAGGACAATCTGGTGAGTGCCAAAAAACCAGCAGGTTTCGCCACTGTATGGCGCCTGGCGGCTTGAGTAGGTGCACCAGGAGATAGGACCCTAGGGAAGTCCCTGTCCCGCGTGACGCTTGGCGGCAAGGTGTGGTCCGCCAGGCGGAAGACCTTCAAACAGAGACTCTAAACTGACCTGGCGCCTGGCGGTAGAGATGTTCCACCAGGCGATTTAGGCAGATTTTGCCTGGCGACGCTTAGGCTGCGCTAGGCGATAACGCTGTTGTCAATGACTTGTTTGTGTGTTGTTTTACACAATGATGTTATACTTGGATCAGGAGATGTTGTGCCATGAGTGAGTAAGTTCATGGATGGTGGTGAACATGTGATGATATGAGCAGGGAGGTTCATATCCAGTTAGTCTTGTGTGGGGATACGAACGAGGTAGGTTCGTATCTTTCGTGCTCACACTTGAGAGATGCCGCGTGCGGGGAGGTACGTAGCTGGTGGATCACATGTGTTGGACTACGGGCGGGTAGGCCTGTAGAGCAAGATTACGAGCGGGGAGGTTTGTAGAGTAGGACTACGAGCGGGGAGGTTCGTAGAGGTAGGACCACGAGCGGGTAGGTTCGTGTGAGCATCATGAATCCTGAATCTGAGGCTAACTATATGTGTGATGTTAAGGTTGAAAAGCCTATGGGGTTAAGGTCTTGGCCAAGAACTAAGTATAATGAATAAAATGAGTGTCCTATTTATATATTTTGTTAATGTATATGTTATTTCTAATTTTATCAGCCTACCCTTTCTGTTTGTGATTGGCGATGTGTTACACGAGAGCAGATGATGATACATGTGATGTTGTGGATGCGCAGACGACGGAGTGAGGGCTAGCTTGGGATTAGAGCTAGGGATTTTTTTATTATGCTTTCATTTATGGTTAATGAATTTTGGAAATTGTAATGTTTTATTACTACTATTTTATAAATTTTTGGCGCGTTGTTAAAACATTTTATATTTTCCCACGTTGGGAATAATAATATTGTGACGTTTGAACTTCTTCTTTTTTTATTTAATTATTTAATCAAGTAATATTCTTTAGGGATGTTTCAGACTCACACTTGACAAACTCATTAGATTTATCAAAACTTGGTATTATTTCTTACCATCAAAACTTAGGCTTACTTATTGAAAATTGTGTAGACTTGGATCTTATTATCTATGTTTTAATATTTGATCCATTCCATGCAATTGAATGAAGTGATATACATTTAAAGTCCAATCTCACTTTCAAATTAGAGTCTATCCAAATTTTCAATCACAATTTTAAAACACTCCATTAACGAATCTACATGGAATGAAGAAGAGGATCTACATGGAATGAAGAAGAGGATAAGAAAGCTCAATATTCGTGTATGTTTGATTGATATTGGTATGAGATCCAAATTTTGAGGACAACTTTTTTTTTTGGGGGGAAACATTTCAGCATACAAAAACCATTTAAGTTCTTATGAGAACACAATAAATTTATTTCACTCAACAAATCTATAATAGAGAGTAAAACTTTTTTTTGTCATATTTACTCATTGGAATATATTTCATTTAGCGAATATGATACAAATTTGATAAATTTTTATTAGAGAAATTATGCATAAAGGAAAATAAGAAAAAACATCTAAAGTTTTTGATAATTTACTCATTAAATTCAATTTTATTAGATGAGAGTATATGTAGTTAATGAGTTTAGATCTACTCAACAAATGTGAACCCTAAAAATCAAAGTTGCTCTCAAGTTGAATTTTCCTTAATAATTTTCTATTCCTTAAAAAAATTTAGAACAATACTATTTTTGTTTATAAAAACCAATTTATCAAATTAGGATTCACTCGATGAGTTAAGGTAATATTTTAAATTATAAATAGTGATCGATAAATATTTATATAATTTTCCATGTGGAGCCGTAAAAAAAAAAGGAAAGTCAAAAAATTCTCATGCAACTTAGAGTCTAAAGTTCAATTTTTATTTATCATCTCCTCATTTTCTTTCCATCATAATTGATATTTTTCTAATTAATTATTTTCTCTTTTTGTTTAATAAATTTAATAAAATAAATAGGATTCTTAAGTTGATTCATCTAACTCCTTATATGATTATAAGACCCATGTGAAATATAATTAAGAAAATAACAAACTTTAGTGTTAAAAGAATGCAAAATCTCTCATAATTAAGAATAGAATATGTTTATATATAACTCCAAGACAAATGTGTCAATTTACATAAAAAAGTATAAGTTCAAAATAATTGTACTTTCTTATTCTAATATTTGAGAAGAATAAAAAAATAATCACTTATACTCTTTTTAATATTCTTTACAATGATTAAATATTATTAAATTATTATTTTATGTAATTACTCTCAAATTGAGAAACTTATAAATATTTTATATCTTACAAATTTGCAATTAATTTTCACTCCCTCAACCTCCATGATGATACACTAGTGCACATATCTGTAGTACAAACACAGTATTTTATTCTTCAATTATATTTAAAATAAATTTATTATACTTATAACATCGGATCGAAAAATGTTATCTATCTCATTCATATGAAGGAAAATATTAACAATTAATTTCATTTATTACAAGTTAAAACTATTAAAAATCACAAAAGTAATAAAAATCTCAATTTATATATGTAGTATTTTATAAGTCTCATTTCATGATTTTATAGTTTACTTACACTTCTTCTGGTTAAAATTTACAATTTTCTATGAAATTTGTCTTTTTTTTTTGAAAATTTGAATTTAAATAAAAAAGTCGTGAAATTATATTAATTGCACAAATTTAATGAAAAATCATCACAAAATTAATCTTAATTATAATTCTTCTTTACTAGAAAACATTTTTCGATATTTGGCAGAAAAATTATGAAAAAAAAATTGAAGATAACATTTGTTAAATTATATATATTTTAATTGTTACCATAAAATAAATAAATAATCTGTACCAGTATCTGCTGAAAACATATTATATAAAGTTTGAAAGATAAAGAAAGATAATCTGATTTTGATATTTAAAAAGAAATATCAAGGAGAGTAATTGAATATTTTACTCTTCTTTGGGAAAGCCCTACCATATATATAACGGCCTATTGTATTTGGAATTGCCTTTTATTTAGAATGATGGGAGAGAGTTGTGAGCTGCGATGAACATCATTGGATAATAGCGCACACACACATCACTTATCATTCCTTTCCGATTTGAAAGCTCGAACTATCGGAGCAACTTAAAATTTATTCTCAGATCGCTTCGATGGTTGATCACTACAACAAGTACGCGGGTTTTTCTTCTAATTCAATCGAAGATTCTAGAACAACTGTGTTCTTTGTCAATTAAAAAACAAACACGGAAGAATTGATCTATTTAATTAGTTACTTTTGATTTTGGTGTAGGTTGGTTAAACTAGCTGCAAGGGCTTTTTATGATGATCTAACAAGTAAAGGAGAGAATCAAGTCAAATCGGGAAGGAGCGATAACAGAGGTATCGCTGTGGTGATTCTCGATGCCCTCACAAGGTTTGATCTCACTGAAAATATTCATGATATTCAGCTTTTGATTGTGGAATAAGTTATGACAGAATACCGAATGAAAATGAATATGGGATTGAAGTGAAATTTGAAGGAATACTTATTTGAAAATGTGGGGCGTGAAAGTATTGTTGCAAGTATATTGCTTCTTAATATGATAGTGTAGATCAACGGGGCTGTTTGTGTACTATATTGAAGTGTGATTTTGAAAGAATTTTGGATGCATTTCCTTGATTCTGTGGTTTCATTATTGATCTTTTGCTAATTCTGTTCAGGCGACAATGGGTCAGAGAAGAAGATTTGGCAAAAGATCTCAAATTACACACAAAACAACTTCGCCGAACTCTTCGGTTCTTCGAAGAAGAGAAGATCATTACTAGAGAATATAGAAGAGAGGTAACTATTGGGTTCTGTCTGTGCAGTTCATTGGTGTTACTTCCCTGAATGACACTCTCTTGTAAGCATATGCAGATGTTGACTCTCATCCTTGTTAATTATGATGACCAATGTGTAATCAAAATTTCTTCATTATAGGGAATGAACCTAGTTATTTGACTTTGTTTGCTTTTATATATGCCAGCTTCAAGGAAACAAAGTCAAACACTGTTTACTTGTACAAAAGATAAGGAAACAGAGGATATTTTAGTACTCCCCCCAAGCTAGTTCATATTTGTTGTATGTACCCGAAGGCCTCTTGAGTGACTTGGTGAAAACATCTGTTCATTAGAGTTCCCAAAAGGATGTAATGATCTCGCTTGATTAAATCTTCCCGTGAGGCAACATCATTTTGCCTCCGTTCTCAATCTGACAACAAGAGATGAGATTCCATCTAATGGAAACACAGTAGCCAAATGTTAATTGTTTTTCATGTATACATGCATACACACACATATTAAACTGACACTTGTATGATAGGAAACTTGAAAATATATATAGCACTACACATTGACAATAAAATTGATAAACTGCTCTTGAAATGAAAAGTTATTCATATACATACCGAAGGCCTCTTGAGTGACTTGGTGAAAACATCTGTTCATTAGAGTTCCCAAAAGGATGTAATGATCTCGCTTGATTAAATCTTCCCGTGAGGCAACATCATTTTGCCTCCGTTCTCAATCTGACA
>Ga0214543_1003776_pt1 | contig 29198 bp, 19 predicted proteins | sample CNSS2metaG_FD_160094 | JGI IMG/M metagenome (GOLD analysis project Ga0214543, IMG submission 160094) | Root nodule microbial communities from cowpea collected in UCLA plant growth center, Los Angeles, California, USA - CNSS2 | ecosystem: Host-associated > Plants > Roots > Nodule | place: USA... | reverse complement strand
ATATAGAAAAAAAAAAAAAAAAAAAATATATATATATATATATATATATATATATATATATATATATATATATATATTGTCTTCTTTTTTGCAAATAATCATATAGTATTATTATTGTAGATTTCACATACGAAAAACACAAACCCATGATGGAGTCAGAAACTAGAAATAGTTATAAGAAGTCAAAGTTACACGAATAATTTAAGTAGAAAAAGAATGAAAAGCTAAATGTTATTTTCAATTTGTAACCAAACGTAAATTGAGGTTGACCCGTCTATGTAATGCCTTAGATCATAATCACCTGATGTTGTAATTGCTTAGATCATATAAAAGTAACTTCAGGTTGACCCGATGTTCTAATTGATTGGTTTAAAAATGAGTTGAAGAGGTTTTCAAAAGTTTTACATAGATTTTCTTTTCCAGATGTCACAAAATATCATATAAAAAATATGAATAATAATAGTTTAGATTGTAAGTATGATTTTGGTCCTTGATTTTTAATATGTGATGACATTTCTTAAACTTTTAGTTTTATCGGTTCTATCGTAAAGTATAAAATCTAAACTGTATACAGTACTAAAAAACTTATATTTTCAGCTAAACTTCTTTTTCTAATTTTTCTTAAAAAATACTTGTAAATTTTCAGCTAAACTTCTTTTTCTAATTTTTCTTAAAAAATACTTGTAAATTTTGTTAGAAATAATAGTTTGTAAAAATTTGTTATCCATTTGTTTACAAAATATTTTATCCAAAATGTTGCAAATTTTATAGACAATACTTGTCAATTTTATAATTTTATAGAAAATAATTATTCAAAAAAATTATCCAACAATTAAAATTTATTGAAAAAATAACAAAACAAAACGTATTTTCTTAAAAAAATTAAAAAAAATCCCATAAAATATAAAATTCTACTAATATTACAACGAAAACAAAAATAAAAAACAAATGTGTCCACATGTTTATCAGTTGTATAAATATATTTGTCGAACAACGAGAACGTAGGGATCCACATGCTCAATATATATCCTATAAAATCATGAATTTTGTGTATTGATGCATTTTGTCTTATTTCTCCAAGTGTTCAATTGATAAGGTGAGACACTTTTAGCAGTTTTCATGTAATTTCAATTGTAAGTGTATTTATAATCATTGCGGTTATAAGCAACGGCACCGTTATAATAATACATCAATTTAAAGACAAATTGATGTCAACAAATCAATAAAACTGGAATGTAGCAAAAAAATTTGATGACCAAAGTGTATGTTCTAATTAAGAGGAGAGATGGTGAAAAACAGAAACAATAAAGTAAGTACAAACAAATAATGAAGAAAAACAAATAAAAGAGAAAGAGTTAAGAGGGAAGTTGAAAGAAAAACGAGTTAAAAATAAGGAACTAAAAAAATTAATTAAAGACAATAAGTTAAAGGAAAAATAAACTAAAGAGAATGTGTAACAATCCATTTAAATAATAATTTTAATTTAAATGAAATGCCACACAATTAGAAATTTTGAGACAAGTCCCAGAGTATAAACACTACTCCTTATGATATCTAGAAAATACTAGAAGAGACCAAGGCACATCACGATGCTAGATACAAACGAAAACAAAAGACTTAACTATAGTTGATAACGTATTAAAGAGTAAAGCAATATATGAGCCATAGCCGTAAAGAAAAACCCAAATAAAATGTGAAGTCCAGCCCAGATAGACTATGCAGCGGAATCATCTCTTCCCTGTTGGCCACGGGTGTTCCTCGCATCTGCTCACATCAAAAAGTTGATGATCATCGCAAAGGAGAAAAAATCACACCAGACAAACATACAACAACAAGAAGGGTAAGCTAGAGCCAAAAAAAAATAGTTTTATCAAGCAATCTGATACACTTTCACAGTCGATTATACATACATCACCCAAGCATGTTATAACCTTCCACACAATACACTAAAACTCGACACAACTTGCACTTGTGGTGGATTTCCCTGCTTACCCCCGAGATGCTCACCCCCAAGCTAAGTGTCACAAGTGTTACAATGTCTCAATCCCCCAAACAAAGAAAACCACAGCACAAATGCACTCCTCGCCCAGCTCCTCGCTTAGGCAGAAGGGTCTCGCTCAGGCGAGCCCCCTTCGCCTAGGCGAGGGCTTGAAAAGGGATACAATGAACTTATGCGCATTCTCGCTTAGGCGAGACCTATCTTGCCTAAGTGAGATGTTTGCTCGCTCAAAAATAAAGTTGGTCGCCTCAGCGACTACTCACGTAAAATACCTTGGGCGAGCCTTTGTAAATCTCGCTTAGGCGAGACATGCTCGCTTGGGCGAGAAAACCAGTGCCCACCACTGTTCTCTCGTGCAACAGTCACACAATGGGATTCAAGTAGTCCAATAGTGCATCTCACAAAGTCCAATAGTGCATCTCACAAGTTCACATCAACACACAAGGCATACCATAGTGAAATAACAGTGGCTCAAGCAAAAAAAAATAATAAAAGCGTGAACCCTATCTTCCCTTACTTGGACGGATGCTAGCGAAAGGTACAGGCACACATTAGAGGATTACTACAGATCCAAGAACTAATGTGCAAGGTGGAATAAATGGAGTTCTCCTAGCTCAAATGAAGAAGGGTAGCCAAACCCTAGCAGAGCTTTGTTGGAGGGAGAAGAGAGAATGACACTGATGTTTTTCTAATAGGTGCATAGAATGAGAGGGATAAGGCTGGTTTAGGGGTTTTGGGTATCCTATGGACAAAAAAAAAGTGGGTCTTACAGAATGAATTAGGTGGGAGAAAAATAAGTAAAAGAAAACAAGCCGATTGAGAAGGAGATTCAAGAAAAAAAAATTGAACAAAAGATGGAAAGAAAACAAAAAGATGCCAATAAAAATGAAGGAAAAAAATAATAATAGATATTTTTTAAGATTGTTGCAAATATTGTGGTTTTATTTGTAAGACCCACTTTTTTTGGTCTTATGTTAAAGGGTCTGGCCTTAACTTTTGGGCCTAGGGGCTGGTTCATAGGGTGTCCAAAACCCCTAGACCAATCCTAACCCTCTCATTTTCTGCCCATTTTCAGAAAACAACTCTTATCCCCCTTTGAGAACTACAGTCGCAAGCTTTGCTAGGGTTTGACCTCTACTATTTGTCAAGCTAGCTCAACTTCGTTTCCCCTTCCACCTCTCGAATCTGCCCTTGGAGCTGCAGTGATCGTTGGCTTAAGTGTCGATATCTTTGGCTAGCATTTTCTAGGTAAGGGAAGGTAGGGTTCCTCATATTTTCTGAATGTTTGTCTATTTTTGGCTTTGCTCTGTGTTCGTATGGCTTGTGTGCTACTGTGGTTATATGGAATGCCTTGTTATGCTGTTTGGGTTTACATGTATGGCCGATGCAGGTGAGAACAATGGTGGAACTAGTACTCTCACCCAAGCGAGCTCCTCTCGCCTACGTGAGAATAGCAGAAACTGGCCCAAGTTCCTGCTCGAGCTCTCGCTTAGGCAAAGAGCTCTCGTTTGAGCAACGAATCATCTGGCTCAAGCGAGAGGGGCTCGCCTAAGCGAGAACTCATAGGAACCTAATGTCTTTCGCTTTAGTGGTGGCTCAGGCAAGAGGTCTCTCTTTTGGGCGAAAGGCAGTCTCGCTCAGGCGAGGAGATCTCGCCCAAGCGAGAATTCGCGAAACCTGCAGTACTCTTTGAAGGCAGTCTCGCCTAAGCGAGAGCCTATAGCTTGAGCGAAAAGCCTCTTTCGCCTGAGCGAGGGCCATGGCTTGAGCGAGACTGGTGCATGCTCTAATGTTATTTTCTTCCCTGTTTTTTTTTATTGATTGCATGACTAAGTGGTTTCCCTAATTGAAGTATGAACCATGTGAATATGTATGCATTATCTGTTGGTATGGGTTGGAATGGATAAGATGGTATGATTACACGTATGACCCACGATTGGAGGGTTGGTTATAAATTGGTATGAGATTAGTATGCATGATAATTCTAGGTTTGGTTGGTGAGACATGATTTTGGTATGGTCAGGATGTAATTCCATGAATCTCTTGGTGAGATCTCACGGTGGTGCCTCATGGTCAGGACGTAATTCCATGAAGGTTTCGTGGTGGTGCCTCATGGTCAAGACGTAATTCCACAAAGGTTTTGTGGTGGTACCTCATGGTCACAACGTAATTCCATGAAGGTTTCGTGGTGGTGCCTCATGGTTAGGACGTAATTCCACGAAGGTTTCGTGGTAGTGCCTCATGGTCAAGACGTAATTCCACGAAGATTTCGTGGTGGTGCCTCATGGTTAGGATGTAATTCCATGAAGGTTTCGTGGTGGCGCCTCATTATATAATTTAGTAAGGATTGCATCCTGAAACTCTAAAGAGTCAATGAGTCTCATGTAAAATGTATTGACTCAAGTGGTGAGAGTAGCAAGAGGCCCCAATCTTTGGCAGGATAATGACCTTAGATGTTTGAAGGATAACCTTGTGAGTGGTAGGGTGAAACTCATTGGCAATAGTTCTGCAGAGCAGTAGAGGCCACTACAAGTGCAAGCATCCAATGAATCTGACTAATTATATGTATCCAAATAGTTGAGTCTTAGAGTCTTAAAGTGTCTGCTATCACATGTTTGGGCGATTTATGTATCTTTGGCTTTTAAATTGTATGCTCAATTGTATGATAAAACCTTTTTACTCTAGCTTACCCTTTTTGTTTGCTTGTGTGTCTCGTGTGTGGTTTTCTCCTTTTGCGATGATCATCAATTTATTGATATGAGAAGATGTGGGAACTCCGGGTGATCGCAGTGACAACGGGGACACTATAGCTTTGTTGGACGTTGTTTAGTGTTGGGCCGCTGTTCAGCCCACGTTGAAGAGTTATTATTATATTATAATCCCTTGCTCATGAGCAAGCTTTTGGTCAGCGGTTGAATCTTTCCATTTTGTCAAAGGTACAGTGGTGTATCTTAGTTTTTCTATATTGAATACTTGGATGGCTGTGAAATTCTTATACTTTAAGTCTCGTACCCTTGAATATTATAATGTGTACAATGTTTTATTTGAATAAATTTATTTATTAAAATGGGATGTTACATTATCCACAATTTGAAGATTTTTTTTAAGGAAATGTCTTAACTACACATCATTTAATATTACTCGATCAATAACTGACTTTTTTACTAGTTCATTCTATCCAAGAACTGCATGCACTTTTCTCATCCTCAATAGCCAACCTCTCTAAAATATCACCGAGAACAAAATAAGAACAAAGAAAAACCTAGTCTAAAGCTATATTTTATAAAATTCGTTTTAACATATTAAAAGAGAAATCTCATAACTACTATGGTTCTAAATCTAATAAACTACAACGATTAGGTAATCAATTAAAATACTTTTTGCATAAATTCCAAACTCAAATAATAACATTTTAACAGCTTAACAACATTTTTTCATCAATCAAAAAGCATCTTATCATCAAGACAATTATTGGAAATCAATTAAATTTATTTCCTCACATTTTTAATTAATTATTTAAATTTACTTTTTCCTATTATCAATTTTTTAGCTTTCCTCCTCTTTCAACAAAAGAAAAACAAAAAAACTTCTTAGAATTTAGCTCATCGGATATTGGGAGTTTCTGGCGCGTCGCTATGGATATTGGGAGTGGGAATTTGATTCCCTAAAATCAAAATTCTCACCAAGTACAATGAAGAGGTCCATTTGGAAAAATAAAGTAAGGTTGAGTCCATTTCAGAAAAATAACTAAGCTTAGATTCCTCTACGAATTTTTCTTTCACAGCTATTGTTTTCAGAAGAAGAAGAAGAATCTACTTTTGATTTGATATGATGAAATATAGAAGTAGAAATAAGAAGAGGAATAATTCCACAAAGACCGATCTATGAATAAACAATTCCGATTATCGTCAAAATAGAATCATTAGATTTGGACAGCAAAAGCGAAAATTCAAGAGAGTAAAACATAGTATGTGGAGAATAATCATCATTCGGTCAACTTCCTTAAAGTAATAAAGAAAGAAACGTAGAAATAGTAAAGAACATTTTCTTTTTCATCTCCGTCACGTTAATAGTCTTGTCCCAACATTTTACACTTATTTTAAAGTAAAAAATTAACTATTATCAAATTAATGTATTTATTAAATCTGAAACAATTTTAATATAGGAAGACTTCAATGATAAAAGTAAAAAAAAAAAAAAACTGGTAACGTGAAATAGTGCAAAAAAAAAAAAAAAATTTAACATCGATTAAGTCGGTTATCAGCGGCGGTTAAAATTGTCATTATTCTATTTTTTGCCATCAGTTAACTCACTTATATAGAATTTGACGTCATAAAATATCAAAATTTTGATTTAATATAATTGTTAAAATAATAGTCACTAAAATTATTAGAATCGATTTTAACTCACTAACACAAAATAGACAATTTACGTCTGCGATTTTACGTCTAACCAACCAGAATCAGACATAAAAAATAACCGGTGGCTAACTTGTAATTAAATTATCAACTTTTATGTTTGATGCATTGTAGTCATACGTAAATTTATGTCTGATTGGCACTAATCAAACGTAAATTTACGTTTGATTAGTCCCGTCAGACATAAATTTACGTCTAACTACAGCGCGTCACATGTAAAAATTGAAACTTAAATCCCTAAAACCTTCTTCTCTACAGCGTCGCGACTACGCAAGACGAGAACACAATTTTACCATTTTCGAACTGCACTGGTGGAGATCAAGTGATTAATTGTTGAAAGGTTAGTTTCTCTCTTGATTCCTCTCTTAATTTCGTTTTGGTGCATTCAGTTCTTGAAACCCCTAATTTTTTGCAAATTTTGGTGGAGGCAGTGGCAATGGGAACAAAACTGCAGCGGCGGCGAAACTACAACCGCGAAGGAACTGCAACGGTGACGGTCAAGGTGCGGTGGTGGTCGTTTGGTTGAAGTGCAACGGCAAAGGATTGTGGTTGAAGTGCAGCGACAAAGGATTGTGGTTGAAGTGTAGGAGCAGAGGACTCTACAACGGTAGTAGCAGCGGCGGATGACTGTGCGGCAGCAAAAATGGCAGTTTATGTCTATTCTCTTGGGTCAGACGTAAATTTACATTCGATTTATGCATCAGACGTAAATTTACAACTAACGTTACTACGTCTGACCTGAACTAGACGAGAAAAGTAAAAAGCGTCGAACGTAAAAGACTTTTTTTCTGTTAGTGACTATATCTAACTTAATTTTAGAATATTCTCATCCAAGATGTTATAACTATTAAAAAAAATTGACGGTTTGAACCACCTATAAATTAATATTAAAATATTTTCATTCAATGTTTTATGACAATTTTAACCACCACCAAATCCATAATTTTTTTAAAAAAGTTATTAAATATTTATTAGCAGTTATAATTGTCTCTAAATTAATTTTAAATTTTCTTTATCAAATATATACTGGTGATGGTGATTATAACTGCCAGGATATTATAATTTTTTTTAAAAGATTTATTTATTTAATTTTACATTTATTAGCCTTATCAAAGAGGTTGTTAGTATAGTGCATCATTACCGTATCAAGTATCAATCTTCTTATATCCAAGGATTCATGAACCACATTTTAGATCAAATGTTCTTATTGTTATTAAAGTGAAACGAAATTAGGTCATAAATGTTAACTTTTCCTGAATCCTTTCGTTATAGCACTAGTATTAGTTAATTGGGTATTTTAATTTCAACTGTAGATGTTTACCATGCTCTAACCAATAGACAACGAGATGGATAATAAATACACTTTACAAATTACAAAGATTTATTTCCTATACAATAAACATGTATTTTCACCTTATCATACCACCAACTAAATTATCTAATAATAATTATAATAATGAATAAGAATCTAATTACTAAAATGAAAAGAAAAGATGGGAGTGAAGAGACATAGTGATTCTATTATTTATACATTAAAAATAATTATTGATATAGATGAATTTTTTATTTACAATTCCAACATAAAGAAATACAATATTAAACACGTCATGAATTGTAAGTTAATTAGGGATGGACAAAAAATCTAATTTTCTTGATCCAATCTAGTTTTGCTCCGATTTAATCTATTTAAAATCCATTTTATTAAAAATTCAATCCATTTAAAATCTATTTTAATTGATATGGATTTCAATCTAATCTACATTTCATATATTTTACGGATTGGATATCCATTCTATAAATCAAGAGTTTCAAATATGGACTAGGCTAAATCCAATCCAAATTTTCAATTTAAATTTTTAGTCGAGTTAGGCTAAAGGTTGAGATGGACTAGGCTAAATTCAGACTCGGACGGACCTTGCTCAACGACCTAGACGGACCGGGCACGACGACTAAAACGGGCTGGACAGGCCTACAAACATGAACGAGCTAGGCGGGCCTGACAAACCGAACGAGTCGATCGAGCCCAACTGTAACACCCTAGGTAGATATTACTAGATAAAACAAATATCATATAATTTATTTGGAATTAAAATAATATATAAAGTTCCCAAGCGCGGGAAAAATTAAAATTTATATCGATGAAGTTCCAATCCACTAAATCATCATTATTACAAATCCATAATAAAGAAGAACATTATAAAAACTTATTACAAAATGTTTAGAAATAAAACATAAAGTAATCTCGCATATTCTGCCTCACTCTGTCTCTAGGCATCAACGTCCTCACCAGGATTCACATTTGCTCCCACGTGACAAGTCACACGATCATCGGCAAACACAAACATAAAGGGTGAGTTGAGAAAGAAAAGTAATACAATCAATTAAATAATAAGAATTAACCCTCACCCAATCTATCTTAGCCAATTTTAATTTATTGACTTCTTTATAAGGTTCCACCCCAATCTCATAACCTATATGAGAAATATCCATTCACAACCTTGGTCCTTAGGGATTATCATGCTTCCACGAACCTACTCGCTCGTGGTTCAACTCTAGGGACCTCCCTGCTCGTAGTCCAACTCTACGAACCTACCCGCTCCCAGTCCAACATGCATGACACCTACTATGAACCTCCCCGCTCATAGCAGCCTTGTGAGCACTAACTTTTGATAATATGCTTACAATTTCAACCCTTGACTTAATCGCTGCGCAAGCATAATAATAATTCAACTACAAAAGCCTTTAATATATCTTTACCATATCATATACATTACTATGCAATACATTATATATACACAAAACACGCTACCACTGACTTTTGATACCAAAACGTAATATCAACCCACCATTATTCATATTAGTTTAGCTTTATTTGATACAATGCCTAACAAAATATTATATATATATATATATATATATATATATATATATATATATATACACACACACGTTGTCTATATACCAGCATAATTAATATAAAAATTCACACTTGCATTTTTATACTTTTATATGAATACATGTAATATATCTACATCGTGAGATCCAGAATTTCAATTCACCTCCAAATTCATTTTTGGTATCTTTTCAAAAAGATTTCCACTATATCCAATTCACCTAAGTACTTTCCAAATCCTAATGAACTTTTACACTTCAATTACCTAATTATTTATTTTCAACTCGTGTTCATGTAATTTCCCTCTAATCCAAATCTCCCCACGTACTCACCCATGAAAACACCTTCAACCCCAAAAGAAAAAACAAATAGACAACAAACCCTACATTTTCTTTATTCACTTTCGCGTCAACAATCACTAAGAAATCTCGCACTTTAACATCTTCTCGAGTTTTATAACACAATAATACCAATAACTACACCACATGTACAAGAAAAAATATAGAAAGCTCCCCTTACCTGATTTCCTAGCTCCAAACAATATCCAATGTGTTGACAAAGATTGATTAAAAGATTTTGATGATGATAAAGATGCTGAAGAAAACACTTGAAGATATTGAAGACAATATAGTTTATGTTTAAAGATTCTTATTGTAATAGACTTAAATTTTTTCTAGTTAGGTGCTTTCTCTAGTTAGGTGCAAAATTGTTAGAACAACAGCTAGTTCGCAACTCCTCTGAGAGAAACTCATTTTTTTTGCAAAAATCAGTATGGTAATCGATTACCAACTTATAATAATCGATTACCAACTCCAAAAAATTATACTTTTCAAAACCCACTTAAGATAATCGATTACCACAAATTGTAATCGATTATCACTGGCAGTTATAACTTGGCTCTTGAAAAATGACTTGAAATAATCGATTACCATTTCTGGTAATCGATTACCACTGGCAGTTATAAAAATATTTGTTCAAATTTGTACATGAGATAATCGATTACCATTTTGGGTAATCGATTATCCTTGGCAGTTTCAGCTAAACTCTTCATTTCTAACTCAGCCTGCGAAAACCTCTTTAAATAGAACTCAGTTTCCAAACTTCAAACTACCTTTTTAAGATTCAGAGTTCTTGTGCTGTGACTGCAAAGTGTTGCTCTGTGAGATTCTTAAAAAATAGCTTTGAAAAGCCTAGTGTGAGTGAGTGATAACTTTTTCTAAGTGAGTTCTTAGAAGATTGAGTGTTGTGCTGTTACTAGGAAAGTTGGTCATCCTCTGTGTGATTTAGGGGGAGCTTTTTGTTCATCTCTTGTGGTTATTCAAGAGAGGTGTTTTCTAATTCTTACTCTTTTATAATCTATTTTAATCTGATTATTATAGTGATTGAGTTAATCTCTTTGTTTAAGAGATTAACAACTGGACGTAGGATCTTTTGATCTGAACCAGTATAAATATCAGTGTGCATCCTTCTTCTTTAAACTCTTTATTTATCTGCACTTGCATTTAAAGTAACTATGATTTTAAGTTAATCATTTAAATTTTGAGAAAAATTTTAAAACATGTTAAGACTTATAAAAATCCACTCTTGGTTTTTGACCATAGATTAAATATTCCATTGCGCGATACCAACAATTGGTATCAAAGCTTGCTTTGATAGTTATTCAATTTTTTTGAAAATGGTAGGGTCAAACCAAACCTTTGCTGAAGGTGCGTCTATCAATAGACCTCCCCTTTGCACTAGTGAAAACTACCCTTTCTGGAAAGTCAGAATGCAAATATTTTTAGAATCATTTGATAGGGGTATTTGGGATGCTGTTTTGAATGGACCATTTGTTCTTGTTAACGTTGTTAATGAAGTGCAGGAACAAAAGCCTTTTGCTCAATGGACTGCAGATGAAAATAGGCGAGCTCAATATGATGTTAAAGCTAGAAACATCATATCATCTGCTCTAACTCTTGATGAGTTCTACAAAATTTTTGTTTGCACCAGTGCACGCGAGATGTGGGAAATCCTTCGAGTAACTCATGAAGGAACTAATGATGTCAAACGGGCTAGAAAGAACTCCTTGATTCAAGAATATGAAATGTTTCGCATGCAGTAGGGAGAAACCATCTATGATGTGCAGAAACGGTTCACACACATCGTCAACCATCTCAGTGGGCTAGGTAAAACCTTTGACATTGATGAACTTAACATAAAAATTCTTAAATCCTTGAATAGGACTTGGTAGCCTAAGGTGACGGCCATCACGGAGTCACAGAATCTTACAACAATGACCATGGCGGCTCTCTTTGGAAAACTGAGAGAGCACGAGCTTGAACTGGGAAGATTGAATGAGGAAGAAGATCAAGGAAGAAAGAAGAATATTGCTTTCAAAACTGAAGTTGTCAAAGGAAAGAAGCAAAAAGAGGAGGAAGATTCTGATGATGATGAGAATCTTAGTCTCATGATAAAGAAGTTCACAAAGTTCATGAAGGCCAAAGGAAAAAATCAATTCAAGAGCAATAAGAAGGAGAATCAAGGATCCTCCTCAAACTTTAAATGTTATGGATGTGTAGAAACTGGTCATGTAAAAGCAGACTGCCCAAATTCAAAAAGGAGTGATGAAAAGAAAAGTAAGAAATATTATAAGAAAAAGGCATACATAGCGTGGGAAGATAATGCCTCAAGTTCATCCAACTCTGAAGCATCCGATGAGGAAGAAGCAAACTTTTGCTTAGTGGCCAATAATGATCACTCTGACAGTGAGGTAAGCTCCTCTGACAATGAAAATGAAAATGATTATGGTTCACTTTATGATGCCTTTCAAGAATTGCTTGCTAAATCTAGTAAACTAAATATTGCTCACAAAAAATTAAAAAGTGATTTTAAAGAATTACAGAGCAATTTTGAAAAATCTCTTGAAGAAGAAAATGCCTTAAAAAATAAAATCTTAAGTTTGGAAAATAGAGAAATTGAGACAGTTGAATGTGCATCTTGCAAAAGTTATATGTTTGATTTAATGATTTTAGAAAATCAACTTAAAGATGCTTTAGAAAATAAATCTTTTGAAAAACATGTTTTTGAGAAAAATAATTTATGTAGAAACAAATATGTTCCTAAAAATAAAATTAAAAGGACTCGTAGAGTGTGGGTAGAAAAAGGGATTGCTCACTCTAAAAATACTTGTATAGCTACTTGTTTTTATTGCATGAAAAAAGGGCATACATCAAATAAATGCAATATTAAACATTATGATGTTTCAAATGGGAAGTATACTTAGATGCCTATTATTAGATAATTAGTATATCTCTCTAACCCCAAGGACCCAATAAAGTTAATGGGGACCTAAAGAAATTATTTTTCTTATTTTGTAGTTAACTTCCAAAGCCAGGAAATCAATGTGGCATCTTGACAGTGGATGCTCAAGACACATGACGGGTGATAAAAAGAAGATCAAGAATCTCAAAAGAAAGGATCAAGGATTTGTTACATATGGAGATAACAACAAAGGGAAATTAATTAGAATTGGAGATGTTGGTGGAAGGGATACCTTGGAGATCAATGATGTGCTACTTGTAGAAGGACTGAAGCACAATCTCCTCAGTATTAGTCAGCTATGCGACAAAGGTCTCAAAGTTATCTTTGAAAGTGATTGCTGCACTATCCACCAAAAGAATTCTAAGGAAATTGCTCTGAAAGGTATGAGACACAACAATATCTATCTAATTGATCTTGATTATGCATCATTTAGTAATATAACATGTCTTGTTGCAAAAGAAGAAAATCCTTGGTTATGGCATAAAAGGGCTGCTCATATTCACATGAAACAAATGAATAACTTGATTTCTAAGGATTTAGTAATTGGTTTACCAAAAATAAAATTTGAAAAAGATAAAATATGTGCTGCTTGTCAAAAAGGAAATCAAATAAGATCATCCTTTCATTCAAAAAATATTTTATCTACTTCAAATGTAAAGTCCATTTATTTCTCTATCCTAATAGCTAAGGGACTGCCCCAATCTGTTGGGCCTAAGGCCAGCCCAAGAAGTGCCCAAAACACCTAAACCTAACCCTAACGCCTCATTCTGCTAACTTTCAGAGAAGATTGTTCCCCTACCCCCTTGCAGCTGAACGTAGAGCTCTGCTAGGGCATCCTCTGAGCAACCGTTGTTTCACTCTAAGGTCTCATCCGGGTAAGTTCACTAGTGCAGAATTGCATTTTTACCTCGCCTTATAGGTCTCGGTTGGCAAGGAACCGAAACATATAACGACGCGGTGGCATTTTTGCAATTCTAGGTAACCTGCGTCAACTGTGCACAAGCAGCCATTGCCGCACCAAGGGGTATCACCACAGGGAGTTTTGTAGACTCATCGGTCGGAGTAACTAGGGGTGGAAAAGGAACCGTATGGCTTCGGTTCTCGTGGACCCGAGGCAGAAAAGGAACCGTATGGCTCCGGTTCATTTAGAACCGAAGCATAAAAGAGACTCTATGGCTTCGGGTAACAACTGAGGCCAAAAGGGGGTACCTTTTGGCCTCACCCTAATATGCCTCGGTTCCAGACCCGAGGCAAAATGAGAAAAATAACCGGGGCAAAAAGCCCTTACTGCACTAGTGGTTGAACTTAGACTTTACCCGTCCCTTTCCATTCCTGTGCCTTGGTCTCTGTTTGGGTTGAATCTAAAACAGTAGGCTTAGTAATACATCTGTTTTTCAGTTTTACTGCACTGGTTTGAGTCGCTGTATTTTCCCTTCTTCTCAGTGAACTTTAGTGCTCCCACTCAAGGTAAGGGAAGCTAGCTTTTTCTGTTCTTTTAAGTACTTTGTTGCTTGGTTTACTTCTGGTTCACTATTTTCTAATGCATTTTTAAGTTGTTTTTTCTAAAATATTTATATCAAACATATAGCTTTTGTAGGATGCACATTCAATAACTTCAGTTTCTTTGTTTTCTAAAATTGAAACTTTACTTTTTAAAATTTATTCTTCTTCAAGAGATTTTTCAAATTTACTTTGTAACTCTTTAAAATTAAATTTTAATTTCTTGTTAGCAGTATCTGATTTACTAGATTTAACAAGCAATTGTTGAAATGCATCATATAGATCATCATAATCATAATCATTTTTATTGCAAGTAGAGCCTACCTTGACATCATATAGATCGTCAAAAAGATCATGATCTGCCATCAAGTAGAATTTTTCTTCTCCCGCATCAGATTCACTAGAGCTTGATGTAGTTGAAGCATTATCCTCCAATGTTATGTATCCCTTTTTCTTGAAAAATTTTATGCCCTTCTTTTCTTCACTTTTATTTGAATTTGGGCAATCTGCCTTGACATGTCCAACTTCTTCACATCCATAGCATTTGAAATTGGAGGATGATCTTTAATTCTCCTTCTTATTGCTTCTGAATTGACTTTTACCTTTGGCCTTCATCAACTTTGTAAATTTCTTGATCATAAGACTTAAGTTCTCATCATCATCATCATCATCAAAATCTTCTTCTTCTATATGCTTTTGGCCTTTGACTATCTCAGTCTTGAAAGCAATGTTATTCTTCCTTCCTTGGTCTTCTTCTTCATTTAGTCTACCAAGTTCAAGCTTGTGTTCCCTTAATTTTTCAAATAGAGCCTCCATGGACATCGTTGATAGATTCTGTTACTCCATGATGGCCATCACCTTGGGCTACCGATTTCTGTTCAAGAATTTTAGAATTTTTATATTTAATTCATCAATGTCAAAACTTTTACCTAAACCCATGAGATGATTGACGATGTGTGTGAATCACTTCTACATATGGTAGATGGTTTCTCCCTACTGCCTAGAAAAAATTTTGTATTCTTGGATCAAGGATTTCTTGCGTGCCCTTTTTACATCGTATGTTCCTTCATGAGTCACTCGCAAAATTTCCCAATCTCACGTGCACTTGTGAAAACATAAATCTTGTAAAATTCATCAAGAATCAAAGCTGAGATGAAATAATATTTCTTACTTTGACATCATACGTATATTTTCATCCGCAGTCCATTGTGAAAAGGGCTTTGGTTCTTCCACATCATCAACAACATTAACAGGAACAAATGGACCATTTATCACAATATCCTAAATACCCCTATCAACAAATTCTAGAAAAGTTTCCATCCTAACTTTCTAGAAGGGGTAATTTTTACCAGTAAAAAGAGGAGGTCTATTAATAGACACACCCTCAACAAAAGTTTTATTTTGTCCAACCATTTTTGAAAGACTAGCAAAGCAAGCTCTAATGCCAATTGTTGAAAACGTGCAGCGGAATAATTTGTTAATGGACAAAAACCAAGAGGAAGTGAATTGGTTTATGAATAAAATTAATACTTTTAAATTTTTTCCAACTTTTACCGCTTAAATTCTTAGTTCCTTCAAATGCAACAGAAGATAAATTAAAGAGATAGGGAAGAAGATTCAACACATATTTAAATTGGTTTGGATTAAAAGATCCTACGTCCAATTGTTAATCTTTTTAAACAAAGAGATTAACTTAATCACTATAAAGATCGGAGTACAATCAGATTAAAGAGAATAAGGAAAAAAAACACCTCTCTTGAAGACACAAGAGATGAAAAAAAACTTCATCTGAATCACATAGAGAACTTGACCAGCTTTCTTAGCAACAACAACATCACCCAATCTCCTAAAAGCCCTTCTTAGGAAAAGTTATTATTCCACTCACACTAGGCTTTTCAAAGCTCTTTTAAGAACACTTAGAGAAACTCTTTGCAAACACAACAATAGAACTGTGGCTCTCAAAAAGGTAAGTTTGAAGTAGCACTGTAGTTCTTTAAATAGAGGTTTTCAAAATTAGGTTAGAAACTAAACAAACATTTTCAAAACTGCCAAGGATAATCAATTATCACTTATGATAATCGATTATTCCAGTGCATTTTCTAAAAACATAAGTTTGGGCAAATAATCAATTATTTAGGGAGGTAATATATTATTCTAGTGATTTTTCGAAAAATTGAACACAACTTAAGATAATCGATTATCTTAAGTGATAATCGATTATCACAATGGTTTTAACAAAAATAAGAGAAACCAGAGAGATTAAGAGCATGTTGTTGATTCTAAGTCAATCTAAACTACTTTACAACATGATTAACTTATTTTACACGAATACTTTAAACATTAAAAGCTTGTCTTCAAATTATCTTCTAATTTGCTTTGTCATCATTCAAAATCTCTTAGTCTTCTACTTTAGCCAACATCCATATATTCGAAGACGATTTTAAGGAAGAATATTGCTCATGATCTTCTAAACAACCTCAACGGATACAAAATTACAAGGAGGAAGTCGTGCCTATACTATGGAAAACACCAAACCAATAGCATGCCTATACTATGTAGTTACCTTTAGATCATATCAGTATGTAAGTACCTACAAATATTATTTGTAAGACCCGGAAAAAATTAAATAGTTAATTAAATAATTATTTAATAAATGCAGGTAAAGGGAACCTTTAAGGTAATAAATGCAGAATGTTATGACGTGGAAAAGTACTAGCTTAAGTGGTTGAGAGTACTTGGTTGTGTGAGAGGACTTGGGTTCAAGTCCTATGTTTGCCATTTTTGTGTGTTAGTAAATTAGTATTATATATATATATATATATATATATATATATATATATATATTAATCATGTTGTGGAGTGTTATAATAATTGAATCATATTAGTCAGCATAAAATTTGAATTGGTTGAATGGTTGGCATTGGCTTGCTATGTGCATGAGTGTGGGTTCAAACCTTGGAGGATGCAAATGAAACTCTATTTTTGCCATCTTTTTAATCTTGATTTGAAGTTGAAGGGTTAAAGGGAACCCTAGCAGACATAGCAGTCAAGGGTAGCTGGAAACTAATCTAATTAAGTGTGCTTGAATGGCAATTACACCACTCCTTAATGCAATTTTCGTTTCAGGGGAGAAAGGTTTCTGCAGAGGTTAGGCAAAGGAGTACAAATTTCAGTGAGAAATTGAGAGTGTGAGTGGATTTTTGGGGCTGAATTGAGAGAAGCCAAGGAAGGTCATTTTGGAGTCAAAGGGAAGAAGTACAAAATCACTCAAGGAAAGCTTTAATCCCGGTTAGGGGGGTTAATTATATGTGTTGTATGTCGTTTATATGTTTTCGTGCTATTCTGGATGATGTGGAATGTGTAAATTGGAATTGCGTTGAATTCTGTCGCGTTTCTGGAAATTTCCAGAAACTGCCTGGCGGCGTTGAAGGACCACTAGGCGGCTCATGCCTCCAGAGCCTATTTTCTGGGTTTCTTCTATGTATTGCCTGGTGGCTAGGTACTGCTCGCCAGGCGACACAAACTGGCTTGTCTAGTTTTCTCGGATTTTTGGATTTTTAGTGATGTTGGGAAGTTTGGAGTAATTTTTATGATTTGAGTATAATTGGTGTGCTGAATTGTTATCTAAATATGCTTAATTGGTGGAAAATTGCATGAACCTTCACTGGAATTAGGGGTTTAGGGTTCATGTGAGATGGGGATTGAAAAACATGGATGAGCTTTGTGATTGGTACAATGTTTTTGTGGAATCGACGTTGACATGATTAGGTTAGGAAATCTGGATGTTGTGTGCACGTGAAAGCCTGTTAGTTTGAGTGTGGATTGAAATTGTAGAGTCTATGAATTATTATGCATGCGGGAAAATGTGGCAGAACCCAAAATGGGTATGAACCGCTAGGCGGCACCTAGAACGCCGCCAGGCGGCACATCAGAGCAAAGGGTGATTTGTGATGTTTTCTGCGAGTTTTGTTCTTGGGAAGTCGCAGGTGTTTTGTATGCGAATTTGGATTAATGGTCAGGGTTTTCCTCTTTAGAATTGGGTGAAGGTGGAAATTTTAGCGTGTGTGTGCATCAAGGATCATTTTGCGGTACAACTTAGGTGTAAATGATAAGTTGATAAGGGTATTGTAATCTATAAAATTGTGTTGTGGCAAATGGGAAGGGATACGACATTGATATTGTGTGAATTGTTCTAAATTGGTGGGTAAAGTAAAGTATGCTAAGGGAAGAAATTACTGGGTTTGGGCGTGAAATAATTGTATATATATGTAGTGATGGTGGCCGTATTATGTTCTAAATGCTTTGATAAGATGTGTGAATGATGCATCGCAAGTTTGAGACCCTTAAGACCTGTAAAAAGTGCCAAAATCAGTAGCATTGCGCTACTGGTATGGTGCTTGGCCGCGCGGGGCGAGCCTCCAAGCGGTAGGGTTCAAAACAGTGGCAGTGGCCATTGTTAGCGCTAGGTGCCTGGCGGCGGGATTGAGCCCGCCAGGCGGTGACGGAGCTGTGTGGCTCCTGTTTAGATAGTGTCACTTTGCGGTAGGGGATTGGCCGTTGGGCAGTTTGCTGCCATTTTTCGCCTAACGGTGTCTAGGCAGCGTCAGGCAGTTTTGATCGCTGTGTAATTGGTTGTTGCTTTGATCAATGGACTTGAAGGACTAAGTTCATTTACCTTTGTGCTTGGGCTTGATGGACTAAGTCCAATAGGGGTCTGGGATGTGCTTGGTGGTGGGACGCATGATGGGCATGGAACTGGTTAGTTTTCGTCGGCTACTATTGGGCGATGAGTCCTTAGTATGGTGATTACATGAGTCGGACGCATGATGGGCAAGGAATAGTTTTATTCCCGTTGGCTGCTATTGGGTGAGGAGTCCATAGTATGGTGATTGCGTGCGTGCCAAGGTCCAAGATGGGAAGGCTTGAATGTTTTACTACAGATGAGGAGTCTGTGGGGTTGGACTATGAGCAGGATTGACTCGTAGCGTTGGACCACGAAAGGGATAATTTCGTGGGAGCATAGTAAAGTTCCAAGACCTAGTTTAATGCATATGACTCATGAAGGAATATGAGATCAGGGGTGGGAAATTTGCAGTTAACACATATTAGAAAAATTTATTTCTTGGGATGGGTGTCATACTTATTTTATATTCACATGTGCATAGCTCACCCTATCTGTTTGTGTGTGACGATGATCGGATAATTTATTATCCGAGAGCAGATGATTTGACAGGTGAGCGAAGAGACGCTTGAGTTTGGAGAGTGGGACTATATGGACATTTGAAGACTTTGAATTTTATGATATTTTCATGTTTTTGGACATTAGCTATTTTAGCTTTTATAAATGTAATTAATTTGGATTACAAACATTTATAATGTATGCAACGTTGCGATTTTTATTTTCCCGAATTTTGGGGACATGTGATTATAAATGAGGTATTATCAATATTATCGCGTCTTATTTTATTTTCTTTTGATTCGCTTATATTATTTTAAAAGTAATATTCCTTAGGAATGTTACATTATTCGTAGGTAATTACCTAATTATCATATCTGTAGATAATATTCGTATACAAATTATCCATAGGAAAAATTCGTAGATTAGCTATGGGGATTTTACATACGAATTTTTTGTCATACATAATTCGTAGGTTAATCATAATTACCGACAGATTTTACCAATTATTTTGGCTATTCATGAAGTATAAAATAGAAAAACAAAAAAAAAAGATAAAAAAAAAATTTGGAGAGAGAAGACAAAAGAAAGAAAGAGGGAGGAAGGGATAGGACGTGACATATGCAGAATAATTAGGATTGTCAATGGGACGGATAGGGTACGAGTAATAGTTCTTTTGTACCCTACTTGTTGGATAAATATTCGCCTCTATTATGCAGGTACCATCATATTTTTTTAATATTCACGGATATATGCGAGTACCTACAGGTATTTATAAAAAATATATTTAATAACATATTTTAACCACAAATTCAAATAAAATCAATACATAACATTCATATAAAAGAAAGTTTACAAAGGAAGAGAGATTGTATTTTAAAATCAATTAATAAAAAGTAATCCATTCAAAATCAATATGTTAATATTTTAATCATGTTTTCTTTTTATTATTTTAATTTATATTAAAGTATATGGGTACAAGTATCCATGGGGACGAATACTATATATGATCTCCATATCCGCCCCATTAATATGCGGATATAAAAAATATATGTACCTATTACTTGTAGATATTCATTTACAATATTAATTTTCTACCCGTTGCAAGTTTTATCTGTAAATACCTGCGAGTACGAATTTTTTTGACATCCTTAACAATAACTAATAACTAACCTTTCTCAGGTTAAAGAAAAAAAAACATAGAAATAAGAAAGGGCATATTTGACAAGAACATATTTTCTTCCGTCATATTATTAGTAGTCTTATCCCACACTTTTCACTTATTTTTAAAGTAACAAATTAACTATTATCAAATTTATAAATTTATTAAATGTGAATATATCAATTTTTAAACTCAAATCAAATTAGTATAGTAAATAGTGAATAATTTTTATTTTTAATTGTCAACTTACCAATATTTTCTTAAAGTTATATACGTTCATGATGTTACTTTCCATCCTTCTATTTTTCTCGAACATTCAACTCACAATTTCATATATTATTATTTTATTATAATATTTAATTTATATTTATTTTTAATACATTAATATAATATTTTATAATTAAAGAATAATTATCAAGTAAAGGAAAATGTAAAAAGTGTGTTAAAAATATTTTTCCAATTATATTTTGAGACATCTATCGAATGTCATTTGTTTCATAACTACTTTTCTCTTTTCCGACGCCAGTGCACACGTAATATGTTGTTTTTTCTCGGCCGCCGCACGGAATATTTCAAAACCAACTGCATATTTTTTATTCTCTGAATTTTGACTGTAGCGCTATAAAAGAACAACCTTTGCTCCTGTAACCAACAGCATCTGCATACACTTCTTGTAATTCACAACTTCAATCGATGGCCGAGGTGGTTCTGTTGGATACATGGGGCAGCATGTTTGGGATGAGGGCTTGGATTGCATTGGAAGAAAAGGGTGTTAAGTATGAACGCAAGGAAGAGAATCTCAGCAACAAGAGCCCTTTGCTTCTGCAGATGAACCCTATTCACAAGAAAATTCCCGTTCTCATTCATAACGGAAAACCCGTTACTGAATCTGCAATAATCGTACAGTACATCGATGAGGTGTGGAATCACAACCCTTCACTCATGCCCTCTGATCCTTATGAGAGAGCTCAAGCCAGATTCTGGGTGGATTACATTGATGCAAAGGTATATATGTGCTTTAGAATATGTGTGATTTTTTTCTATGCCTGAACAAATTTTGATGTTTCTATTCAATTTGAAGATTCATTTCCACGCTCAACTCTGCATTAATTTGGATAATAGTTTCAAATTAGATTTTCAGCATAAACTTAGATGGTGTAATACGAGCACAGAACTTCCAAAAATTCATGATGAAAATTTAGATTTGTAATATAGAAGCGGATAGATTGATTAGTTAAAATTATATTGGTTTGAAATAATAATAATGTTTTGTGGATTCCACACTGCAAGAATAAATAGTCAAATAAATAGTCAAACGTCCGTGTACTATTTTTGTTGAAATAAAGCACTTATGTTGAAAACTTCTATTTTAAACAAATAAAATTTCAATTCAATCCAGTTTCTTTTAATAATTAGTCAAATGTGTTTTTGAAAATATAGTCATCTATAACTGAAACATGATCTATTATTGGACTTTAGAAAATGAGTCATTTCTAGGAGTCCAAATGATCATTCATAACTGATTTCTTTTATAAAAATGATTATACATATATAACTGATATTTTTAAACCTTTTATATTTGTGGGAGGAAAATTAGAACTTAATATTTTACGTTATATTATGTATTTTTTTAGAGCAATGACAGACATACATATCTATTTAATCCTATTTTTTAAATACTTGTTTGTTCTTTTTATTTATTTTTTCTTATTATGTCATATATCTTGTAAATTTATCACTATAATAGTCATGTGATATTCCATCAATGCAGGTGTATCCTACTTGGAATAAAATGTGGCTTTCTAAAGGAGAAGAACACGAGGCAGGAAAAAAAGAGTTGATTTCTATCTTTAAGCAGCTGGAAGAGACATTGGGTGACAAACCCTTTTATGGAAATGATAAGTTTGGCTTTGTTGATATTGCTCTTATCCCTTTCTACAGTTGGTTTTATACTTTTGAGACATATGGGAACTTTGAAATGGAAGCACAGTGTCCTAAACTTGTGGCTTGGGCTAAAAGATGCATGCAGAGAGAGACTGTGTCCACTATTCTTCCTAATCAGAATGAACTTTACAATGCAGTTGTGGAAATGCAGAAGGAATACGAATCCAAATAGAGAAACTTCGTGTTTACCTTTATGGTATTATTGTGTACCTTTGTTTTGAGTTTGTTTAGCTTGGTTTTGGGTGTCTTTAATTACATAAGATTGATAATGTTGAGAGATATATAGAGGGATTAAGATGAGGGGTATATGGATGTTGTTATATTTTGTTTTAAAGTTGTGCAATTATATTATCAATAAAATCTCATTCTATTAAGGAATCTAAGTTGTTGTTTTCTTTACTATCCAAAATCCAGCCAGAAAACTATAAAACCTCTTATCTACTCGTTGCATTTCTAATATCATCTTGTTGGTGGTGTCCTGCTCCTATACTCATTTGTCCTTTATCATAATTTATCAATGGATTTAATCGGGAAAAAGTTCATCAATAATAGAAGTTACAAGTTAATTTATTAAAAGAGTTAACTGTGGAGCATGTGACATCCCATTTATATAGATTTAATCTACTAAATAAAAATATCACATGATTACAAAATAAAAGAGCAACCAAATGAACATTACACATAAGGATCCACTATTAAAGTCATCCACGAACAAGTACAAAAAGTACTAAGGCGTACCAAAGATTTGGCATGAACCAAACATGAATTTAAAGATTTAACTGTTTTGCAAAAGAGTTGCTCATAGAGCAAAGAATTACAAGGCACCAGGGCCTTAAAAATTTCTCGTAAGAGCCATAGATAACAGGACAAACTAAACCGCATTGCTGCCACCATCGGGTCTACCTTCAGAATTTCCCCCTGCTCCCACCAATAAGGTGATCATCGCAAAAGAGAAAACATGACAAGAAACAGACACAAATGAAAGGGTAAGCTAGTGTAAAATAATTTTAACATATTATAGCAGACAAGTACTTAAAACAATTCCAAGCATGCAACACAGTAGGCACAAAATCATGTTATAGCAAACAAGCAGGACACTATGACTCAATTATCTGGATACATATAATAAGATCGGATTCACTAGACGCTTTCACTTGTGGTGGCCTCTACTGCTCTGGAGAGCCATTGTCAATGGGTTTCACCCTACCACACACAAGGTTAGCCTTCAAGCATCTAAGGCCATTATCTTGCCAAAGACTAGGGCCTCCCGCTACTCTCACCACTTGGGTCAGTTTGCTCTACATGAGACTAACTGACCCATTTAGATTTTCGGGATGCGATCCTTACTTGAATCCTTATCTTAATTATATACACTACACACCACCATGTGATCTACCTACGAGCCTCATGGAATTACGTCTATCTCATACCAAATTCATGTTCCTCATACCATAACCACAACTTTTATCTCAAACATCCAATTCTCATGCCACAACACCACCAACCAACAATTCCATGCCATAAATTAATCCAAGCATGCCACTCTCAGTTCATACAAATCAAATAACACATGCATGTTCATGATAACACCCAGCCACAACTGAAACAGGGAAATAAAAATGCAAATCCGCACTGTTCTCGCTTAAGCTAAAAGCCTTCGCCCAGGCGACAACAACTGTCTCGCCTAAGCTAGGCATTCTCGCCTATGCAAGACTTGCAACAGTGGCATAGTGAGCACTGTACGAATTCTCGCCTAAGCGGGCCCTTCTCGCTTGGGCGAGATTGCTTTTCGCCCAAAACGAAAGTCCCTCGCCTTGACGAGGACGCGAGCAGAGAACAACAGTTTTCCTCGAGGACTCGCTTGGGCGAGTCGTTCTCACTTGAGCGAGATGATACATCGCTCAAAACAAGAACCCTCCGCCTGAGCGAGATTCTCGAGTAGAACCAGGGCGAGCTTCTACTATTCTCGCCTAGGCGAGATGAGCTCGCTTGGGTGGGAATATCAGTTCTCCCCCACTGTTTCACGCATGCAACACCAAAAACAACCAAGCACATCCATACAGTTCATTCATATATGAGTACAAACATTTTTTAAATCGGTTTAAGCATACAACAGAAGCAGAAACATATCACATACTTCAAAACACGAAAAAGAACCTAGCTTCCCTTATCTGGATTGAGAGTAGCAAAAGCAAAAGCAAACATGCCCAAAACTAGGGAGCACCACAACTTTAATAACTAGAGTAGTGAGCTGAAACATGAAAACCAGGACAAGACAAAAGTGTGGGGTTAAACCCTAGCCAAAATAATGTATCGCAACGGTAAAAAGGGAAGAACAGTGAAGAAGGTGTTAAGGCTCCACTTACCTAGAGGTAGAATAACGTTAGCTACTCGGAGATGACAGGATCTCTGTGTCCTAGTAGAGCTCTCAAGTTTCAACAAAGAGAGGAAAAGAGATAGTTATTTTCTGGAAAAGGAGACAAAGTGAGAGGGTTAGGGCCTGGAAAGAGGTATTTAGGGTCCTTGATGGGCTGGCCTTGGGCCTACGAAAAAGGCCAGACCCAATTACTTATAAGCTGAAAATGGGGCTTACAAAGCAAGTTACCAACACAAATATTTATTAACAATTTAAAATTTAAAATTTAATAATTTTTGTTGTTGATAAAATTCCATAGATAATAATAAAAATTCCTATAGTGATCGAAAACTATTATGTTGTGTCAGTTGCGCATCACAAACACAACTAATGTTAGTTAAAATCATCTTAAAATCAACACTACATATTAAACAATTATGACTTGCATCGAAGAAACATACTCTAAAGCAATAAAATAATAAAATAAAATAAATTTAGCATCTCAAAACTGAACACTACGAAGAATAAAGATTAATATTAAAAAAAAGTACATCAAGCTGACATTCAATCAATAATATAAAAATTTATTTATAGGGTTAAATATATTTTTGGTTCCTTAATTTTCAGTGAAAATTGAAATTAATCCCTTATTATAACTTTGGTTCAATTTAGTTTCCAAACTTTAGAAATGAGGAAATTTGGTTCTTTTAACCAAATTTTGTTAAGTTTCTTTGATGTTTCAAGCGCGTTTCATGATAGCATTAGAGTTGTTTACATTGTAAAATCCACTTATTTTCTACCTTAAAAGTTTAAGGGCCTATCTTGATCTGTTAGGCCTAAGGCTGGCCCATAGGGTGCTCAAAATCCCTAAACAATCCTAACACTCTCATTTTGCCCAATTTCCAAGAGTTGTTCCTATTCTCTCTTAGAAGTGCAACAACTCCCTACTAGGGTTTGGCCTTTGGTTCTCCTCAAGCTAGCTCAATCCCCATTTCCACTCCACTTAAATTGTTCATCAACCTATATCTTCTCCTCTTCCAACAGAGGTTGATTTTGATAACCTTGTTTTTCTGTCCAGGTTGATTTTGATAACCTTGACAAATCAGCTCCTGGAGCTGTTGTGCTTGTCCATTAAGTGCCTGTGTCTTCTACTAACATTTGTCCAGGTAAGGGAAGCTAGGGTTTGTAACATCCTGTCAGGATATTACGGATTTATAAATAAAATAAAGAAGTAAATAAATAATATAGGCTTTAATAATACCTCATTTTCCCCAAACGCGGGAAAATTTAAACTTTCATAAATGTAAATAATGAAAACCAAGGTTCATAATCACCAAAGTGTAATAATCCAAAATAAACGTCTTAAAAGAGTTTACAATTCATTTCTAATAGTAGAAAATACAAGTAAAATAAAACACCCCAGATATCCCCTCTCCGCAGCTAAGCTTCACCTGAGCCACCTGCATCAACAACATCTGCTCTCGTGTACCGCGTACACGATCATCGCCAAACACACACAGATAGGGTGAGCTTAACAGATAAAACATATATAGTTTTACACACACACAACACACACACACACACACACACACACACACACACATATATATATATATACACACACATATCACTATAAATAACATAAACATCCCACATTGTTCCATCTTTTAATTCATACCACCTGACCCCAATCAGATTATTCGTGTTCTACATCTTCTAGCAATCTCGCCAGGTGGAGTTCCCAAATGCGAACATAATTCGCAACGTCCCAAGACTACCAAACTCGTCAGCCAACCACTGAGGAGGGCAATCTATCTGGACCCATCCGTACTGGCCACAACCAGCATACTTACACCGACAACACTCTCCAACCCGAGCCACAACTCAAGGGTTCCTCGTGTTCATCCGCCATCCCGAGGCAGAACTCAAGAGATGTTATTCCGAGCCACAACTCAAGGAATACCACGTGTTTAACCCCTATCCCAAGCCACAACTCAAGGGATACGTTCCGAGCCACAACTCAAGGAACACCAGCAATCCCACCTTTAAAGCACCACTAAACGTCTTGTAGATCACGCATATGAAATCAAAATTCCAAGCTACAGTAGTACAATTCGCCTAGCGGGGGACACGTTTCGCCAGGCGCTGCCAGCTCCCAAACCGCCTGGCGGGTGACGCATACCGCCAGGCGTGTAGCACCTTTGATACATTCTCGCTGCAGATACCGCCTGGCGGAAAGTCCCTCACCGCTAGGCGCACGCGAACCAGGTGCCCCTCTGTTTTGTCACTTTCACCTGGCGATTTCCAGCTCACCGCTGGGCGACATACCAGTAATCTCACTTAACTAATTTTCCCCCTTTCTGGTTTGGTTTTGTGAAAGTTTGCACTCTAAGTTAGTACAACTAATAGTGAACCTTCCCAACTAATCAACTTCACTTACAAGCAAGTTACCAAATACCAAAGGTCTCAATACCACATAAGATCTCCAAACCAAAATTTGCAACTAAATATAATATCTTAAGTACAATCTTATTAATCCAATAAACCATTATTAGTCTCACGCCCTTGTTCTAACTTCATCATCCCATTATATAGCTAAGCTTATATCAGATTTCCTTTGTTTACCAATCACTGTTTAGTACCAAAATATTACAATCTATCCACTTTGGCTCATCAAAATTAACCACACAATTCCGCATTTTCTCCTATCATCATAACTTTCTCCACACGAGTTGTACAACACCCCACTGCCAGTCTAGCTGCAGCCCTTATTGTACCTGAGAAATATGTCCTCTCTAATTCAACTCCTCAATTTCATACTCCAACTTCCACATATCATCACCAAATTCTCATATCCCATTACCGTACCCAACTCTGTCCTCCTCATGAATCTAATCCTCCCCAAAATCACAACCCAGTAAAAACCCCGCCAATACACCTCACAGCCACGTAATTCCCTTTCTTTGCGCTTGCGCCTGGCGGCTAAACCATTACCGCCAGGCGGTGCATAGGATTCTGGAAACACTCCAGAACTTCCAGCCCTGCACAGCCCATCTTGGACACTCTTCCATACTTTTCTATGCCTAGGTTCATCTTTCCGATCGTATACATGCTAGCAAGGGTACTAATTTTTAGCTTTGACTATATCTAATACAATTCGAGTGCAAATAAACACCCATTACACAAAATTCACTAAGAACCTCACTTTGCCAATCATACGGTTCATATTCATTGTTCCATCGAATTACTCTATCAATTACCCTTAGAATCAACGATTTACAACTCTAGATCGTCTCCTAAGACTCACCCCTCGCTCTACTTCCAAGAAACTCATGTCAAAACACACGGACAACACAAATCAAGTCACAGACCCGCGTCGCCTGGCGGTTCAACCAAACCCCGCTAGACCCTTCATGCAGAGAAACCCATAATTGGATAAAATCCATGCATCGCTTGGCGGCCGGGAATGTGGCGCCAGACGGTTCCTCCTCAAGAACCCAGAACACGTAAAAATGTATGCGCCGCCTAACGGCTATGAGCAGCCCGTCAAGCAGTTCCTGGAAATTTTCCAGAAAAACACGAAAAATGCAACAGTATAATAACATTCATGCAATTCAGTATGATTCATGTGATTTCAAATCAAGTATATAAAGTCTAACATGGAAAAACTCCCCTAACCTGGTTTCCTTGTTAAAATTTTGAGAATTCCTCTAAATTTCCTCTTTGCTCACCCAAAGTCCCCTTAATTCTTCCTCCAATCAGCCACAATTCTACACTCAAACCTCACCACTCTCCAATTCTCGTGCTCTGCTTTCTAAGTACAAATACCACTTGCCAAAATCCTTCTCCTTACCTCACTTTGGCCTTTTAAAGGTGTCTTAAAACTAGGTAATAACACAAAAACGAACCTAAGACTTAATGGTGATGTTTATTGCCATTCATAGACCCTTTATGATCCGTTTCTCAGCCCCCCCTTGGCTGCTATTTTCTCTAGGGTTTACGTTAACCCTTCACCTTCATGCCAAAGCCAAAAATAGAAAAAAGAATGTTTAATTTGGGGTTCTCCCAGAGTTGAACTCACAACTATACAATGCCAAATCAATGCCAAACCATCATGTCAATTCATGCTTCATACTAACAATCACAATCCAATTATTATATTATTTCACAGCGTGATTAAGCTATATTAAAATACAACAAAAATAACTCAAAATTGACATACATTCTCATGCCGTTTGCTTTAGTTCATATGCCAACAAATGAGGTGTATACTGTGGCACAGGCATTCCAGTGTTTCCTCGCCTGGCCTAGAGATTTGGTTGTTACTGACCCCCCGGTACAGACTCTTAAACCCACAAATATACTACATTTTTAAGTTTACATGTTTATTATATTCAAACTTAAATTATATTCCATTTTAACTGAAATTGCATCAATATAGGAAAAACCT
>Ga0214543_1003775_pt1 | contig 29206 bp, 20 predicted proteins | sample CNSS2metaG_FD_160094 | JGI IMG/M metagenome (GOLD analysis project Ga0214543, IMG submission 160094) | Root nodule microbial communities from cowpea collected in UCLA plant growth center, Los Angeles, California, USA - CNSS2 | ecosystem: Host-associated > Plants > Roots > Nodule | place: USA... | reverse complement strand
AGATCTCATGCAATAGCTCAAATACTTAGAAACAAGAATAAGAAAACTCAAAGAAGCATATGACATATGACTCAAGCAAAAGTTAGACACATTTAAAGACTCAACATGACATACACAAAGACACAAACATGTAGCTATCATGCATTTAAACTCATGGATTTGAGGCTCAAAGAGTAAGCATCAAAAGACATGTTATCCAACCACATTTAGGAGCAAAAGAGTCACAAAACCGAAGCCAAAATTGCCACAACATAACCTGAAAACGTTGTTTTTCGTATTCTCGGCAGCTTTGACCTTTGCTCACTCATTTGATCATAACTCTCTCCACAGAACTCCAAATGCGTTATATCTTTTTTTTGTTGGAAACTAGACTCACAGAGCTTTCTTTTGATATAAAGAACGTTACTTTTGGACCACTGAGCTAGCTGCAGTATATTTTTTCAAAAACGCACACGTTGCTGCCAGCACTGTTTTTATGTGGACCATTCGAAGATAGCTACACAAGACAAGGTTAGAACATGAAAACACCATATTCAAGGACAACCAAAGCTCTAGATACCAAATGATGAACATGTGCCACCTAGTGCCAATCACCAAGTGCTCCAAGTGCTCCAATCACCAAGTGCCACCTAGCTATGCTCTACTTTCTCTTAATTACCTACAAAACAAGAAAAACAAGGATTAACATGTTGGTTTAAGTTAATCTAATCTTGGTCAAAGGTCAACTTTGGATCAAAGTCAACAAGTCAACCAAAATAAGTCAACTAGAAACCAACTTAGGGAATTCAAACTAAAGTAATGCAAAACAAAGATAAAGGTGATGGAATAGAAGACTCCCCTCTAGACATGCTTCTAGTGATTCTTCTTGAGGGAGCTTATAAGGAGGTGGTCACGCCTTCATCATCATCCTCCTCCTCTTGGAGAGAATTTGACCACGAATTCTTAAGTCTTTGCTAGCGTTTTCCAGTAAGGGAAGCTAGGGTTTCGCTGTTTTTAAGTTACCTTTGTATGCTTGGTCTGTTTTACGTTATGAATACTTGATTCATGTTGTTTGTCGTGTGAAAATACATTGCCTGTGTTGTGGGTGTGATTCGAATCTGGCATTCGCACCAGGGGGAGCTGGTGGGTTCTACTGAACTAGCCTAGGTGAGTAGGGTGGTCACTCAAACGTAAAGCTCTCGCTTAAACTTCTTGTTTGTGTTTGTCTTCTTGTGTAGTTTTTCCTTTTTGTAATGATCACCAATCCCTTGGTGTGAGCAGATATGGGAACTCTTGGTGATCGCGATGGGGACGGGAATGCTACAACTTAGTTGGCATGGTTTGGTGTTGGACTCACTGTTGAGCCCACATTGAAGAGTTTATATTATTTTGTAATCCCTTGCTTGAGCAAGCTTTAGGACATCCGTTGAATCTTTTAATTATGTTCATGACATCTTGGTGTGGCTAGTCTTTATTCTGGTTTATTCAAGGTTAAATGTATTGTTTGATGCTTGAACTTCATGACATTGTTCTTTATATTATATTGTATGTGATATTTCCTTTAATTAAACATATATATTAAATGAGACGTTGCAACTGCAATGCATCTTTTGTGATTCGTTAAAATTCATTATATCAGGAAGCTTTATAAATTTAAATATTAATAATATCTCTCTTTCTATATATATATATATATTATGACCATATAACCAAAAACAACATAAGCTACGTGTAAGGTATCGTGCTTGAAAAAAAATCAATTAATATATCCAACTCTGTCAAGGAAATCCACGTTATTTTTTGTTCTCTGCTGTGGTTGCATTAACAAAATTAAGTTATTTCAGTATTGAAAATTCACAACACTAAATAATAATAATAATCTCAAAATAATAATAATTATATTTATAATCATACGTGTTCCACCGTACACCTTTCATAAACTCGACGAAATTTCATTCCACCCTTTAACTTTTATGTTTGAAAAAGTATTTTAACCTATTTTTTTTATTTTTCCTCGTACGAGAGAAGCTCATAAAAAACCACAAAATAATGGAAGAAAAATAAGAAAAAGCCTTATCACATACATAATTCCGCAGGCACAAAACCATCCACACATCCCTTCGAAAAATGCCATAAACCTATCACTCACCACTTTCTATAGCCACAGAATCACCCCACACTTCATTCCTTTCATCATCGTCGTCATCTTCTTCTTCTTACCAAACCTGTTTGCATGTTCCACCTCAATTTGGCACCTAAAGATTCTTCTCTCTTAGAACGGAGGTACCGTACCTTTTCTGCTCCATTGGGTCAGAAGTGTTGCTATTGCTCTTAGTTTGTCGCTCTTGATTGGAATTTGGGCTCTGGGTAGGTCGAGTAGTTGATAGGGGTGTGTGATATGATGGGGTATTGATGAAGTTTTAGAAGGTGCTTTAGTTTTGGAACATTTTTTTGTTTTGGTGTTGTGGGGTGGGGCTCAGTATGTTAATTTTAGTGGGGAACAAACAGGGAACAATGAGTTCCCTTGCTTCTCCAGTGAGTTTGGGGAGCCTCATGGGTGTGAGTTCCTCTGGAAGGTCTCATTCTGTGGTGAAGAGGGTCTCTTTTTCCAGAGGGAATTGTAAGGGGAGAAAGAGATGGCATTGTTTATCATTGTCTGTGTGTAGATATTCAGTGACCACAACTGATTTTATTGCTGACCAAGGGAATTCAGTGTCCCTTGATTCTAACAGTAGTAGTAAGGGTGGAGATGATGGTGCTGGTTTTGTGCTTAAGCCTCCTCCAAGGCCTGTGTTAAAGTCACCAGAGAATAAGGGTGACTCCATTTTGGGGCCCTCAAGGACTGCTCGGGATCCTGGGGATGTGGAAGAGAGGAATAAGGTGATTGAATCACTTGGGGAGGTGTTAGAGAAGGCGGAAAAGCTGGGGAGTTCCAAGGTGAATGGTGATAAGAATAATGGTTCAGTGAACAAACCAATAAGGAATAATGCTGGTGCTAGTCCTAAGGCTGAGAAACCGGTGAATTCAGCAGCATCTCAGAAGTCTAAAACCTTGAAGAGTGTATGGCGTAAAGGGGATACTGTTGCATCGGTGCAGAAGGTTGTGAAGGAAGTACCAAAGCTTAATTATAACAAGAATGAAGAGGATAAGTCTCAAACTAGAGGAGGGGAGAAGGTGGTTTCTCAAACTCGTGCTCCTCAACCACCTTTGAAACCTCAATTGCCTTCAAAACCTCAACCACCTTCAAAACCTCAACCTGCGTTACTATCTAAACCTTCTATAGCTCCCCCACCTGTCAAAAAACCTGTTGTCTTGAGGGACAAAGGGGCAGCTGAAACATCAGTTAAATCCAAAGAAAAGAAGTCACCCATCTTAATTGACAAGTTTGCTTCCAAGAAACCAGTAGTTGATCCTCTAATTGCGCAAGCAGTTCTAGCACCCCCAAAACCAGGGAAGGCACCTTCCCCTGGGAAGTTTAAAGATGATTTCCGGAAGAAAGGTGCTCTGGCTGGGGGAGGACGAAGAAGACGAATTTTGGATGATGACGATGATGCTGATGTGATTCATGAGGCATCAGAGCTTGATGTCTCTATTCCTGGTGCCGCAACAGCAAGAAAAGGAAGGAAATGGAGTAAAGCAAGTCGAAAGGCAGCACGACTCCAGGCTGCTAGGGATGCAGCTCCTGTCAAAGTAGAAATTCTGGAGGTTGGAGACAGTGGTATGCTGGTGGAGGAATTGGCCTACTGTTTGGCAACCAGTGAAGGTGAAATCCTTGGTTATCTATACTCCAAGGGGATTAAACCAGATGGGGTACAAACACTTGACAAAGATATGGTAAAGATGATTTGTAAGGAGTATGATGTTGAAGTCATAGATGCAGACCCGGTCAAAGTTGAAGGCTTAGTGAAGAAAAGAGAAATTCTTGATGAAGATGACCTCGATAAACTCAAAGATAGGCCTCCTGTTATTACTATTATGGGCCATGTAGATCATGGCAAGGTTAGTGATACACTCTGTATTATTCATTTTTCTCTGTTTTATTATTTACCCTGAATTCCAACATTTGCTGACATTTTTTGTGTGTTTTGAATTGGCAGACAACTCTTTTGGATTATATACGGAAGAGCAAGGTATAGTGAAAATTTAATTAAATCAATATGATTCTTTCAGCTTCTTTAAGATCATGAGCATATAAAGCTTATGTTATGTCAATGTTTACGACCATGTTTTACACAAATTCTATAAATTATGATTTATGATTAGGTACAGTAGTTTACATAAAATGTTCCCAATGCTGCTGGACTATGGTTTCCAGGAAGGATATGGTTCTAAATGTGCAATCCATGGATTTCAATGTAAAGGATTAAGGATTAATATATCTTTCAAAGCACAAGCATTTCAATGGCCCTTATGTAAAGAGATACCGACCTGGGAAAATTAAAATTATTGCTAGATTGTGAGTTGTAATATACAATAAGAGATAGTTGCTTAGTAATTAATAATAATTGTTGTTTGTTTTAGTGAAATGCTTTGCCGTAGTTTGCTCCCTTTTCTGGATGCTTCTTTGCTGGCTGCATCTTGTTCTTTTCAAAGCATGAGACTTTTTCACAATTATGTTATTTCTGGAGCTTCTCCTGCGGAATCTCATATTACACTCGTTCAATTTTAGCCTCATGCACAAATTGTTAACAGGTAGCCGCTTCTGAAGCTGGTGGGATCACACAAGGAATTGGGGCCTATAAAGTGGAAGTACCTGTTGACGGCAAAAAGTTGCCCTGTGTTTTCCTTGACACTCCTGGACATGAGGTATGCACAGTTTTAATAAAATTTTCCACTTCTATGTTTTCCTTTATAAGTATGCAATTCTTTCTTTGCCCTGTGTTTCCTTGACACTCCTGGACATGGGTATGCACAGTTTTAATAAAATTTTCAACTTCTATGTTTTCCTTTATAAGTGTGCAATTCTTTCTACTGGGTCATCGTAAAGTCCTTTAATCCTTATCAGGACATAATGACTTACGGTAGCATGTATTTTTAGCTGAGTTATTAGCTATAAGTCAACTTTTCACTTTTCTTTCCCTTCAATTATATATATTGTATGTGCTCCTGTAGGCATTTGGAGCTATGAGAGCACGTGGAGCAAGTGTAACAGACATTGCTATTATTGTTGTGGCTGCCGATGATGGGATTCGTCCTCAAACAAATGAAGCTATTGCTCATGCCAAAGCAGCAGGAGTACCCATAATCATTGCTATTAACAAGGCATGTCAACATGATGGGTGCAACATTATTTATAATTCTTATGCTTTACATGGCGATGCCTTGAGAAATTCTTGTCAAATTATTATTTATTTCTCTTAAACAGATAGATAAAGACGGAGCAAATCCAGAACGAGTCATGCAGGAGCTTTCTTCAATTGGTTTAATGCCAGAAGACTGGGGTGGTAGCACCCCAATGGTTCCGGTTTGTATTTCTTATTTGTTGTTATCATTTCGTACCCTATTTATGTTTCTTTGACTTCAAATAAGTTACATTTTTCTCTTGTCCTTTTATGTCAACAGATAAGTGCTCTTAAAGGAAAGAATGTAGATGATCTCTTGGAAACTGTTATGCTTGTTGCTGAGGTATAATTACTGTTAGTGTCATGACTAGCTTAAGCCACTTTATAACTATTCTATTTATAATTTTTAATGTTGTATTATTGCGTATTGATTGAAAATCTTGTTTATGACATCTACTTGTGAGTTGTGAATTGTGATCAATATATGGTAATAAATCCACTACGAAAGTAAGTTTACACATTCAGCACATCTCTATTTTTTCTCAAATACAGTTTAACACTTTTATTTTATAATATGCTTGTGGTTTAAAAAAAAAAATACTATTATGTTGTGTACTATCATTCTAAAGTCTCCTCCACGAAGGAGATGTCTTGATTAAATTTTGATGCTTTTGTGGGACTGAAGAATATTGACTCATTGACAGTGCATCATTGTTCAGTTAAAATTTACACTTGTTTGCGCTTTTTATTTTTTATTTTTTCTGGCATTCATTCTGATCTAAGCATTAATGATTTAGTTGCAAGAGCTGAAAGCTAATCCTGATAGAAGTGCAAAGGGAACAGTCATCGAGGCAGGGCTAGATAAATCAAAGGGACCATTTGCTACATTTATTGTGCAGAATGGCTCTCTTAGACGGGGTGATATAGTAGTTTGTGGAGAAGCTTTTGGAAAGGTTGGTAGATAGCTAAACTTAAAATTCAATGCTAGATGACCTTAATACGTGGTTACGGAATTCTGCCGTTCTACTTTGCTTCCCTCTGTATTTAATATCTTTTATTTCTTTCTTTCAGGTGCGGGCTTTATTTGATGATGGTGGAAAGCGTGTTGATGAAGCTACACCTTCTGTACCTGTACAGGTTTGTAAATTCGTAGTAAGAAGGTGGCATATAATTAACACTACTTCTTTTCTTTGAGAAATTGCTTAAAAAAGTGGTCAACACAGTACAAAAGAACTAGGGGTGGGAGGGGGAGAGGGGATTGTGAAGTAGTTAGGACACCATTTCCCATTAAGCTAAATTGGACAACTAGTGTTCTATATATCAGTGTTGTGGCTCATTTGATTGCATGATTCATATTAATAATGTGGTTTCCCTTGACATGTACACGGACTGAATCACTTTATCTGCATGTATTTATTTCTAGCTTCTAATCCAGACTCTATCATCTTTTATTCATTGGTGAGAATTCATTGTTGACATGAAATTTCTGCATTTGCAATTTAAGTTACATAATTATTGTCTGTTATATTTATTTTATGTGCATTTACATCCATGTATGATTACTGAACAACACTGTTAGGTTTCTTAGAGCTAGAAACCCAAGCTACTCGGGCAGAACTCACTCACACCAACACAGAAAGAAACAGAAATAGACTTTTATTATTCTCTCAAAGAATGCGTCCAGGGAAAGACAACAATTCCCCCCTTTCTACAACCAAGAACAAACCAAATACTACGGAGAACACAAATTTGAGGTTCTTTGTATTCAATAATGGTTTTCTCTCTTCAATGTGAATGGATATGAGCTACGCTTTTGTGTCTGGTTAAGGTGTGGGGTGAAGCAATCCTATAAAAGATTGTAGTTATAAGATTTTGCGATGTCTTTTTGTACAACAAATGCTTCTTTCATCTGTCTTTTTCTAGATTTGCCTGGGAAGAATAAGTAGAGTTGCCCAGCTGTTGCATTAGTAATTACTACAAAAGAGTGATTGATCTCATTCTATCTCTGTATATTTCATTTCTCCAACCATTGATATTTCATATTACAAACATACTGATTAAAGGAAATGTTTTCAGTCTAATTCAGCGGGATGGGTAGAATTAAGAGAGAGCTTAGAGAATGAAGCAGCTTCATATTTGGTTGTAGTCCATAATTTCTGCTCCGTATGTAGACTCTGATAGACTTTGTGGAGACTATTCCCCTGGATTATCATAACTGAATGCATAAATTGTGATGGATATTAATTTCCTACAAATTAATATCCATCAGCACTAAATGCATAAAAATTGAGATACATGAAAATAATTTTTCCTAACTTCACTAAGTGTCACTATTTCCTACACTTTCCTCATAAAGAATCAAAAAGATGAAAATATTTTGGTGGTATCAATTTTTCTGTAAGTAGCATAAGGTGGAGAATAAAGAATATAGCACCTTTAGATTTTTAATTTTGTGGTTACCTTCTTCAGGTTTTACAAGAGCCATAAGAATTGTGAAGCTCGTTTTAGATGCTATAATTTTACCTAATTCAAAATTTTCTGATTTATACAGGTTATTGGATTGAATAATGTTCCTATTGCCGGTGATGAATTTGAGGTTGTTCAATCCCTTGATGCTGCACGTGAAAGGGCTGAGGCTCGTGCCGAGTCATTGCGAAATGAGCGCATTTCAGCAAAGGCAGGAGATGGCAAAGTCACCCTTTCTTCCTTAGCTTCAGCAGTTTCCTCAGGAAAGCTGTCTGGACTTGACTTGCATCAATTAAATATTATTTTGAAGGTTGATCTTCAGGTATGGTCACTTCTTTTTTCTAGTGTTGCTTGAATTTGTACACTTTCTGGTTGATTTTTAATTTGAAACTGCTTGCCTAATTGAACCTATTAATGACTTTATCGGTGATATCATTTATCATGCTGTGATCATTGAAATAAAAGAATAACTTACGTAGTATGTATCTAACAGATTTTCCTTTAACTATCCTAAGAGGGCTTTGAGTGGTTTTTTTGCAGGAAAACGTGTGTATGGTAATAGAATTACCCAGACATGCTTATTATCTACCACGAAACAACATTGCCTGTTGGAGTGCTAAACATGAGTGTATTATGTAATTTTTAGTGTAACCTGTATGGAAGGCTGAATAACCTATCCTATTTGCTATCAATAACCTAGCCTGTGTCCAAATCTGTTATATGCATAGTCAAATGTCCACAATAGGTAAACATACAAGGAAGGTGGCATTTTCTGTATTGTATTAAATAGCTAAAACTGCAATATGTTTTGTGGATTACTGTGGTTATTGCTTCACATGCAATTAATGTAATTGTTCTTGGTCATGGCTAGGGATCTATTGAAGCTGTAAGAAAAGCTCTGCAGGTGCTGCCACAAGACAATGTTACATTGAAGTTTTTGTTGGAAGCAACAGGTGATGTAAGCACTAGTGATGTGGACCTTGCAGTTGCAAGCAAGGCCATCATTGTGGGATTTAATGTGAAAGCACCAGGCTCTGTGAAAAGCTATGCAGATAACAAAGCGGTTGAGATTAGATTATACAGAGTTATTTATGAATTAATTGATGACATACGAAATGCAATGGAAGGGCTCCTAGAACCAGTTGAGGTAAATCAACATATCTTGAAATTTATAACGTTATTGTATATTATACATATGCACATTTATGTGAGTGCACAGCAAAATGATTTTACATGGCATTTAAATACAATCAAACTTGTTAAAATATCTTACCGACATGTAAATTTGATTTATACGGTTTCTAAAGGGTACTTAGAGATTTATATTATAGTGCCTATTTGGCTGTGAGACTTATTGCTATCTTTTGGTAGGAACAAGTAATGATTGGTTCAGCAGTAGTACGAGCTGTATTCAGCAGCGGTAGTGGTCGTGTTGCTGGATGCATGGTTACTGAGGGAAAGGTGCTAAAAGATTGTGGTATTCGAGTCAAGCGGAAGGGAAAAGTAGTTCATGTTGGTATAATTGATTCTTTGAGACGAGTGAAAGAAATTGTTAAGGAGGTATGGCTCTGCTTCCAGTATTAATTCCGATTTTTAGAATTCTCACACAAGAATTACACAGCAACAAATGCATAATAGAAGTATGAAAACAGTTGGACAAATGTTACTCAATTTATAAAAACTTATCAATTGTGCACCCAATAATTGGCAGTCCATTTTTGTTGCATTTGGCTCTGACAAATGGGCATCAGCTATGTTAGTTTTATGAAAAGTAAACATTTGTTAGTATATTGACTCTTGACCTTTACCTATCAAATATGCCAGTATTCTGGAGATAATGCCGGTGTAATGGACAGTTTTTGGAATGAGTTGGTTTCAAAAGAATGCTATATTTGCTATTTCTTTGTCAACATCTGCTCTAATTTAAATTTACGTGGTTGATTGTAAATCCAACAAAGTTGAGCAGCTTATAACATTATTTTTTTGTTATGAAAATATATTTTAATCATTAATGAAACTTTGAATGATATGGTTGAGTAAAAATTATCTTACTTAAGTGAATCTTGTACTTCACATGCATTAAATGAATTCCCATCATGCAACTTTTGAGACTTTATCATTAACTTTAGTATATTACATTGAATGAGAAATTTGTAATTTATCCAATTTTCCTGTCTGATGCTTTGATGATGATTATTGTTGAGTCTCTCATGTACAGTACTTTGTTTTCTGCTATAAATGTGATAGGACCTGGTATTATTGAATAAAAAAGGTAACAACAGTGGAACAAAAAGATACTGAAACCATAAAACATAAATCAGAGAATGTTCTCTGTCCTACAGTTACCCCACAATACGCTAAAATGATTCGCCCTCCTCCACCTCCCCCACTCTCTAGCTCTTTATTCTCTTTTTCTCCCTACTTATTCCCGTATCTCCTTTCCCCCAATCCTCCCTTGCAACATGTGCAGTTAGTTACCTCCACTCATAACAGACTCATTCCCACTAGTGACCTTTTTGCCCCTTCTTGGGTAGTAATATTTCAAAGACCTTTGCTGTGGAGGCCCATAAATACCCTCCCCAACAAGCGACACCTTGTCCTCAAGGTGGAATCGGGGAAAAAAAGTTTGAATCACGTCTTAATCTTCCCAAGAACTGTCTTCTGTGGGTAACTCAGTCCATTTAATCAGCACTTGCCACTTTCCATTCAACAATTTCCTTGTGGCCAACCCTTACCCTGGGTCTACCATCAATTCAAACTCATTTGAGAGGAACTTGGGCAGTTCATGACTCAGCTGGCAGGAGGGTAAAGCCTTCTTTAACTGTGAAACATGAAACACAAGGTGTTATCGTGAGCTGTCTGGAAGTTGTAATCTGTACGCCACTTCCCCAATTTTGGCCAAGATCTTGAATGGCCAATAAAACTTGGGACTGAGTTTTTCATTAATGTGTGTAGCTAATGACTGCAATTTATAAGGTTGAGCTTTACAGGTACACCATGTCTCCTACCCGAAATTCCACCTCATGCCTACCCTTATAAGCTTGTTCTTTCATTCTCCCTTGTGCCTTGAGCAGGTTTTGCTTCAACTCAGCCAAGATACTATCACGAAGCATCAACTCTTTTGTCAACTTCCGCTATGATAGTGCTATCTCTTGGATATGGGATAATCATAGGAGGATCCTGGCCATAAAGAGCCTTATATGGACTCATTTTTATAGTGGCATTGAAAGAGGAATTAAACCAAAATTCTCCCCATGGTAACCATTTCACCCATGGAAGCTGACAATTTCTTTCACAAAAATAGAAGCCACATCCTTGGCTGTATATGGGTGCAATAAGGGAATAAAGTGAGCATACTTACTCAATCTATCCATAATCACCATGATAGTGTTTGCATTCTTTGCTTTGGGCAGCCCACCAATAAAGTCCATAGAAATGTCTTTCCACACAGGATTTGGAATGAGAAGTGGTTGTAATAGGCCTGCCGGTTTAAGGTTTTGAACCTTACTCTGTTGACACACCTAGCAAGCAGCCACAAACTTTTTTACATCCTGTTTCATTCCATTCCAATGAAAGGCCATTGCCAAGCGTTTGTAGCTCCATGTGACACCCAAATGCCTATCCTAACAAGATTTCTTGGACATTCTGTTCCACTCGCTATCGGGCCGCTAACAGACCACTCACTAATTTCTAGTCCCACGCATGCTTTCATTAAAAGAACAAGTTAGTACGCACAAAACAAAGCTATGCTATGTCTACAATGCACCTAAAAGAGCTAAACATGCAAAAATTGCATTTTAGAGTGCTATGCATAATTGGACCATATTTCAACCATCTCAAAGTCAGAAAAATTGTATTTCAATGCCCTAAAGCTGTCCCAAAGGTTGCCCTTTCATTTGGAATTGAAGAGCAAAAAGTCAACTCTTCTACATTGAAGCAAAATGGCTGAATCAGCTTCCTCTTTGTGACTTCTCTGAACTTTGAGATGAGATTTTAGGTCTTTCTTATGCATTTCACTCAAAAATCCTAGACAATGTTACTCAAACCAAACTACTTCTAAAGACTCCTAAAACTAGACCAAATTCTACTTCTAAGACTATTTATCAAACTAAGACTTACACACTATCATGCCACTAAGGATTTATGAACCTAAAGATGTATGCGAACTGGACCAAACTAATAACACTTCTGAGAACTATATTAAAATGTATTAAAAGCACCTAATTACGCTACTTTTGCAGCACTAGACTAGAAACCTAATTAAACTAACTCTAGACTAATTTCTTAATTAACCACTTAAAACCTACCCAAAACAATGCAATTGGCTAAGAAAAAAATCTAAAGATTAGGGATTTATCAACCACCCACAAAATATCTCATCTTATGCTTGATATGTCTAGTCCTCGACAAGAGAGGTTGTGTTGGAAATCTCATATTGACAAAAGATATAGTCAAGTTATAATATATAAGGGAGTACTTTCTAAGCTTAACGTTTACTTGCTAAGAAGATATAACACATAACAACCAAGTTTGAGTAGGTGTGTTTGACTACATGGATATGACTCCACTGGACTCCAAATCCAAAATCAAAATTGTATTGCAATCTTTGGTTCTTAGAATTTTAAATATGTTTTACATGTGAAGGGCGATGAAAAATTTTCATTGAAAGTGAAATTGCCTTCATTAGGAAAGTAAGGTGGAACTTTCTTATACATAGATGATATTGTATTGTGTTTTACTTTGATAGTGAATCAGGTATAAACTTAATGTTTTTCTTGTACTTGATCCTTAGGACGTCTTCTATCTAGCGGTAACAAAATGGGTTGGTTTATATCATCCGGAACTGCATGAATCTACCCAATAAAATGTAGGGTGGTGGGCTTTAAATTTTAAATTCAAATTAAACACAAACCTTTTATAGCCTGATCAGATCATGACTTTATCCGGGCTTAGTCTGCAAAAAAGCTCCGGAAAATCAGGCTTTAAGAAGGCTTGGAGTTCATTTTAGTGGCACAAATGAATTTGGATATTATATATTTGTCTGATTCGCTATAGCCTACAACCTGCATTGGGTTGGGTAACCTGTTTTGCTACCTCTATTTCTATGACATAATTTTCCGAGTGAAGCTTATTCAGATGCTGCCCTAGTTTTACTGTGTAATAGCTTTTTCATGCTTTCTTTTTAGAATGATTGAACAACATTTTGCCAGTGTATTGTATAATTCAGCTGTGGTTTCTTTGTGTTGAATATGTGTTGTCTCCATGTTACTCTAGCTACTGGCTGAATACACAATCTCTATCTCTCCCTTGTGAACAGGTAAATGCTGGTCTTGAGTGTGGACTTGGGTTGGAAGACTTTGATGACTGGGAAGAGGGTGACATTCTTGAAGCCTTCAACACAATTGAGAAGAAGAGAACCCTTGAAGAGGCCTCAGCATCAATGGCAGCTGCTGTGGAGGGAGTAGGAGTTGCATTGTAGAATGAAGACTGATGTGTGCCACTCTCAGATTGATTTCCTATCTTGTGTTGGACACAGCCCAAATGCACTCCAGGTTCCAGTTGAAAATACGTTGTATTTCTCTCCAATTGATGTTGTGAAATTGGAGAGGTAACAATTCCCTCATTCATTATATTGATATTGAGGTTGCCACTTCTGAAGATCTGTGTTCAAAATGATTTGTTGCATTGTAAAATTGTATATAAGAAAGTATATCAGTTTCAGCTCTTTGTAGAGGGAAAAAGTTTCAAGGCCTTGACCCAAAATACGTGTAACAACCATATATAAGACAAGGGAAGAATTGCAGTTTTTTTCTTCATTTTTTGTATGATGCTATATAATGGACGCATCATCATATTTTTGATAAAGGAGAAAAAAAAAAATAGATGCATCATGCACTGATCTGAAAATTTGTATTTCTACTGATTTTTGCTCCTAGATGGAATATATTTAGATTATCCAACGTTGTGCAACAATGTGAATGCTTTGATTAATGTTTTTTTCTTTCTGCATTTTGTTTTATTACCTAACGACTAGATTAGATAAAACTACGAAAGAAACCATATTGGTTAACGTTTACTTATCTACACATGGATTATTCATTTTAAAAATTTTGGATCTATAGTGTATGTGTAGGTCTGCATATATTTCACTCTTATTTGTACTCCAATCTTAAAATTGTATTCCAATCTTAATTTAAATTTTGAATCAGAAAAAAAAAATATATTGAGGAAAAAGTAGATTAATTTTTAGGGTTAAATATATTTTTGGTTCTTCAAATTTCAGTAAAATTTGGAGTTAGTCCTTCATAAAACTTTTTTGACTAATTTAATCATTTATCGAGATATAAGATACTAATATGACAAAAGAGAGCACTATTCTATTGTGTAAAAGTAAAAAAATAAGAAAAAGAAGGAGAAGAGTGTTGAATGGTAAACCGAGTGGGGGAAATGGAAACAAAATATAGCTTCAATAAACTTTGACGTATAGTATTTTGAAAATTGTTAACTATGCACTTGGAAAAAAAGAAAATCATAACTTCAGCATGCTAACAATTTACTACGATCTTTAATATTTTTTTAAAACAATGAATAAAAAATACTTACCATTATTCTTTCTATATTTTCTTGATTTCCCAAACCTAGAAATATAGTAATAGATTTATTTTTACGTTATTTATTTATCAACGAAAACTATGTATGTGTAGAAATTGTTCCTTGAGTATATATAGCTATGAACTTGATTATTTTTTAAACTTTAACTTTATAAAACTGATTTATAAAGCGAGGAGGTTTATAGCAACTTATATATTACATATGTAGTTTCTTCAACACGTAACATTTATAGTTCTTACCTATCATAATTCATTAATGTGTATACCAACATTCAAGCAAACTTAACAGCTCCTTAGACTGGCTAAGCTTTTGAAATTATTCTAGGTTTTCCTCCAGGTAGGGGTGGGCATAGATTGGATTTTTAATGATCCAATCCACATCCATTTTATATCCAAATAATTGGATTAGATTTTTGACCGAAATCCATTTCTTTAGCAAAAGTAGTTTGGATTTTTTTAAAATTCAGATCCAAATATTTGGATCAAGATTTAAATCTAATCCAAATATTTCGATCAAGTTCAAAATCCAGAATCCATTTTTTATAAAAGAAATTTAAATTGAATTTTTTAAAACTTGTGTCATTAAGGCCCGGATGAGACCGACGACCCGGACGGGCCGGACAACCCGAACGGGCCAGACAACCCGAACGGGCCCGACAACCCGGACGGGCCTGACAACACGAACAAGCTCGACGACGTGAACAGACCGAATGACCCGAATGGGCCCGACGACACGGACGGGCCAAACGACCCAGACGGACCCGTCCAAACAGTCGGGCCCAATCGGGTATTCAGACACGTTCGAGTCGTGGGGCTCGTCTGGGTCGTCGGGTACGTCAACGTCGTCAGGCCCGTCCGAGTTGTCGGGACCATCCAGGTCGTCGATCATGTCCAGGTCGTTAAGCCCGTTTCGGTCGTCGGACCCGTCTGGATCGTAGGCCCCGTCCAAGACATCGAGCCCGTTTGGGTCGTAGGACCCATCCGGGTCAACGCGCCCGTTCGTGTCGTCGTGCCATCTGGGTCGTAAGGCCCGTGTAGGTCGTCAGGCTCGTCCGGGTCATCGGGCCCACCTGGGTCGTCTGAGTCGTCAGGTCCGTCCAGATCACCCGGATCGTTCGACCCATTCGAGTCGTCTGACCCGTTTGTGTCGTCGTGCCCATCCTGGTTGTAAGGCCCATGTAGGTCGTTAGGCCCGTCCGGGTCGTCGAGCACGTCCGGATCGTCGGCCCATCCGAGTCGTCGGGCCCATCCAGGTCGCCGGTGTAACATCCCTAGGGAATATTACTTAAAAATAAATATTAAAAGAAATAATCACATTAATAGTCATCTGGATAAAAATCCCAACGCGGGAAAAATTTAAGTTCAATAAAATAGTGCGCCAAAACTCATAACTAAATCCATAAAAGGTTACAAGTTTCCAAAATTAGTATTTAAAAACAAAAAATACAAATGAGCAAAACCCTAGCTCTAATCCCATGCTATCCCTCACTCCGCCGTCTGAACATCCTCAACATCACCTGTATCAACATCTGCTCCCGTGTAACGAATTACACGATCATCGCCGCACACAAACAGAAAGGGTGAGCTGAGAAAATAAAATGACAACATATAGAACACAAGATAACTCATATGCCCATCTTATTCATTATATATATAATTCTTGGCCAAGACCTTAACCCCAAGACTTGTCAGTCTTCAAATCATACAATTGGTTAGCCTTGGATTCGGGAACATGATGCTCACACGAACCTCCTCGCTCGTGGTCCTGCCTCTACGAACCTCCTCGCTCGTAGTCCTACTCTACGGACCTGCCCGCCCATAGTCCAACACATGTGATCCACCAGCCCCGTACCTCCCCGCACGTGGCATCTCTCAATGTGAGCACGGAACATACGAACCTACCTCGCTCGTATCCCCACGTGAGAGTAACTTGATATGGACCTCCCCGCCCATATCATCACATGTCAATCACCATCCATGAACCTACCCGCTCATGGCACAGCATCTCCCGATCCAAGCACAGTGTCATTGTTAGTTAAAAGCAATACAAACAACTCGTGACCTGGTGCACGGCCGCCTGGCGCACCAGCCAACACCGCCTGGCGAAATTGGCCCAGACCGCCTGGCGGTACCTGTCCACCGCCAGGCGCCAGGCACCAGCGCTCTTCCAGCGCCACTGTTTCCCCAACGCCGCCTGGCGGGGCACTCCCTTGCTGCCAGGCACCACGCGGTGCAGGAATCTTTCCTAGTGATTCCTATCGCCTGGCGGTATCAGCAGATCGCCAGGTGCCATACCAGTAACTTCCGGCTACTGATTTGACACCCAAAATGGTTAATTCTGCAATTCTAGCATGTCCTAGAATGTACAACACAACTGTCTTATCAGGATTTATAAATTCTCCAATCCTATACCTTCCCATGTATAGCCCATATACCTAACTAAAGACATTTAGACACTCTATTTCACTCCTCTATCACAGTTAATCAGCAATACAATAACAAGGCACGCCATTCACTGCCAAATACTGCAGTTTAGGAACATTATCAAATCACCTCTCATTATACTTATTTCACGCTGCACTACCATGCATCTCATTCCACACAATCTCGCCTAATCACATAACTTATGTTTAAACTTACAAGTCCCCAAACACTGAAGACTCATAACCAATAATTAAAGATATTTACGACATTTAGGCAGAATTCTAAGCTTTCCATTCCTAATTCACCAACTAATGCTATCCAACTCTCTTCCTTTACTCAACACAACTATCAAGAACTTGTCACGTAATCACCCCATCAACCACTCTCCATTACCATACACACTTACCCATGTACATTATTTCTTAATGTGCCCTTCTTTAAGTTCCAATATCACTCTTAGCCTCTTCCCTCACAACCACCCGAAAACAACATTAAATGTGCCATTGTCCCCGTCATCGCCTGACGACAAGCTAGACACCGCCGGGCGGTGTATCAGAACCCAGAAACTCCAAGTTGCTGTGCTCGTGATATGCCAAGTTTCCAGAATTCAAGCCATACTCCACAGACAATATTACTTAATAAATCTCACTTAACTTACTGTCCCACTTTCTCTTGGCGTAGTCTCCTCAATTTCGTCCACCCTATGAACCCTAATAACTCAACTCGGATTCCACCCATACCTACAATCCAACCCTATCCATGTTAAATTATAAAGGTGTATTCTCAAACTTTACCAGACCCCAATTCTACCCAACTCATACTATCAACGCATACAGTCATAATCAGAAATCCCAACACCCCTGTGCGAAACGCAAACCTGACAAAAAATACAACACTGTCGCACCGCCTGGCGGATATTCATCCCTGCCAGGCGGTTTAAGCCATCAGGAACCAAATCCACACACAAACTGATGAACCGCCTGGCGACACATGCATGCCCGCCAGGCGGTTTCTGGGCAGAACCCAGAAAATGCAAAAACAACACATATCAGGCAGAGAATTCATTCACTTATGATTACACAAGACATAATATGATGAGTACGAATAATAACGCGCGAAGCAACTCCCCTTACCTCTTATCCTCTCTCCAAACTCGAATTAAATATTTTTAATTAATTATCTTTAGTATATCTCAAATTATCACCATAGAAAATCTTCCAAATATTTTTAGAAACTGATAAAATATGTTAATTATTTGAAGGATATTATAACCAAAAAATAAAAGATTTCAGCAATAGAAAGATAAGATTCCAGTCCAATCAAGGCCTACATAAGATCTAAAGGAGCAAAAGATTGACACTTAGTAAATCTCTAATTTTGGCAGCTATACCATCAATCACATGTCACACTCCTTCACATTCTTCTTCCATCTATCATGTATTCCACTTCATCCATGGAGCACTAAGCTTCTTAGATTGGTTCCACTATAACTTCATTATAGATTCTGAGGATAAATTAAAATAATGTCTTTGTTCTTTTTATTATTGTTTTTTATTTTCATTCATACATGTCTTTTATATATGAATTACGTGAAAAGTAATGGTTTTACATCATAGCTAAATAGTGAGATGTTTTAATCTCCTTGTATGTTGATAACATGAGTTCAAGGGTTTTTATCATTAATCGAGAATCTAATTTGATTAAATTTATAAACTTTCATGTAATTGAATGTGTTTTTGCTAATGATTGAGAATGTACTTTGTTTAAAGGTAAAAAATTTAACTAGAATTAATCAAAAATTTACTTTGGTTAATTAGCTTTTTCCTTGATTTTAAGGGTAAAAGAGTGGACATGATTAGGCATAGCAATATTTAATTGAGAATGTACATTGATTAAATCTACTATGATTAATCTACAAAGTTATTGCTTTTGATTGAGAATTTATTTTGGTTAATAGTAAGAACGCCAACAAATTTATTAAGAATTTACTTTAATTAATTTGAAGTAAAAAACAATAGTTAATTGAACAATAATATGAAGATAACTGATATAGAATCTGTATTAAAAGTAGTGGAATTGGCCTGTTTTATTATAATTGTCTTAAAGTCTTTTATTAATTTGCTATGTCATTCTCAAATTCTTCTCTTTATTTTTGCATATCATCATATAATTTTTTGCAATAAGATATATTTTATAAGAGTCAAATATTAAAAATCAATTTTGTATTCGTTGGGATACGACTCAGGGTTAGCTTAACCCTATCTTATTCACTACTAACTTGACAATACTGAATTTGTCATATTTAAGTAGTGTTAATTTGTCGCTTCATGATAGCGTTTGGGAATGATATCAGATGTTTGAATTTTATTTTAATTATATTTGTCTTTACGAAGTAGTATTCGCCTAGGGTGTTACCGGAAACAACACGGAAACATCACAATTTATGCACAAAATACCTATTCCAACTACCAAGCATCCAAAACATTCACCAAAATAAAACACCAATTGTCCCATATCATTCCTATTAACCTGAAAAGATATACCCATAATGAAAATTCTTAAACTAATTCTCATGATCCAACACACACATCCTTTATCAATTCTTAAAAGCACATGAACAATACTACATATAGTTACATCATGTCTTTTAATAAATTTACCCAAAATCCTTCACAATTGATAAGTCCCTAATTGCATTTGCCTATCCGTTGGATTGACCCTTGGTTGATCACTATGCTATATTAAGTAGTATTAGTGAGAAAATTGAGTTTGATTGAATCTCTAGGTGACAAGAGGTTTATCAACAACCTATACTTGCACCATAGGATTATGCACTTACCAATTTGACACATAAACACATAACCATTCAACTCTAACTTCATGTTCACAAAATCAAAATTTTAGTCTTAAAATACCAAACAAACGACAACAACCACATGCCTAGAATCAACACCACAACCTTCTTTGCACATGAACATGGACTATAATTAAAAACTTACCTCTTACATCCAAAATCCGTTCATTCAATTGCTCAAGACAACATTTGTTGTCCAATATTTGGGAATCAATATGTGGACATGGATAAAATTAAATGCAGTATTTATGCTTGATTGTGTGGGGAAATTTATTCAAAATCAACACTTAAAAACAAAAAAAAAAACTCAAGATTATCAAATGCAAGAAATGCTATAAACTGGGCATGAATGCATGACATGCAATGCACAAAATGGCAGGGAATGATAAATTTTCTAATCCTAAATATTCAAAACATATTTAATGATCAAAACTAGGCTAATGCAATGATTAAATTGGTCCAAATTCATCAAATTTGAAATCTGCCCAAAATTAAGAACATGTTCATGAGCAAAGTGCATGGTAGCCTCAGATTGAAATCTTTTGATGATGCAATTGAATTTAGAAACTGGAATCACTCGATTTGGTGCACTGCACACAAAGTTCCCAATTTCACGAACCTCAATTCCCAAATTTGAGCAGAAATGCAATTTCGACCGATTCAACCAACTCGTGTAGTGAAAATGAAATTAAAAGTGCAGAAAGCTTCGTCATGATGTTATGAATGGAACCCCCAAAATAATTTGCACCAATAATAATTGAAATCGTGCAATTATAAGATTATGTAGAAACGCGAATGGTTGAGATGCAAAAATTCAAATTCGATGATTCATGGAAGGAAATGCAAAATTGATGATTCAAATCGCTTGGGGAACATCCAAGGATTATGAACAAAGCTCAAGAACAAATAAAAAAGCTTAAATCACACGAAATTCAAATGGAACAATGCATTTGTGTTGAACATGAATGGGAAAATTGCAGAGAAATGTGAATTGATGAAATGGTGATGGAATTGGGTGTGTGATGGTTCGAATGGCTTGGGAATCATCCCAGGAGTGTGCACAACACTTAAAATGATCGAGAAATGAACGTGAATTTCAATGGAATAGTAACTAAGGTGTGTGTTTGAACGTGAAAATGGTGTAGAATGGGGGGGTTTTGTGATTTAATGATGGAAACTTAAAATTAAACTTGCAAAACGTTAAAGAAACTTAAAATTGATGTGTGTGAAGTGGTGGAATGAAAAGAAACTGAAAATTGTAGCAAGAGTGCAATGAAGTGGAGATATATGAGTGAAATGAGCTTGACTACTAGCATTGGTCTTGAATCCAACCCATTCATCTTGTTTACTTCGAAAAAAATGATGTATAGAGGTCTTTGGACACACCAATTCATAGGCCTAGTTCTAGAGCCTAGATTTGGTAAGGTAGGGTAGAGTTCAAGCTGAAAAAGTGGTAGCCAAGGTGGTGGTTTAGTGGAAAATGATGATGAACATTATGAAATCATATGCCAAATGAACATCACTAAAATTTTCATTCATTGAAGCTCAAATCCAGATTACAATGCCAAAAATGAGTACAAAGAGTTGCCCCAACCTTCCTCTCACCAAGGCTTGAGCTATCCAAGCTTCCAAAGGCAAAAATGGAGTCAAAATGAGTGATTTTAGGGGGGGATTTCGGGTCTGCTGCATTAGGTGTTGTGTTGTTGTCAAAAATCAGTCTAAGAATGGTCCAAGAAACATGCAACCTCCGTAGGAGGTTGTTGGGTCGTCCCCTCCATGCCATCAAACCAAATCTACCTTAAAATCTACCTTACATTAAGCCACCTCTCACCAAGGCCCAAACCAGTCACATTTAGGGTCCTAAATTGCTCCAAATGGTTGGCTCTTGATTTAGGGTCCAAATGGCAAAATTAAACTCTAAGGTCAAAGATGCCACTTTTGCACACTTCATGCTTTGCCACCAACTTGACCTTGCTGCTATGTGAACTACTAGGCCTTCAAATCTTCATTTAAACCTTGCCTAAGGATATAGGACCTGCAAATTGATCAAAAGCTCAAGTGGAAGGGTTATCTCTACCTAAACACTAGTTAAACAACTAAGCTAAAATGACCAAAAACATGAAAACTAAGACTTTTGCTCAATAGGCCCTAAACCTCAAATTTTGGTGTTTGACCACTTCCAACAAGTGTAAATAGGCATTTATAATGATTCCATAAGGTCAAATCACTCAATTTGAAAGAGATTCAAAAACGCTAATGATTCCACAAGGTCAAACCACTTCCAACAAGTGTAAATAGGCATTTATAATGATTCCACAAAGTCAACTATGTCATGGTATAAAGGTTAAATGAACAAAATTTGACTCTTAACACTAGGTTTGATTAACCTAAGACCCTAAGACTCAAAATATGATGCAACCAAACTCAAATGATGTTTAAAAACGCTCTACAAACACTAATTCTATGAAAATGCGAAAATGGCCAAAAGTGAGGAATCTAACCTAATATGCTCAAATTAGCTATTCTAGAATGGAAAAATGAACACTCTAACTACAAGAATATCTCATGACCACAAGTAAAAATTATCATCATACAAATTATATCAACACTATGAACATTGATGAATCATTATTTCCCTCCATTCCTCTAGCCTTTGTTTACCCATTTGATAGTTTTTCAGTGCTTAATTGTCTATCTTTAGTGTGTTTTCATTTGTTGGGCTTTATTGGGCTATTATTTCGAATTTGGGTTAATTTCACATTATTTGACCTAATTTTAGTTTTTAATTATTTTTAGGTATTTGGGTGAAACAATTTTGGAACTTGGACATTAATATTCAGTTGAAGAGAGTTGCCACATCATTGTCACATCATTTCCACATCATTTCCACGTCATTTTCACGTCACCTAAGTAAATGGGCCAAATTTGAGGCCCAGTAGTAACATTTTTGTAATTCTGAGTGGTATAGTGGCATTTTTGTAAATACTAGTGGCAAGGTTGATTTGACCATGCAAATTAGATCATTTAGCATTCACCAGCTGCATAGCTTCTTCTCCAACTTCAATTTTCATGCTCTCAAGCTTTGGTGGGTGTCATGGAGGTGCTACTTGCGGTTTTTCACGTTTTTGCCTAATTTTTACTGTTTTTATGCACATTTGGCAGCTCCTAATGTGGGTTTTACGTTTTGAATTCATTTGCTAGCTTGGGCATCTCATTTTATAGATTGTAATGACTTGGAACAACACCCATTGTGGGGTTTTCGGTTCTTTTATGATAGTAGTGATTTTCGTTCATTCAAAGCCTTGAAATTTCTCTTTTGCTCTTGCTTTTGAATTTGCGTTTGAAGTAGGTTAGGGTTTTTATTTTTTGATGTTTTCGTTCATTCAGAATTAAAGTGCTTAATTGCTCCATTTTTATGTCTAGCTAAGTTTTTTGCATTGGTTCCTTGATGAAATTGAAATGAAACCATGAGATTGTTAGTCATTTTTGGGTTGTATTCGGAATTGCATCTATTTCAGGTTGGGTTTTGATGATAAATACGTTTTTGATGCATGCTTAATCTCAAATTCGTGTGTGCACATTAATGGCTCGTATTCATGCTTAATGTTTATGAGTTCTGTCACAACTTGCTTAAATATGTGGGTGTTAACTACCTGAAATTTATTGTGCTTAATGATGTGACATCCCATTTTAAATAGAGTAATCTACTAAAATTAAGCATCACATAATTATAATGTAAAAGAGCACATATCATGAAGCATACATGTACTGACTATTACAATTATCCATAGTATACTAGGAATAAAAGCTTAGGCACACCACAATTGCCATAAAAAGGACACAAGGGTACTATTGTTTTACAAAAGATTGCTCAAAGAGCAAGGAATCTAAATAAACAAGAGTTCTTCAAAAAGGGGCTCAATAGTGAGCCACAACCCAGACCATGGGGACCACTCTACACATCAGCATCTTCACCATCCTGAGTTTTACCAAGGGTTTCCACATTTGCTCACACCAATAAATTGGTGATCATTGCAAAAGTGAAAGCAAAGCAAGGAACAAATAAAAATGAAAGGGTAAGCTAGAGTAAAATATTTTAACATGTTATCAAGCAACCAAATGACAAAACAGGTTATAATCAAACAAAGCAGGAGGCACCCAATCATGTGAAAGCAAACAATTGCAAGACTCTATGACTCAATATCCGGATCATACTCTTGATATAGAATTCTAAAGGAAGTATGCACCTATGCTGGTTTATAAACTTTGCAGAGTTTAGACGCAAGGGGTTATCACCCAACCACACACAAGGTTAATCCTCTAATGTCTTAGGCCCAATACGTCCCAAGACTAGGACCTCCTGCCAATCTCACCACATAAATCATTATGCTCTATGTGAGCGTGAATGATTATTAGAGTTCAGGATACCTTCCTTTATCTAGACATCTCCTATATCAAGGTATACACTAACTACCATTACCAAGAGTCTCCCTTGAAACTCTTTTACCAACAAATTTCCACATGCCATCTCAAGAATTCAATTTTCATACCATTCCACCACCAACCACAAAACAAGTCATGCTTTCCATACCAACATTTTCATTATCAATCTCATTAAAGCATACAAACAGGCATGATCATCTATATTAAGCAAGGGAAAATTAAAGAAAACCATCATGAAACCAACAGCAGTCAACACAGCGTCTCCTACCTGAGTTTCATAGGAATGACTAAAAAAAACATGTATTATCATCGAAAATCTGACATTTGTTTTGAACTTACAAATACATAAATAGTTTTAATAATATTTGACAGTAGCATATAAAATTAAAACCCATTGTTAAACTTGCATGTGAACAAATTAAGTTAAATTGGTAATTGGTAATTAATACATTTAAAAATAAACATTTTTCTTTTATAATAATGAGAATAAACATTACTGTGATTTATTCTTATACAAGGATCAAAGATATTGGTATTCTAAAATGTAACAAAATGATTAAAATTTCATCAGAAAACTAAGAATATTTATTATTTATTATTTTTTTTTACCTTTACTGGGAGAGGAAAGACATTACTAATTATAAGATGAAGGAAAAAGTAATAGGTCTGAAAATCAATACATGTATGGATTCATGATAACACTTGCAACAAAATAATGTCTTTTACAACAGTGTATTTTTTTCTCATTAAACTAGTTTACTCTAGTGAAAATAGTTACATCTATAATAATTTAAAAATTATTTAACCAAAATATAATTTAGCTAGAAGGGAATACTCCTCATATTTATACTTTTATCTAGATTTTTAATTTTTACAAAACATAAAATCTACTCGATGCAAAATGAAAATTGTCAAGGGACATGCCATTTTTAATGTAAGCATCAACACCTTAAATTATTTTCTACAAATCCTGCACAGGGGAAATTTTCAATAAAAGAATAATTTAACCAAGATATCAACCCACAAATGTTTTAAAAAAATAATTCTACTTAGTTCATACTTCAACATAAAACCAAGTCTTCAAAGATTGAGACCAAAGGCAAACTATTTTCACGAACAAAATCTCAACAAATAAATAAAAGTATCTAATGTCAATGATCCAATGCGGGCAACAATCAACATCTAAAATTTCAACCAAAGAAACTATGTACAGAAAATGACATACCCTTAAAAGGATAAATATTAAATACAGTTAGATACTATACAAATAAAAGTACAGAAATGATACACCTTGTCTAGCAACAGTTAAATTACAAGGTGCTTTCCTGTCACATAAATTTGATGCCTATATAGAAAGCATAATAACTTTAAAAAAATATAAACTCTAGCTTCCCTTACCTCGAATGGAGCTAAACGTTCTTAAAGGACTCTTGGTGGAAGAGAACCAGGACCAAGAACAACTTAATGAGCTGAAAACAAACACACAAGCACGAAAAAGAACTCATATTTGATAGAGATTAAGGTAGAACCAGAACTTAGGAGCTGAAAACAAAAGGAAACAAGGGGAGGAATCAACTTACGTGGTAGAAAGAGGTTTCAGCTATGGAAATCAAGGAACTTGTTCAAGCCCTAGCAGAGCTTTCTGCTTCAGCACAAGAGACACAAAGAGGATTGTTTTCTGTAAAAGTGGTAGAATGAAGGTGTACACCCTGGCGACCAGGTTCTAGCCGACCTATGTGTATATGCGTATTGGCCGACCTCAGGACGTCCTATGTGCTGATCTAGGAGTATAATTTGTTGGACCAGCAAGAATCCAGCCTATGTGCTGGGCTGATCTCGAGTCGATCTAAGAGTATAATTTGTTGGGCCAGCCTACGTCTAGCCTATGTGCTAGGCCGATCTCGAGCCGATCTGAGAGTATAATTTGTTGGGCCAGCCTGCATCCAGCCTATGTGTTGAGCCGATCTAGGACCAACCTATATATTTGGCCGATTTCAAGCCAACTTGTGTATTGGGTCGATCTACTGTCGACATATGTGTTGGACCGAGTTATAGGGGTATTTTTCCTCAAAACCGTATCACCTTCTCCCTAGGTAACGGCTACACGATCACATTCCCACTAAGTTCGGCATGGCAACAACATTCCACGATTGTAGAGTAACCGAACTAAGAACGAGTGGAAAACATATATAAAACGATGCAACCACACTCTGAAATGGGAGGAGATGGCCGAAAAAGACATGTTTAAAGAGAGACACATGCTTAAGAAGACATGTTTAAAGATGGAGGCACATGCTTAAGAAGACTAAGCATGTTTAGAAAGGAAGTTCACTAATCCTTCATCCCTTTCATTTGTGTTTGTTATTTTTGATTCCCTAAGTTGACTTAGTTGAATAAACTTTAGTTGACTTGTTGAACTTTGACTAGGTTTGACTTGTTGACTATAGTTGACTTGACTTAAGCCAACATGCTAATCTATGTTTATTTGCTTCGTAGGTTAATTAGGAGAAAGAAAGAAATGCTAGGTGGCGCATGGTGATTGGGGAGCATAAATGATGTGGATGAGAGAGTAAAGCAAAGGCATAAAGCATAAAGTAAAAGGCATAAAACAAGTTTACCTATGTACCTATGATCTCCTTTATTTTTAGCACACTTTGGCCACTTTTTGGAGACATAAGAGACACATTCTTTATCTCCTTTTGTGCTAGAACGAAATTAGCCTTGCACACACTATAGTTGGCTCTTTTGCCTCTCATTTTTGTAACCTTATTTGACCTAGTTAGAAGCTAGAGTTAGGTTTTTGTAGAGACATCCTTAGGTATCTTTTATTTGCTTAGAGGCCGCTAAACTCTTCTATATAAGGGGTGCTCCTAGACCTGTAAAAGGGTTGGAGATTTTGAAGTACACTCTTGTGTCTCAACCATTTGTGAGGGTTTCCTCCCTAGGGAGTGAATACTTTTAAGCCTTATCTTGCATAGCAAGTGTAGGCACATATCCACTCATCTTCAAGGTTGCCATGGCTTCTAGCCTAGCCTTGTAGTGGCGTGCTTCTCACATTTTTACCATTTCTTTCCTTTTTATTTTATGTTTTCTTCTTCCTTTAATTGTTCTTGGTTTTTTATGGTTTATGTGCTTTCCATTTCCTTTTTGTTTTGAATCAATCAATCATCTTCTTCTCTAGAGCTTTGTGAAAGGAACCTTCACATCTAGATAGCTTGCTATCTTAATGTCCAGTGGGGATTTCACTTAGCTTTCTTTATCAACTCACACAATATTCAATATTCTTAAAAAGAAAACAACATAATCCTTCATCATTTGGTATCTAGAGCCTAGGATATCTTGAATAAGGTGTTTTTCATGTGCTAACATTGTCTTGTTGTAGTTATCTTTGTATGGTTCAAATCCACTTCTATTACACATAAAAAATAGTGCTGGTAGAAAACTTACTTTTTTGGTGTCAAAAGAAAGCTCTTTGAGTCTAGTTTCCAAAAACAAAAGAACCAACGCATTTGGAGTTTTGTGGACAAAGTTATGATCAAAGTAGTGAGCAAAGGTCAGATCTGCCAAGAATACGTGAATCAGTGATTTTAGGTTTTGTTGTGGAAGTTTGGCTACGGTTTTTGCACCTCTTTAAGCTCCTAAATGTGGTTGGATAACATGTCTCTGGATGCTTAGTCTTTGAGCCTGAAATCCATGAGTTTAAATGCATGTAGCTACATGTTTGTGTCTTTGTGTATGTCATGTTGAGTCTTTAAATGTGCCTAACTTTTGCTTGAGTCATATGTCATATGTTAACTTGAAGTTTTCTTATTCTTGTTTTTCCAAGTAATTGAATCTTGCTTTCACTTTGTGTCTTGCTTGATGTAAGCTCCATGAAATTGATTTTGGCCTAAAACTTGGGGAACTAAGTGTCCAAGCCACCTAAAACTCTTTCTCACCAGTTTATGAAACTAGTTGTGGAAAGAAGAAAATTTTGCACCAATTTTTGCCTAAAAATCGAGAGCAACCTTGCTCCTTGGTGAACTAAAAGTTTGTTTTTGACTAGGTGTTATGCTACTAGTTTTCATACTTGATAATTGGGTGATATTGGCTAATTAGTTCCATATTTTAACTTGGTTATGATCTTTCTTGGTGTATGCATGATTTAAGACTTGAAGATGCTTGTGAAGTATTTTCCATAGAGTCTTTAAAGTGTGTTTTTCTTGTTTTAGTCTTGTTAAAAGTTTTGTCTCAAACTTTTCTTCTTTAGAGTTTAGCTTTCCTTGTTTTGTGCTTTTCTTGCTTGTCACTAGGTGTTCTTTGTTTTGTCTTACTAGTTTTCTTTTCTTGAAACTCTTGGGGTGTTGTGGCCAAATCACTTGTCTTGCATTTGAAAGGTTTTGCACAATGTTTTAAAAGTGTTTTCTTCAATCCTTTGATGAATTTTGAGTGTTAGCATTGCCTTGTTACTTAGGGAGTGTGATCTAAACACTTGGGTTGCATTTTGGGTTGGAATTGGTCTAGGTTTTCATGTTGTCTAACCCCTAATTCATTTATTTTGTCTTGGCTTTGAGTGTTTTGTTGTAGGAATCATGGCAAGTCCATCAAATGCACCTACTCCAAACAAAAACAATACATTGATAAGATTGCTTCGGGATTTGGAGTTGTCTACGAAGGAGTCCTTTGAACAATCGAGAAAGGATAAGGAGAAAAGTGACCTAAGAATCCAAGTGCACATTCAAAGGCTTGAAGCTAGGGAGCAAAAAAGAGAGGCTAGGAAAAGAGGGCATTCCAGGCACAACCCATTACAAGAGAAGCAAACTCCAAAGATTCCTAAGTTCAAAGGAGAAAATGACCCAAACATCTACATTGAGTGGGAACAAAAAGTGGACCAAATTTTTACCTTTCATGTAGTTAGTGATCAAAAGAAAGTAGATTTGGTAGTCTTAGAGTTTGAGGATTATGCCATGACTTGGTGGCATCAATTATGTATGGACAATATTAACCAAGAGTCACTCGCGACTTCTTGGAGGGACCTTAAAAATTTGATGCGCTCTAAATTTGTTCCTTCCTACTATAGGAGGGAGACTCTTTTGAAGCTCCAAAGGCTTCAACAAGGGTCCATGTGTGTGGATGAATATTACAAGTTGATGGAGTCCATGCTTCTA
>Ga0214543_1003772_pt1 | contig 29228 bp, 7 predicted proteins | sample CNSS2metaG_FD_160094 | JGI IMG/M metagenome (GOLD analysis project Ga0214543, IMG submission 160094) | Root nodule microbial communities from cowpea collected in UCLA plant growth center, Los Angeles, California, USA - CNSS2 | ecosystem: Host-associated > Plants > Roots > Nodule | place: USA... | reverse complement strand
ATATATATTTAGTCTGTTAACCTTGTTTGATGCAGTTTTAGTTAACTGAATATACTGGTTTTACCCATTTGTTTTCAATTGTATCACAAAAAAAAAGAGAGTAATATAGCATGTAATATATAATATGAGAAAGAAAATTATATGATTCATAATTCTTAGACTATTTTTTATTTTCTAACGTGATCTAATATAGATCATTAATTCTTGTAAAAAAAAAATATAATAATACATTAATTAATTATCCATGCTAAATCATATCAATCAAAAAATAAAAAAGAAAAATAAAAAAAGTAAAAGTCATTATTTTTATTCTATAAAAAAATGGAGAGAGTAGAATTTTGTTCGCATGATCTGCTGCTCCTGTTTAGTAGTCAGCGTACAGATCTTTGTTGTTACCTTGTTATTATCAACACACTCCTTTCATTTCTATTCTATGTATATGTATATATATTTATATTTATATTTATATATTGTGAATTCCTATCAATTCAATATTACATTTTTGTATTTTCTATAAAATATTACGTTTTTTTGCTGTTTGTTCTATTAAATATTATCATTGTATTATAAGAAAAGTTTAAAAGTCCTTAATAATACAGGTAAATTTAATATAATGATAACCCTATTTAGAAAGAAAATTAATTATTTTTAGTAGTTTATGGAATTATGTTAATAGTTTCTTATATTAAAAATCATAAAAGATAATGCTTTCGTAATTGATTGTAACTTTTTAAAAACAAGTCATATAAATAAATAAAATAGTATAATATGTGAATATGAGTGAGTGATGGGGCTCTAACAGACAGCTCGTGCTTATTAAGGCACGCCTCAACATGGCAACATTATCTATTATTGTTTACTCTCTCACTTCATGTCAATTTCATAAAATATTTATTAACTAAAATTTATTAGAAAATTTTAGCCACAAAACTCTTTTTTGAGATGACTGGTTTCCTAGAATGGATAAAATCATTTGGAATGACAATTTTCCAACTGCAAAAACTATTAATTAAATTAATCTCATCATCATAAGTAATTAATTAGATTGGTAAGAATTTTACTAATTCAACTCAATTCGCTTTATGATAATTTCATAAATTGAATGGACTGATTTACTAAATTTGATAAAATATAAAAAAAATTATTTATTTTCGATTTCGCATTCTAAGGCTTAAATTGTGTTCGTTTTAGTTTTCTAATCACTCCTCAATTTATTTTGAAGCATAGGGTTCTAATTTTGTAATCTATGTATGTAAGAACATCAATTTAATTCATTCCTGTTTCTATAAATTCAATTAGAGTCGAACTAAAGTGTTTTACATCGTTACTTCCTAATTTACTTCCTTTCATAGCAGTATTTCTAGCTAAGGAGTAGAGTATTTATAGTTATATAGACATGCATTAGAAGTTGCTAATCACTTAGTTTATTAAGTGGGATTTTTAGTAGGACAATTACTAAGGAGAAGATGATTGCATGTGATATCAATTGTCTTATGGCAGAGTTCAAGTGTGGATCGGGTCACAATTGAATCGTGGCGCTTGGCTTGTTACACTTTTAAGTAGAAGGAGTTGCACCCTGATTAATAGCTATAGTTTTTTGTCTAGTAATAAACGCTTAATCCTAACAATTGGTATCAGAGTCAAGACAGGTCTCCCGTGACAGAGACCAAATGGATTGGATCATAATTGAATAATAATTATAGTTGTTGTCTAGTAGTGAGCAATCATAACAATTGGTATCAAAATCAAGACCACGAGTTCAATTCCTCCTAAAACTATAGTAGTGGTTAGCATTTAGATTAGATTAATTTGGTAGTTAAATGTTTCCCTAACATAGTTTATATCTAAAAATTTGCATACCCAATTTCTTGCGTCATGTTAAGATTGACCCTGTATTACATTTGTAGAAAAAATCGGATTTTGATTATCGTCTTAGATAATAAAATATTGTATCTTAAAAATAACAAATAATCGATTAATATATCATAATATCTTAAAAATATTACATAATAAATTATTATTATTATAATATTTTAAATATGTAGCAAAATATAATAATAAATTATATATTTATAATACTAAACTAATTTTGTTTAGGAATAGAATCTCTAACAACATATTATTATACCATAAAATATTAATTATAAATATCTTTAAAATATTCCATAATATTTGGCGTATATACACTAACAATAAACTATCAATTAAAAATTAGTTAGTATTAACAAATCAGTTTTTTAGACCGTGTTAAATAAAAAATTGATATAATCTGTCAGACCTTAAGCCATCCTAAGTTATAGTAGAATATACTATGAAGAAAATAGAGAAAGTTTAGTTTATTATAATCTAAACATTATTGTTTAATGTTGGACACCTCACATAAACAAGTAAGAAATACTTAAATTAAATTCTTATTTCATTATCTTAAATTAAACTTAATCTAGTTTGAAACTACTTAGAAAATTTGAATCTTTTTAATTCTTTTTTTATTATTATTTTTATCTAGGTGTTCAAAAAAATGTATACTTTTTAATTAAATTTTAACTATTTAATCTTTTTCGTCGTGTATAATGTGATTGTTATTTTGTTTATTTTTATACTATTTAACAATTTCAAAACTGAAATAAAATTGGAATAGATATTTTAAGAAAAATATTTTCTAGATTTTACCTCTGTGTTATTTATATTTTGGATTATAAAAAATAATACAATAACATTTAACTTCAAATTAATTAATTATTTGATCATGTTAAATTCTTGAATTTAAAATTGAAATATTAAAATTAACTTGTATTAATGAAGATTAGAATACTCGATGGTAGATTCAGCAAATAATGCATTAAGCAAATTAATAAATTTAAAATAAATTTTTGACAATTAACTTATTATGAACTATTTCAAAAACAAGTTGTTTATTCATTTAAAAATTAAAACACACAATAAAAAAGTTATTAATTAATATATCCATTTTACCAAAATTAAAATATATAATAAATAATGTGTTAATTAGCATAATCATTTTAGCTCAAAGAAAATATTTCTTTCTTTTAATAAGTTTCTATTCACATTTCAAGTTTCTGCTACAATAATAATAAACCTTTAATTATAATCAGCAATCTTATCAAAACATTCTATGTTAAACAACATAAATATATGATAAAGAGAAAAATATTCTATTATAAAACTAATATTAATTACCATGATAATGGAATATTCAACACCTTGTACAGACACACACACATGTTTATGTTTATGGGAAAAAAAACAGAGATTATTAAATTATATAAAGTAGGAAGTAGAAGGAAGACAACATAATTGCTTAAGATCTTGTAAGTTTAAGTTTGAAAAGAACAACAATGTATGGTTTGTCTCAGCTTCAGAGACAATTGGCTGAATTCACTTCTTCCCTGTTTGATGAGGTAAGCAGAAAATAAAGTTTCACATCTCATAAGCTATGTTCTTATTACTATTTTCTGTTACTGCATCTCTCTATTTTTTTTTCAAGAGGATTTGTTTCTTTGAGAAGGGTTTTTTGGATGATCAATTTAACGAGCTTCAGCAACTTCAAGATGAAAGCAACCCAGAGTTTGTGGTTGAAGTGGTCACTCTTTTCTTTGAGGATGCAGAGAGGCTTCTCAATGAACTCGCAAACACACTGTAAGGACACACCAATTTGTTCTTCTTATTCACACCAATCTCTTTCTCAATGAATGCTCATTCCTTCCCCAAACAGAGCACTGGATAACATTGATTTCAAAAGGATGGATGCTCATGTTCATCAATTGAAAGGTAGCAGCTCCAGGTAATAGTACGAGATCTGTAAGGTTGAGTTAAGTTTAAAGTTATTTTTTAAGATGGTTTTAGAATCATCTGAAACATATTCTAGTGAAATTTGTTATTTGTTAGATTTCTTGTATCATTCACTGTAGTACCGTTACTGAACTATCCATTAATATCTACTCTCACTTAACATGTATTCATATATATACCATATGTTTTGTCTCACAATTGATATGCATATGTCTCAACATAACGTATTTTAGATTTCATATCAAATAGAAATATAATGAATTTACCATGTTTAAGTGAACGTAAATCTCACAAAATATACTCATTTCAGCTTGCTAGAACTTTTAAATAGTGTAAAATTTGGAGGGTTTATTTTTATTTTTCCATAAGTTGGTGGAAGAAGGGTCAATCTGCTGCACCTTTTTAGTAAGTGATGTCCTTGTTTCATCACACTATTTTGTAACAGTTGCAAGGATTATTTTAGTTCCATTGCAAAAACACAAGCCCCACATAACTAAGGAAAATTATTTTTTAATATGACAAACTTTTGATAATACACATGTAATAACACCTTAATAAATAAAAGAAAAATTTAATTTAATTTAAAAAAAAGGTTTGATATATGTTAAAAAGTAAATTTTGTCGAACTTTATAAAAAAAAAAGAGTATCATACTCACATAACTAAGGACTTATATAATTTTTTTTACCCCACTTAGAGAGAAGTACATAAAATCAATGACTGAACTACCTTTTGTACTTAGAAACACAAACAAATTATTAAGTAGGTTCTGCTATCAGATAGTTCTGAATTACACAATAAATTCTTTAAAAAAAGACAGTTTCGTCATCCTTCCTTCTACAGCTTCAATGATTTTGAATGTCAAATGATTGAATCATATATGATACTGATCATGAGTATCAAGTGTTTGATACATAGTACATATATAGCAAAATTTTGCTTACTTTTCATCTTTGTGTTATAATAAAATATACTCTCCTGAGGATTCGACACAAAAAAAAAAAAAGTGTTTTGATAAGGTTATTGGATTGTTGGGAAACGCAGCATTGGTGCACAGAGAGTTCAGAAAGTGTGCATTGCCTTCAGAAACTACTGTGAAGAACAAAATGTTGAAGGGTAAGCTCTGAATAATTAACCATCAAAGTGTTTCTATATACTGTGTATATATTAACTGACACATCTTGAAGTTCAGCAGATGGTGCAGAGTTTTTTTTTTTTTTTCTTTTCTTTCTCAGTTTTAATATTTAGAGTAATCTTTTTTGAAATAAAAGAGTTTTATATATCTTACCAGATCTCTAGAAATATCATTGTAAATTTATATACTAAACTTTGGTCATGCTAAATAGAAAAATACATTTTGGTTTTCAGGTGTCTGAAAACCTTACAAGAAATAAAACAGGAGTGTTCCTTGATGAAAAGCAAGTTTGAAACTCTCTTTAAGGTAAGGGAATGGAGCATATAGTACTTTTACATTATGGCATATTTATACAAGTGCTTTTTTCACCAACTTAATATAACGATCAAACCTTAATAAAACATGTAAAGAAAAAAAAAATTATGCATTTATATCATACATCAAACTCAAAGGTGAAACATTTCGATTTGGATGTAATAAATCTGATTGTTATATTTTAATTGTAATATATGACTGCTTTTATACATAGGTGTAATTTTTAAGTTTTACTACTATATAATATTGTTTTAAGTAGGTACCAGTGTAAATACAGACATTGTCGTATTTGTGTGTAAGTATTCTTTAAATATACATGATATCATATTATTAAGTGATGATAATGTAATGTTATTAAGTTATAATATATAAAATAAAATTATATTTATCAAAAATAAAGTAAAATATATCAGAAAAGATGAGAAAAAAACGGTTGATAATTAGAGAAAAAGAGAAGAGCAGAAAGATAAACGATTTTATAAAATAGTTTGTAAAATTAACGGTCAATTTTAAAATTTTTTTATAAATAATTATATTTAAAATGGTAAAATTGGTATTTTGAAATGTGGACACAAAAGAGAAAATCATCTTTATATATTGTTATAAATAAGAGAGTTTTTATTAAAATTGTAATGCAAAACATATTTAGAGTATTTTGTAATACTGTTTAATTATGTAATTTTTCTGTATAAAGATTAGAGCATCCCTAATGTTATGTTATATATAAATATATTCATTTGTTGATAAAATAAAAATAAAAACTAAAGTTTTTATATTTCTACTTATGTAATTGTAGATGGAGCAACAGGTTTTTGCCTGCAGGAGGCTTGGTTAATAGGTGGTGATTGACAAGGGATAGTGAAGTTCCATTCAATTTGCAATAACCATATAAGTAATATTTTTCATCAACATTCTGTTGTAATTTTTTTTTATTTGTCTGCAAAGTAAGAAAATGACACCAAGTATGTTTCATGTTGCATTGTTTAACTCACTCTTTGTGGACATCAAAAAATTGTATGAAATTTACTTTAAGTAAAAATAACACAACACTTTAACAAAATGCATATCTAAATTTTAGTTAATTAACGACAAGTTTAGCTCTAATAAGAATTGAAATGGATTGAATCCTTTTACACTTAGTTACCATTCATGCCCAGTATATTTGAAGTGTGAGTTCTTAATTTACACCATAACCAGAAACAAACAGATTATTCCTCCCCTCTTCCATTAATTCAAAATGTCTATATTTGAATTAGTCATCTAAATCTTCAAACTAGTGCAATTTATTAATAAAGGTTAATATAATTGATACAAATATTCATATGTTAGCAAGGAAAAATGGTAGAGTGAATATGAACTAATGAAATTCTTTCTTACAGTATATATATGATCAACATTATTAAAATCATTTGGAAGTGTTATCCTGTGAGAATTGAGTTGTAATTGTTTGACATTGTCAATTGTCAATTGTCAATAAACAATGTATATAAAAACAGCACAATTCATGAAGTAAGTTCTATGTGAAAATGTCCTCTCTTAAAAATAATAAAAACATAACTAAGGATAGGTGAAGATTATTATAAGTAACTATCAATATGTAAAGAGAGTTTGTATTATATATTACTTCACTGAAATTTTATTTCTTTAATGTATGAGTGATATATATTTTTAGTTTAATTGATAATTTAGTCTTTATATTTAAATTTTTATTTTTTTTTGTTCTTATATTTGTATTTTGACTAAATTGAGTCTATATTTTTGTAAAAATATTCATGTGGCATTTTTTTATTGAATTGAGGTTAACATGGTTGTTTAAAAGTGTTGTATGTCAAAATCTATATTTGTCATTTATTAAAATATAATTCATATTCTACCTTTAATTTTGACATGTGACACTTATAAATAGAATATGACTTAGATTTTGACACATGATAGACTAAGATTTCCATACATAATACTTTCAAACAATGTTAATGTCAATTTATTAAGACTACTTCAAACAAATATCACAACGACGACGACAATCATGGAGGCGATGTTTGACAACGACATGGACGACATAGGAGGATAAGGAAGAATAAGACTAAATTTTGATTTTTACTGATGAACTTTATCAACGACCAAAATTCGTAAGTAATTATCGATAAATATTTATTGATGGATAATTACCGATAGTTTTTGTTCGTTAGTAATTATTGACAACTAATTACTAACATATTTTTAATTATTAATTCGTAAGTAATTATTGACAAATACTTTCAATAATATTAATGTCAATTTAATTGACGACTTCAAACAAATGTCACAACGACGACCATCATGGAGACAGTGGTGGACAACGATAAAGACGATAGAGGAAGATGACGAAGAATAAAACTAAATCTTGATATTTACGAACTCTATCAATGACCAAAATTCATAAGTAATTATCGATAAATATTTATTGATGGATAATTACCAATAGTTTTTGTCCGTTAGTAATTATTGACAAATAATTACTGACGAATTTTTAACCATTAATAATTGTTAACAACTTTTTTCTATCCCATAACAAAATTTATTGAAAAAAATCGTTAATAATGTTAACTTATGAACAAATTTTGTAGTTATAAACAAATTTGTTCTATCAGTAATTCAATTTTCTCTTTGTAACTACATCCTATTTTAAGATTTTATCAATGTAATAAAGCTGTGAAGAAAAATTTAGGACATTATTATTATTTTGATAGTTTATTTAACAAAATCAGCTCAGAAATAAAAATGAAAATACTAGACTACAAGACATAAGAGGTTAAAGAAACTAAAATGGTAAGAAAAAAATGATAAAATTAAAATACTTTAATTCAATATGATTATTTTAATTCATGTAAAAAACATATTATAACATCCATTCAGTTTTTTAGTAAACTATGAATTTGTAATTTCTAAATGTCATGAATATATATATTTTTTAAATTATACTTAGATTTAATATTATATAGACTATCTACATGTTTTCCCCCAAAACTACTTTTTGTTTTTTTTATAGCATCCTTTTTAATTTGCATATAATTTATCAAAATAAATAACTCCCACTAATCATTTGAATATTTATTTAGAAAAGACAATAATTTGTTATTTTAATCAATAATATATATTATTTTCTTTTATCCATCTTTCAATAATTTATTTTGTATAGTATAATTTATTTTCAAATATTATAAATGAATAAAAATAATAATCAAAATATCATTATTCAAATAATTAAATATGCTCGATAGTTAGAATCTTATTTATATATTATTTTAATTTATCCATATTTCATATTCAATCGTCATTTGTTTAAATACGTATAAACATTATATTTTGTAATTTTGGTGTAGTTTTTTGTTTTTTATTTAAGTACTTGTTTTTTTATAGTATTTTTTATTTAGATAAATATTCATGTTCTTTATTAAATTTAATATATTTATCTTGTTTTAGGTAAATCAATGTAAACAGATGAGGTTTAATTTTATCAAAATTGGTAAACTGGAGTTGGTTGTTCCACATCGAATGCTGATAAGACAGATTTTTTAGTTGACCTATTTTAATATCTTTAGATTAAATATATAAATTATCAACTAAATAGGTCTTTTCATCTTTAGTTGACCTATTTTAATATCTTTAGATTAATGTCATTTTTCCCATTAACATATGGTTGTCTTTTTATATTTTTCATTCATATTTATTTTATTTTTATTTGAAAATGGAGTATAGCTTAATATTTTCCTTTTCCTATATCAATTCATGGTATAAAATAATAATAAATTTAATAAATTTTCATATATAATAACACATAATTAATATATTCTGTTGTGTCAATAAATATGTCAAAGTTTCCTAATCTTATTTAAGAAAATCACAATTATTTAAATAAAAAATTAAAATAAAATGTTTCAAAAGACAAATGACACATAAATAATTTTCACCATTTAATTTAAAATTTGATACATTATTACGAAAATAAAATATTTTAATTCGCGGCGAAAGTTGTCTATATTTATCGTATTTTTAAAATTTAATAATTTTGATTTACAGCATTTTACTGTTATTATTTTAATACAAAATATTTAAGTGACATTGAAAACAAATTGGTTGCATATAAATTTATTTTTTATTTTTATGATCTACTGTATTAAATTTAAGACCCTCATGTTAGTATGTTTTTTATGACTTGTACACTAAAAATATGTCACAAATTATAATATTCTTTAGAAATTAAAGGTATTTAACCATAAAATTTTAGATGTCAAACTTTCTTCCTTTTCTTAATTTTATTTTGGACTTTAAAATTTGTTTAAAAATAATAATTTTTAACGATGAAACAATAAAAACAAAAAAATGACAACTATAACTTCTTTTATTTTGATTTTTTATTTATGAACATTCATTCTGATTTTTATAATTACAAAACTTAAATGTGAAAGATAAAAAATTTAAATATGATAAAAATAAATCAAAATAAAAATGAATATAATTGTTTAACAATTTCATTAGTATATATGTGGTTATAATTTGACCAGGAAAATGTCAAATTAGACATTCATATTAACAAAATTTATAATAAACTAATAATAAATTAAAGTTACTATATTTTTAACATGACTAATCAATGTATAATTCATTTTAGACTAAAACTGGACAGTTATAAAATTACAGGAGTTATAAATTTATATTTATTTATTTGTTAATATTAATGTGATATATGATAATATTATTTATTTGTAATATTTTAAATTTTTAACGTTTTTGAATAAAATGTTCAGATTAAGAATCTATTATTTTATTTATTTTTTAAGCAATTAGAATGTTCCTTATATATATATATATATATATATATATATATATATATATATATATATATATATATTGTAAATCCAAATTTAAAAATTTTCTTATTTGACATTTATTTAAGTTAAAATTTATTTGCTAAAATAATGTTACAATTTATTTTAATTATAATGTTAATGGATTTTAAATTTGCAAATCTTTGGTAACAACCTTATATCAATTGAAAATCATGTTTATTTTTTATTTTTTTAAGTTAGTGAACTTTTTGAAAATACAACTACTCCTAAAAAAAAAAAATCTTTAACCATACTCTTCTAACTTTAGAAAGAATTAAGAGTAATTGTTGTATACATTTTTTTAACATTGATAATTAATTCATTTATGGTTTTACACTTTTATACAGTACCTATCTTATGTTGTAAGCTGTAAAAATTTGTACACATTATTAATAAAATAAGCAATTAACTTATTATATACTTTGTTTGGTTGCTTGCTATTAGATATAAGTGAAAATTTACACTAATTGCATAATCTATATTCTTCTCGATATTTCTTTTTTATTAAACTTTATTATAACATTTTCAGCCAAATTAAAAACAGTAATACTCCTTTGAATAATAATATATATACTTATATTAATTAATTATCTGTGTTAAATATATGCAACAAGAAAGACCTGAACTTATTTTTTGGTGGCGCGGGATCTTAGAAAATGCTTGAAATGGAAAAAGCAGTTTCCCGCGAATCTCAGTGGGGATGACACGTTGGCAATCCGTGTCTCACTCTCTCAACCAATCAGCGTAGTTTATCGGACCCTATATAATATCATTCCACTCACACCTTCTTCCATCTACACCTTCTGCCTCACTTCTCTTGCACACTTCAAATTGCAAATTCTAGGGTTAGGGTTTTCATTTCTAAGCATATTAGAAAATGAGTTCTACCGGTGGTTCAACCAAGGGTGGGAGGGGCAAGCCCAAGGCTTCCAAATCTGTTTCTCGATCACAGAAAGCCGGCCTTCAATTCCCTGTTGGAAGAATCGCTCGATTTCTCAAAGCTGGCAAATACGCAGAGCGTGTTGGTGCCGGCGCTCCAGTCTACCTCTCTGCAGTGCTTGAGTATCTCGCAGCCGAGGTTAGTTTCGTTTCTTGATTAGGTTTAGTTTTCAATTAGTTTTTGTTTTTCTTATAATCTGTTTGATATTGATTTAATTGTTGTCTTGGATGGGTTTGTTTATTGATTAAGTTTGTTAGGGTTTTGATTTACCTAAAATCTTGAATTTCTCTATATATTGTTTGTTGACGATCAGTTATTTGTATATTTACTTAGGTTTTGGAACTGGCTGGGAATGCTGCTAGGGACAACAAGAAGAATCGGATTGTTCCTAGGCATATTCAACTTGCTGTGAGGAATGATGAGGAACTGAGTAAGCTTTTGGGGTCTGTCACCATTGCCAATGGAGGTGTTTTGCCTAATATTCATCAAACTCTTCTTCCCAAGAAGGTTGGCAAGGGAAAGGGCGAAATTGGATCTGCTTCTCAAGAGTTTTAGGATTTTGATGGCTCTTTTTAGAAAATAGTTTTAATTTCATTCTGGTTGTAATATACTTGGTTTGGTTTATCTCTATATATTTTCCCTGAGAGGTTGAGTGTTTCTCAGTCCGATGAGCTAAATGGTGTATGTTCTTTTGGATTATATGAGAAATGAAAATTGGTGTTTTTGATCGTTTCGAATGAGCTATTATTGACATTTATATTGTGGATCCATCTGTTTGAAATGTAATGGCGTCATGCAATAGATTGCCCATATTGGTTTTGAATTTGGGAATATGGAATGATGATTATGGGAGTCTAGCCAAGTACCGGGGTTGCTTTGATTCTTAAGTAGAGTGAACCTTTTTAACTTTTTCGATTATGGATCTTTAACATGTTGACTGTTCAGTAAGGATTTATATGGTCTTATTTTTATTGATCCTCCCTTCCTTATTTGTTTTGTGAGGACAGTTGGCCCTATGTCTTTGTGGGAAAAGTGTTTATGCCGGTATTCATCGGTGTCATTCGATTCGAAGGCTGACATTTGTTTTTACTGGTTTTCATGTTTTTTATTGTCCTTTTGTTAATTGTCACGGAGTAATACAGTCATCATTTACTCGTCATTTATCGTTGTCTTTTGAAAATAAGCTTGAGTCAAATCCCAATGATTTCAACATGTTAAAGAGTATTTGTGTCCTTAGTGCTCGTGTGGTATTTATCTGCGGCATTGGGTAGTAGGCTGAAATTTGATCTCACTGGTTTTCTTGATCTAGTGTCCTCTTGTTAATTGTCACGGAATAATACTTTTACCATTTATAGTTTTCTTTTGAAAATAAGCTTACGTCACTAATGATTTCATCATGTTAACGAGTATTTGTGTCAGCGAGTTGCACCACTCATGACTGTTTCAGCTAGACTTTAGATTCTTCTGGTTCATCTGATAGGTCCAACAACGGAGGTTATGTATGAATACTAGTAGGGAACGTGCTAAGCGAAATTTCGTAGCATATTTCCATTTTTTAGACAGTGAAAGGATTTTTGCTTGATTTTAGAAGTCCTTTAGAAGAAATTATTTTGGAGGTCTTTCAATTGTACTCAATAGACGGGTGAATGAAGTATAAAATTGACAATAGCATCAAATTAATGGACTCTGAAGTGTATTTCGCAACCAAAAGGCAAGTGGGTCTAAATTGTTTTTTTGTTAAAAGGCGTCAACGTCATTATGTTGGAAACGGCGTCGTCATATGTCAATTCTAGAAAAGAAGACATTTTTCCTTGAAAATTTTAGCCATTAAATTTGGTTCTATCTTGTTTATTCGTTTGCATTCATGTTTAAGAAAATCTTGCAATTTATCCCAATTGTATAATAAACAGTAACCCTTGGTTAATGGAAAATTGTTTCTTGATTTTAAAATTGGTTATCTTGTATTTATGTGGTGAAGAGGGCATGCAATGAAAAATTGGAACACTGGCCCTCAAAAGTTGAGTCCGTCGAAAACATTCAAACACGCAGATACAGGTAATTTCATTTCACCCATCCTAATAATTTCGATGAAATGGTAGGTTTTGGTTTGATGCAGCGTGTGGGTGTGGTCTTGACACCGTGCCATGGACAACTCAAACCTAGAACTTGTGAATTTAGGGTAAGAATCCGATGTTCCTCCAACGTTTATGTGTCTAGAAAGAAAGTGCTGGAGAAAGTGGACGAGGAGCTAGCAAAGGGAGATGACAGAGCAGCACTGGCACTTGTGAAGGATTTGCAGGGTAAGCCTGGTGGGCTTCGATGTTTCGGTGCAGCCAGACAGGTTAGCCTTGTGTCCTCTTGCGTCTTCTCAATTTTCTATGCTTTTTGGATAATCTTTCTCTGTGCTTATTCTGCAGGTGCCTCAAAGGCTTTACACCTTGGATGAATTAAAGCTAAATGGAATTGAAACTTTGTCTCTTCTGTCGCCTGTGGACACGACTCTTGGTTCAATAGAAAGAAATCTTCAGATTGCTGCTATTCTAGGAGGTGGTGCTGCATGGAATGCCTTTGGAATTTCCCCACAACAAATCTTCTATATATCACTGGGGTTGCTATTTCTATGGACACTAGACGCGGTATATGCTATATCCATGTTTCAATTTGTCACATTGCCAATCACAGACCTTTTATTACTATTTTCTGTAACTATCAAGGATTGAAGGTTCATTGCATTGTTGAATTCTGGACCAAGTTTGTCTATCAATCTTCATTATATTTGTTTGTTGATTGCAAATTGAATTCCGTCGAATGCTGATCCAACTGATTGCTTCTGCAGGTATCTTTTGGTGGAGGTATTGGTGGCTTGGTTGTTGATACAATTGGTCACACTTTCAGTCAGAAATACCACAATAGGGTTATTCAAGTCAGATTCATGCCATTCTATTTTCGCACACTTACAAGTAACTTTATTTCAATTAACTTGCATAATCTTAGTGACCATTAAGTAACCATGGCAAAATTTAATTGTGCAGCATGAAGCTGGCCACTTTTTAATTGCTTATCTGATTGGAATACTTCCTAAGGGATATTCTATTTCTAGTTTGGATGCTCTGCAGAAGGAGGGATCTCTGAATATTCAAGCAGGCACAGCCTTTGTGGATTTTGAGTTTCAAGAAGAAGTAGGCTACTTTTTTTCCCCCTTATATTTAACGCAACCCTTTTCAACTCATCAAACTGCTTGATTATCCAGAAAATAACATCTATATTTAGTTGACAACTATATTTATTGATTGGTGGAGCTTTTCACTTCACGCAGGTTAATACAGGAAAAGTATCAGCTACAGTATGTTGCTATCTCACTGACTCCTAATTTTCACTGCTTACAAGGTTGCTTAAATAGATATTCTGCACGTTACAAAATTTTAGTAATGTGACACAGCCTTGGTTTTATGTTTAGACATTGAACAGATTTTCATGTATAGCATTGGCTGGGGTGTCTACGGAGTATCTTATATATGGATTTGCTGAAGGAGGTCTCGATGACATAAGAAAGGTTTATGCAATTTTTTACTTACTTTCTTAGTCATGACAACTAGAAAGCTTACACATAGCATTGCCATTACTAATTGTAATTTTGTTGAATGTAAATAGTTGGATTTACTGCTCAAGGGACTAGGCTTCACACAGAAGAAAGCAGATTCTCAAGTTAGATGGTCTTTGCTAAACACGGTCTTGCTCTTGAGGAGGCATGAAGCTGCTCGAGCTAAGGTTGCTGAGGCCTTGTCAATGGGAAAATCTGTAGGAACTTGCATTGACATTATAGAGAGTTCTATCGATGATTCAGATCTTTGATCGAAGCTTTTGATTATTCCCTTCTATATGTTGATTGATATTTGAACTCAACAATGTTTCAAATGTCACTCTGCTCAGTTGCAACTTGATCTCAGTGTCCTAACTGATAGTTGATGAGAATTGTACAATTTGATTCACTAGTTTTTTTTTGGTGTTATGGAGGACCACACTATTTAGGAGTAAACAAATGAATAAATTAACTCTACAAAGAAACAACATAACATACTATACTAATGTAGTGCACTCAGAAAAGAAATTCTGGTTTTACTCTTTTTTTACTGTGTAATACGAAAGTAAAAAGTAACATTTTTCCCAAAAGTTGAAGAAAACTTCTGGAATACACAATTCAACAGACATTCAACTTTTAAATTATACAATACAAAAATTATCTTTAACTTCTAAATTATATAATTTGAATGCCTTTTTAAGAAAAAAATATTTTTAAATTACATAATTTAAAAATCATTTTTAATTTTTTGATTGTATAAAAATAAATAAAAAATGATTTTTTTTTATATGGAAGTTATGGAAATGGACGAAGAAGCTTCTTGAATTGACTGGTCTGATCGGGTATAATTGGACCCATTACGGGTTTGGTCACGCTATCAGATTGAACTTTCAGTTAACTTGTGCTAAACAGACAATTATACTTGCCCGGTCAACACTTTTAGTTGTCATTTTCTAATTCGCTTCAACATTTGAAATCTATATATCAACTAAAAATATTTTAATAATACATTTTTATTATTATTATTTTTATTTATGGGATCACTAATTGTATTTAAAGTAAATTCTTTGTGTTTTATTGCGATCACTAGATTTTTTAATTACTATAATGAGATAATAATTCCAGCTTTAATATAGATGTTGTTGAATATCTTGATTATTTATAATAATCATTTAATATCTTGATTTTCTAATTGTATTTAAAGTAAATTATTTTTGTGATTTATTTCAATCACTAGATTTTCTAATTACTATAATTGATAATTAACCAATTAGAATATACTATGATTCAATATAAAAAATAAATAACCAATAAATATCAAAATATCAATTTGAAAACTAATTATTCATTCTATCTCATATTAAACAAATAGGGGAGAAATGAATCTTAGATTTAGGATAAAAATGGAATAAAACAAATTTATCTCAAATTTAGAAAAGTAAAGACATATTTAAATCATAATATTATTTGTAATATATTTTATACTATATAATTTATCAAAAAAAAATCATCCGTTGGATCTGGAAAGGGGTGTAAAAATGATGGAATGGGCACGGTCACAAGAGAAAGGAGTAATGGGCGTAGAGTGGTTGTTGGTGTGCCATGGTTTGGTCACTGCGGTGGTCGTTGTTTCTTTCCTCTGCGGTCGATGGCCAATCTTCGAAGGCACTTTCATCCAACGCATACACTATTTTCTCACTTTCGGCGCTTACGATTACTTTCTGTAACTATCTCTCTCTCAAATTCCTTTTTCGCTTCCTTCAATTTCAATTGCTTCATCTCTCACTCTCTCTTCTGCAGGCGTTTCGTTGGCGCAGTTTTCGGCCATAAGTGCATGGACGCGGTTCTTTCTGTCGAATATTACTGCTGCGATCGTCCCAATCCTCTTCTACAGGTACTGCTGTTATTTTCTATTTCGATTCATTTCTTCGATTCTGTTAGCGACGTAGTGAAATTCTTCGTCCTATTTCGACGCATGAATTTATCAGTCTTCTGCGTTGCGTTTTATGAATTGTGACCTACAACTAGCATGACAGTGGAATCCATAAGCAATTTCTCTAGTTTTTCATTGAATAAATTACTTCGCCTAATTCATTACGGAAATCGTTTTTTTTTTTTTATATATTATCTAGGTTACGATTTGCTCACTTCTGACGTGTGAATACTTCTTATTTGTGTCTTTTATGTGCAATACTTACTAAGAATGGGATGCAAATGCCTCCAGTTCGTGTATCCTTTTAGGATCATGGCGATATCCTTAGCTTGCACTGTCTTGAATGTCCTTATAGTTGACAATTTAAAAGTTCTAGTCCCTGTACGATAAAACTGCAAGTTCCGATTCTCATGTGGATACAAGATAATATTCGGACCATATTTTAACATCATTGAAAACTTTTCTAGCACGGATAAACTGCTACAGAATTTGTGAGGACCAGAACGTCTAATTTTCTCGTATAGGAATTAAGACATAAAATGGAGGCAATTATAGGAAATAAAAGAATAATTTAACTCTTTGCATATTATCCTAGGGATGACACCGTGGTTTTTCTTTTCTTTTCAGAAAGTCTCGACTGCATTTTTTATGTTCTCCATTGGTTTGAATATTAAACTTCTGTTTGTGCAGATCATATACATTGTGATAATAGGTGTTACCTATTATTTCGTTGCCAACTCTTGCTTTGCCTATATCCCCGGATACTATATAAGTGGAATTCACAGGTAGTGTAGTGCTGGGCCAATGTTGTACTCTTTTTTTACTTAATGGTTTCTTCAGCATTATTCTATCCTGAATTTTGTTAGACCTTATATTTTTGTTTAGGTACACAAGCTTATTGGCAGTTGCTGTTGGAATTATGCTCTTTCTTTTGACCAGCTTTTCTGATCCCGGGACCGTAAACGCTGAGAATGTTTCTCATTATATTTCTGCTTATCCCTATGATAATATTATATACTCAGAGAAAGAATGTTCCACTTGCAAAATTCAAAAGTGAGTTTGATAGTGTTGTTGAATTTTGTTGAAATGTTGGCTATGTCCATCTATAAAACTATCTTAATTTTTTTCTGCAGACCTGCTAGGTCTAAACACTGCAGCATTTGTGACCGGTGTGTTGCTCGATTTGATCATCACTGTGGATGGATGGTTAGTAATCTTTGAAACTCTCCTCTTGATAAGGTTGCTCGTGTGGTTCTCATTTAATATATATCATATGCTTTTTTGAAGATGTACTGAAGTTGTTTAACTCGCAGAACAATTGCATTGGGGAGAAAAACACACGGTATTTCATGGCATTTCTATTATGGTGAGTTCGCCATGTATTCTTACATAAGTATCATTTTTGTGTAGTCTAATCTAACTCCCTTAGCAAGAACCCAAGAATATACAATGCATTGAGAGACTAAGCAATTTTTTTTGAAGTTTCCTCTCCTTAAATAAAAATTAGAGGTTCACAAAAAATATTCCAAGTGGTACCTGTTGTCATTTGGTTGGTGTGGAAAATTGGCAATGTGGATAGTGATAAGTTATAGTTGCTTCTCATGGACTTGTGTGATATAATTATTCTTCTATTGTTTCTGTTCAAGTAATTGATGATTTTCTCCAATTATAAGCATAAAAACATAACTCACAAGTTTTAGTTAGCTTGCTATAAGAGAGAGCAATTGATTGAAGAACTAACTACAAACGAAGAAAGTTTAACAATATTCACAGCATTGTTGGGATCTAACTTCACTAATCTCCTTCTCATGACCAACCGTGATCATATAAGTTTTTTCTCTCACTATCCAATGTTGTAATAATTGATAAAAATCACCAATCATTAATCCCTTAAAATTTGGATCCTATGTTTATTTATCAATCATCAATTCTTCAACCATCAACTGAATAAACCTGCGTTGCAATATAGAACAATCAACGAGTTAAATCCTATTCCTAGAGTCACGATTCATTAAGTGATGTATTTTCAATCGAGATCAATAGATTAATTTCCAATCAATCCTAAGACAAGTTATGATCCAGAAACAAACGTGAAATACTATTACTGAAGTAGATGATATATATATCAAATAAGACTGAAATTGATTATATTTGATCCAACCAAAAAAAATAGCTACTGCCAGTATATTTTTGCACTTTGGATATAAATTTGTACATGCTTAAACATCCTTCCTATTCCTTTATTTTTGGATTTTCCCTTGGCTTTTCTTGCTGTTGTACTATAGGGCAGAAGGCTACCACCAATACCAAGTTCTATCCATTTCCTTAGCGTACAGAGTGATTGGGCGGCCCTACTGCATTCCAGTTTCTTTTATATCTTTTTTCATCTTTTCCCTCTCACTTTTCTTTCTCTTATTTTAGAAGATAATTTAACTTCACCGTTATTGTATCTGTACCACAGGTAGCCAAATCGTGTCACATTGTAGGATTCTAATCGTGAATTTACAATTCTAATAACTATGTTGTGTACCTATTTTCTGTTTGATAAATTTTATATGTATTCTGAAAAGAAAACTTCAGTTCCGACATGGTACTTAACTATTTCTTTACCAATTCACTCTTCCATTATTATCACTTTAGTCTTAAACTTTACAAACATTGTGAGTATGTGTTTTTTAATGTGCTATTTTGAAATCTTTTAAATGCTATTCAATCTTTTTCCTCCCTCCAATGAGATGTGTAGTATAGATAACTAGAAAATCTTAGTAATAATAGTTTTAGTCACTGATTTCAACTTTACCATGTATTTGCAATAGGTTATACATTCTTCATCTCTGCTTCTATTTGTAGTTGTGATTCTTTTACATCTTGTAGGCATTTCCTTATATGCTTGTATGGAACAGTTGCCATTGGCTTGATTCTTGCTGGAAGACTAAGGGAATTAAGAGTTGTTGATATTCTAACTGGTAATATATATTTTCAACTAATATCCATCTTCGGATTAGGTTTTTTCTTTTTACTAACTTTGATACTTTTCTATCCTTGCCATAACCAAGCAGTTTATTATGGAATAGAAAATTCTTTTCTGGATTTAGCTCCTAATGTTGTGCAGGTGAGGGATTTGTTTTGTCTGTACATGCTGATTATGTTTTCTATTTTTATTCCCTGTTTTCCATTAAAGTGGTTTGTGATATTTTGTTATCATACAGTGGTTGTTGGGTTCTTACAACACTCAGATACTTCTTATGGTGTTCCTTGCAATCATTGGGATGCTGTTAGCTGGTTTCTTTGGTTACCATGCAAAGCTTTGCATTACCAATACTACCACTAATGAGGTACCTTCTACCTAACCTTCAAATGTATTTAGTAATATGTAGTATAAGGAGCCAGGTCGTGTCAATAATTCCTTATCTTTTTTTTTTCTTATTTGATAATAAAAATTATAGGGATGGATCAGAATGCTATGCATTTAAATAGTTGAATTAGAGATGTAGAGTATGGTATGGATTTCTTGTGTCCGTTCCCATTAAGTTAGAAGAAAATGCGGTACATATTACCTAATTTGAAGTTTGCATGATCGCTGGATAGTTGAATTTCACCTTAGAGTTCTTGCTGGTTTGAGAATGCAGAATTGTTCGAGTAAAATTGCTCTATATTGTTTATCACTGTTCAATTTTTGCGTCCTATTTTTAGCCAGAAAACTGCATGTTTATGAGATGCTAATGGCCCCCTAATGCTCAATGAAACTAAAGGTTTCTATGTGGATCACAGACTTTTAAGTGGCAAGACTACATTGAGTGGCAGAGGAAGCTAAGAGAAGCAAAGGTGAGCGCAGAAGCCCTAAAGCAAAGTATCGATGGAATTAGCAGTGAAAAACAGCCCTCATCTAGCAAATGGAGAGCCTTCTTTAGAAAATCACCTCTAGAAGATGTGGTAGTTGTTAAGAATAATGTTTACGATAAAGGTTTCTTCCACAATATTCAGGAGGTTATTTCCCCTTTCTCTGCAAGGTGGTCCTTTACACAAAACAAATTGAAGTCCAGATGAGTATGATCCTAACTAACGTGTTTTCGTTTCAAGAGCTTTGTGGGCTAGTTGCACATAAATTGAGTGGATAGTATGTCTATGCATTTATTTAGATTACCCAATAAATATTTTGAAAACCAGAAATATGATATTATGTATTAGAGTTCTAGAGTAGGTGTAGAGTGAATTGATTGGTTGTACTTGATAACCCTCCGTGTCTGCTTTTTTTGGTTGTGATGTACTATTTGTTTCTAGTAAAAGCAGAAAGATATCTGTAATCACTGCACTTATTTTTAATTTTTTGTCCAGCGGCTCTTTGTTAAATTATTTTGCCTGTAAAACTCATCGATGGCACTGTGTAGCGCACAGTTTGGCTATATTACTGCCACTATATTACTGCCAAAAGTGGACGATATCCAAACTAAAGCTTTTTTTTTTTCTGCGAACCGGTTGAAAACCTGTTTTAAATTCAATAACTGGCTTTTAAAAAGTTATAGTGTATTTGATCTTTACTTGATCATAAACAATTTCTAATATTAGCGGTTTTAAAACATACAATAAAATAGATCCTAATTTCAATTCTTTTACTATCAGTTGTAGGCATCAATAAAATGGGTTCTGTAAGCCTGAAAACAGAACCATCGGCAGTAGAAAGTAGAGAAGGAATCTGGCTGAGATTCCCCATTACAGTATGAATAAGTGTCAAATATCTTTTTAATCTAATAAAAATTCATTAATTAGAAAATATTTTTTTATTAAAAATAATTATAGCGATAAATAATTTGATAACTTTTTATTATTAAAAAATGTTATTATAAATGATATAATGGCAAAATAGTTTTATTTTTTCATAAAATAATTAAATTTAGAATCATGGTTATTTTAAGGGTAAAAATAGAAATTAAATTATTTTAATTTAAAATAACGGTTAGTGACATGGTAAAAATGAAAGAAAAATATGTTCATCAAAATTGGTTCGTGTTTATAAATGAATCAAATGATTTGGGTAACATTCAAATTGAGTATTAAATAAAACGTTTGCGAACACTAATTATTCATTAAATGTTGTTTATATATAAAATAGATATTAAATGATTATTGTAATTAGGCTATGAAGTCTGCTTTTGCGGTTAGAGTATGAAGTTTTATATTTTTGATATAGTTGATACGAAGTAAACATCTTGTACTAAAAGTGAAGTCATTTAGAAGATAATGTTTATATTAAGGGGTGAACTTATAAAAGCCCATGTTGTAACCATGGTTGATCCATATAAAAATGAGCACTCCTTTCTGAGGCTGTTTTGAAGATGGCCAATTACTATAATCTTAATCATTTGAAGTATGTCAACAATAATATCTCTCAGTTTAGGATATTTCTATTCTCGTCTACTGTCCAAAATTCTCATAATGTGTTGTTCTTCAGTTCAATTCTGTTTATGATCCGCTTCATTTTTTCTTTTCTATGGAAAAGGTTCCAGTTATGCTATCAGATCGTCTTCCTTGGTAATTATTTATTGTACATATTATTATCTTTCATATCCCTATTAGTTTTAACTCATTAAAGAAGTTACAGTGATGATAAACAATTTCTAATATTAGTGGATTTAAAACATATACAGGAAAATTAATCTATGACTCTCATTTTTTTATTCTTATTCTTTACTTTCTGACATGTAAAATGAGTCATTTATTTAAGAAAAAAATACTGATACATTAATCAATGACTCACCAAATGTCATCGTGAAGTAAATTGTGAGAGTAAAAAAATATATGCTATAGTATGATTGTCTTACAATAAAATAGATCCTAATTTTAATTTTTGTACTATCATAGGCATCAATAAAAATGGGTGTAAGCCTCTGAAACCAGAACCGTCCGCAATAGAAGGTAGAGAGGGAATCTGGCCGAGATTCTCATTACAGTATGAAAGTGATGCCATAAGGTTGGAGGATATATTTTATTATTGATACTAAGATACCATTTTCTTCAAAATTCTATAGCATGGCGGAAGTCGATACCTGTGGCTGAGGCTTGATATCCCTGCTTTGCATAAAAGACAAAAATTGATCAGGTAGCTCTTCCAGAAGAGCTTGCACCACTGATATCTGCCCACCTGCCAAAAGCTCATAAGTTTTTAGTTTTACATATCATTACTTAAAAGAGAAACCAAAAAGGTTCAGAAGCAACTGCTACTTACTCTCAACTTCTCTCATGGGGACAAATTGCACTATATCTCGTGTAGCTACACGACCCGTTGAACTCACTAACCCACGTCCATTATCAGCATCCAGTACCTGAAACCCAACAACTAAATATATTATATCTAACAATAAAACATTGTTTTGTTGTAGTAAATATTTAATGGCCAAGGGCGAAGAGTGAACCTCCATGCTTGCGAAATCAGCATTTCCAACTCCAACTATGAGAACCGATAAGGGAAGGTCAGATGCTTTAACTAGAGCGTTCGTTGTTTCTTGCAGATCCGTAACAACTCCATCCTACAAGAAGATCAACACTTAATTAGTTATTCATATATCATAATCATACCATAACAAAACATAGTTATCAATTCATCATCATCATCTTACTGTTATAATAAGCAATACGTAATACTTGGTGTTGTACTGTGATGAAAGGGACTGCGCAGCCATTTGAGCTGCCATGTTGATAACTGGGCCAAATAAAGTGGGTCCTGAAAGAGCGATACTGCGTAAAGCATTGGCATAAGCATCCATTACGCCTTCGACTCCTACAACCTAAACTCACAGGAAAACTAACTTTTATATGTTAAATTGATTGAACACCATTTAGATAATTGCTATCGTCGGGATAAAATAAATACTGCAAATAATAAAAAACAATTTCTGACCTCCGAGCCACCTGGGTTGCCATTTAGATTAAAACAATGGGATACGGTACCACCCGGCATCTTCCCTCCAAAGCCCCAAGCAGGAAACCGCCTATCAGAATCATAAACCTGAATGACCTCTCCAACCTCTATTATAGCCTAAAAACAAATACTATGTCGATTAGTCAAATCAATAATTCAGGTAATGCTACCCCTTTATTGAAGTTCGTCAATACCATATACAAGGAAGTAAAAACATACAGTGTCTTGATTTTGTTCAGAATATATTATCGCAAACTGTAGAACCTTGAGTGTGATCGATTTCACAAGTAAATGATTGAAAAGTTCAGAATCATTCATTGGAAAGTAGAAGAGATCAAGCTTACCTTTTGGTATGGATTTAACCGACCATATGCATCAATGTAATGCAAAGAATCCGAATGTTGAGGATTTCCATTTGAAGCTGGACAAATTTTGAGGGACTCAGCAAAATACAATTATGAAATTCACAATCACCCGTTGCTAGAATAGAAGAACAATTGTTACTTACCAGTGAAATCTACAGCAACCATGAAGTTCAGTTCAAAACCATTAGATACGTAATCAATAAAACTAAACTGTTCTTTTTCACAATATTGATCCACAAATAGTTGACCTTTTAGAACCTATGTTGAACAAATTGTAAAAATTGAAGTTAAGCAAAAGGAGTAGAGAAAAAAAAAACATAATTTTATTGCATGGATCAGTAAACACCTTCTCTTGCCTGTCTCGTGTGGATGGAATGACAAAATTTGCGCCTGTTTTCTCCCTGTATAACTTTTCCAGTTCTGTTACTGACTTCTGCATTTTACTGGTTGCATTAAGTTTTGATATCAATATATTTTGCATCCATGACCCTAGAAAAAAAAAAATAGGCACAACAAAAATATAAAAAATGTACTATAATATACACAATAGTACCCAATAAGCACATGATCGCCACTGCTATTGAAATCGAAACACTCTATCAATAATGGATTATCCTGTAATTTTAACGTGAGAAAGAAAGTTAAAAATAATATTTAGAGTATAAAAGAGTGTTTATAAATTTGTTTCTGTAATTTAATTAATAACGATTTTTTTTTCTTTTTTCTCTATATTTCTCCCCTTATACAACATTTAAAGAAAACTTATCCCATACCCAAAATCAATGATTTGTAACATCAAATGTTAAGCCCAAATATGGTAGGCTTACTTTACTTCCAAACTTGTGACCACCAAGACAAATTGGTCTCCATTTTGGATTTAAATTGTCGTTGATAACTTCAGTCTTGCAGATAGGAATATAACCACCACTCTCGACCATTCTTGATATTCTTAGAAAAGGGTCCTACAAGAAAAACATATATGAGAGATTATCAAGTGCTAAACAAACAAAACAAATAAAGATCCACTCAATTAAATAAGAGAACATGAATAATAAAAATGTAGATGGGATGTAGAATAAGTACACTTTTGGAAAAAACATCCTTGTTGTCCAAGCGAGAACAACGAAGGACCATCTCAACTACACTCCTCGAAGCAACAGTCTCCTCAGCATGAACCGTAATTGCTCCTAGGTTTCTTAAACCACCATTCCCGCTTTTGTTTTGGAGCCTTAATGTTAACCTCCTACTTTGTTTAGTCACAATCTGCCTCGCACAAACACAGTTTACACCAGCGTCAGTGTACACAATCTCATTTCTCAATGCAACAGTATTAACTGTTAAGTTGCTTACACGGGTGGCATGTAATTATTTCATTTTTCCTTTTAGTAAAAAACTCTACTAAATTTTGTTTGGAAACATAACTAGTTAATTTAACTGACGGGATTTATATTCAAAACTGACACTTCTTAAATAAAATATAAAAAAAACATATTATGTTTTGCCTCTTATTTTAAAATTTTCTTTACATCTCTATTTTTTTTTCCAACTAAATACACTATGAAATGAAATGTATAATTTTATCAGAATTCACAGTTTATAAAAATCTCCCCGTATAAAGCGTGAACTTGTTTACAAAAAAATGAGAATTTAATAATATATTATGCCGCCAAAAGAAGCATGTTTGTCCTTAACGATTTGAAATGAAAAGAATGGTGCTGACCTCTGATAATGTGCAATTGGCCATTCCAAGAAATTCTTGATCTCGCAATTTTAGTGTCTGCAACAGAACAACAAACGAAACTTTCTCTTGGTTTTCACATATAAACTTCATAAGTCATAAGTCATAACAATTCACTAGTTAGGCTAGAGAAAGTAAGAACATAAATTTGGAATGCATAAAGCTTGTATCTGTACATTCTATGTCTAACTTCATTTTACTTCACACCACATTAATAAGTTGACATCCCCTTCCCCTCTCATGCATTTTAATATAGGATTCTACCATGACTTAAACTTTATATAAAGTAGAAAGGAGATGAACAGGTCGAATCTTCAAATTTAACCAACGCTAGTACTCCTTTTAGCTAAATAACTTATTTAATATTTATTCATATATAAGTATTTGTCTAAATTATTATATAATTGAAAATAAATAAGATAAAATTATTTTCTTACAAGGTACTAAACTGTTTTAGTGACCTCTTTAAAAGAGAGCCTAATAAAACAAATTAAAAACAACCTACAGGCATATCACAGATAATTTTTGTAAATCCTCTAAAACACTTATAAATGTTTAAATTCCTGGTCACGAAAAATGGTGTGTTGAAAGTAGTTGGCTTTTTGCAATTTACATTCTAAAATTTTCATTTTGTAAAACACTGAATAGTAATTGATAGATTTACAATTTACAAATTATAACATACAAAATTTAAAAAATAACTTCGAAGGCTTTTAGTTGTATATTCAACTTAGTCCTTGTCTGTGGCCAATTATACGTTAACTTGCCTATTCATAACTAATTATAAAGGGGTTTAATTTAAGAGGGCAGAGTAATTATGTTTACAAACCTTAGCAGGAACGCCATGATATTTTGTGTCGATATCATACATATGAAATCTGGAAGAAAAATACAATGAAAGGGAATTATAAGTCATCATTGCAATACATTAATTGTTGGTGCAAAGACAGATATGAAGAATAGCTTACTCAAGTGGTTGCACAATTTCGAATTGAAATGCAACACTGATTTTCTCTATCCACTCTGGATTCAAACAATTCATAATTACTTCAGTGCGACCTAGTTCTTCCAATTGACCATCTCTTTTCTTTGCAAATACCACAACCATGGGATCACTCTGAAATAAAAAAAAAAAACAAAGCTCTAAATTATACTCAAAAAGGCCTATTTTGAACAATGTACAAGTTACTTGGTATTCGCACCTAGGCTGCCACCGTCAAATATTTTTCAGTTTACAAATATAAAGTCGTTAATCAAGACAATAACAGGAATTTGAGGAGGAACAAAGACACGACGAACAATATTTTACATTCTAGTTTGTAAACAAAATAACTTCAAATCATGGCATGATTAGCGTAATTTGATTGTTCAGAACTGTTATCAATTTGCATATCATAACAAGCTGCAATGATATAGATTAAGGCAAATGGAAAAGTATTTCACAAAGAAAAAGAAAACCAAGTCACACATAAATAAGCATGAAACATTGACAAATTTTATAGTCCATTTTGCACCGTTATCTAAAAGAAAATATACCTTTGAGGTAATGTCCCGATCAAGTAAGTTGGAAGCTGAAAGAGATAACTGCAGAAAATTAATATTACAGTGAGACTATAAACATTTGTCCAGTGTTCCAATAATAATAACAAACAGCATATTTAAAGAACCAAAAGAAAAAGAACTGCAAATAAATTAGAGAACAAACAATCGTAAAATAATTAAACATGCTTTATCATGTAAGAAAAAAAATTATAAAAGAACATTATTCATTTTGGTGGACGGGTTTAGTCAGAGGTATCAAGGTGGTTAATTGGTCTAGAGCTTATGTTTAACAACCTCTTAAAGAAAACTAAATTCTGACCCCATGAAATGTGTTGGTTTCTTTGGAGGAAATTCATCATTACTGAAATATAAATAATTTCAAATGAATAACATCAATTTGAACTCAAAATGGTAATGAATTTGAGGAAACTTTCTTCTTAAATATTCTTCTTCTATTTTTTTTATATTCATCGTGAGACTACATTTGAGCCACTTTCACATTGGTGTCCACTTTCTCAAGGATTTTTCTTTTTCATGAATATATATCAAGATGAGATTTTGTACTAAGGAAGTCGAGTCATAAATAAACCCATATTTGTTATTCTTTTCTTCTTGTATATATTTTTTTTTCTCATTTTTATAAGACTTTTAATTCATTTTATGTTGTTTCGAGAAGAGATTTTGTACCAAAAAATCATGAGCGAACTTATATAACCCACTAGTGTAAATGCATTTACATCACTAATCTAACATATGACTACAACCTGATGTAAACAATGTAGGGTAGTAAATGTCATAATTTTGATAATGTCCGACACATCTAATGTGATAATGAACAGAGAATAATATCATCTTAAACTCAATTTCGAGACAATAAATTTTTTGGATACAAACTAAAATATATAAAATTTGAATAATTTTTAATAAATATTTGACAAATGATGAGATATTTGAAATTTTAAATCCAATAACTGCTCCTATTTTTGAATTTCAGTTGGAATTCTAAATTATAATAATCTAAGCAAATTACTTCGATTTGAATATTTTTCAATGTAATTTCAAACTTATAAGGGCCATAATCACTCTTCATCTCGTTTAAAGATGTTCATGAAAGATATAAAAAAACCAAATTAAATTTTTTATCATTGTTTCTTGAATTCATAGGTAGAATGAAAATAAATGATGAAAAATAAAAGTATGTAAAATATGAAGTAAAAATTAAAAGTTTTGTTTAAGAAAAAAAAAACGATAACTAAAAAAAATATAAAGTAAAAAATACAGGTAGCATTTAACATATTGTTTCTTTATTTCCATCACTGATATTTCCACTCTCCCCTGTCTTATTTCCTTCCAACTAAATAAAACCTTCATTTTCCTCCCACCCTCTAGACCCTAAAATCCACACATATATACATACATTCCTCTAATTTTTTTTTTCTCTTGTTTAAGACCGTTGCATTAATCTCGTTGTCCATATTTCGTCATTTGTTTTGAAAAATGTTTTTGATTTAATTATTAATATAATTATGTATACTTCAACCATTAAAAAACTTATATGCTATACAGATTAAATTATATATACAAAGTTATTTTAAAGTATCATTCAAACTTTAAAAACATGTCAACCGTGTCAAATTTGATGCGGATTCATTGACATTTTGAAGAAAAAAATTCAAAACATAGAAATGAACTAAAATCACGTGATTTTTCACGCCTAAAAACATTCTTGAATCGGCTCACATAAAATTGTTACTCATGTTTTAATGTTTTTAAATGTTACTTTCTGCATTTTACCATCAAAATAAGTTATTTTTACTTTTAATCTATATAGTTATATAATTTTTTATATAAATATAATATTATAAAATTTCTTTCAGATAATTATAAATAATATCGTATGATGTAATAATTTATTATTAATTTTATTATATATTACAATCAATTATTATATAATGAGATATTATGTTATAATATTTTAAAGATGTAAAAACTCTTATATGAAATAAATTTTTATATCATAATATATTATTGATAAATATTTGAAAATATTTTATAATACTTTTTATCTTATGTATAATTACTTTTAT
>Ga0214543_1003769_pt1 | contig 29243 bp, 10 predicted proteins | sample CNSS2metaG_FD_160094 | JGI IMG/M metagenome (GOLD analysis project Ga0214543, IMG submission 160094) | Root nodule microbial communities from cowpea collected in UCLA plant growth center, Los Angeles, California, USA - CNSS2 | ecosystem: Host-associated > Plants > Roots > Nodule | place: USA... | reverse complement strand
TATATATATAGGGTTTTAATTAATTGTGAATATTTTAATAATTTAAACGAGAATGAAGATATAGCGGGGACGGGTATTATGGCGGGGATATGTACCTCCCCATACCCATCCCCATACCCAACTGAAAAAGTCGGGGATTCCCCATACCCATACCCATACCCAGTCAATGCGGGGATTCCCCATCAAAACGGAGACGGGTTCGGGCAATACCCACGGAAACGGGTTTATTTGCCATCTCTAATCTGGTGTGTTCCGAAAAGCAAAATCCAAAAATATCATACATTAATGGGTGTAAAAAAAAATTTGATGAGGTGTCGGAAGATACTACCTAAAACAACATTATGAAAAGATGAAAAGAGCCCAAAAATGCACGCTATAGAGTTGCGTTGACCATATTTATATTTAAGGCAATTTCTTCCAATACCTTAATAAATTACTTTCTGCACTCTTATAAATTCTTGTATTTTAAATTGTGTAATCAAGAATATAAAATTTGTATTCTAAAAATATATAATTCAGAATTTATTTTTTATTTTTTATTTCAAAATATATAATTTAAAACACACTCTTTTGTATTATGGAATGCATAATTTAAATACAAAAATCACATTTCAAATTATATAATTTAAAATATATTTTTATTTTATATTCTAGGATTTACAATTTAAAATAAAAAATAAAAAAAATTTCAAATTTTACTTTCTAGAATAAAAATTCTAACGGAGTGCAGGTTGAAATTATTGAGGTGCAGGAGGAAATTACCCATATTTAAATGTTACCAATTCAACGTCTCTTTGGCATTCAAAATGGGAATTCTCTTTTGATAATATCATCTTCGTAATCATTTTTTCCGTAGGGAAACAACAATTTCTATTAAAGAAGAATAAAATCAATAATAATGGCAATTTAAATTCATTTTATCATTTCCGTTAAAATAAAAAACGTTTTGTATCTTATAGTATTTATTTAAGGTCTTTCCCATATTGACAGTTTTCTATATATTTGTTGGTAGCTTTTATGTCTAATAAAGTTTAAAATGAATATATACGTTAATAAATTATCAGCCATTAGTGGTATTTTTATTAGCACAATTATTGAATTGTAGCCACTCAAATTTGATTGTGATATTAAAGATTGAAAGCTGCTTTTGTAATGCATACCAACAGAACAATCTTCTTCAATATTTTAATTTTTTTTTTTCATTTTTGTATTTATTATTGTATTTTAAAATGAAGTTGTTAAGTAGGTATAGTTTTCATGAAAAATATCAAATATAACTTTCCATATTAAACTATATGCTCAATAACTAGGGGTACTTAAATAGGTGGTATTTCAAAACTTAAAAACTTCTATCCTAATGTCACCTTTTTAAGAGAAAACTATTTTAAACTTCCAATACCTCTTAAATAAATTGTTGTACTAGTTTAGCTTTAATATTCAATAAATATTTAAAGAAAACTGTATTAATCTAATGCAGTTATACAGTTAGGCAATTAAATATTCAAAAGAAGATTAAAATATTAGGGAAGAAAAATAATACAAGCCTTTTTATATTATTCACTTTCAACCCTTAAAAATTACATTTAATTTTCTAGAATCAACCTTAGATTAAAGGATTAGACTATAAACAAAATTTATAGATTCTCTAATATTTCTAACCCCAACCACTCAATTAGAAACACTATCTAAACCCTTAAGACACCCTATCCCAAGTTTATAATCTTCCTAACTGGAACTCTAGAATTCTAAACACAATTTTGAATTCAGAAAACAAGAAAGCTAGAAGCATCAACAGTATTTTTAACACTTTTTTTTTTTATCAGAAATTTTAAAACATATTAAAAAACGAAAAAAACTCTTTTGTTCTGTTCCTTCAAAACAAATTTATATTAATAAATTAATTATTACATACAACTGATTTTTGTGCCAGAACTTATTTTACCCACCACATAAATAGTCATTAATCTTATGCAAATTAATATATATCATTCAAACTAAAATGACCTTCTTATATAACATATTAAAGTAGCACTCTAAATTTATGACTAAAGTAAAAATTTTGAAAAGGTAAGTTCAACAAATACCAAATAAATAACTTTTATGTAACAATAAAAAAAAATGTTTACTAACTCAGATTTCTTCTCTTCTTCAACCCTTTTTAGAACACAGACTTCCTACTCACCCATAACCAACAAAAATACACCCACCATTCACAAATAGAATTTTTTTAATAATTATTACGTAAGTAATTATTTGTTTCCTGGTTCCGTACAAAAAATACGATGTATTACTAGATGCAGTAGGTATGATATTATGATTTTAAGAATTGATTCATTACATTTTCTAACTATCGGATGAAATTATTATAAAATAAAATCAAGTAATTAAAAATTAAAATTCACTCTAAGACTGTGTAAGCATTCCAACTTCAAGTAATTATACTCAAGTTAGCACTTTACATTTAACAATACATGTTAACTTTTCAGCATTCGTAACCAAAATAAGTTTAATAAAAAACCTAAAAGTATAATTTAAAAGTAACTCATTAAAAATTCATTTCCTTACACTAAAAGTGTGCTTAAAGCCGTAAAGATTATTTTAGCTCAAAATATTCTCATGATTCTTTTATTAACTATTTCTTACATGATTTCACAATTATATTATTCAAACTAAGTGTTTTTATTATTTACCCATTCACTCCAAGTGGAGGATATCCAGTTAACTGCGTTGACTTTTCTAAATTAGAGGCAGAAAATTTTTGGACTTAAATTACAAAAAGAAATATTGCACACAACAATAAAAGAGTGTCTTGTTAATTCAGAATTTATTATTTTTAGTTGTTATTGTTTTTAATGGATTTGTTGTCTTTATAAATTGTAATGTTCCTATCTCAAATAAATATATTTGGTATTCAGAATTAAAGTACAAAAGAAATATTGGACACAACAATAAAAAAAGTGTGTTGTTAATTCATAATTTATTATTTTTAGTTGTTATTGTTTTTCAAGTTTTAAGTAGTCGATTTTAATTGATTTGTTATCTCTATTTTTATGGGTTATTTCTAAAATTATATTGTTAGTGAAAAGTTATTCTTAGATTTTATAAATTGTAATGTTTTTGTCTCAAATAATATAATTAGGTGTTCAAACTTGAAGTACAAAAGAAATATTGGACACAACCATAAAAAAAATTGTGTTGTTAATTCATAATTTATTATTTTTAGTTGTTATTGTTTTCCTAGTTTTAAGTAGTCGATATTAATGGATTTGTTATCTCTATTTTTATGGCTTATTTCTAAAATCACATTGTTAGTGAAAAGTTATTCTTAGGTTTTATAAATTGTAATGTTTCTGTCTCAAATAATATGATTAGGTATTCATATGCTCTTTGTTAAGTAAATTCTATTTTTCTTAAAATATTCCAACAATTGGTACCTCTATAATGAATTTTGAAACAAGTTTCTCTCAAGTAGCTCTTCCAATTTTCAATGGGAAAAAGTATATGATCTTTAGGCTATCAAAATGGAGGCTTACCTAGAGGCATTGGATCTTTGAGAAACTATAGAAGAGGATTACAAAGTACTTTCATTGTCCGATATCAGCTTGGCTCAGATCAAGAATCATACGGAGAAAAAAAAAACACAAAAGACAAAGACAAAATCATGTCTTTTTGTTGGTGTTTCTACAACCATTTTTACTACGATCATGACTATCAAATACGCAAAAAGCAATTTGGTATTGTTTGAAAACGGAATATGCTGGAGATGAAAGAATTTGAAGCATGAGTTCTTAATTTAATGAGAGAATTTGAGGTTCAGAGAATGAAAGAATGTTAGATCATCAAGGAATATTCTAACAAATTGTTGGCTATTGCCAACAAGATAAAGTTGTTAGGTAGTGATTTTGCAGATTCAAAAATTGTTGAGAAAAGTTTGGTAACGTTACTAGAGAAGTACAAAGCATCTATTGCTTCATTGGAGAACACAAAGAATTTGTCTAGAATTACTTTTGCAGAAGTGATACATGCCTTCCAAGCCCAAGAGCAGCGAAGATTGATGAGGGATGATCATGTTGTTGAAGGTGCTCTTCTAGCCAAGAGCCAAGCAAATAATTACAAGAATCATTCAACCAATAGTCAAAACAATGCAAATAATTACAATAACAAAAATAGTGAAAAGAAACGCTACCCACCTTGTCAACATTGTGACAAAATGAGTCACCCTTCATTCAGATGTTAGAAGAGACCTAATGCTAAATGCATCAAGTGCAATCGGATGGGACATGAAGCAATCATATATATGAGCAAAAAATTCTCAGCAAGAGGAAGAAGCTAATATTGTTGATCAGGAGGAGGAGGAGGAGAATCATCTATTTGTTTCCACATGTTTTTGCAAGCAATATAGAAATTGAGAGTTAGTTGATTAATGGTGGTTGCACAATCATATGACCAACTAGAAAGAACTTTTCAAAGATTTAAACCCAACCAAACCACAAAAGTTCGGATAGGAAATGGTGATTATATTTCAGTCAATAGAACATGAATTGTTGCAATAACAAGTTGCTTAGGTACAAAGTTCATTTTTGATGTGTTTTTTTACCTTAAATTCAACAAAATTTGTTAAGTGTTAGCCAATTGATTGAAAGAGGTTTCAAAGTTGCTTTTGGAAACAATTTTTGCTTGAATAGAGATGTAGCAAATCAGAATATTTTTAATGTAGAAATGAAAGAGAAAAGTTTTGCTCCAAATCCATTGGAGGAGGAGTAAGCTGCTTTTCCAGCCAAGAAAAACATTGCATAAGTTGGGCACAAGAGGAAATCATTATAGAAGTTGGGCACAAGAGGCTTGAGGATTATCACTACCAAGGGCCACTACAAATGAAGTCTAAGAAAATGACAGTTGATCTTCCAGAACATGAATATCACATACCAACATGGAAGACATGTTTATTTGGAAAGCAAAAAGAAGAAAAAAACCATTTCCAATAGGTTTGAACTTCTAAGACAACATATTGGTGTTTGCAAATCCTACAGCAAAAAGGAGTATTACTGAAATGGTTTAGGACTGAAATATGTCTATATTCTAAGTTTGTTATTTTTAGTTGTTATTGTTTTTATAGTTTTAATGAGTCAATTTTATATGATTTTTCATACATGATTTATTTCTAGAACCACATTGTTATTAAGAAGTTATTATTAGGTTTTATAAATTGTAACATTCCCATTTCAAATAATATGATCTTCGTTAAGCAAATTCTACTTTTCTTAAAATATTCCAACATCTGTTTTTCTTAAGATATTCCAATAGTGTAAACTTTATATTTTGTATCTGGATATCTTTTGTAGATTTTAACAATGTTCCAAGAACCGCAACCAGAAAGGAACCGATATATCCTAAAAAAAAACATCTAAAATTAATCATATCAACATGCTCTAAAATTAAAATAAACTTTTAATTTCCCTTCTTTTTGTAAAATTGAACAAAAACATCATAAAAACTTTATCATGTAGAATCAAACCCTCATGGAAAGAAAAGAAACGGATCAAAATGCCCCAAAAGATGCAATGGCCTAGCATCTTCCACTGCAGACAAAATAGCCCCTACCCTACCAACCCTATAACCTTTAACCAAAAAACCAAAGAGAAAAAAAAAAACCCTGTTAAACAGGCAGGATTGAGGCACCTGTAACTTATTGCAATATTTGCAAAATGCAGGGTTCTAATAAAAAACCCACCCCTCTTCTTTCACTCTCAATTCATTAGCATTCAGAACCAAAGGAATGGAACTAATCATCTGCCATCAAAAATATGAAACTTGGATCTAACTATGATTAAAGAAACAGTGTCAAGCTTCAGATCCGGGATCAGTAGAGCTCAATTCAGCAGAAGATCCATGCAAGTTAGATGCATAAGATTCGAACAACTTGGACAGCTTTGGTTGCATGCCCTGGCATAGCTTGAATGTAGTTGGGTCCAAGTTCTTGCACTGAAAAACAAAAGCCAATGAAAAGTATGTCAACAACCGAATTCGGTGACAGAAAGTTGCATTAAAATGTAATTTGGTGCGCCAAGGAAAAAACGATAGCAGAAGAGTTCACTCAAGCATGATAAAACTAAGCATATTTGAATTGTAATCATCATTCATCAATACAAAACCAGATCGAGATATCATTACCTCCTGATAGAAAGCATTGATTTCCTCTTCTGTAAGGCCTTCATCCTCGTCTGAGTTCTCCTCCCAGCCAAGAGAACGAAGGAACGCAGCTTCTTCCTCATCTGGATATATTGTAGCACATGGAATTGATTCTTTTTCTTCATTATCAGAAAGCCTTTGAAACTCTTCATGAGCATGGGCATTACCATTGCTGGTCAGTTCAGTACCATTTCCAAGAGATTGGGGACTTGCAGATTCGTTAACTACTTCCATATTGACTTCATCAGATTTCTCCATCATGGGAGAGGAAACCATTGGGCCAGAATCCGGAAGACCAGTAGAAGAGTTCATTAATGTTTTCTTCTTAATGAGATTGAAGAAATCATTCCGACTCTGAACTTGAGAGATGGAATGCTTCTTATCCAAAGTTGAACCTAATTTCAGATCCAAAGTAGCTGATTTCCGTTCTGTGGAGGATTTTGGGTTATTGGGGTTCCTCAAAGGAGCAGAAGCAGCTCCTGAAGCAACATGTTGATTTCCTGGTTTGCTGTTAGGATAATTTGTAGGATGTGATACTTCCTTGGAGGTAGGGGAAGCACCATTTTCCCACACAACGGATTTCAGATCAGTAAACTTTCCAGATGTCTTTGGAGCTTCAACTTTGGCATTTACACTGCGAACAGATTGGCTTGCAATATGCAACGCAGAGGGTTGCTGTGGCACAGTCTTCGTAACTACATTCATATCAGCATTTCTGATAGCTGTTTTGGGCTTTGATTTCTCAGAGTTAAGAACCTGAAAAGAGAATTAACAGTAAATTCTTAAACACTTTTAAGAGAAAAGAAAATAACAGATAATATTTTATCTTTTAATGAAATATCTTTTATTGAATACAAGAAAGTAAATAGACACATGCTAGAAATATAAACTTCCAAAGTTTTGGAAGTAAAGAAAGCATCCAACTCTGATTTTGTTGAAAAAATGCATCCTATAAACAACCCTTATTTCCTCCAGAGATTTCTGTTAATAAATGCAAACAACTGAAGCAACCATATTATAATAACACAGTTTACACAATCAATTTTAAGTATGCTCGAAAGAAATCACAAATTTCATGTACAATGGCGACATACAAAAACCCATCCCATCCACAGTGAACTAACCATAAAAACAAAGTAAAAATATGGTAACGGGAAGGTAGTAAAAGAAGTGAAAAAAATGGTGGATTATATTTGAAAGGGGCATGAAAATACTTATCACTAGAGCAGGTAACAAACAGCTTATCACAACGTAAACAATATGGCCATGTCTCCCAAGCATTTCTTTAGAAACCCTTTTACAGATTTATTTAAAAAATAACAACAATTATTTCACCCACCATAAAAAAAAATTAAAAAGGTTTTCATCGATTTAATATCAAATCATGACAGATTGTTATTCTAAGCAACCACATAATCCCAGCACACAGGTTTCTTATACACCGTATGGGAAATGCTGGAGGAGAGATAGGCAGTCCAGAGCAGTCCTATCAATGATTCCAGAGCAGTGTTATCAATGATGGATGGCAGAATATGTCAGGACAATATTCAACCATATACTAACAGCACTGCAGCCTGGCCTATGGTGCCGTAGCAGCAGGCCTCCCTTCACAAGTTGCCAATGGCGATTGGCAAAAATCTGCCAAACCATGCCATTTAAGAATATTGGTCCAGAGTCAAAACCACAAGAACAGGGAAATTCTTGGGAACTCATGGTGAACCAGTACCCCAAGGACTTGCACACTAGATCAAATAAAACAGGTTGAGACAACACCATAAACAGTTGATGACATTTTCAGATCTAGGTTCAAGCATTATTTGTAAAATGAAATGTTTATAATATCAGCCCAGTGTTCAAGGAGCATAAAGATATCACTAATAAGAAACCACCACTCAAATAATTCTTAAAAATGAACTTTAAGTCTAACCCAAAATCAAAACCAGTTCACCAAATGAGAATTACATGCCCTTATAAACTATAGTTACACCGCATCTCTAATCAATATAGGATTTTCAACACATCCCTTATGCCAAAACTAACATCTCGAATGTGGGACTATGTATGTTTAAGTGTCTGAATAGCTAATGGTATGATATGTCCAACAAATCTTGATAGAATAGGTTATGATACCATATTTGATAGTAAACTTTGGTCCACCATAATCCTACAAAACCAACTCATGAGGTTAGATTTGCACCTATTTATATATTATAAATTGAGCAAATCTCCAATTGATGTGAGATTTCCAACAATAATGATATGCTTGCTTAAAAAGTACAAAAAAAAAAAAGGCAACATTCATTACTTGAACATATTAACCGTTTCATCAATACTATTTCTAATCTGATAGTGTGTTACACCACAACCTCCACCATCAAAAGAATTTCAAGCCATCCAAAACACTTTTCAAATTGTTAACCTTAACTCAGATGTTTACCACTAAAATAGCACTCCAACAACAACAAATCCTCATCCTGCCACAAAATAGTACTCCAATACAAACCAAAATAAACTAAAGAGCCAAAATACAAATCTAGCTTCAAATGTTACCATACAACCTAGCTATACATGTATACTAATTAAAACTACCACAAACAAAAACCTAATATACAAAATATCAATTAAAAGAAGAGCTACATAGGATAAAGATTAATTGTCAGAAATAAAATCCCGCTATGCATTCTATAATAGAATGAAGTTCGAAAAAACAAACCACAAAAGTATTTAACAATCGCTTACCGAAGCTTTAGCAATTGAGGGTGTTACTGGAATCAACTGTCTTGACTGCTTGATAGCCAGTTCCTCAAGTCTTTGGGTTTTGACGAGCACCTACAATTGTTCAGGGCTTATTAATTGATCATGGATTTAAATACAAAATCACTGAACTGTAAGAAAATAATAATAAAGAAGCTAGTGACACAGGTAACTAATTCAACTACCTGGGGTGTAGTGCGAGCTCGGGATGGAGTCTGAGCCAATGCCTCAGCCATATTAAGACTGGCTGTTGTAATTGATGCCACAGACCCAGAATTTGAACTAAAAGTGTGCTGCACTGGTAGAGATCCAGTACTGCTGCTCCCAATTATGGCAGGTACTTCTGCTAGTGCAGATGTCCATCCCTCGCCTCCAATCAAAGTGGAACTTCCAACAGGTAGACTCTGACTAGCACTCAAACCAGGAGATGAAACCCTCACCACTTCTGCTGTTCCCTGCTTTTCTTCAGTACCAAGTGATGGAAAATCCTTGTCAAAGACAGCTTTCTGAATGCTACTACTAACATTACTCCCAGAAAGTATTCCATTGCTATTGTTCTGATGGCTAGTGCCACCAGATTTAGTATCAAGTGCTACTCTACGGGGTATAATCTCACTCTGTTTCCTGGAAACCATTGAATGAGATCGGCGCAGTGTATCCCTCTCCGTCCTCCCCGAAAAGAGGTTGGCCAATGGGTCAGAACCATCACAATCCCAGTTATCTCCAAAATTGGATCTATCTCTCTCTCTATCACGGTCTTTGTCACGATGACTTCTATTGAAACTACTATAGGCATGCTTGGCAGAACCATTTATAGAACTCCTCCGAGAATTTGAAGAGGATGTCCGTTCAAGAAACAGAGAACGAGCACTGTCAAAATCACCAGCATTCTTAGAAGACTTATTCCTTGTATGATGGGCCACAGAAGAAGAATCTACAAAACAATGTCAGGATGTTTATTATTTTTCCCCTTTTCAGGAATAAAACATTAATAAACTTAAATACCCATAGTTTAAATTCTGCAAATAGCAGACAAGTGCAGCTGCAAGAAATCCAAACATTGACACAACTCCGGCCAGTGAGAGTCAAAAAGATATCACTGATGTTACAAAACAACTGTCATGACAATTCTCTTCTAAAATAGAGTATACGGCCAATTCTTATCTCATGCGCATTAAGAAACAAGATTCTTAAGTACGGGACATGAAATTCTGAATGAAGTCAAATAAAAGCATTGAAAATGCAAACCATTAAAAAAGAGCGTCTAAATTACCAGTGTGATTAGACGAGGAGGGAAAATGTTGGGTTGAACTTCCAGTCCCGGCAACACTTCCAGCACTTCTCAACCATTCTGGAACTAATGTGGGTTCACTTCTTTCCATAACTAACACTGAACATCATCAGAAACAAAAAAAAAAAGTCGTGTGCGCCTCTTCACCAACTCCACCCACAAGTACCACTATCGCACTTCCTTTTATCGCTTACAAATCTCCATCCTCTACCTTGCACCACTCATCACTATCCTAAAACCCAACCCAATCATGAAAAACCCATTCCAAACAAAACGAAATATCAGCACTTTCACAGTAACATTCAATCACGCCCCAATTCACAATCCTTCAACAGTTACGAAATAATCCAACCTTCCCAACCTGATTCTCAATCTACTATCAACCGCAGTCGTAACTCATCCAAAACAAGACACTAACAAGAAACCTGAGCCTTGAAACACAAGACAATGTTGCGAAGGAGGCGCTTCTCAAAGCTAAGCCTCCATCGTTAATCGAAACACGGATTCTCACTCTAACCCAGTCACAGATGTTTCACCTCCCCACACAATTGAAGAACCTATAATTGGGAAAATCGAAGCACCACTGCAGCAACAATGGCAGAACTCACTGCATTGCAAACCCATCCACGCATCAAAATTGGAAAAAAACAAAACAAAATAAAATAAAAATCCCTATATTCTGTGTCGAAAATAAACAGGTAACGGAAAACAGAGAAGAATAAAACGCACGTGATTAATTGGTAGATGTAAGAAAAATCTCCTCCGGAACCTAGGGTTACAGAGGAAACATCGATGTTTGATTGCGAGAGAGAAAAGGGAGCCACAGAAAAGGAAGCAACTAACCCTAGAGGCCTCGCAGTGATTGACGATGGGAGTGAAACGTCGACGTTTTTAAGTGATAACAGACAAGCCTTATCGCGTAATGCTTAATGCTTATAGGGAGAAGGAAAACAAGGAGTTGGTTCGGTTTAGGTTTGGAGTCAGAGAATGAATGAGCAAAGAACCAGAGAGAGTGTGTGCAGAAATAGGGTTTTGTTTGTTTTTTTGTTTAGTGCGTGCGAAATTGAGAAGAGAACACAAGGTATAATTTTCTGTTAGTTTCCGATACTCAGAAGCAAGGCTACGAGTTTTGATGAACACTCTCTCTTCTTTCTATTTTTTTTTTTTTCTTTTTTTCTTTATTCTATTTTTTTTTTTCCTTTTCTTCTATATTATAATATTAATAACTTTTTTTTGTGAGCCCATTTCTTCTTCATGTGCTTTATTTTTGTTACGTATTCTCTCTTGGCCTCTCAAATCTTGATATTGTTACGACTTTTTAAAACAAAGAAAACCGTTCAATTAACCAACCATGAGGTTACTTTTGTCATTTTCGGATGAACAACATTTTCATGTTCATGCAGTTAACACTCATATTTACACACAACAAACTATACAATGACAACTGGCAAATAAAATATAACTAAATAGACATATATATATATATATATATATATATACTTCTTTTCATTTTCTACTTTCAACAAAATTGAATTTTTATTTGTACTTTGGCATAAATTTATTTAATTAATGTCTAATATGATTTTATTTAAAATTTATTTAAACAAATATCAATTAGTTTTGTAATTATAGAATATTTATTTGTTCCGTTTCAAAATACTTTTAGTATTAACACATTTTTACTATTAGTTAACTAAAAATCGATGCGGATACAGTTGAGTTTTAAAGGAGGAAATTTCATTGGGAGGGGGCTATACTACCAGTGCCTTTAGATATTTCAACACTAACAAAATATATAAAATTAAAATTAAACTAACAATTTTATTTAGATTAAATAATCTATAGACTATTTCACTTTTTCTAGATTTTTTTTTTTAATTTTATTAATTTAAGTTATGCTTTTTTATCTTTTTTTTCACTTTTATTATCAATTTAGTTCTATGGTAACACGTGTGGTTTATCTCATGAATATACTATTATAGACCAAAACAGTTGAAAGAAATAATGTTAAAACAAAACTATGAAAGAAATAATGTTAAAACAAAACTATGGTGTTCTTTGTTGAATTGATATTGGTATAAGGTGATTTTAGAATAGTGTGAATAAAGTCTATAGAAAATTTTTATTCATTTTGTATAGGCATGATAAAATAAATAAATCAAATTGTAAGACAAAAATAATGCACACAAGAATTTATGCTAGTTTACCTCATATCTTGAGATTATGTTCAGTCTCTTAAGCAATCTACTTAAGAAGTTTCACTAATCAAATCTCTTGACTAAAACGAGTATCAAACTCTCCATATTACAACGAGTTAATCCTTTCTAGGAATCACAAATATAAACATCTTTAGGTTACAACGAGTTTAACCTCTCCATGTTACAATGTGTTTAACCTCTCTAGGTATTCTTCTCAATCTCCCTTTAGATAAAAAAACTCACAATTACAAAGAATAAAATAATCTCTCACGCAAGAGAGTACAATCACGCTTATAGGGTATCCTTCACACAAAGTGAAGGATATTACAATGGTTATCACTCAACCCAATATCACATGAGTTTGACTTTACTCTCATTGTTTTTCACTTTTATGTATCTTGAATATTTGATAGTATTTTAGCACTTCAGTATTTTCTCTTGCATACTTTTCCTTTTTTTATCTTAGTTTTGGTATTTATAATCACATTATGCCATTTGATTGTTGATGCATATTCAATTCAACATATCTTCAATAATAGTGTATTGCTTCTTGTGAATTATTTGTTCTTTCCTTTTCAGTCATTCAACAATTTGAATTTCACACTTTATAACATTTTGACTTTAATCTTTAGGAGATTCTCTTACAGTCTTTGATTTGCAGAGTTTTTCCTTTCTCGTGTTTGGTTGATAAATATATGAAAGTATTAAGGATCTTTAATCAAAGAGGATTTCTTTATTTTTTTTTGTTCATTCATATATTCAATCATCTATGATATTCTTCATATATATATATATATATATATATATATATATATATATATATATAGTTAATCAAATATTCAATCATAATATCTTTATACACTAAATTGAATATTTGGCCTACTTATTAGATAGAGAAAATAACCAATCAATCCTGTATATTCGGTTGAATCAACTTGCTTCCCAGCCTCATCTGACATGTAACAGTTTGTGGCAATTGGAATGACAACTTCTTTGCAATTCTCCATTTAAAACTTTTTCAGCATATCAAAACATTATTTTGACTGGCTTAAAAATGTTCCTTGCTCAAGTTGTTTGACTTGCAACCCTAGAAAGTAGGTTAGCTCGCTCATCATAGACATTTCAAATTCACCCCACATAACAACAACAAACTCTTCACACATAGAGTTATTATTTTAAGTAAAGATATCATCAACATATACTTGAACAAGTGTTGATGAGGCTCCTCCATCGCGGTACTCGCCTATATACCAAAGCATTCAAGTAGTCAACCTAGGCCAGGCTGACCTAAGCCTAATCGGCCTAAACCGGTAACTTAAACACCTAGAGGAACAACCTACCTAAGACGACAGATAAGCAACACAAACCGCCAGGGAAAGTAGTCGGCTTAGGCCGCAACCAATATACTTAGCAAAATCAAAGCCCCCTTAGTATTCAATGGGTCCACCTCAGGGCCTAGGTTAGGGCCCAAGCCCATTTACAACCCAAGCTAAGGCCCAATCTAGGGCCTAGCCCATAGCATAACCAGACGTAATTAATACTCTATAAATACACGTGGACCGCAGTAATTAAAGGTACGCATTCATTACTCCATTAATCACCTGATTTGACTTTTTGAGAGTTTTGACTCACTTGAGCTTCGAAGTCCCTTCTACAGGTAACCCCTCCTGGGTCCAAGTCGACATGTACCAACCGGGAAGAGGCCAACTGAGGAGATAGCGGACTACATGGGTAAGGTGACGCTTGTGCCTAACTTATCTTGTTTGTTCTCTGTAGGAATAGCGAGGGAAACACAACGGAAATGCTCGAATATGGAGATTATCACTTGGTTCGCTCTGGTTTCTCATTGGTTTGGTAAACCCTAGGCGGTAGAACCTAATCTAGGGTTTAGGGTTTGAGCTGACGAATGGTGGAAGTGTTCTCAACCAATTTTCATTCATCCAAAGTTAGTATTACAAAGCATTTGGTTTGCCTTTTATAGATGAAGGCAACCAACAAGAAAACGGAAAAGAAGAAATGAAAACACCGTCTAACAGGATCCTAACGGTGATATGATCTCTAGAGGCTAGGGTTTGAAATCTTAACATAAGCTTCAACAAAGATAAACCCTAACTCTAAGGTGTGAAACTCGTGTAGATGCAGATTGGCTAGTGTGAAGGTGCGAAGCATGAGAAGAACCCTAGCAGCTAAGGGTTTGAGGCGAAAATGAGTGTTGTGCATGGTCCGCTGCCTCGTAAGTGCAGGGGAGCGTGAACGTTGCTGCAGATTGGGCTTAAGCCCAATGACGCTGAATCATGAGGCAGCATCATATTGCAGATGCGAGGAGGGGTGCAAAAAGGTATTGGGCTGCTGGTTGCAGACTGAAAGCATCATATATGTGCACGCGTGGAAGCAAAATTCGGGTTGCATGTATTGACGTGGCAACAACTACTTCTTGGCCCATTATGTATATACACATATTGGATGCATTGGTGTGATGAAGAATTGGGCTGCTCGCGTGGATTGGCCCAATAGAGACACGGGGCTTCAATATGCCACTTTCAAGAAAAAGCATGTTGTCCGCATTGGTGTGGTGAATTGGGTCGCAAGCCCAATATCAATTGGCAGCTTGGGACTAAAAGGCTGCAATAAGTAAAACAAGCTCAATTAACAATATTTATTTAATTGAAAATAAAGAAAATAAAAGAAATTAAAAAGGAATGGGCCTAAGCGTTGGCCCAATGCTATAAGCCTTATTGGGATCACATCAAGTGTTACATCACTTTCATGTTTTCTAATGAAGAGTATTTTATCAACAAAACCTCTAACATATCCTTTTGATAAAAGAAAATTGCTTAGCCTTTCATACCACTGTCGTGGTGCTTGTTTCGAACCATACAAGACCTTTTTCAATTTAAAAACATAATTAGGATAAATATGATCCTCAAAACCAGGAGGTTATGATACATACACTTCTTCATTTAAGAAACCATTTAAGAATGCACTTTTTACATCCATTTGAGACCGTTTAAAATTGCACATGCAAGAATATGCTAATAGTAATCTCTCAACTTCTAGCCTAGCCATAGGTGCATATGTTTCACCAAAATCAATGACTTTCTCTTGATTATACCCTTTAGCCACTAGCCTAGCCTTTTTTCTAACCATATTGCCATCTTCATCCATTTTATTTCTAAACACCCATTTAGTACAAATTACATTCATATCATCACTTTTAGGAACTAGAGACCACACATCATTTCTAGTAAATTGGTTGAGTTCATCTTGTATAGAAATAATCCAATTACTATCATTTAAAGCATCATTCACATTCTTAGGTTCAATTTGTGAAACAAATGCAACATGTTCACAGTAAATAAGCTTGCATCTAGTGAATACTCCCTTCTAAATGTCATCAATGATGTTGTCCTTTGATAGCCCTTTAGGAGTAATCCATTCCTTGAGTAAGTTGTTGTGAACTATTGTTTCAGTCGACTAAATTTCCTTTTCAATTGATTAATTTACTGTTTTAGATTGCTTCTCCAAGAGTATATCTTCATCATTTGCATTATTTAACATTTGATCTTATAATTTAGGGTTAGTTTCATCAAATACCACATGCAAAGACTCTTCAACAACAATTAACCTTTTATTATATACTCTATATGCATGACTATGTGTAGCATAATCAAGAAATATACCTTCATCCGTTTTAGCATCAAACTTGCCAAGTTGTTCTTTGACATTATTTAAAATGAAACATTTCAACCAAACACTCTTACATGAGTCAAAACAGGCCTTATAACTTTGAAAATCTCATAAGGGGTTTTCCTCAAAATAGGCCTAATCAACACACAATTTAAAACATAACTAATTGTATTGACTACATCAGCCTAAAAGTATTTTGGCAATGAAGTTTCATTTAACATGGTCCTAGCAAGTTCTTCAAGTGATCTATTATTTCTTTCAACTACTTTATTTTGTTGTGGAGTTTTAGGAGCTGAAAAGTTATGTTTAATACCATGTTTTTCACAAAAATGTTCAAACTTTTCATTTTGAAAATCTCCACCATGATTACTTCTTATAGAAACAATTTTGAACTCTTTTCATTTTTTAAAACCTTGGCAAGGCTTTTAAAAACATGAAACATATCATTCTTGGTTGCTAAAAATAATGTCCATGTGAATCTAAAATAGTCATCTACTATTACTAATGCATAGAAGTTTCCCCCAAGACTCATGGTTCGTGAAGGTCCAAATAGATCTATGTGAAGCAATTTCAAAGGTCTTTCAGTTGAAACACGATTTATGGGTTTAAAAGAGACCTTGGTTTGCTTTCCCTTTTGGCAAGTTTCACATACTTTATCCTTCTCGAACTTGAGTTTTTGTAAACCTTCAACTAACTATTTTCTATTTAATCGATTCAAATGTTGCATATGAATGTGACAAAGCCTTCTATGTCATAACCATGTATAATCCTATTTTGCAAGAAAATATTGTATGTTGTTTGATGCATGATGCAGATCAAACAAGTAAATGTTATTGACTTTTTTCCCTATTAACATTATTCTACCATATGCATCAAAGACAAGACAATGATTGGTTTTAAAAACAACTTTAAATCCTTTATCACAAAGTTGACTTATACTTATCAAGTCATGCTTTAATCGTTCAACTAAAAGCACATTTTTAATGTTGAATGAGGATCCATTGCTTATGGTTTCATTTCCAAGTATTTCTCCTTTGTTGTTATCTCCATACGTCACAAAACTTTCATCCTTCAAGTCCAACTTTGCAAACTTGGTTTTGTCACCTGTCATGTGCCTTGAACAACCACTATTAAGGTACCATAGGTCATTCGTGTTAGGTTTTATGAGCTACAAAACAAATTCATATTACATGGTATCCTTTATCACAACTAAAATCGTAATGGGACGACGAACAAAAAATAAGATTTCAAAATCAGAGTTTGGAGTTGTCACTACCATAGTTTATTCTAGAAAATTACAGAAAAACCAAAACAATAAGACAAGGTCTGCAAAAAACCAGATTTTGGTTCCGGGAGTCGGTTATGCGTGGGATGTAACATCCCGACAGGATATTACGGGTTTAAATAATAAAATAAAATAAGAAAATAAAAACACATTAATTATAAATCCATTTCCTAAAAATGCGGAAAATTTCAAAACTTTATTTACTTCAATAATAGTTCCAAAATCCTTGAATATAATTACTATTACCATTAATAAATAGTCCTGTACTATTAACAATTACAACTGATTTGAAATCATAAAGAAAATGTAAAAACTCTGAGAAAATTGCCCCAAGACTAGCCCCGCTCCGGCTCTATGCCTCACCAGATCCACCTGCAACACCATCTGCTCACGTATACCATATATACAATCATCGCCAAACACAAGCAGATAGGGTGAGCTAACAGAATAAATATAAACAAATATATATATATATATATATATATATATATATATATATATATATATCACAAAAATACACCAAAGGAATCTCTTCCCTTGAGTCCACACCACATGGCCACAACCATGTCAATCATGTTCTACGTCTTCTAGTGAGTACCCCAAGGTGTCTTGTTGCCATACCTATCGGCCACAACCGATAGAACACGTGCAGGAAACCATTGCTACATATTATACATCGTAACGCCAGGTGGAGTTCCCAAATACGAACATAGTTCGTAACGTCCCAAGACTACCAAATTCGTCAGCTAACTACTAAGGAGGGCAATCTATCTAGACCCATTCGTAATGGCCACAACCAGCACACTCACATCGGAAACACTCGCCAACCCGAACTCAACTCAAGGGTTCCTCGTGTTCATCTGCCATCCCGAGCTCAACTTGAGGGATGTCATTCCGAGCTCAACTCGAGGAATGCCACGTGCTTAACCCCTATCCGGAGCTCAACTCAAGGGATACGTTCTGAGCTCAACTCAAGGAACACCAGTAAGCCGACCTTTAAGATATCCTAGAAGCCTTGTAGATCACGCACATCATAGCAAGCATAACACAATCTGCTGTAGCAAAATCGCCTGGTGGGGGACACGTACCACTAGGCGCTGCCGCTTCCAGATCGTTTGGCGCCTGGCAGGGGATACGTATTGCCAAGCGCTAAGCGCCTTAGTCTTCACTGCCACTGCAACTATCGCCTGGCGAGACTTCCTCTACCGCCAAGTGCCACGTGCCTTAGTATTTACTGAACTATAGACACCGCCTGGCGCACCCCTTCTTACTGCCAGGCGCCACCGTGATCCAGAACCCCCTGTTTCTACGTTGTCGCTTGACGGGTCGATCGCCACCGCCAAGCGCTACACTAGTACTTGCGCAGTACTAATTTTAGTTCAGGTTCAAGCACACTTCACACTGGTTGCTCTTATTTGCTCTCATTCTAGAGTACCCCTAATGAAAAGCATTGCCATCTATAATGTTCCAGGCCTTATAGCCCCTCACAGGTGCATTCATCCCCTAGTCATATAGACCATCCCAAGCATGCTCAAACAAAATATAAGCAGCAACACTCTAACGATTTTAAGCACATGATCTTATGCACCAATGCAATTTAATATTGACACCCATGCCTTCACCAAACCAATTATCTGCATGTGACTAACAAATTGATAGAGACTTACCACATAACCCAATCATGCTTCATTAGAAGTTACTAGGAATTATCAAAAGGTTATTTATGCATTTTAAAGACTCCAAAATCAACAATATTGAGTAACGTATATCTCTAGCTACTGAACTCCAAATAAAATCTCCATCGTTCAAAGTGAAGAACCACATGTTATGGACCACCTGTCAAAATTTCACCTAAATCGGATGGTTAATGAACCAGGAAATGCAGTTTTACGAAAATTGCGCAAACTAGAAAAATGGTGGCGCCTAGCGCCCAGAATCAGGAGCCCGATGCCTGGCGCCTGGCGGTACAAACCCAGTGCTGGGCGATTTCTGTTCTGCGCGAAAATACGAAAAACAACGTTTTTTGTGAATTAGAACACCACACTGCTCTAGTATGGCGCCTGGCAGCCAATTGGGTGCCGCCAGGCGGTTCCTACACCTGCGAACCTTACCCCTTTCAGAACAACTCTGATTTCCATCAATTTAAGACTCCATAGGATACGATCCCAGTTATTAGGATTACGGTTCATCCCTAACACTTCCCATTCATGAATTCATTCACATTTTCCCCTTTGATTGCTGCCACTATAGAAATTCCCAATTCATCACCCTAATATACAAGTTCATACAATTTTCACTCAATTGAATCCACTAGTATATATATTACATCGAATTCTGGCTTCTAATCATTTCCAAATGGTTAGTATTGTCTTTTTCCCCGAACAGAATCAACTTAGAACCTCAAAACACCAAAATTGAGTCAAATCCACTCGTGTCGCTTGGCGGGTGTTCATCGCCGCTAGACAATTTAACTAAAAACCCAAAACCTGGGTTGCAACTATGTGTCACCTGGCGACCATAGAGGTGCCGCCAGGCGGTTCCTCTTTAGGAACCCAAAACCAGTGCAAAAATGATGTGTCGCCTAGCGGTAATTCATCACCCGCCAGGCGATTTCTGGAAAAATTCCAGAAACACAAGTCACATGAATAAGCAAAATATGTGCATCCAATTCATCTTACATCTCAAGAAAATAACGACACGAATAAAAAATAACGGAGTCCAGCTCCCCTAACCTAGTCTCCTTTACTTAATTTGAATGTGAAATTCTTCTTCTTGGCCAAAAATATCTTCCCTTAGTGCTCCCGCATTCCAGCTCCAAACAGACTCTTAATTCTCTCAGCACACTCTCAAATTCGCTCTCCTCTCACTATGTAACAATGGCAACCTTGCAAACCTTTCTTCTAGCCTAAAATTGGCTTTTTAAGGGTGCCTTAATGCTAGGTTAGTTACCAAAACGCAAATTTGGTTTAATGATGCTTGTAAATACCATTCAAGGAACATTATGGCTGATTCTCCAGCCTCCCTTGGCTGCCATTCAGCTAGGGTTTTTCCTTGCCCTTTCACCTTCATGCCAAATGAATTTGGCAAAAAGAAAGTTTAGTTTAAGTTCAAGGTTCAAACCCATTGCATGCCAACATCAAATCAATGCATAACCATTTAACCAATTCATGTTTCGTGATGATTAATATAATTCTATGATTATATTATCACTTAACATGATCAAACATATTACTAAAAATACTAATAATTAAATAACACACAATTGGCATACATAAGACTTGAACCCAAGTCCTTTCACATAATAAAGTACTCTCAACCATTTGAGCTAGTACTTTTCCACATCACATCAATCACTATTAAATACCATAAAGGTTTCTACGACCCGCATTTATTAATTATTTATTTATTTAATTAATTAAATTTCACGGGTCTTACATGGGGAAAGTATTAACACTCCCACAACGCCCGTCCTAAGATGATACCTTTAATAAATGTGCAAAAGGATTTGGTTTTTTCAAAATGTTTATTTACCCTAAAAAAGAATAATAAAAAAATGTACAAAAGAAACAAAAAATATTTTTTTGGTCTTTTGGGTCCAACAAGGTTAATCATCGCTCCTACGTATCTCCATTTACAATAGAGAATCAGGGTTACGTAGTTCTTTAGTGAAAAAAGAATTCGAAAAACTATTTCGAAAATGATTTGATTTTTTTGATAATTTTGAAAATCTTTTTATCCAAATTTTTAGTATTTTGAATTATTTTAAAATTGGTGTCACACGAGACAAGCGGTCAAACATACACTAGAGAAATGGGAAAAAATATTTTTTGATGATATAAAAAAAAGTATAATAAAAATTGGAAAAATAAATCAAGAGAAAGAGAAACTGATAGTGACGTACCTTCAAAATTTTTTAATATCTCTTCTTTTATATCAATCTCACCCTCTCATTTGTACATTACAACTATCGTTTCTCTTTTCTTTTTCATGCCTCCTTTTCTAAGATTTCTGTTTCCCAAGACAAATAAAAATGAGATGTGTTTGTGTGGTTGGTAATGAGAAAGAAGCACAAAGTGTAGATAATATTTTTTTCCATCCTTTTTCGTATGATAGACTGCATATTTATATTCACACATTGCAATATCAATGCAATCTCAATCTTAATTGTAATAAACAAAATAAGGAAGAAATTGGTCATGATAGTAACACATTACAGGAATCCAATCACATCAAATCAAAGCACACTATCAATCATCATTAGTAATATTAATTTTAATCATTAGAAGAGATATTACTTCCAATTATTAGAATCATATTACTATTTTCTCTATCAGAAACAAAGGGTAGAAAATATGTTGGGTTGTTGGGCTCATGAGAAGGAGTGTGATAATTGAAAACAAATTGGATTCCTTGTTCTTTTTTTTCCTTTTTTTCATCTCTCTCTTTTTTTTCTTTTTTTAGTAAAATTATCGTTTGAAAATCTTTGAAGAAAACTTAATTTCACCTCTTTTTTTTTTTATTTACCATTGACTAATTTTTTTTTCGAAAATAAATTTATTCACCCAAACGAAATTAGGTGTTGACAGGTGTCCCTTTTTATTTATATTTTACTAGTTAATATGAAAGTTTGACTTTTTCATATTATCGTAGTAAAAGATTAGTAAAGATAAAAACACTAAAAAGAAAACAAATTTAAAGACAAACTTGATCATTCCAAAGGAGAGAGTCTCTATCTGAAAGAAAAGAACTAAGTGACAATTACTAAGTAGAGGTTCTCGATTCAACACATCATATTTTTTTGTTTTTTTACTTTACGAAAAAAAAACAAACTGGACCAATCCCGAGGAGAGGGTTTATTCAAAGGATTCGGTAACCATTACCATGTAGAGGGTTCGATCCAAAAAACCACATTCTTTTTGCAACTTTGAATTTTTGAAAGAAAAAGATTAAACCAAACTCGAGGAGAGGGTCTATATCAAAAAGATTCAGTGACCATTACTATGTAGAGGTTCCTAATCTGATAAATCACTTTGTTTTATTATTTTCTTTACCGACTTTTTGAAAAAATAGATTAGACCAATCCCGAGGAGAGGATCTATATCGAAAGGGAAAAAATTAATGACAATTGCCTCGTAGAGAGCCTTGATGTAAAGAAATCGATGACCATTGCTTGACATAGGGCCTCAATGTGATAAAGAAAACAATGATCATTGCTTCATAGAGGGTTTAGATGTGACAAAGAAATCAATGACCATTGCCTCGTAAAGGGCCTAGATGTAAAGAAATTGATGACCATTGCCTCGTAGAGGGCCTTGATGTAAAGAAAATCCATGACCATTGACTTGTAGAGGGTCTTGATATAAACATAAGCGAATCAATGATCATTGCCTCGCAAAGGGTCTTCATGTAAAGAAATCGATGACCATTGCCTTGTAGAGGGTCTCGATATAAATAAAATTCATAATCATTGCTTTGTAGAGGGTCTTGATGTATAAAAGGAGAACTTGGATCTTGCTTTTGAAGTGTCGACAAACACCACATGAATGCCTAATATTGGTGAGACTTACACATAAAAAAATATCCTTGTTAACTTTTTTTCAAATTTCCTTTTTTTAACGATATTTTCTTTGAAATGATTTTCAATGATTTTGTAAAGTACGATGTATGACATGATGTGAATGTGTGTATGTTGTATAGTATAATGAAATGAATTGAAAAAGACTTTTTTTGTATTTTTCATTTTTTTCTTTATTAATTTGAGAGCAAGGAAAACTAGGCTTAGATGTTAGAAAAAACTAGGCTTGAGGCTAGACAAAATTGGGTTTAGGGGTTAGTGTGAAAACTAGGCTTGGGGGCCAGTGTGGAAATTAGGCTTTGGGGCTAGTGTGAAAACTGGGCTTGGAGACCAGTGTGAAAATTGGACTTGAAGACCTATGTGGAAACCAGGCTTGGGGGTAGTGTGGGAACTGGCTTGGGGGCCAGTGTGGAAAATGGACTTAGGGTATATTGGTCATTCATATGATTGAAGAGGACCATAAATTTGAGAAACATCATACAAACAAATTTGTGTATTTTTTTTTTAATTTTCTTTCTTCTAAAACGAAAGGATTCGATAACCATTCATATGAGTAAAGAGGGTTTTGATTGGAAAGGTGGAAAATATTTCATTCAAAAAGATGAATGACTCATGTATGCATGACTTGGTATGATGTATGAAATACCTTATGTATGATTTTTTCTTTTGCACTTTTTTTGAAAACAAATTTGAATTGATTACTATTTCATTGCTATTTCGAATTCATGAACCATTCTACTTTGAAATTGTTTACTTTTCCAAATCATTTCTTTGGTCTAATTAGTTTACTAAGGAACCCTTTTTTTAATCATTTCTTTTGAAACACTATTTCAATGACATGCATGAAATTGCCAAGGGCTTGAAAAAGCTTGGATGAGGTGATGAAGATTAACTAGGAAGTTGTCCCAATTTGAATTGGTCTCGGGGCACAAATGTGTTTGGGCTTTGCCTAGTTATTGATGGTATGAAGGAAATGATGGGGACTTTAAAAATTTGCCCTTAGTGTGAGAGCTAGGATGGTCTTAGGGTACAAAAGAATGTTTGGCTTTTCCCAATTGAGGAGATTGAAAAATGACGGGGTCTTCACAAGTTGCCCCTAATGGGATCATAGTCTTCAATATAAATAAATGCCCCAATTTTGAATATGTGATGGGAATATATGAATTACAAACAAAGTGATTGCCCCAGTTTAGGTTTGGGATTGATAAAGATAGACTAGTTTAAGGTTAGTTAAGGTTTAAGCTTAGAGTGGGGATACTGTAAGAGCAAAGGTGGAGTTTCATGAAGAATGAATTTAAAAGGGACAACCCAAATTTAGCTTAATTGCTTGATTGTTCATGCTAATTTCAAAAAGCTTAGAAAATATGTCACCCAAAAATAGACTGCCCCAATGTTTAAAAACAAATCTCTCAACACATTTCTCATTCTTTTTCTCATCATTTTTTAGAACAAACCTGTTAGCAAATCAAAATTTTCTTCTAAATTAAAATCTTCCAAAAATAACAACCAATCTTTGATCTGTATGGACTTTCTTAGGCTTGTACCGTTGCGAAGGCTACGAGTATTGAAGTAAATGAAAGTAAAGGCCCAAAAAAGTGATGTGAGGGTTGTTTCAAAAAAGGATCTTTGAATAATGTTTCATTCAATATTTGTTTGACTTCTTCTTGTTCACCTTTTGCTTCTCTTTTCTTTTCTTTTCTTTATATAACCATTTCTTTTGTGTCTTTTTATTTTTTGATATTTCTGTATTGGTGAACTACTAGTCGAATGAAACAAATGTAAACATTATGTCAACCCTTAATATGAGGGTGACCCTTGTTTTGGGTAATTTGAAAGAAATTTTTTTGAAAGCTCAAATTGGGTAACAAAAGATAATTACTTTTTTTTTATAAAGAAACATGGCCACACATAATTTCAAATCATGATTATTTTTCTCAAAAGTTTGAATTCATAAGAAAATAATTTATTTCATATGACAGGATGCCCCTTGTTTTGTTCTTTTTTTTTTCACTTTTTTTGTCTTATTTTTTCCTAGACTTTTTTAGTCTAGCAGACTTTTCTTCATTTTTTTTTTATGTTAAAAGAGTTGTTTGTAATCATCCTAAGGTAATGCCCCTTTTAGTGATAATCCTTCATGAAAAATTGAAAACAAGGTTTGTGATGGAAGGGAGATGGAAAAGGAGATGGATTTGAGTGATTTCATGTATGCAAGACTAGATAGATGTTTCAAAAGAAATGATAACAAACAATATTTTATTTCTTTATTCAATCCACTAATTTGACAAAAAAAATGTTTTATTATTTTCTCATTTTTCATAAGAAAGATTCCAAGAATTTGGTGATAAGCAAAATTGGAAGCAATTTGAATTTATTTTAGTTCAATTTTTTTTGGTTATTTAAAAAAAAATAAATTATACATATCCATGCTATGTGTTTGAAACTATGGACATGGTACCATGAATGACCACATGATGGGAATGCAATGCATGGTTGTGCATCAAAGGAAACTTATTCATGTGATATGCTAATGAAATGCATGCTTATGCCTTAGGAGGCATGTTTTCATTTTTTTATGAGGTTAAAATACTCCATTGGTCCACGTTTTTGTTCAAAAATCTAAATTAGATCCTAAGATTTTTTTTTAGTCTCAATTAGGTCTATATTTTTGAAAATGCGTAGCAATTAGGTCCATTCCGTTAGTATGGAGGTAACAGTATCAAGGATGTGCCACGTGTTAGCTCCTCATTTTTTTTATTTTTTTTTGAATTTTTTTTTTATTTTTTTGAATTTTTTTTTTGAAAATTATTCATGTCACGTGTCACATCAATATTGTGCCACGTGTCAAGTCAGTCAAGGTGACACATATCAAGTCATTGTCTGAATATCAATTTGGTCCACATATTTTGTTATTTTTATTACATTTCAGTCCATTTTGTAACACCCCATTTAATTAATAACCCTAATTAAAGGAATGTCACACAGATAATATGAGAGGCAAAGTCTTGGAGTATAACCCTACTCCTTACAGTATCCAAGACGCTTAAAATGAAGTACTAAGGCACACCACAATGCCATAGACTAACCTAGATACAAATTACACAGTACTTAAATAAACATCCAAAGGGCAAGATATTACATGGGCTATAGTCCTAAAGAAAACTTGGACAAAACAGGATCTGATCCAAGATGTTCTAGGCAGCAAAATCTCCATCACCCTAACGACTACGGGGAGTTCTCGCATTTGCTCACATCAATAAATTGATGATCATCGCAAAAAGAGAAAACCACACAAATAACAATCAAACAAGAAAAAGGTAAGCTAGAGCAAAAAATGGTTTAACATACAGTTACATACAATTTCATAGTTCAAGTTCCTTTTGTCAACCAATCATGTTATGACTTGCAAACAATACACTAAGACTCACGACAAGACTCATCCGAATACAAATAATTAGTCAGATTCAACGGATGCTTGCAATTGTGATGGTCTTTACTACTCTACCGAGCTAATTGTTCCAGTGTTACATCCCCCCACACACAAGGTTAGCCCTTAAAGTGTTTCAGGCCTCCTACTACTCTCACCACTTAAGTCAGTACGCTCTATGTGAGACTCACTAACTCATTAGAGTGTCAGGGTGCAATCCTTACCTTGAATCCTTACTAAATTATATAAATGAGGCACCACCATGAACTCCCACGAATTACGTCCTGACCAATTGAGCCACCACCATGCGATCTCACCTAGAGATTCATGGAATTACATCCTAACCCATGAGACACCACCACGAAACTATCGTGAAATTACGTCCTAACCATACCAACAACATATTCCATTAATCAATATAACATTCATGTTCATACCAATTCCATGTCACTTTTATACCCAACCATTTCATACTCATTACATGCCAAGATCATGCCAAACTCATCATTCACAATTCATAAACCATTTTACTCATGCATATTCACTCATTTCATGCTTTAACATAGCAATCCAACCAGACAGATGGCAAACACTCAAAAGCAGAGAAGAAAACAGAACCCAAACACTTTCTCGACCAACTCTCGCTCAAGCGAAAAGGTTTTCTCGCTCAAGCGAGCTCCTTTCGACTAGGCGAGGGCTCGAAAAGGGAACAGTGGCATTGTCGCGTTCTCTTGCTTAGGCGAGACCTTCTCGCCTGAGCAAGATGAACTCTCGCTCAAACAGGAGCTCGTCGCCTAAGCGACAGCTCACACAGTACCTGGGAGGAGTTTCTGATACTCTCACTTAGGCGAGCACCACTCGCTTAGATGAGGATATCAGATCCTTCCACTATTCACGCATGCCAGCACAAAGATTGAACCAGAGCAAATGCACAGTTCATGTTTATATAATTTTAAATACCATACACACTTCAAAAACACGAAACAGACCCAAAAACAAGCAAAGATTGATTTAAAAGGGCGAGACCCTAGGTTCCCTTACCTGGAAATAAGCTAGCAAAATATCCCGACACCTAAGCAAATGAGTACCACAAACCACGGAGCAAATTCACGAGTTGGAAACCCTAATACAGATTGAGCACGAGATTACTACGAGGAACCCTAATGGAAAATCATGAAGAACCAAACCAGAGAAGAAGAGCAAGAACAAAAAGCACTTACGTGACTTAGAAAACGAGACTGAGCTAGCTTGATGACGAATGGGGTTCAAACCCTAGCAGAGCCTCTGTGGAGAGAAAAGGAGAAGAATGAGAGCACTATTTTTGCAAGAATGACAGAAGTGAGAGGGGTTTAGTTGCCTTAGGGGCCTTGGACACCCTATGGGCCAGCCCTTAGGCCCATTAAATTTTGGGGAAACCCTTAAATATTGGGGCTAAATAAGAGGGCATTACACATTTATTTAAAAATTTTAAATATATTTATTTTAACTTTTTACAAAATTGTTTTAAAATTTTATATTTAAATTTATTAAATTGTTATTTTCAAACCAATTCTAACATTTGTATATAAATTATTTAAAATAATTTTGTAATAAGTTAAAATAAATATTTTAATATTTTAAAACAAAATATAAGTAAAGTTTAATGTAAAATAAAAATTTAAAGAAACTTAATATTATTAAAATATTTAATAAAAATATCATTATAAAATTTATATAAAAGCTAAATTTAGTCTCAATTTGGGGAGATGAAATTGAAAATTAAAAATAATAGACTGAAATATAATCACAATAACAAATATATGGACCAAATTGAGATTTAGACAATGACTTGACACATGTCACCTTGACTCACTTGACATGTGGCACAATATTGATGTGACACGTGGCATGAATAATTTTCAAAAAAATTAAAAAATTCAAAAAAACTCAAAAAAAATGAGGAGCTGACATGTGGCACATCCTTAACACCGTTAATATCATACTAACGGAATGGAACTAATTGTTACACATTTTAAAAAATATGGACTTAATTGAGACTAAAAAAAATCTTAGGACCTAATTGAGATTTTTGAACAAAAACGTGGACCAATGGAGTATTTTAACCTTTTTATAATGGTGTCATGATAAAAATTGTGATGGATTTATTATTATATACAAGAAAAGGTGAGGGTAAAGGACGTAAATAGTCTCCCTTTTGTGACTTAATTTGACAGACGTCGACGCTTAAAGTTCTAAGGCAAAGTCTATGTGTTCTCAAGGATAGCTCTCTAATACCTAAAGATTAAGGTCACTAGAGCTATGACCCACTTAAGGGCATTTCCCACGACAATTGGTAAATAACAAGAAGTAGGAGTACCAATGAAGCAAACAAACTATAGTTGGGGTTCTCACAATGACCACTTAGGAAGTACATCCATCATGACACTATTACAAAATCCCCTCTAATTCTAAGTAACTCAGACCCGAACATAGGGCCCCACTCATGTAATGAACAAAATGCAATGTGTACCCAAACCCACACTTGTTAATCATTCCAAATAACAAAATAAAGAAGAATATACACATACAACTATTCCAAATATCAGAAAGAGACAAGAATATACATACCTAAAAGGAAAAAAAAAGGAAGGGAGGGGGGTGATGAATATCACCCTAAGGCCTCATGGCTTGGGCCATTGGCTAGGCCCATTTCTTTTAATTTGTCTTAATTTCATTTATTTTTCTTTTAATTAAATAAAAGTTGTCTAATTAGGTTGGTTTACTAATTGCAGCCAATCTATTCAAATTGAAGCATTTGATGATGTGTGGAATGGAACGTGTTTGTTGGGCCAGCTATGTAG
>Ga0214543_1003766_pt1 | contig 29264 bp, 9 predicted proteins | sample CNSS2metaG_FD_160094 | JGI IMG/M metagenome (GOLD analysis project Ga0214543, IMG submission 160094) | Root nodule microbial communities from cowpea collected in UCLA plant growth center, Los Angeles, California, USA - CNSS2 | ecosystem: Host-associated > Plants > Roots > Nodule | place: USA... | reverse complement strand
CAAGAAAATTGTATATATATATATATATATATATATATATAATATAATATATTGTTTAATATATTACATTATATGTATTTATAATTATAGTTATTGTGACAATGAAATTCAAATATTATAAATTAAAATATTAAAAACATTGTTATATATATATATATATATATATATATATATATATATATATATATATTTTATTTTTTATATAATATAAAATATATATATATATATATATATATATATATATATATATATTATAATTTTAATATAATATAAAGAGTAGTTATATAATTAAAATATGATTTTATATATTATTTAAAATAAAATTTTCATAATTTTTTAACTTGTAAAAGATATAAATTTAAATTCAATTTTAAAAGGCTTACATATAATATTAATGAAAAATCTGTTAAACACAAGTTAGTTTATATCCTCCGATTATTTAATTTGTTATTTTAGGTATACTATGTAGGGAATACAAAAACAATTTATCTTACTTTTATATTATTTTATTATACTATATATTTTGCTCTTACTTTTTTAGACTACCTTCATTTCTAAATAATAGTTTATAACCATTTTTATATCCGGTAGGGTGTATCTATTGGCAATGACTTTGTAAAGTAGTAGAGGTCACCACAAGTGCATAATCTTTAGTGGATTCAATATCAATCCATGTATTCGGATAATTGAATTTAGAAAAGTGTATTGCATTGTAACCAAATTTGTTTACTTGTTATGGCTTTATTCTTTTGTAAGCCAAAGTACCAACAGATAGCATATGTGAGCCGGGAGGAAGCCTACTAGAGGGATTGCAGATTGAGGTAATGTGATATTTGTGTCTGACATCTCTTATTTGTTCTTCGCAGGAACAATTAGCGCCCACCGTGGGTCACGAAGTAACACCTTACATATAAATCCGCACAACTCTCAATAATCGTTTGGGGTTGTAGGTGGGCCTGGGCCTGGGCCATGCCCTTTAGTTCGATCATTGTTGGTCCTAGGGGTCTTACTTGTAATACCTTAAGTCTAGAATAGTTGACAGGTTCTCGTTCTATCTTCTGATGTAAGCGGCTTAGGCCGCTTATGCCTGCTTGATTGATTCATCTGATATCTGTTCGCATGTTTTGAGAGAATTTATGTAGGCGGGTTTTACCGTGTAGTTGTATGAGACTGCCTAGGTGCGGTACACTAGTCCCCCAACCTTTGTCGGTGAAGACATGCAGTAAAGGATGAAAAGTGTGGATGGTTTTTTTTTAGGCCGCCTAGGTGCGGTACACCAGTCCCCCAGTCTTTGCAGGTGAAAACATAGCGGCAAAGGATGAAAACTGTAGATGGTTTTTGTTAGACCGCCTAGGTGCGGTACAATAATAATACTAATATAATAATAATAATAAATTTAGAATATGATATAAAACAATAAATAAAGAGTTGAAAATAACATTGTTAATACACTAAAAATCAAATAAATAATAAAATATTAAAAATAATACATTATATAAAATTACAATACACTCATGTCAAATTTAAATAATAATTTAAAAATTAATTTTAATAACATAAACATAAGTAGAATATTAAAAAGTGTAAATTATAAATTAGTTAAACTTTTTAAAATATAAAAATAAGTAATGATTTCAGTTTTAATAAAAAAAAAAATTAAAATTAAAATTCATATCGTTAACAAGATAGAAAATTTGAAATTAAAATTTGTATAACGAAATTTGGATTTGAAATTAAAAATCGCAAAACAATATAAAAATGTAATAACAAAGTTTGCACTTGAAATTTAAAATAAAAAAAATTGTAAAATGAAGAACTTTTAATATATATTTTTTATACCTCTAAATAGCTTTCACATATTTTCAATCCTTCATAAGAGTTCGCATTTAAAATAGGAACAAATTTTGCAAACTTTCAAAAGATTTGACTGTTCTTATAAATATAATAATTTATTATAAAACATAATAATAATATAATAACATAATAATACAAAAATAAGATTAATAAAATTAAAATATAAAATAAAATAATACATAAAATAATAAAATAATGACATCATAAATAAACTACAAATAAATTAAATAATAAAATATGAAAAAAATTATTTCATTTAAATTTGCAATACTCTTATGTCAAATTTAAATAATAGTTTAAAAATTAATTTCAATAACATAAGCATAAGTTTATTATTAAAAAGTTAATATTATAAATTTTTAAAATTTTTAAAGATATAAAACTATTTAATTATTCAGTTTTAATTTTTTTAAAAATTAAGGTTAATTTTACAAATTTAAAATTCGAAATAAATGTTAATAAAATTTGAATTTGAATTTCAAAATCGCAAAAGCTATCAAAATATGATAACAAAGTTACAATTTAAAATTCAAAATAAAAACTAAATAAAACTATAAGAAAGTGAAATATTTTTAATGGATTATTTTAATGTCTTTGTGATATAACGCTAACCTTTTAGAAGAGTTCCCATTTAGGATGAGAATAAAATTGGGAAGAATTCAAAATATTTGATGGTTCTTACCAATATATAATAATATATTGTGATATGTAATAATATAATAAAAATATAATAACATAATAATACTAATAAAAGAATAATAATAAAACTAAAATATGATATAAAATTGTAACAAATAATAAAATAATGACATTATTAATAAACTAAAAATAAATTAAATATTAAGAAAACTTACTTTTTTCTAATTTATTAAATGTAATTGTATTTATAACTATTTATACTATGTACAATTTATCATTTCAATTCAAACATTGTAGTAAGAATTTGAAATATGAATTTGTACTAAAACATGACAACTTCGGACATCTAACATTTGTACTTTTCAAATTCACTATTTATATTTTTGTATGGTTTATCATTTATAGTTTATATAATTTATTATTTATAGTTTTTCTATAGTCTAATCTTTGTATTATTTACATAGTTTATTCTTCACTTTTTTTTTTTTTTTTTTTTTTTTTCTTTTTTTTTTTTCTGTATAGTCTATCATTTGTAGTTTTATATCAATTTACTCTTTACAATGTTTTGCATCGTATAATTTTTGTATTTTTACATAATCTAGTGAACAATTTATGGATCATAGAGTGAATTATTTTCACATTTTTCTACATTGTTTAACTAATATTTCATTTAAATTCTTAATTTTAATTAACTCAATATTAATACATTATTTAAAATAATTATGTACAATATATTTTATTTATATAAATATATATATATATATATATTAATTAATTGTACTTTTATTATATAGATCAATCAAAATATTATTACTTAATTTTATAAAATAAAATATTTTATTAAATTATCAAATTAATATAATAAATATATTATAATTATTAAAATTGCACTCAACAAATACTGGTTTTAGTAAAAACCAAACTTATATTGGATTTAAACATACTGAATTTCTAGTACATACACAAGATGATGTCATCATGTGGGCTTTGCCCGCGCAGTTTCGAATCCTGTCGTTCACGCTTCTATTTTTGTACTTTTATTCAAAATGTTTGTCTTACTATTCCTTTTCTTTTTTAAATCAGGTTAAGTTGGTCGAGTTGGACCACATCAGGCCCAATAGACCTAGACCTAGTTCAGGTTTACTCTACCCATATCCACATTAGACCAAGCTAGGCAAACCCAAATAAATCCAAGTCAACACAGATCCACATTCAGTTAAGTTAGGTTAAGCCAAGGTCATGCCGAGTCAGCTTGGGTCCACATCAGGCTAAGTCAACTCGAGTTTAAGTCGAGCAAATTGACTAGGTTTATATTAAGCAAAGTCGAGGTGGGCCCACATAAGGTCGAATTAGGTCAAAACTAAGTTGGGCCAAGTCAACAAGGCTTGAGTCAAGTCAAAATAGCATGAGCCTAAGTTATGCTGGAATTGATGCAACCTAGGTTGAGTTGATTCAACCTAGGTCAATGTAGGGTCGTGTGCACCTAGGTCCATGTTAAGTTGAGTTAGCTCAAGTACATGTTGAGATGAATCAACCCATGTCCAAGTTGAGCCGAGTCATGTCATGCCCACATTTGAGTGAGCTAGGTGAGATCCATGTAGGGTAATATTGAGCAGGACTTAAGTGAAGTCAAATTAAAAGGGGGCCATGTCAGTCAAGTTTATGTGGGAATGAGATAAGACGAGTCAGGTCATGTCAAGTTACACTTTTATTGGACCATGAAGGTCATACCTATGTCAAGATATGCCAAGTTGATCCAATTCGAGTTGAGCTCTTGTTAGGTTGAGATGGTTGAGGCCACATTGGGTCAGGCTTATATCAAGTTGAGTTGAAGTGATTCCATATTGGGTTGATCGAGTCAACTTGGTTAAGCTTATGTAATGTCAAACCTAGGACAAGTTGAATTGGGTCCAACCCATATCAGGACTAATTATGTTGGGCCCAAGTAGGGTGAAATGGGTTGGGCTAAGGTAGGTAGACCAAGTCAAGTTGGGTCCATGTTAGTCCAAGACAGGTCGAGTATACATTACATTGGGTTGAGTTGAACCCATGTCAGGCCAAGTGAGATTAAATCAAATAGGGCCCAAGTTAGGCCAAGTCGAATCTAGTCCACATCAAGTCAAGTCAATACATATTCAAATTAGGTTAAGCTAGGTTAGGCGAAGTTGAGCTGACCTCATGTTGAATTGAAAAAGGTTGGGCCACATTAGGTTGGTTCCATGTCGGGTCAAGTTGGGCAAACCATTACCACTAAATCACCAAAGGCACGGGTATCAAAACAATTACCGCATCTTGTAGAATTTGTATCCACTTCTTTGTCTTAATATCCACACTTTGAATATAATGTTTTTGTCAAGCAAAGACTTTACCCTCCATTGAAAAGAAGAAGCAACTGTGTCATTGGACTAATAGGAGTATCTCTAATTAAAAAAAAAAAAAAACTATTCTACTTTGGTCTACCATTCCCTATAATTAGTTCCACCGAAATATGGAAATTGAAGTTCTACACATCCAAAAATTGTAGCCGAAACATCTTAAGATTGTTTAATACCAAGTATAAATGGTTCCTTGATGACCTAAATTCAACACAATTAAAAAAAACTAAACCTTCAACGAGTGGTTGTAACATTGTTAACTTTTGTTGAGTAAACTCTTGAGAGTTTGACACATTAATTCTTTTATGAAAGATTCATCCTAGTCTCTAATTCATAACCAACTTGTCTGGCTAAACTGATATAAATTATAATAACCTTTACTTCTTTCCAAATTCATCTAATTAATTATTCCCCTTTTTTCAAGAACACTCATGCTCCAAGTCATTCTCGTCCTACAAACCTCATTTTTCACCAAAACCTAACTCTAAGAAGAGTTATAATTAATGAGACTGCAATCTAGGGTTATTGATCCCCACAATTTGGGAGCTTCAAGATAAAAGTTGTTAATGAGTTTCTTAAGTAATTGGCTTAAGAAACTAGATGTTACCTTAGATGGAGGTTTACTAGTATAAATCTTTTGTGTACATTTTTTTCTCATCTTACTTTTTACATTATTTATATTTGTTATAGTATTTCTTGAGAAAAGATTGTAAATTGTCCACCGGTTCTATTCAACCTCTCTTCTAGAGCGACCTGCACCAATAAATTATTCCTTCTTCCCGCACATGTGATTGTTACATCCAGAGTCAAGAAACTACATAGCTTTTTTATTTGCTTGAACATTCCTATCTGAAATGTCCGAGTTGATGACAACTATGGCACTTCATAGTGAATTTGTCAAATCCTTGTCTATCGTGTCCCCAGTCTCGTCCTCTTCCTTGTCGTCCAAATCCTCTATGACCTTGTCCTCATTCTGCAGATTTATCTCAACAAGGGTGCTCTTCTTCAACATGAGAAGTCATGTGTAGTTCATGTACATGCTACTTTGCAATTCATCAATGGTCCACGCGTTGGTATCATTAGACTCCTCAATGGAGCTTACATCATAGTCAAACTTCAGAGCCATGGATCTCATAATTTTCTCAACTACTGCAACAACTCCTTTCTTTTCACCATTATCCTTCATCTTTTTGGCTATATTAAGTGCCCATAAAAAATAATCATTTACAGATTCCCCTCCTTCATGTGGAGAACTTCAAACTCTTTCATGAGAGGTTGCAATTGGGCATGCTTGGCTTGTCAAGTGCATTGACACTTATGCTTTAAAGAATCTCATATATCCTTTGTTCTATCCTTGCCTGAAATAAGTAATTTTTTTGCTTTGCCTTCAAATCTTTTAATTTCTTATCATCAATATGCTTCCTCTGTACTTCGGTAAGAGGTATTCCTTCTGTTGATTCTGGAATCCCATTTTCCACTAGACCCAAGTACTCCATTGGACGAAGAAATTCACCATGAACATTGCCCAATGATCAAAATTCGGTATAATAGGCTGCATAAACTAACTCTCGAATGTTATAGCGTGTCACACTTAGAAGACTAATGCTCTACTTTGGATTCAAAGTTGAAAAGACGTCATGGCAAGAGACATGACTAATTTGAACTTTTGAATGGATAATAATGAAAATAAAGTAGAACTTTGAATTTTAGAGAGCTTGGCAGTGAAATAGTGGTTAGTATGGTCACAAAGGATGATACCCCATTATACCATGTTGAGTTGAGAGTGAGAAATAATCCGAGAGTTCTATTATGGAACCTTATAGTTGATAATCTAAGATACAATCAAGATTTTGCATGTTCATAGATTTCAACTAGGGTGAAATGACAAAAATTAGCTCTTTCAACTGAGGTATTTTCAAATATATTTTCTTGTAGGTTTTTAACTAGAGTTGCACACTCCTCCCACTCTTTTATACTAATGGTTTCATATAGATTGAAATGGAGTTTTATTGGTTTTAGCTAATGTTGCCTTTGTGCAAGTATCACACTGGTGCATAGTAAATTTTACTTCCCAGTCAATTATATCTCTAAAGTTGAAAATTTTAAGCTTCTTGTGGAGTTGTAACTAGGACTTACTTATTATACAAGGTTGTTAGATTAGTGGTTTATCATGATATAACATCTAGGCTTATCTGGTAATTTGGAGGTTTCTCTTTGTCAACCTAGAAAGTCTTTTATTTTAGTGAAATTGAATTATATTGTATGCTATTGATATGGATAACATGAAAAAAAAAATATTGAATAAATTTACTACAAGACTCTCTGCTACATAAACACGAAGTTAATATATAATAGATAAAAGACGCAAATGATTAGTAAAGGATAAACGTAAGCAAGATCAAAAAATGATTTTATACTGTCTATTTCTTACTAACTAAAACCTAAAGAATAGATTAGAAACTTTGATAGTAACAATATTGTAATTAATATTACATATAATATTGTTTTTCTCGTAACATCATCAAGCGGACGTGCCGGAGTGGTTATCGGGCATGACTAGAAATCATCTGGGTTCTGTCCGCGCAGATTCGAATCCTGTCGTTCAGGGTTTTTGTTTTATGCTTGTACACATGATTAATTAATTCTGTTTAATATCTTACGTTTTAATTAATTCTTTACTCTTTTTTATTTTTTGGTCAAAAGTTGTATTGTCTGCGTATCTGATTTTTTTTTAAAGAAGATTAGACTAGAGTTTCTAATGAATAAATAACTCAAAATAATACAATATAAATACACATTATGTCCTGTTCTTCGGGGTGAGAATTTTTTTTTTTATCCATGATTATCTAAATTCATGTTACTTTAAATTTATTATGATGGATTTATCTCAAATTCAAACTAAATTTTCAAATTTTAAGTTAAATTAATTTAATTAAACATGAATCAGATATAGATTAAATATTTTTTAGGAGTTTGAACCAAAATTAAATTGAATTTGAGTTATTTTATGAAATGTTATGTCCGGTTATGTTAAGTAAAACAAGATTGGGTCTAATTGAGTCTAGTTCATCAATGGTCAGCCCAATTGAGCCCGAGCCATACAAGATTAGGTTCAGTCAAACCTAAGACAAATTAAACCTAGTCATGTCAAAACCAAATTCATTTAATTAAATTTGATTTGGAAATAGATTGGATAATTTTTTGAATTTTTAAAATCTAAAGTCAAGGTGAGTATGAGTTACCCCAAGTTGTCAAATGTTAGGTCAAGTCAGGCCAAGTATGACAAGGTTGGATTCAATCGGGCCTAATTTATGCATGGTTGCCTTCAGTCATGCAAGATCGGATTGGGTTGAACCTAAGACAAATCTGACCAGGCCACACCAAAGTCAAATTTATTTAATGGAATTTGAATTTAATATAGATTGGATAATTATTTAAATTTTGAAAATCCAAAACCAAGGTGAGTCTAGGTTAGCTTAAGTTATGAAATATTAGATTAAGTCAGACAAGGTAAGGCAAGGTTGGGTCCAATTGGACCCAAGCCATGCAAGATTGGGTTGGGTTGAACCCAAGACAAATCATACTAGGCCACGCCAAGGTCAACCTAGGCTAGGCCAAACCCGGGTTACGTTGGGTCAAGCTAAACCTATATCAAACTAGATTGGGTTGGGCTTAACTTCAAGTTGGGTAAGTCCTAAGTCAAGTCAAGTTGAACCTAGGCAAAGTTGGTCTAAGCTATACCTAAATCAGTCTTGGTCAAGTCGAGCCTACATCTTGTTAGACTAGACGAAAATCATGTTAAGTTGATCATGAGCCAAACCCAAGTCAAGTTAAGTCATCTTGGGTCCAAGTTCGGTTAGGCCAAATTAAGGCCAATTCACATCAGGTTAAGATAGGCTAAGTCTAGGTTAGCCTAAGTCGATGAGGCTTTTTGGTTGACTCGAGAATTGTCCATCCAGGTTGAGCCAAGTCCAAGTTGGACTGAGTATGCCCAAGCCTAGGTCAGGTCAAGTCATCCTAGGTGCACTTAAGTTATGTATTGTGTAATGTATAAAGCGTTTGCTTTGGTGCCACATGTCGAAACGGTAGACTCTCACATAGTGAGATTGATTTTTTTTTTTAATTATGTGAGAAAATGTGTTTTTGAAAATTTTCATATTTCAGGTTTTGTTCGCATTTTAAATACAAGCCCTTCTTTTAGGTTAGAAATATAAGCAAGTTGTTTAGAGGCAGGATCCATTAAAAGAGCTTCATTTTCTTATAATATGTTTTTTTGAATTTTGAAAATTCAAATTTTGTCGCTATACTTTTAGGATTTTTTTTTTAGATTTTTAGTTTTAAATATGAATATTATTAATACTAATAACAATTATAATAATAATAAATAATAATAATAATAATAATAATAATAAAAATAAAACCGATATACTTGTGTGATGTAGAAAATGTTTGCTATTGTGCTACGTGTCGATAAATTGTAGATTGTCACGAAGTGAGGTTGATTTCATTTTTTAGGTAAGCGAGAGGATTTTTTATTTTTGAAATTTTTGTGTGAATTAATGAGAGAGTATCATGTTTCAAACATTTATTATTTGTACTTCCTCAATTTTTATTATTTTTCATTAATTTTATAATATTCATTAACATATTGATGTAAGTAATTCTTTATTATTATTTCTCATTTTTAACATATTTTCATTAATTTTTTTGAATTGTTCACCTTTCAACTTGTTGCCATTTTAAATATGAACCCTTCTTATAGGTTAGAAATATAAGAATGTTGTTCAGAGACCTTTTAGATCCGCTAAAAAAGCTTCATTGTTTTACAATTTTTTTTATTTTAAATTTCAAATTCAAATTTTGTTATCATATTTTTATAAATTTTTGAAATTTAAGATTTTAAATACGAATAATAATAAATATAATAGTAATACTAATAATAACCATAATATTAAAATAAATAATAATAATAATAATAATAATAATAATAATAATAATTTGAAAATAATTTATTATGCGGGTAAAAGAAGCACCACATTCATATTTTTAGTTTGTACATAACATCTGAGTTAATGTTATTATTTAAAAAAAAAAATATCCAAACCATCGATACCTTATAAACATTTTCAGATATATTAATATAAGAAAATATTTTATTAGTGACTAACTTTAGAGAAAAAAAGTAATTATACAAATTTAAATACTAATTTATAAATTAAAAATTATTGGAAACTAAAATATTTATAAATTGCTCAAGATAGTCAATTGGTTTCTAAATTAATCACTAACATTAGTTACAAAAAATATTAGTAGTTAAATTTGTATTTAAATTGATCACTAATGAAGTAAATTTAGAGACTATTTTTTTTTTTAGATTGATAGTTAATGTTAGTAACTAATTTAGAAACCAATCTACTATAGTGACAAAATTTAGAAACTAATTTATTACCAATATTTTTAATTTATAAATTAGTATATAAATTGGTCACTATAATGACTAATTATTTTTTGTTATTAAAACTAATTATTAATAAAATTTCTTGTAGTTTATAAATATATAAAACTAAAACTGCAAATCATAAACCAAAATATGTTAACTTTTACAAAATTAATATTCCAAGAAAATATGCCTCCTAAATTTCCCTAAAAATTTATACTAACATTTTCACTACGATTACATAAAATAAAAGAGACTATAAGCTACAACTGACTTAATCTAATCTACTATACATAATAAACAGCCATCGCATATATGTTGTAATCTTAATAAAATAATATAAACTACATATTGTATTATTATAAACTACATTTGACATGTTTCGCTACACTTATACAATATTATTTTATGATATTTAACCTTTGTAGCCTACATATAATACCAAAATTCACCACATAAACTTTATTTAAATAACAATATTTATATACCTTAAGATGCCCTACATACTTAGTTTTCATCCAAATAACATAATAATTTTTCTTTTAGAGTAAAACTCAAAGAAAACATTATTGTCATTACCAAAACGTGAGACATTTATAAGATTTTTTGTAATAACATACACATGTAAAAGTTTATTAAGAATAACTGGTGATTGTGTGCTTGAAAGATTAAATCAGGTTGTTCATGACCAAGTTTCACAACTTCATTGCCATTTAAGGTTTGTTTCTTGTTGAAGTTGGTAATGTCGTTTGTAATATGATGTGTGGCCCCATTGTCTGGGTACCACAAAGGGTCATTGAGCGTGAATGGAGTTCCAAGTATGCATGAATCGTTGTCATATGAGATGGAAAGAGTTAAGACTCAATAACTATAAAAGCTAAATTTTTGTGGTTATACTTATGTCTGCAAACAAGACCGATATGTTTAAGTTTCCCACAAATTTGGCACTAAAGATAGATTGATGTTATTAAATGTGAAGTTTTGATTATTGTTTTGGCAGGAGCCTCTCCGGGACGGTTCAATAATTTAAGAAATCTAAAACAAATTTAAAAGATGAGATTATTTATTTAAAATTTATTTTTTGAGCTTTATTTGATGTAAAAATTAAGGCCTTTAAATATAATTTGATGAAAAAAGTGCCTAGAATATATATCTTAAGAAAAATCTATATCATTGATTTTAATAGAAGCCTTTACTACCAATAAATCTCTCAAATTCGTATCAATATTCTTCTATTGGCTTTGATCATATATATGAGATGGAAAGAGTTAAGACTCAACAACTATAAAAGCTAAATTTTTGTTGTTGTACTTATGCCCGCAATCAAGAGCGATATGTCTAGTCTTCCCACTAATTTGGTACTAAACACGACTGGATAGATTGGTGTTATTAAATGTGAAGTTTCGATTATTGTTTCGGTAAGATGGGGAAGTTCAATAGTTTAAGAAATCTAAAACAAATCTTAAAAAAATGAGGCTTTTTATTTAAAATTTATTTTTTGAGCTTTATTTGATGCAAAAAATAAGGCCTTTGAATATAATTTGATGAAAAAAAGTGCCTAAAACGTATATCCTAAGAAAAATCTACATCATTATTTTTGAATTTCTTAGTCTAACCTTCCGAAACCCTGAATTCCTAGTCTCTTTTTTCTATAATTGGCCAAACCTTAGTCAAACATACTCATCCTCTTTCACTTCCATTAAGCTTCCACATCCATCTTCATGATTCCTCTAATTGAAAGAATTTTACTAGGAATAACTCCTTCTATTAATAAACCGATAAAAGTATATATAATTAAAGTGTAAATTTTTGTATAATTTTTTAAATTTAAATTTTTATAATATTTTTAATTTATTAAAAAAACATAAATTAAGATTCAATTAAGAAAATAGCTTATGGATAATTTTAATGAAAAGTCATTTAATTTGTTATTTTATGTATAAGAAATATAATTATAATTTATCTCACTTTTATTATATTATTATTTATTATATTATATGTTATTCTCTTATCTTTTTGTGTGTCTATTTCTTAATGTCTAAATAATAGTTTAAAGACACTTTCGTAAAAAGCAAACTTGTATTGGTTTTAAACATTCAGAACTTTTAGTACATACGTAAGACAACATCATCAAGTGGACGTGCCAGAGTGGTTATCGGGCATGACTAGAAATCATGTGGGCTTTGCCCGCACAGGTTCGAATCCTGCCGTTCACGTTCTTTTGGATATATCTCAATTTGAGCACTTTTAAATGCTTTTATGTTCTACTCGAATATATTTCAATCAGAGTTGATATTGCACTTCAAAACACTTGTGTTATTTTTAATATATTTCAATCCAAGTTAATATAGTGCTTTTAGACACTTTTCGATATATTTCTATCTAAGTTGATATAGAACTTTTATACGCTTTCGGATACATTTCAATTCGAGTTTATACAGCGTTTTTAGACGCTTTTGGATATATTTCGTTTAAAGTTGATGGTGCTTTTAGATGTTTTCAGCTAATTACAATTGAAGTTGATATAGCACTTTTAGACCCTTTCGCATATATTTTGATTTGAATTTATATGGAACTTTTATACGCTTTCTGATATATTTCAATCTGACTTATAATAACACTTTTAGATGCTTTCAAATATATTTCAATATGAGATTATATGCACTTTTAGATGCTTTCAGATATATTTCAATTTGAGTTGATATAACACTTTTAGACACTTTCAAACATATTTTAGTCAAAGTTGATGTAGCGCTTTTAGGCATTTTTGGATATATTTAAATCCGAGTTTCTATATCACTTTTATACGCTTTTGGATCTTTCAATCCGATTTTATGCTATGAAATTTATGATAAAAGTGGAATTTTGGATGCTCCATGGCATACCAGAGTGGATGCTGGAGGAGAGAGTCTTGCACATTAAAGCAATGACTTATTCTATCAGGAGTTGAGGAATCACACTAGGTTTGGAGTCCTTAGGTTCTAGGAATGAACCTAGATCTAGATAGAAAGAGTACTCCCAAGACATTGAATGATTCGCATAATAACTAAACAAGATGGTAGTGGGGTAGTAGAAGAAGATGAGATGAAATCAATTCATAGCCCCTACTCCACTCAATATATCTAATAACTACTATATATTTTCACTTGCAACTCTCTATCACAAACATAAAACCCAAAAATCAAACTACCAATATACTTGCTAAATCCTTGTGGATACAACACTTGTTGATACTACTACATACTAGTACACTTGTTGGGAAATGGTTGCTGAGAGGTAGTCATCACCTCCAATCTGGTGTTTCACGAAAGAACAAAACATATAAAGATTGATTGTCATTTTGTTAAAGAAAAGTTTTTATCCAAGGATCTTATAACTAAGTTTATCAACTTTAATGAACAACTCACATACAACCTAATTAAATCACTAAGAGGACCTATGATTCAATTTATAAGTTTCAAGCTTGGCCCATATGATCAATATGCATCAAATTGATGGGGAGTGTTGAAATGTAATTTTTTTCTTATATGTGAACCCAACTTTAGGGTTGGGTTATAGGCAAATGAGTTGCCTCTTCTTTGTATCTAGTATGTACTTCAGTAAAAGTTTAACGATGTAAGTTGAATATCGTTCCGGTATATCCAATAAGTCTCACATTGCTTAGGATTCGAGCTCAAGCGCAATTTAAATATTCCTTCCTCCCTCCACCCTCTAAGGCGCATTTTAAGGATAAAACCATGATGGAGCTTCATGCTCCAAAGCAGACAATACCTCGGGAACGTGGTCATTGTTCCTAATGATGACGTCGTATTTTCAGTCGAAACAAATACACTATAGTTTTCTGATGTCATTTATTTAATTGTTTCTTTCAATTATATTCCACACAAAAGACCAAAATATAGCTTGAACTTTTTTTTCATTGTCAAAGGCTTTTGAATTTTTATTTTCTAAGTGAAACATGTTTTCTTAAAATGGTGTACCACAAAAAAGGATCTTATGTTTATCATTTCTATTTTGAATGAAGATTGGTAAATGGCAATAGTTCAGGATATTCTGATGAATAAACTATGGTGGTAATAGGGTGCATTTTAAGTTTTGTCTAAATGTGCCCATATGCTAAAATGGTTATTTTGTGTTCTCTTATTGAAGAGTTAGAGAGCTTGAGCAATTATTTTATGATATTTTTTCTATCAGATGAAAAATTAAATTCTAAGGTACTTTCAAATATATTTTGTAATAGGTTTCTAACTAAATTTGCAAACTTCCCCACTTTTTCATATTAATGGTTTCAAATTTTAAAGAAACTATATATTGAAATAGTGTTTTGTTTGCTTTAGTTAATATTGGCTCTATAGAAATATCAAAGTGGTCGATATTAAATTTTACTTTGTAGTCAATTCAATTTGTATGCATAACTTCTTGGCATTGTCATGGTTTAATGTTGAACAATTTAATCTCCATCTTGACTTGTGACGAAGAAATACTTAATGTATTTGGCTATTACATTAGTGGTACATAAGGTCATAACATTTAAACTTATTTATTAGGGCAACATAGACAATTAAGTGCTAATTTGGAGATTAACACGAGGTCTTTTTCTATGCTTTCTCTGTCAGTCTAGACATTCCTTTATTTTAGTGAAATTGAATTATTGTGAATAATTGTTGTGGGTAACTCGTAAAGTTACTAAATAAATTCTGTACAAGACCATCTACTACATAAACACAAAGTTCATACGATATAAAAGTCGCAAATGATCAATAGAAGGTAAATGTAAAGCAAGAAGATAAACATATGATGTAATATGGCTCAATTGAAGCATGAATGATATTCAATCTACGTCGATACAAAATTAATTATTACATTGCGATTATGAATTAAATTTTCTCTCTTAGTAAACTCTCACTCATCTCACATCTCACTTTGAGAATGCATCAATTGAACTCATAAATCTCAATTACTTACAAATGTTGATATATATTCTCATATGTACAACATAACAACCGTAACTAACTTCCATGGAGTGCACCTAAACAAAAGAAGAACACACGTTAATATGTTTACCTCTTGTTATTTATACATCATAAGGTAGTTTCAACAAAAGCTCTAGTCTTAATAGCCATTATAGTAGTATATGTACTACTAAGACCATCCACCATAGTTAACACAATATGTGTGTCTTCTACGAGATAGTTTGTGGATAATAGATGATCTAGAAAATGTGAGAGTATATTTTAATTTATGAAAAAACATCGAGCCATAACACTTAAAGAATGGAGATAAAGAAGATCTAAAGCCCATACTAGGAGCATGCATGAAGATTTGACCTCTACTTACCTAAATGGACCCAACACTACCTTTGAAGATATCAACTCTAGTGTGCATTAAAATGTATAGAATATGTATAAAAAAGCTTGTTAATGGGTCAAGTAGTCAAGATATTTGGACTTGTATTTAGGTCAAATAGGATAGGGTATTTAGGCATTGCAGTGGAATATGACATACTAGGGTCAGAGAAGTTTGTCTTAGGTTTCAATTTGAATCATTCAAGCCCATGACGAATCCTAAGCCAACCATGGATTGGAGTAGGCACATGCTTCTCACATTGAACACATGTTCAAAAGTGAAAAGCCTGAGTGGATAAATGACACTTGATCTACTTATTCCACCACAATTTTAAGGATCCCATGGAAAAATTCAATTCGAATTTCCATTCCTTTTTGGCTCTCCAAATTCGGCCACCACTCTTATTAATAAGACTTTCCATTCTTTGTATTTTCAACTTTGAATGAATATTTATTTGATGAAGAAATTTCATCTCAAACTTTTTTTTGAATTTCTTAGTCTAATCTTCCAAAACCTCGAGTTCTTAGTCCCTTTTTTCTATAATTGGTCAAACCTCACTCAAACATACTCATCCTCTTTCACTTCCATTAATTTTCCACATCCATCTTCATGATTCCTCTAATTGAAAGAGTTATACTAGGAACAACTCTTCCATTAATAAACTGATAAGAGTATATATAATTAAAGTGTAAATTTTTGTATATTTTTTAAATTTAAATTTTTATAATATTTTTAATTTATAAAAAACATAAATTAAAATTCAATTAAAAAAATAGCTTATGGATAATTTTAATGAAAAGTCATTTAATTTTTTATTTTATGTATAAGAAATATAATTATAATTTATCTCACTTTTATTATATTATTATTTATTATATTATATGTTATTCTCTTATCTTTTTGTGTGTCTATTTCTTAATGTCTAAATAATAGTTTAAAGACACTTTCGTAAAAAGCAAACTTGTATTGGTTTTAAACATTCAGAACTTTTAGTACATACGTAAGACAACATCATCAAGTGGACGTGCCAGAGTGGTTATCGGGCATGACTAGAAATCATGTGGGCTTTGCCCGCGCAGGTTCGAATCCTGCCGTTCACGTTCTTTTGGATATAAAGATTTTCAATCATTATCCAGACCGTAGAGTGCAAGAAGGTATAAGCATAGTCAGACCAAGAATCTAGAGGTCAAGCTTTCAATCCAAGTTAATATAGTGCTTTTAGACGCTTTTGGATATATTTCGTTTAAAGTTGATGGTGCTTTTAGATGTTTTCAACTAATTACAATTGAAGTTGATATAGCACTTTTAGACCCTTTTGCATATATTTTGATTTGAATTTATATGGAACTTTTAGACGCTTTCTGATATATTTCAATCTGACTTATAATAGCACTTTTAGATGCTTTCAAATATATTTCAATGTGAGATTATATAGCACTTTTAGATGCTTTCATATATATTTCAATTTGAGTTGATATGACACTTTTAGACACTTTCAAATATATTTCAGTCCAAGTTGATGTAGCGCTTTTAGGCATTTTTGGATATATTTCAATTCGAGTTTATATATCACTTTTATACGCTTTTGGATATTTCAATCCAATTTTATACTATGAAATTTATGATAAAAGTGGAATTTTGGATGCTCCATGGCATACCAGAGTGGATGCTGGAGGAGAGAGTCTTGCACATTAAAGCAAGGACTTATTCTATCAGGAGTTGAGGAATCACACTAGGTTTGGAGTCCTTAGGTTCTAGTATATTAGGGATGAACCTAGATCTAGATAGAAAGAGTACTCCCAGGACATTGAATGATTCACATAATATGTAAACAAGATGGTAGTGGGGTAGTAGAAGAAGATGAGATGAAATCAATTCATAGCCCCTACTCCAAACAATATATCTAATAACTACTATATATTTTCACTTGCACTCTCTATCACAAACATAAAACCCAAAAATCAAACTACCAATATACTTGCTAAATCCTTGTGGATACAACACTTGTTGATACTACTACATACTAGTACACTTGCTGGGAAATGGTTGCTAAGAGGTAGTCATCACCTCCAATCTGGTGTTTCATGAAAGAACAAAACATATAAAGATTGATTGTAATTTTGTTAAAGAAAAGTTTTTATCCAAGGATCTTATAACTGAGTTTATCAACTTTAATGAACAACTCACATACAACCTAATTAAATCACTAAGAGGACCTATGATTCAATTTATAAGTTTCAAGCTTGGCCCATATGATCAATATGCATCAAATTGATGGGGAGTGTTGAAATGTAATTTTTTTCTTATATGTGAACCCAACTTTAGGGTTGGGTTATAGGCAAATGAGTTGCCTCTTCTTTGTATCTAGTATGTACATCAGTAAAAGTTTAACGATGTAAGTTGAATATCGTTCCGGTATATCCAATAAGTCTCACATTGCTTAGGATTCGAGCTCAAGCGCAATTTAAAAATTCCTTCCTCCCTCCACCCTCTAAGGTGCATTTTAAGGATAAAACCGTGATGGAGCTTTATGCTCCAAAGCATACAATACCTCGGGAACGTGGTCATTGTTCCTAATGATGACGTCGTATTTGCGGTCGAAACAAATACACTATAGTTTTCTGATGTCATTTATTTAATTGTTTCTTTCAATTATATTCCACACAAAAGACCAAAATATAGCTTGAACTTTTTTTTAATCGTCAAAGGCTTTTGAATTTTTATTTTCTAAGTGAAACATGTTTTCTTAAAATGGTGTACCACAAAAAGGGATCTTATGTTTATCATTTCTATTTTGAATGAAGATTGGTAAATGGCAATAGTTCAGGATATTCTAATGAATAAACTATGGTGGTAATAGGGTGCATTTTAAGTTTTGTCTAAATGTGCCCATATGATAAAATGGTTAATTTGTGTTCTCTTATTGAAGAGTTGAGAGCTTATGCAATTATTTTATGATATTTTTTCTATCAGAAGAAAAATTAAATTCTAAGGTACTTTCAAATATATTTTGTAATAGGTTTCTAACTAAATTTGCAAACTTCCCCACTTTTTCATATTAATGGTTTCAAATTTTAAAGAAACTATATATTGAAATAGTGGTTTGTTTGCTTTAGTTAATATTGGCTTTATAGAAATATCAAAGTGGTCGATATTAAATTTTACTTTGTAGTCAATTCAATTTGTATGCATAACTTCTTGGCATTGTCATGGTTTAATGTTGAACAATTTAATCTCCATCTTGACTTGTAACGAAGAAATGCTTAATGTATTTGGCTATTACATTAGTGGTACATAAGGTCATAACATTTAAACTTATTTATTAGGGCAACATAGACAATTAAGTGCTAATTTGGAGATTAACACGAGGTCTTTTTCTATGCTTTCTCTATCAGTCTAGACATTCCTTTATTTTAGTAAAATTGAATTATTGTAAATAGTTGTTGTGGGTAACTCGTAAAAGTTACTAAATAAATTCTGTACAAGACCATCTACTACATATAAACAAAGTTCATACGATATAAAAGTCACAAATGATCAATAGAAGGTAAATGTAAAGCAAGAAGATAAACATATGATGTAATATGGCTCAATTGAAGCATGAATGATATTCAATCTACGTCGATACCAAATTAATTATTACATTGCGATTATGAATTAAATTTTCTCTCTTAGTAAACTCTCATTCATCTCACATCTCGCTTTGAGAATGCATCAATTGAACTCATAAATCTCAATTACTTACAAATGTTGATATATGTTCCCATATGTACAACATAACAATCGTAACTAACTTCCATGGAGTGCACCTTAGACAAAAGAAGAACACACGTTAATATGTTTACCTCTTATTATTTATACATCACAAGGTAGTTTCAACAAAAGCTCTAGTCTTAATAGCCATTATAGTAGTATATGTACTACTAAGACCATCCACCATAGTTAATACAATATGTGTGTCTTCTACGAGATAGTTTGTGGATAATAGATGATCTAGAAAATGTGAGAGTATATTTTAATTTATGAAAAAACATCGAGCCATAACACTTAAAGAATGGAGATAAAGAAGATCTAAAGCCCATACTAGGAGCATGCATGAAGATTTGACCTCTACTTACCTAAATGGACCCAACACTACCTTTGAAGATATCAACTCTAGTGTGCATTAAAATGTATAGAATATGTATAAAAAAGCTTGTTAATGGGTCAAGTAGTCAAGATATTTGGACTTGTATTTAGGTCAAATAGGATAGGGTATTTAGGCATTGCAGTGGAATATGACATACTAGGGTCAGAGAAGTTTGTCTTAGGTTTCAATTTGAATCATTCAAGCCCATGACGAATCCTAAGCCAACCATGGATTGGAGTAGGCACATGCTTCTCACATTGAACACATGTTCAAAAGTGAAAAGCATGAGTGGACAAATGACACTTCATCTACTTATTCCACCACCATTTTAAGGATCCCATGGAAAAATTCAATTTGAATTTCCATTCCTTTTTGGCTCTCCAAATTCGGCCACCACTCTTATTAATAAGACTTTCCATTATTTGTATTTTCAACTTGGAATGAATATTTATTTGATGAAGAAATTTCATCTCAAACTTGTTTTTGAATTTCTTAGTCTAACCTTTCGAAACCCTGAATTCCTAGTCTCTTTTTTCTATAATTGGCCAAACCTTAGTCAAACATACTCATCCTCTTTCACTTCCATTAAGCTTCCACATCCATCTTCATGATTCCTCTAATTGAAAGAGTTTTACTAGGAATAACTCCTTTTATTAATAAACCGATAAAAGTATATATAATTAAAGTGTAAATTTTTGTATAATTTTTTAAATTTAAATTTTTATAATATTTTTAATTTATTAAAAAAACATAAATTAAGATTCAATTAAGAAAATAGCTTATAGATAATTTTAATGAAAAGTCATTTAATTTGTTATTTTATGTATGAGAAATATAATTATAATTTATCTCACTTTTATTACATTATTATTTATTATATTATAGGTTATTCTCTTATCTTTTTGTGTGTTTATTTCTTAATGTCTAAATAATAGTTTAAAGACACTTTCGTAAAAAGCAAACTTGTATTGGTTTTAAACATTCAGAACTTTTAGTACATACGTAAGACAACGTCATCAAGTGGACGTGCCGGAGTGGTTATCGGGCATGACTAGAAATTATGTGGGCTTCGCCCGCGCAGGTTCGAATCCTGCTGTTTACGTAAAATTTTTTAAGCACAAGTCGAAGAGATGAAAAAGAAGTTACAAGATACTGAGATTTGTGTCCAAAAACACCTCATTTGTGTCACTAAGCCTTCAAGCATATGTAGAAGGATTTTAAAAGGTGGTACATCAAGTGACTTATTTTAGACAAAGTTGTAATTGACAATGGGGTTATTGATGTTTAAGAATTTACTAATGAAAAAAATTAAGATTGGAGTTTATGTGTTATTATGTTTTTTATAAAAAGTAATTGTCGAATTAATTTTTCAACCCGAGCTTATGTGTATTTTTCATTCTGAATTAGTATAATTTTTTTTTGTGTTTTTATCTTATTCACAGATATATCTCAATTTGAGCACTTTAAAACGCTTTTATGTTCTACTCAGATATATTTCAATCTGAGTTGATATTGCATTTCAAAACGGTTGTGTTATTTTTAATATATTTCTATCTAAGTTAATATAGTGCTCTTAGACGCTTTTGGATATATTTCAATCTAAGTTGATATAGAACTTTTATACGCTTTCGGATATATTTCAATCCGAGTTTATGTATCACTTTTATATGCTTTTGGATATTTCAATCCGATTTTATGCGATGAAATTTATGATAAAAGAGGAATTTTATTGAAATAACAATGTGTCTTGTTAAAACCTTGCCTGACAAAACCCAACTTAGGAAACAATCGGGATTAAGGAAAAAATGTACTTATTTTTTCATATCTCATGTATAGACCAAGATTAATATGGATATTATCATCATTATGGTTCGTATATAAAATATTGCCTCCTCCAAGAGGTCTTGTCGAGTTCTACTAGAGTCATGTTATTGGGTTCATAAGTTAAGCATAATGACTTCTCTTTGGTTGATGATTGAGGAGTACAATGGCATCTCCACAAAATATTGGTAATTTCTTCAACCCAAAGTCCTTTAGCTAAATCGAGCTTCTTCTTGAGCTCGTTTAATATAACCTTATTAGCTGCTTCTATTTGTCAATTGGTTTGATGGTGCTCTATTGAGGAAAGTCAGTGCTTATATCGAGTTGTAGCAAAAATTGCTTAAACACCTTATCGATAAATTGTTGACCATTATTAGTAACAACAAATTGTCGCATAACATGTTAACATATGATATTTTTCAAAAACAAAAATTGTACTTGTGAGTAGTGATAATTGTCAATGGCTTTGCCTCTATCCATTTAGAAAAATAATCAATGACTGCCATTAAAAATTTTGCTTGACCCTTAGCTAGTGGAAATGATTTTAATATGTTCAACCTTAGGTAGTGAATTTTCATGGTTTGAGAATTGTATGTAATTCTTCTAATGGAAGAATGTGCAAAAGGTAAAATTTCTGACATTCTTAACACTTCTCAATGAACTTTTGGGCATCCATATATTTAATGTAGGCCAATAATATCCTGCACTGATGATTTTGGTAGCCATACACCAAGCACTTGAGTTCATTCCACACATTTCTTGGAGTAGTTTGGCTAGGACATGTTGAGCTTGAACCTCATTCAAACATTTAAGAAATGGGGAAGAAAAACCTCATTGGAAAAACTCATTGTGGAAAAGCTTAATAAGAGGCTTGTATTTGTATCTTCCATGTCTCAATTAAATCATCTAGCAAAACATCATTGGGTTAAGTAATCAATAATAGGTGTCATCCAATTATAGTCATGCTTATGTAGAACACTTTTATGATCCCAACTTTATGTAATTTAGGTTTCTTGATATAGGGCCTAATGCTACCAGGGTTTTTCGTACTGGCGAGCTTGGAGAGGACATTAACTTGGACATTGCATTCTCGTGATACATGAAGGATGTCAAATGCATCAAATTATTTGATAAGGTTCATAGCCATGTGATAATACCATTGCAACTATGGCTCTTTTATTTCAAATTTGGCTGGTGATAAGTTATGAATCTCTTTGGCACTTCAATTGTTTGACATCAAACTCTTTGACATCAAACCATTGCAACAATTAAAGCTTCATATTTCACAAGATTATTGGATGTGGCTCCATCATATTTGCTAATAGTAATAATGATTCATTTAGTAACAAGGACCTCTACTATATCTAGAGTGAAGGGATGAAAATCATCTAAATAAGCTTTCAAGGCATCATTCGGTTGTTGCATTGAAATTTCTCAAATATGAAAGGTATGGAAGTTCCTACCACTCTAGTAGTTATGGAAGGTCCTGCCACTCTGGTAGGCCCCTACCAATTTTTCTAATGGTCGGTGTTAATAGTTGTTTGAAGTACTTCGAAGTCACGATCTTCCTGAGTATCACAATTTTCTCAATTGGTGGACATATATTGATTGATCCTTGATGATTCTCATCAGATACTGGATTTTTCTGACGAGACTTGGGATCTTTTCGTACTGAGGATGGTACATAACTTGTACTAATCTGCTCTCATCTTTTTGTTGGGGGAGTTTCCCTTATGGAGTAAGCAGTACTATTCGTTGTTTCTGTTTGGCAAAGGTCTCATTACTTCAACTTGTGTGTTTTGTCCACTTTGGTGGTGTAATTTGAGTTGTTTGAGACTCAACAACTCGTACAGACTGTGGGGAGTGCCATCTAATCCTCAACCATAAGATGGATATTTTTTGTGGAGGTTATCAAGCTTTTAGTTTAGAGCCTCAATTTCCTAGTGGTGTTGTGCCTTTATTTGTTCTATACAAGTTTCCAAATCTCTATAACTTTTTTACTATATTTCTTGCATTCCTTCTACCACATGTTGGAGATTTTTCTCATTTTTTTAGGATCATCCCCATATGGTTGTTAATGGTATTGATAATATGAGAATTCATACTTGGTACCAAGGATGTTGATTTGTGTGTTTGGCTTCAATTTAGTACCATAGAAAGAGCTTTACTTAACCCTATAGTGAGTGCCAAATGTTCTAATTGAATTTCACCAAGACATCTATAAGTGGATTGCGAGCTTTTAAGAGTAGAGTTGTTTTCATACGTGAAGATCAACTTCAAACTCTAAAGAGAAACAAAAGAAACATCTACCTGCAAAAGACTCTTTGAGGCACAAGTTAATAAGAGTTTAAACTATTTGTATAATGTATGAGTAATATTGAATGAGAGAATTGAGAATGAGAGTTGAGTGACTACTCCCTGTGAAAATATGTTGTATTTATAGGCCTTTTATACCTAAGAATTATCAATATTGAATAATTTGTTTGGATATCAATAATATATTATTTATTTAGTAATTTTGTACATAATGGGCTAAATGTCAGGCTATATACAAGTTTTAATACTTGCACAATTATTTTTCCTTTCAAAAAACTAGAGACACCTTCTAACAAGTCCACGTCATGCTTGGACTTAAGTCGGGTAAAGTCATCCTAAGTCCACTTAAGGTATGATCAATATGAGCCTATGTTAGACAAAGTTGAGGCAGACCCACATCAAGCTGAATTAGGCCAAGACGAAGTTGAACCATGTCGATAAGGCCCAAGTTGACTTGAAATGCGTTAGGCCTATGATAGGACAAGTTTGAAAAGACCCACATTAGGCCAAGTCATCAATGTGACATAAGCTTCAAAGTGACTCATCTTGGCCAAACACAAGGAACGAATATTCCCTACATCATAGAATAATCATATAAATATTTGTGAAGTACCATGTTTGCTGCATATCATTTGAGCATGTCAATGCTTATTATACCTAAAAGTAAGACTATCTAATGCTATATCGTTTGACAAACGAAACACTTGTACCTTTCATGATCTGTTGTTTGAACAAAAATTGCATCTTATAAACAAAAATATGACCATATTTTATGCTTTCTTATTCTTACCATTTAATCAAAATCATGGATTTTGGGCTTTTCCCTAACACAGTTCTAAGGCTTTCAAAAAACATATAATCTCAAAACATATGAAAGTGCAAGAGATATCAAAGCATTTGCTTACTGGAATATCAAAATTGGAGATGTATATATGAATTTGAATGAAAATGGTATAAGTAGTTTTAAATTACCCTAATATCTTTTTATTCAAAAAAAATAAAACACATTTATTGTCATTGTTGAATTTGCCTATCCTAATTTCTTGTATTATATAATACCTCCTAGGTTTCTTGATGATGAAGCCATACTTTGTTCTATAATTTAATACATAGTGTAAGTGAATGACTTCATTTTATCTTTAATATTTGGTAAAGAAAAAGCTCATTTAAGTTCAAACACACATTGCGAATAAGATGAAGACCAAGAAATTCGAGGTGAATGGTTCATGTTGAAGGCTTTTAATGAAATTAAATGTTTAAGGATTAATAGTCATAAACTTAAATTGAAAGTTACTCACTACATGAAAAGTAAATTTTAATGTCATTTATCTACCAGCAGTTTTACTAAAATGTCGTTATATTTAAAAAATTAAAAAATTATTAAATATTTGTAGTCGAATTAAAACCAACAGGGTGTGCTAACATAATTTTTGTTGATAGTTATATTTTAGTAATTGGTAAACTCATTCGCGCGCTTCCATTGTAATTGTTCATAGAGTTGATTCTTTTTTTTTTCCGCCACTTATCTTATGCTATCTTCTCTTTCTTGGAAGCTATTTTCTCTCTACCGAAGAATTCTTGTAAATCATTTTATTCTCATGCAATTTTCTTTTTGGAAGTATTTTTCCCCTTTTCATAACTTGATTTTCTCTTCAAATTCAACTATGAACCCTAATTTTATTCATTGATACATGTTTTGGAATTGGTTTAGAGGCAAAGCTCAATCAACTTGTATCCCCTACTACATTACCAATGACTTTTCCATCGGTACTTTTGGAAATCCAGGTTTACTCTAATATATGTCAATAATGATCTATTAAATTTGTGGTACATTGCTTATTTTTATATAGTTGAAACACTTGATTAGGAAACAAATCAGGAAGAAGACCCTGAAAGCAAAGACAATTTAGAGATTATAAAAGAGAAGTATGATACAAATCCAAAATTAGGCTAGGACACAAGTAAAGAGAGTGAACCCAATCATCAGAAGGAAACCCAAATGGATAGGCCAAAATATGAAAAAAAGAAACCAACATGGCTTAGAGGATATCAACTCTAATTTGTTTTCCTTTATTTTACATTCTGTTTTGAATTCAGTTTTATACGTGTCATGTGATTCGTGTACCACGACAACAACTTTAGTGTGTTATTTGTATCGAAATGGTGAATGGAAATGGGACGAGAATTAAAAATTTGAAATTCCTTCTTTCTTGTGGAGTTTGCTCTTACTCGAAAAGAGCATTTTAACCATCCCTATTAAAGTATGTATCTATTGCTAGTAAAAAGGTTATTAAATTCTTGGTTGCAACGTTATGGAATAATACTTAAACCTTTTTGCATTGATTATTTTGTATGTGGGCACATAATTGAATTACGAATATGTTTATGCATTCTCATAGAATTCTTTTGTATTGGCACTAGGAATCACTATTAATAGAAGCTTTTGTTAGATTTTCTCGTCAGTCAATGTTTGATGGTTATGATATTCTGGCAAATATTTACATAGACCAATTATCTCACAATGTTCAATTTGGTACAATTTGTTTAATGTTAACATAATTAAATGTGATTGAAAGATATCATATATATGTGTATGTGTGTGTGTATCGAATTCTTGAGTCAAGAGGCCTTGAGGAAGATAGAGTAACAAATGGAGGAAAGATTCAACCAACACATAGGAATTATGGAGCAATGTTTCATGGAACAACTTCAACAATAACAACAAATACAAAGAACACTTGAAGAAAAGCTTCGGTCCATGTAGCAGTAGAACATGGAATTACTCACTCAAGCTCCAACAGGACAGTGTGTGAGCACAAAAGGCTCATGCTCTAGTGTAGATCATACTGACTACACAAGTCAATATGAGTTATTGGTTGATGAAGACCCCCCACGCATAGTGGCCATAGGACGACAACTTCAAGGCGGGGAGACTATCCATGGTGTTCCTCTATTTCCCTAATACGCGCATGTCATGATGATTGATGAAGTTCGAGATCCCCATGCTTAAGTTCCTGTACCAACTTCAGAAATCCAATTTTTTGGGGAGGCTTTAGGCACATTTATAGCTTAGCCTAAAGCATTGATCATGCCATACTTTAGTCCACCAAAGGTATTATGACATCATATTCTTAGTAGTTCAATCTTAAAATTTATAAAGCTTTTGACGCCAAACCTTTCTAAATCTTTATTTCAGTCCACCCATCCTGAAAAACAGTCGATCCAACGTCCACGTGTTATATGTGAAGATGATGAAATGGCAAAAGCAGAAGATGATCCTCTAGGAAAGCTACTTTTGAAATTACACAAGTTGAAAAGAGGACCAGTAGAGCTAGAGCGGGAGTTAAGAGTATTTGGCCTTCATTTCCATGTCCCATTGTACATTAACCTGAATTATGCACTAGAGATCATTACAGGAGACAAGATGTTGAATATTTCAATCATACAACTATGATGCATGTAAGACTTTTTATTGTATTTCATATTTAAAACTTGGAATTGGTACCTTTTAATTTATACCTAATTGTCTTCTTGTTGGTACATGGACAAAGTCATTGTGAACCAAGGTCGATCTTCCATCTATGGATTTGTTGAACCTCAAACCATTCAACCTTCGGGAAAATCACATGACCACATCAAACTTTATTTGCAAACATGGATGAATGAGTCAAATAAAGAGATCTACTTTGCACCATACATTGATGGGTAGGTGGTTTTGCTTGTAATATTTTATGAAGTATTATTAATTATTTCGGCTAAGTACTTGTGATTGATGATAGGTTCCTTTGGCAACTATTGGTCATCATTCCAAGACAATGCACGATTGTATTGTTTTGTTCATGTCATAAGAAGATTCCACTTACTTTAAAAAACATGTTACAAGAGTAAGTATTACTTTTTTCCATATCATCTACTCTATTATATTAAAACTAACCTATGTATCTACTTAGTTATATTAAAACTAACATATGTTTTATGTTTCCAAAATTTCATTAGAATTTTGGGTAAGCCTAGAGGCCAACAACTTAAAGTATTATATCAAAATGTTGGAACTCATTCATTTTAAAGTTATTAATTTTCGCATGTCACCTTATGACTTTGATATGTGATTATTTTATTTCTAATGTTTAGTGTAACAAGCAAGAAGATTCATGGGAATGTGGCAATTATGTCATGTCTTGGATAAGAACAATCATTCGAGCTGCAATTAAAGATGGTTGTATAGAGGTAGTAATATATATATATATATATATATATATATATATATATATATATATATATATATTATATATTATAAATCATTTCAAACTTTAAAGAATGATATTCATACATAACGAAATTGTATTACTTTTTCAGCGGTTCAAGAATTCATCACCTTTACTAGATGACATTATTCAGACACTAAGACAAGAATGGGCAGCATATCTATTGGAAAGATGAAGTTGATACCACCAAAATTAGAACTTTTTTCAAAAACTTTGTTGGACAAAAATGTCATGATGAAACTTTTAGTTTGGTGTTATTTGTATTAGTTTAGAATACTTAAGTGTTATTAGATATAACTGTAAGTCCAAAAATGTGCTACAAATATTATGGAATTGTTTTGGGATTTTTCTAATTTTTCGAGTGTGGGAATGTTGTAAATACAACATTGTTTGATGTTGATGTTTGGTAGTGCGTTGACAGACTTCAAAAGATGTCGGGCAAAGTAAACCCTGACGTCATTCAACGTCTGGCAAGACACTATCAGACGTCAAATAATGCTTTTTTTGGCACCATCTAGCGCGAAAATTGACGTCTGTTGGCTTTAGTCCCAACGTTGGATAACGTCGGACTCTCCTAACCCCAACGTCATTTGATGTCTGCTTTGCTTTCTTGCATTATTTTGACGTCATCCAATACGACGTTAGTGTTTAGACAAATGTCAAAGATAAATAATATCGAATATTAAAAGTTTTTTTTTGTTAATGCATCCATGATTTATCTTTTATATGTCATAATACAAAATAATTTGTACTTGTGATATCACAAAATAATTTTTAATATTCTTATCTAGTTATAATTCCGTGCATCGATGAGTTTGAGCGAACAATTGTAGCCTATGTGATATCCAACTAAATTAGTTATATATCTATATTTACAAGTTCATTATTTTTCGTACTTTAAATAAATAATACATGTTTTGATAGATTGGTATTGCTCCTGTAAATAGTGATGCATGTTTTGATATCATATACTTATTTTCAAATAATGCGATTTTATCGGAAGAAAAAATGTTGTGTAAAAAATACAACAACTTTTTGAAATTTAGTTTTAAATGGTTTTGTAATATATATATATATATATA
>Ga0214543_1003764_pt1 | contig 29274 bp, 15 predicted proteins | sample CNSS2metaG_FD_160094 | JGI IMG/M metagenome (GOLD analysis project Ga0214543, IMG submission 160094) | Root nodule microbial communities from cowpea collected in UCLA plant growth center, Los Angeles, California, USA - CNSS2 | ecosystem: Host-associated > Plants > Roots > Nodule | place: USA... | reverse complement strand
AGCAGCTCTGCAGCACGGACGTCTTCTTCTCCAAAAATTCCAAGCTGATTTGCAGTTCTGAACCTCCAAAATATATATACAGCCCGAACTCTCGCTTGGGCTACTAAAGTCTCGCTTGAGCGAGACAACATTCTTCATCCTAAAGAAAGCCTCTCGCTTGGGCGAGATGTGCTGAAGCCAACATCTCGCTTAAGCAAGCAAGAGTACTTCAAGCTGAAGAAAGGATCTCGCTTAGGCGAGATTGGCAGCATCTGAACTCGCTTGGGCGAGTATGGCGGCAAGAGAGGGTTTCCACTGCACGAACTCTCGCTTAAGCGAGATTCTGCGTCGCTTAAGCGAGAATGGCGGTAGTGGCTTTGGCTTAGGCGAGAATGCTTTGGTTTTGAGCGAAGTTAACAACATTCCTTCCCTATTTTCTCTATTTCTTACTTTCTCCTTCACTCTTCTTGAGTTCTCTTTAATCTTTCCTGAAAAACACACAAAATAGGATCAAATGATTTCTTTAAATCAAAACTTGGAAGCATGTGATTGAAACTTAGATTTAGGGAGAATCAATATGAAATGAACACAAATTTAAAGTATAAGTGCCAGGGTTTGTTATGAATCTTTACTAAATTTTGGCACTTATCAGAAGTCAGGGTATAGGCCTCGGTCCAAGGCAAACCGGTGCAAAAAGGGGTCAATGGCTTCGGTTCTTCTAACAATCGAAGCCATAGGGTTTATTTAGGGTTCGAAAATCGCGAACCCTCTTCTTCCTCCCTGTGCCAGCCTCTGCAACTCTCTCTCTCTCCGCTGCCTCTCTCCGCTGCACCACACCCTCTGGCCACCGTCGACGTCCTTCGGCCAGTGCAACCACCACGCGACCTCCTCCTCCAGCCACCATTTCGCGTCTCTCTCTCGCGCTCTCTCTCTCTCTCGTGCTTTCAAAACTCAAAACTCCATTACTGCAACTGAGTTCACTCTTCGTTAATGGCTTCTCAAAACCCTAATCAAAGAAATTCTCTCTATCCTCAGGTAATCGATTCTAACCCCAATGCTCCTTCGCCTCTCCTCAATACCAATCCCTCATCCTCTTCGCAAATCCCACTCTACCCCTCCATTGACTACAACGACCTCGTTCAAAACCTCTTTTCCGAGGATGCCTCAGCTGCTGGCTCCCCCTCCGCGCCGCCTGAGGCCACCGAGGAGGTCCTCCTCTGCATCCCCGGTGCGATCCTCAACCTCGTCGATAAGGACTACAGCGTCGAGCTTGCGTGCGGTGATTTTTCCGTCATCCGCCTCCGGTAGGGAAACAACGCCGTCGCCGTGTACGCGCGCGTCGCCGAAGAGATCCAATGGCCTCTGGCGAAGGATGAGACCACCGTGAAAGTCGATGATTCGCACTACTTCTTCTCGTTCCGCGTCCCCAAGGGCTCCGATCCCGGGGAGGAGGAGGAGGATGTTCTTAGCTACGGGTTAACGATCACTTCGAAGGGGCAGGAGGGGCTTCTGAAGGAGCCCATATGGCTTCGGGTGGAACCCAAAACCGAGGCCAAAAGGTCGGGTTCTATGGCCTCGGGTTCCATTTAACCGAGGCAGAAGGGGCCTCTATGGCTTCGGTTCTTAACCGAGGCCAAAAGCTATGTTCTTTTGGCCTCGCCCCAATATGCTTCGGTTCCCGAATTGGTGCAGAATATTAAAAACAATCGCTGCCAAAGGCCCTTCCTGCACTGGTGGAGCCAAGTATAAGTAATTTGCATGACTAATTTACTTTGCTTTTAAGTGAAATGAAAATAATAGTCTTTTGATATCATGACAACATGATATGTTATAGTTGCCTAACTATTGTGTAAGCATTTTAATCAGTGAGAAATGTTTTTTGCATAGTACGTCTGAGCCATATTTTTAAACAACAATTTCTGGGTGCAAATTTATGATATTTACTAAAAAAAATCATGTGGTTTGTCTTGTATTCAACTTTAAGAATTCATGCTTATATGTCTTTTAACTTTAAAAAGTTATTATTTCCTATTTACACTATTATTTGTCTCTTAAAATGATTGAATAGTATGTTGTTAGTCTTTATATTAAGATACTCTCTTTTTGTGGAAATAAAATTTGAAATGAATGAAAGCTTCTCCAATTGATAGAGTTGTACCGTATGACCTATTAACATTTTCAGCCATACCCTCAATTAGGCGGTCCAAGAATAAGCGGTCGAAGGCCGTCTGCTACAGGCGGATAATCCAGTGGGTTGTTGATGTGGCAATTTCTTCGGAGTGATTTTAGGGAGCTCACAACCGAGCGGCCCGAGGATAAGCGTTCGAAGGCCGCCCACTACGACCGGTCGGCCATATGTAATTTAAAATCACACTGAGACCCTTCTCAATGTAAGTGTCGACGAACATAGGCCCTGATTTGCCATTCTGGTCTAACTATAAAGGGATAACAACATGGTCGATCGGTTAGCCGGATGGACTAAAAGGTAAAACTTAGATTAAAAGTAAAACAAGTCAGTAATCAACTTTAAAAAGCAATTGGACCATGATTAAGAAAACCCTAATCACATGTCCATATGAAAAACTATAAATAGGAGAAGGTAAGTTGGTAGAGACTTTTATTTCGCATTTATTACAGCATTAATTGCATTCACCCAAATGGACTTGAACTGACTTAAATATCATAGCCTTATCCACAAGTGCCCTGATCCTCTAGACAGCCGAATGGAAGAGAAAGAAAAGAGACCGCAAGGGAGAAACTACATTGAGGAGAAAATAGACAAATTGAGTATTTTAGATATGTGTTAGGTTCCTATATCCGAAACAAAAGTTAATTTGCTTATTCTTGTAGTAATACTATGAACTTTGAGACATGTGAAGAGCGAGACAAAGTTTTCATTTTCATAGTTAAAAACAATAGTTTTTTTCCTTCAAATAAAACAACTTGGATATTGCTATAAAATATTAAAGTGTTATGTGTGGTCATCATTCTTGAAATTGATTTTTTTTTTTTTACAAGGATCTACAACTCCGACACCATTTTGTTAGTGGTATTCCAAAGTTAAAAAATTGTGCAGGAAAAAATTTAGAGTAAAAGAAAAATAATTTGGGGATTGGTTTCTATTTTGATTGTTTTTCTTTCTATCTTTTTGGTTACATTTTGTAGCATATTCGAAGGTGTTTTGAAAATATAAAATAACTTTTGAAAGTCTATCATATGCAATGTTAATATAAAGAGTTATATGAAAACAACTAAATACTCTAAATAAACATTCAATAAGTATTAAATATTCATTAAACACTTACAATAATGCATTATTAACAAAAAAATAAAAGAAAGGATGTGGATAGGTATGTTTTGTTTGCTGATGGATATAACGAAACCAAAGAAGTGAATGATCCCATTTTTTTTTTATTGAGATGTTGACAAATATCATAGACTACTTTGTCTCCTCCTGTACTTAATCTCTAATCATCTGATATTAATTACGTAATTCAACAAATGAGTCAATATTTGACCCAACCAATTTATAAAATAGTATTTAAACTCATTTGTATAATGTAAATTAAATTTATTTCTAATTAATATAAAATATTCATCATACAACAGTAAATTTCTCCTCTGAAACATAATACAAGGCTCTTCCTTCAACCACCCACCGAGTACAGTGGTTGCAATACTTATTACAAAATCTATACATAATTTATGTGAGTGAATTTGTGATCTATATGTATCTTTTTTAGCTTTCTAAACTAATGTCTGAAAGATAACATCAGTCATTAACTTGCTTTTATCCAAATAATAAAAATAAACAAAAAGTAAAAAATTATAACTTGATGGATCCTTTGACAATTGATATGAAAAAACTTGGTTAAATACACTTCTACTTTCTAAACTTAGATGCTAAAATTTCATGTTTCAAATTTTTATATTTTCACTCAAAATTTGAAAAAATAATAAATATATAATCTTTTTAATTTAATATTTTTTCATAAATAATATTTTAGATTAACATTTAAATTAAAACGTGTCAACTATATTTATTATTTTTAAATTTAAAATTAAATTATATCAAAACTTAGAATAAAGATAAATTTTTAATTTATAAACTAAAAATATATTTAAAAAGTTTCATGACAAAGAATTTTAAAAGGAAAAAAGAAAACACTAAAATATTTTTTCAATTAAAATATTGTATCTTAGAAATATTTTTGGAAGTAATCATGATAAAGAAACTTGTTTTTACCTGTAAACTATACTTGCAACTTTAAGTTTATATTTCATGACAAAATTTTTATCAGACAAAAGTCTACATTTTAATATTTTTTATTTTTTTTAAAAGTATATTTATAGTAAAATGTAAAAAAAAAATATAAATGAGTTTTATAAGATTGTTACATTCAAATAAAACCGAAAACTTAAAAAAAAAATGTATGACATGATGAAAAATAATGTAAATTGAAATTTTTTCAATGATCTACAGCGATATGGACTCATTAATAACTACTGTTTACATTTATATTATGTTCCAGAAAGTTGTTGGGACTTATTGTTGTCAATACAGGTGTATACAATTAACATCACGGCTGACGTCAATAAAATTTACCATTTTGAATGTCATTTTCATTCCTTTCAAATCAGTGGCGACGGAACGGAAGAAATGGATGAAATGATGCAGAGTTGACTGCCATGAAGAATAACAGTAAGAAAAAGTGAAAAATAATTATGTGGTTTACTTTATGGATAATAATATTTGATCCATTTTTTATCCACTCTATCATTTTAATTATTTTTAAATTATTTATATTAATTTTTTAATAGTGTAATATGATGATTTAAAGAAAATTGAAATAGTAATATTATTATTTTTTTAACTACAGATTTAGTATTTTTTTCATTTAAAATATATTTAAAGTTTGGAAACTATTATATAAATAAAAATATGTAATATATATATATATATATAATAAATTAATATGTTTAAATTTTATAAATAAATGTCTTTTTAATTTTATAAAAACGTAGTTATTATAATTTTCGTATGAAAAACATATAAGTCATGTATTTTAATAATTACTTTTGAATTAATCTAATGCAGTTCGGGACATATTGATAACTACTCCCTTCTTTGTAAAGACAGGATATATTGATAACTACTTCCTTTTTGTAAAGACAAATGCTCGTTCAAATTCATAATTACTTTTAGAATGATAATTAGATATTCTAATTTTTAGATATATTTCAACATAATTTTATACCAAAATATTATATGTGGAATCTCAATGAAATTGTTTTTTAATAATATGTAAAGTATATGAGAATCTAATTTTCTTTTATTTTTATTTATTTTATCTAAATAAATTTATGTTAGGCGTTATTGATATTTTATGAAAATTTTATTTAAAAATAATAATATTAGAGAATTACATCAAATTCATGATAAAATTACATCGTATATATAGATAAAACAAAATAACTAAGTAAAAATATGGGTGGATAATAATTAACTTATGATTTTCTTCACAAAAATCATTTCATAGAACTCCATATACCAAAAAAATGACAAACTTATCAACATATTAAAAATTCAAAGAAAGGTCTTTAATTTTTAAAAATCCTTGTTTTGGATGATTATTATTAATTTTTTTTGGCCTACCCATACATATTTCATTGTAATTTGAACTGGCTCATTATCCTCTTCAGTAATGAAATCTTCAATCTCATCACGTATATAGCTCATATAGAGGTTATGTTCAATTCCTTTGCAAAATGACCTTCCTTAAATGACAATGAATTAAAAGTTGTCTCTTAACTACTATGAGTTAAATCTAATTGTTGTAACCTTGTAATCTTTTATCGAAGAAAAAACACTAAGAATGCAGGAGATAAATTTCAAGTTCCAATTGCCAAAACTTTTCGCATGTCTTCTAAAGAAGAAAAAGCAAATTTATAAATCCTTTGCCAAGTGGAGTTGTCTTCCGTTGACCCAAATGTTTTCAAGTCACATCAAGTTTGTTACAAAGGTTTAAATTTATAAGCAATTTGTCCCTTTTTATTAACAAAATACGCTCTTGCAAGTGATTTTTGCACTCCTCCAAACCAATAAGATAAATTTCTTTAGAAATTTGTTTAAAGACCATATATTCCTTTATATAAGGATAAGATAATTGGGATAAATGAATATCACACACATTATTAATAACATGGACAAATGCACGTTTTTGTGCCCACAAATTTGAAAAAGATTTAGACAAAGATGATTTTCTATGATCTTGATCCTCTAAGCAACCCTAAGGAGTATGAAATCCCGAAGAATAATTCGTACCTATGCCTCACCAAGTGACAATCCTCCTTCCAAACAACCACCCACACCAAAAGGGCAGATTTACACCCCATTTGAGTAATATAAGTGAATCTTCTCTAGCCATTTTCCAACCACGTGTGCAGACCCAACCACCTCTAACACACAATCACCAACGAAACATTGAGTAACATTATAGTTACACTTGTGTCTAACATTCGTCATGATCATGTTAAGTTTATAACCTCCATTTTCATATGTAGGATTACGGTCACTCCTTATTTGTTTAAATGTGAACCTCCATTCCTTATGGTCATTTCCATATTCAAAATGAAGAGTCTTATGACTTAATAAAACCATGTTTTTAAAAACGTAGGAAGATACCTACATATGTTTATAAGTTAGTACAAAAAGTTTTATCTATGTCACCATGTATCATTTGATAGATTAAAAAAATATTTTTTTTATGAACATAAAAGAAAAAGTTAAGTTTTATATTATGTATTTTTCATAACTCATTTTTAATTGAGATTTGATTATCACAAATTTTCCTTTTAATAATTATATCCCTCGATATTTAATTATATTTTGATAGTTTATTATCTAGTTTTGAACATGTTTTTAAATATGTATACTTTTGAAGAATAAAAGAATAGATTTATTTTTTTAAATGATAAAAAGGAAGATACATGTGAAGACAAATACAACATAAATTGAATGTCTTCACCTATTATGAATCATGATGTGAATAATTACGGATGACAACAGGTCAGGTTCGGGACGAATAATGCCTATTTACTATCCAACTTACAATAGAAAATCCAACTTGTTGCCCACTTGTTACATATCAGATACCTGTTTAAAAAACACTTGCAGATTTTTGAAAACTCGTCAGTATCCATGGATACCCACAAATATTAAAAAATGTATAATTTTTTAAAATGAAATGACGAAATTACAAAAAAAAATGTAAATTAACTTAAATATAAATTATATTTTATTTTTAATTAATTTAACTTAAAAAAATTTAAATTAAATTTTAGTTTAATTTTTTACGGATAATTGATACCTACGAGTATCGGTAGTATGATATCCACACCTGATCGTTTATAAGTGCATACTAAATTATCCGTTACACATTATCTGCATGTACCTGTTTAAAGTATCCATTCACTACTTGTAGCGAATTTTATCCACGGATACGAGATGACATGATTATTTTTGTCATCCCTACTAATGATCCAATTGTTTATTTTTGTTATATTAGTGATAATTATTAAGTATATAAATTTTGAGTGTATTATTTTAACTTTTCTATAATTATAGGTCATCATCCGTCGACTACAAAAGATGTTGTAATTAACGATAAAATTTTATTAACTGAAATAAATATGCCGGTAAATTTTATTGTTGATGGATTTTACTGATGAATGTTAAAATTTTAATTAACGACAAATAAGTTCGTTGATAATACAAATTTTAATTATTAACATATAATTTCATAAAAAATCCATGATAAAAAATCCATCAAATTAAAAATATTTAAAATGTGAACAATAGAACAAAATTCTTCAAAAAGAATATAGCATTGATATAAATGCTTTACTATTAAAAAATGTTTATTCCAAATTTTAATTATAGAAAATATTATTTGTAAAAAATATAACATATAACATTTAATTATAGAAAAAAATTATTTTAAATTTTCTTTCTTTTATAATATAAAATATTTATCATTGTTATAGGAAATTATTATTTTTTAAACTTTTATATTAATTAATTCATTCAGTCATTCTAAATTTTTTTTTAAATAATTTTTATCATAAAAAATATTTATTTCAAATTTTCTTTTAAGAATATTTTCACTATTAATTATTGAAAATTTATTATTTCTTTTAAATTTGTGCTAATTAATTAATTTATTTAAGATTTATTGTTAAATATAATTTTAATTATAAAAAAATAATTTTAAATTAATATACGATTTTAATCATTTTCAATTAATGATATTTTTATTTATGTATTTATTAATTAAAATCTATATTTAATTGATCAATCAAATTAAAAAATAACTAAAAGTTGAATAATAAACAAAAAGATCTGAAGAAGAAAGCATTTATAAAAATGCTATATTATAGGAAAACATTTATTTCGAATTTCTTTTATCAAAAACATTTCATTATAAAGAATGTAGTATTTAATTATTGAAAACATTTATTTCAATTTTTTTCTTTAATAATATAGTTTTTACACTATTGATTATTGAAATTTTATTATTTTTTAATTTTTATGTTAATTAATTTATTAATTTATTTAAATTTTACTGTTAAACATAATTTTAACTATATTTTATTATTCTTTTAATTTTTATATCAACTAATTAAAATCCATCTATAATTAATCCAATTAAATTAAAAAATAACTAAAAGGTAGATAACAGAAAAAGAGATCTTCAAAAAGAAGATTATATATATAAAAAAGTAATCGATAATCGATGATTACAAAAACAAACAAATAATAATAATTATTTTACACAAATTTTATTGTCAGATTGTTTAGTTGGTAATATCGTGTTTGACATTTAAAAAGGAATGTTTAATTAATTATTTTGTTCTTTGTTTTTGTTCATAAATATCAAATTGGTCATCTAATTTTGTTAAGTATCAATTTAGTCCTAATTTTTAAAAAATTGATGTAATGTGGTCTTTTTTGTTAAATTTATTGAAACGAATCAAAGATTTTTCATTAAAATTGACGTTGTTAATATGATGATTTGCTTTATGAATATAATTAACATAATCATAATGCTAATTTTGATAAAAAATCATTGATTTGTTTTAAAAATTTTGACTAAAGGGACTAAATTGCATCAATTTTTAAAAAATTGAGACTAAATTGAAATTTAACAAAATTTGAGAACCAATTTAACACTTTAGAACAAAAATAGGAACAAAAAAAGTAATTAAAAAAAATTAATGTTTGGATTAAAATAATTATATTTATTATTTGTTAAGTTTGGAAACTAAGTCAAAATTTTATAAAAAAAGTTTTATACAAGAATAAATTTTAATTTAGGATTAAAATTCAACGACTAAAGACATTATTAACCTTTATATATAGTAAGCTGAAATCTAAAGTATTGATATAATATTTAAACAATGAATGTTAAAAAAATATTATTTTATTTTTGTTAGTTCATGTGATATAATAGGTTTTGGATTTGATAAATAATAGCTAAATATTACATAAAAGTTATAGATTTTTCCATCCTTTTAACACTTTTCACACTTGTTATAGATCCAAACTTGTCAAGCAGGAGTACGAGGAATAATATTTCAGAACCAAATTAAGATTTTTGTGAAGATTTAATGTACAAATTTAGGGTTTTCTTGTTGTCACCTTTGAAGAGCAACTAGTGGTTGAAACCTTTTCGACTTCAATTCGATCATGTTTACTTAATATAATTAAGGTGTCAGGATGGATGAAAGGCATTCTAATAACGAAACATTTGTTTGGGGGAAAAAAATAGAAGCAATCAATCACATTGTAAGAGAAATGAAAATGTTTGGTTCATACTTTAAAAAGAATTAAAAAAAGAATTATATAAGTTAAAATCTTAACTAATGACATGATATTACGGATTATTCATTCCAAATCCAACGTTAATTATTTTTTATAATGGTCAATTTTAATGGTCCATAAATGTTGAATTTTAAAAGGCCAGATGTGCTAATGAATTTTAATTATTAAAATATTTGCTTTTGTGCGACACTTATGAATCTGGACGTGATAACGCGCCATTCCACGATGGATTTCATGATAAGAAAGAAGAGTCATATTAGGCATAGTTAAGGGCATAAAAGGAAAAAATAGTACAAGTATTAAAACTTAGAAGAAACATAAATAGTATTCAATTCCTTTATCAGTATAAACACTTTGAGATGCCTAATGCATTTTCTTATTTGTCAAACACATTTATTCATATGTTATTTAATAAAAATACGATTTTTGACCATGTTCTATCTAATCAAAATATATATGGACAAGTTGTCGGTAATAGACATTTTTGTCAAGCTGTGCTATTACAAGAACTTAACAAAGGCGAAAAAAGTAAAATTTAAAGATAAATGAAAAATATGAAGGAGAATAACAAGAAGAATGTAAAGAAAACTAAAAGAAAATATAAAAAATATTTAATATTTTCTCTAATTTTCTTGTAAGTAAAATTGTAAATATTTTTTTTTAAAATAAAATTTCAAGACATTCTAGTTTCTAAAAGGTTGGTTTTAAAAAAAAAATAGTAATAAATTATATGTATTCTCCCATTTGTAATATAATTCATGAATTGAAATCGAAATTCGGAAACAAAATTTCCAAGTGCTGTGGGTCTTCAAGAGGCCAGTTTCTTTTCTTCATGAATATTATTTTGAGATTTTCAAATTCAAAGTAGTGAATTTTCTCATTGTATTTATCCTTTTTCTTGAATGTGGTGAGTTTTCTTTCTCTCTCAAACACCCATTTCTATACTTGAAAACTCATGGTTAATACTTGAGTATTCCAAAATTGAGCGACATTCATTAAAGAGGGTTATTTCACTCAAATAAAATTTTTCACTTGAGTTATCTTCTTCTCCGCTTGAATGATAATGAATGATGAATGAAAGTAAAGGATAACGAATGAAGAACAAAAGACACTCAAATGCTAAATCAATAAAATAACAAGATGACATAAATAAATTTTAAACAATGAGTTCATACATCACTTAAACATTTAGTTCAAATAATAAAATAAAGATTAACAATTAGAATTTATGATAGTTTTATATTTATATTTTAATAACTAAGATATATAATATACTTTTAAAAATAAGTACTTGAAGATTGTTGTTAAGAAGTAGTCTTTAACTCTAATTCAATCTTACAAAACCGACAATTTATAAGGTGAGATTTGTACTCGTTTATATATCAGAAATTAGTCTTATTTATAATCGATATGTGTAATTTTCAATACACTCATTCACACCAATGCATATACATTTGAAACTTTATATTAGACATTATTAGGTGGTTCAATAATAGTTTGATAACAAGTGAAACAATAGGTCCAATAAATAATAAACTTTGCCATAATAGACTATAATTCATGACTTTGATATTATGTTAGGAAGTAAACTCTAAACCTAATCCAAATTTACAAAATCGATTTGTAGTAGGTGATTTGCACCTATATACTATAAATTTTAAATTTACCTTGTATATACTTTCAAAACAAAAATAATAATTGAATTATCATAATTAAATATATCTATTGAGAGTATATCCATAAAAACAAGAAAGGAAAAAAAAATATTATTCTAGTAATTTAAACATTATTTTGTATGCACATGTTCTACCTTCAATTACATAATTAGATTGATATAGTTATTATATAAAAAAAGAAGAAGGATATAATCATGTTTTTCAACATGGAATATCCTGATAATTATATTTCACTGATGCTGTTAATATCATTTATCTCTATTATATTGCAGCATCATACTTCTACTTATTTTTCTTTCTCTTCTTCTCATTGGTGTGATGGTTGTCTAAGAATCATTTTAAGAAGAAAACAAATTCCTATAATTCTTTCAATCATTTTATCTCGGTGTATATGAATTTCGATTTTGACAACGAAGAGATTAAATATTAATACATTGACACTACATATTGGAACAAACATAATTGAAGTATAAACTATGACTTTGTGTTTCTAAGTTATAATCATTTATTAACTTTTCAATCATTATTATTCAACTAACATTCTCAGAATAAATTGACGGTAATAATATTTATTTGTATTTTTTTTATTTTAAGATTTTGTTATAATATCATATCCTATGTTGGTTTTTAAAACAAGGAATTTTGTAATTTTAATAGAAAATGTTGATAAAGCCAGCGTGGTCATGCCGGTACTTGTGAGTGGTCAACGAACCTGCCACGCCAGCGAGATTCCTTTCACATTCACAATATGCGTTTCCCAAAATAACCTCCAAGACCTAATAAAAGGATCTGACGAATCGCAATTAGACCGTTCATCTTTTCATTACCAGTGCCTATCTTCGCATACACTCAACCGAGCTTCCATCGTTTCTCATTTCACTTCAATGGCAAAGACCTTCAAATACATCATCGTCGGTGGAGGAGTTGCCGCTGTTAGTTCCTCTCTCTCTTTTCATCTTCGTTTTGTTCACCGTTACATCGTGTTTCCACTCTATCGGTTTTTACTTTCTTCGATTCGCTTTGAAATGCACTGATCTCGAAAATCTACTGTAATTTAAGTTTATCTCCGTGTTCTTCTTGATCCGTTTGAGTTTAGTAGTGGAATCAAATAATTAAGTTTCAGAATCCGGTTACGAATGCGAATAGGTCGATCGCATTTCCAGTGGCTTCCGTTAGCTCTTGAATGTTGTGAGCTTGGATTGTGCGATTCCAGAATACGAAAACGCATATCATTGTGAAGACTCTTTGATTTTTGTCTTGTCTTGATGTGTGGATGGATACTGTTGCTAATTAGTTTTCGAAATCGCAGGGTTATGCGGCGAGGGAGTTTGCCAAACAGGGAGTTAAACCAGGGGAATTGGCTATCATATCCAAGGAAGCGGTATATAGCTTATTTATAGACTTTTAAACTGTGTTGTCTGTCTTCTATTTTCGCAAAATCTTAGTAGTTCATTTCATAGTTCATGAATCAAGTTCAATAATCATAACTGATTATGTGAAGCCTCTGTTTTAGAAGATTGAAAATAGAGCAATGAAACAGCCCAACATTGAATGAGTAATGCCTATGCGATGTCTTCCGATGAATTAAAATTAAACGTTTCAAAAAAATGTATTTTTTTTTAATTTCTTTAAATGGTAAAAATAAAATAAAAAGGAAAAACATTGAATTGTGCAATTCATACCAATGATATGTAATTACTCTGATACATCCATGTATAGTAGAATCTTCAAATGATATGAATCCTTGGATAGTCAAATCATATCGAGCTGTCACTCGAATAGTGAATCGTGTGATTCTAATAATAATAATGGATCTAACTCAAATAAGTAGCAATTTACAATCTTGAACTATACATCTTATAATTAATATAATTGAATATTCGAATAAAAATGGTTTCTGGTTGCAACTTTCCAATGGCCAAAATGGTAAAGCAAACTTCATGCATATTCTCTGGAGTATCTCCGCTAATGGTCTCCATAGATTATTCTTGTAAAATTTTGTTTAAAACATTTTTAACCATTGAACCTGTTGCAATTATTTTTTGATTCATATTCCCTTATGTATTGTTTATGTTCGCACAGGTAGCACCTTATGAACGTCCTGCTCTGAGCAAGGCTTACCTTTTTCCAGAGTGTAAGTTTGTAGTGCTATTATTACGTACATCTCTATTTTTCTCAATCCATTTATAGGTTTAATATTCGTAGCTAAAATGTTGTATTAGTTTTCTATTAATTGTATCTCTTAAAATATATTGTTGGGTTGAGTTTAATCGAGGCTATGTCTGTTGTTTATCCTGGACTTTTCATCTCTGTGGAATTCTCTATTAAATTTAAATATCAGCTGGCCTTCATAGTCTCATGAGTATTACCTTGATGTCACAATTTGATTTTGCAGCCCCTGCTAGACTTCCTGGGTTCCATGTCTGTGTTGGAAGTGGAGGAGAAAGGTTGCTTCCTGAGTGGTACACAGAGAAAGGTGACTTTGGCTTTTACCCACATTATTTTAGTTCAGCCTTGTAACTCACTGGTGTTAGGAATCAATAGTTGACCATATATCAAGTGAAAGGGAAAGTAGATGGAAGATTGGATGTTAACAGTTTTCTAATACAATGTTACAAATTGTTTTGATGATTGCAGGGATAGAGTTAATTCTTAGTACTGAAATAGTTAAGGCAGACCTTGCTGCAAAATCACTGATCAGTGCCTCAGGAGAAACATTCAGTTATCAGACTTTGATTATTGCAACTGGCTCAACAGTAAGGATGCTAGTAGATAGTAGAGATGTTGCATTGTCCTCGTTCGCCTCGTACTAATGTTAATATTTGCCAGGTTATAAGGCTGACAGATTTTGGTGTGGAAGGAGCTGATGCGAAAAACATCTTTTATTTGAGAGAGATTGACGACGCTGACAAATTGTACGAGGCAATCAAAGCAAAGAAGAATGGGAAAGCTGTGGTTGTTGGGGGAGGATACATTGGTCTGGAGCTTAGTGCAGTGTTGAAACTCAACAACATTGATGTTACCATGGTCTACCCGGAGCCTTGGTGTAGTAAGTGGATGTTTCTTTTTACACAACCCACTCACATGTGTTACCCGCATGGGTAGTATTCCTATATATATATGAACTAACACCGTCATTTGATGTTGCAGTGCCACGACTTTTTACTGCCGATATAGCTGAATTCTATGAGGGGTATTACGCAAATAAGGGCGTCAATATTATTAAAGGAACTGTTGCAGTTGGATTCACTTCTAATTCCGATGGAGAGGTATGGCTGCTTGTATTCTCGAATCCTGTCGTGGGATAGCATTATAAAGTTCGTAATTAAACCTAGCGTAACTCATCAACCATTCAGGTAAAAGAAGTCAAACTAAAGGATGGCCGAGTCCTGGAAGCTGATATTGTTGTTGTTGGCGTTGGAGGAAGGCCACAAACAGCTTTATTCAAAGGGCAGGTTGAAGAGGATAAGGGTGGAATCAAGGTGAGTGATAGCATATCCAGAGACGTGTTGACAGTGTCTAAAATGTTATCCTAAGTGAACAGTGATCCTTGTTATCAATATCAATAACATCATTTGTTTTTGGTTGCAGACCGATTCCTTCTTCAAAACTAATCTTTCCGATGTATACGCTGTTGGTGATGTTGCTACTTTCCCCTTGAAATTATACGGTGAATTGAGGAGAGTTGAACACGTTGATCATTCTCGCAAATCAGCTGAACAGGCGGTGAAGGTAAGACGCTTCTCAAAATCATTGCCCCATGCCCTCTCGATCCTGACATCCTGTATTGAAAGCATTAAATGGTTCCTTTAACCTATTTAGTAGATATATGCTTGCTGTCCTGTTTCTCACTCTGTGATAACGTGTTTTATGTAGGCCATCAAGGCAGCTGAGGATGGAAAAACTGTTGAGGAGTATGATTACCTTCCATACTTCTATTCCCGTGCATTTGATTTATCATGGCAATTCTATGGCGACAATGTTGGTGACACTGTGCTATTTGGAGACAACAAACCAACGTCAGCAAAGCCTAAGTTTGGGTCATACTGGATTAAAGATGGGAAAGTTGTGGGGGCGTTTCTGGAGAGTGGAACTCCTGAAGAAAACAGTGCTATTGCTAAAGTTGCTAGGGTCCAGCCTCCGGTTGCGGATATAGACCAGCTTGCTAAGGAAGGCCTCTCCTTTGCTAGTAAAATATAATTGGTGTTAGCAAGGAAACGGTGCTTGGTGATTTGCATAGATTGTATTTGAACTAGCTTCGGTTTATCTTTGATCATGTATTTCGGGAACTTTTTTCTTGTGTTTTTTTGTTTGAAATGTGATTGCAAGGGATATGGTTTACCGTATCTATTTCTTTTCTCTTGCAACTTTCTGGTTCTGCATACGCTTTCCACACTTGATAACCAGTAGCTATTTGCAGTTCAAGTCACAAAACATTAACGTAGAGAAATAAGACTTACATGAAGTGCTGGATTTTATGTTTAGCGCAAGATTCTAAAAAATATTTGCATGTAAAACTGATTTCCATGAACGATTGCTGCCTAGTTGTCTCATTCATTCTCATCGGAGGAGTATTTGTCATATTCCCAATTCAAAAAGAATATTTTGGGTGACAAAATTCTCCCCCTTTCAATTACCCGTCACCAATAATCGTTGTTTAGAACCACTCGCCATATTTTAATGGTCACGATGCAATAACGGTTTGGCCGGTTTCAACAGCTAAGTGTCTTCTGATCAAGCAGGGCGCAAACATGGTTGTTACAATTGTTTATTTATTTATTTTTCGAGCAATTCGCAATTAAGTATTGAATGTGAATGTAGCAGCGGTCCCCTCAAGCTATAAGATTATAAACATGTTTCGTTGTTCGCTTTTTAGAAAATAAGATAGCTTGTTTAAATTAAATAAAAGTAAGTAATAAAAATAAGGATAAAAAAATAAATAATAAGATAGAGACCAAAATAAAGAGATGAATAAGAAATCAAAATCTAAATTAAAAAAAGTTGTTCAATAATTGAAAAATAATGTGATAATTTAAGGTATAAAGATATTAGAGTTCAGTTTCAGAAAATCAACCACTCATATTAAAATTGTCTAAAAATCTTGAAAAGAAAACTATTATGAAAAGACATCATCTAAGAAAAAACTTTTACATTTACCAAAAACCTTAGAATGAGAACTTATTAACAAATATGACTATCATCTCATAAAAATAAACATTATTTTTTCGTAAGTCTATCATTATAAAGTACTTCGTATTTTTTCTTCGTGTCTTGTAATCTTTTAGTAACAATTTCATGCATGAATAACTAAGGTCTTTCTTGGCTTATAATGAGATCTCATTAACCAAAAGATATATTTTCTATAATCAATTACGTTATATATGAAACAAGAATATTAATGCTTTTCTTATTTCTTTTTTAAACCATACTTTATGTATATTTATTGTAGCTAGCTTTTATATATGTTTTTCATTATTTTATTTAATTTTTTAACTACCTCAAACACCATTCATGTTTTTATCTGTTTTTACTAACTAGGATAATAATGTTGACTACTTTTTATTGTTCATTTTTCATTCCTTGATAAGTGTGATAAACACCCATCCAAACTTTGAACTTTTACTATTTGAATTCTAATATTATCATATTTCTAATGTGTGACATTTGCTTTTAAATAGATACAAAGGTTCCAAAAAAATATTTAGCTCAACTAGATAAAAAAAGAAGAAGTTCACATTAGATTGATTTTTTTCGTTTAACGTTCATAATTAGAAAATTGCTTTCATGTTTTTTTCACATTACATGTGTCTCTTATTGTTGACTTTGTTCTTGTCCTTAATTGCCCCTTTAATTTACTGTCTATTGCTCGATTGAACCAATCCCATTATATTATCCTCACGTTCACAAAAAATATGTCACCTTACATGACTGAATATGAGACAATTAGCATTAGTTGTGAATCACATGGCCTTTACTATTTCTATCCATCACTATGTTCATCAACGATCTCTTCAATGATGATTCAATGAAGACATCCCAGATTAACAAAATTGCAGAAGATAATACATACTTAATAACATTTTTCTACTTTGGGTCGTGGATCATGTTAATTAAGAAAACATGTTTGTTACACAACTTATAAAAAAAGAGGCTTTACATTTGAAAAAGAATGTGTGTTGTTTAAGTGAATGATGATGAGTTTAAACAAAGCAAAAATAATAATTTTTTCTTACATTAAAAAGAGATATTAAGAGTAAAATATAATTCACAACGCAACAACAAGAATTAAAAAGACATTTCATTTTAAATGCTTCATAAAACATTTTAACGAACAACAAGAATGGCTCTACCATATGTATGCGTTCAATGTTTACTCTTCAACAAAGGTCATATTTTTTCATATGTTTGACTTTCTTTGTAACTTATGTTTAATCTATCCAATTATTTTAAGAGAACAAATAATAATCCATATGCCACGTAATTATAATGTTAATTCCAGTTGTATTGTGAATTTTCTAAATCTTGTATGCATACTATACAAATTCATAAACAAATTACTAAAGCATGATAATATTCTTATCATAGAAATAATTGTTTATTTTCTTTCTTTGAGAGTTCATTAATTCTTACTCATAAAAAATAATTGTTTATCTTCCTTCCTTGAGAGTTCATTGAATCAAAACTACGACCATATAAAATGAGTCACACGCAATTCTCAAGAGTTTTACTCTTATTTTGTATCTTCATGAATCTCAAGTGCCCTATATCTCTGAATTCATATTAAAACTTAATTTGCCGAATTCATGAATCAAAACTTATACCGATTCACTTCATGTTAAAACAAGGATGAGATTTTATTCCATGACTATCTTGATATGAAAAAAGGGAAAACAACGGAAACGGCATTCAGGGTTTGGCAAAACGATATTCACATTTACTCGTTATTGTGCTAAAAACCAACAAATATGGTGGGCTGCAATATTATTCGAAACATGGTAAGATGCAGGACTCCATCAAATCCATCTACACTTGGTACGACCAAACATTTATAAACATTTTTCTCAAGTAGCTAAATCAATATATTATGCGGTACTAAGCATACCAAAACCTTTCCCTTAGATCAAGTGAACCTATGTTCTCAATCCATTAAAATCATCTCATTCAATTAATTTCTTAGATCTACACTTGTTTAACTTTTACTAACAATAAAAATGTACAAATTCAGTTCAACTTGAGAGAAGTTGGGATTCACTTCATCTCATTTGTCACCAATAAACATTTACCAAGAGATTTATACATTCAGAACCCAAACAGTGATTTAATAGAGTGATTATTAGTTAATGTCACTTCTAACTAATGATAGTTATAGTAAAAAGTAGAACAAGATATAAATTTTTCTATGATACCAAAATAAAATTCCATAACATCAAGAAACTAAAATATCAAATCAAAGTCATCCAACTTGGTTGGTCATTGTTGAGATATAAAAACACACTACATTACTCTTTAGAACAAAAATTTGATAAACTCAGAATCTCTAGTGTCAATTGAGAATATATTCTGGACAAAGCTGAATAGAATACACCAATTAATCGAAAAGACTGAAACCCATATCCTGCAATGACAAAATAAAATGAATTAGAAAAATCAGATTACCCAAACCCATATATGCTTGAAATTTGAACAAGAGCTAAACTAGATATTATACACAACCAATTTAACCATATATAAAAAAAATATTATATAAAGTTACTTCAAAAGTTCAAATTCGCAATATGAAAGTTGTCTTGACACCATTAGGACGAGACAAAAACTACAACTTGTTTTGTGCTTCCTAATTCACCCAAAAAGGTTTTCTCTAAATGCTACCATAGAATAAAGCGACAGAAACTCCAATTCCGATTAAAGAATAAAACTAAAAGTACATAAAAACATGAATCTAAGTTGTCGGTTGCTATGCTATGATCTATGCAGAATGTTACTCAATTATAATTATAATTTCTAATAGACTCAACCAACAAAAATTTTAAAACCATCTAGTACATCCCAACTAGAATACCCAAAGGTGAATGAAGCAGAAAGGGCATCAGAACACTTACATCATCGGATTCCTCTTTCTCCTCGACTTTTTCCTCTTTCTTTGCCTCAGCGGCAGGGGCAGCAGCAGCACCACCTCCCCCAGGCGCAGCGGAGACAGCAACAGCCCCACCACCACCAGAAGGCACCGAGGCAAGCTTTTCCCTACCGGCAGCAATAACCTCAACTATATCCTTTCCCTTAATTTCAGACAAAAATTGTTCTATCCTATCACTGTCCGCTTCGGCACCAACTGCAAGTAAAAAAAGCAAACAAAAATTGTCCAATCCTCAGTTTCAAGAACCTATCCACAATAACCAAGTAATACACTACCAAATCAAAAATCCATTCGCCTAATTTTTGGGCCGATAAAGAAATTCAATTGGGGCAATAATTTTATCTGAACTCAATAAAAGAAACCACTTTGACCAATATTTGCGCTAATTATAAAAGAAAAAACAAATGGAGCAACAAATCTTAACCTAAAGCAAACTAAGAACATAATAAGTTTGCCAGTCATAACTAAACCTAATAACTTTACACAGTTTATTTAATTTGACCGATTAACAAATTGAAATAAATAAGAGACTAGGAGAATAATGGAACCCACCGGAGCCGAGAATGTCCTTGATAACAGCGGCGGAGGGGCTCTGGTTGCCTCCGAGAACGGCAAGTAAATACGCTGCGACCACCTTCATCTTTCTAGAAAATTACACTCTTTAAGTAAAAATAGCAATAACCGTAACCATAAAGAGTGAGAAAAGAAGAAAACCTGAGAGAAAGTTGGAGCGAGTGAGGTTGCCAAGGAGCAGAGCGTAAACGGCGAGTTCAAAGGGTTGAGTTATGTTATGCCACTGTATTTGAAGCAGAAACTGTGATACTGCTAGGGTTTTGTTTTGCAGAAACAAAACTAACCGCTTCCTGGGCTTTGTTACACACACCCGTATTAGGCCCATTTTTCAGCAAGGCTTCTATTTCCTGCACTCAAATGTTTTCTTTGCACATCCCCCTCAAATTTTCAAAATGACAATTTTGTCATAGAAGTGACTTCTGGGGAATATATCTTCCAGAACAAAAAAAGTCTTCTGAAATTTCCAAAATAAAATTTTCAGAATAATTTTTTTGAAATAAGATTTTTTTAATAAAGTTTCCAAGACAAGTAAAATACATTTCATAACAAACTTTTCGGAATGGAATTTCATAAAATTTTTGGAACACATGTAATGTCTTTTGGAATGAGTAATCTAAAATACCCTGAGATATGTTCTGGAAAGAACTTTCTCTAACACATGAAATATGTTTCCAGAAAAAAAAAAAAAAACTGTTTATGATGAGTTTTTTTTTTCAAACTTTTTCTCTCTTATTCTTCTTTAATGTTCTTTCTCTATTCTTCTTCCTCCATAACAATACTATACTGATGATAGTATCGATGGTGACCATGGTGGCAACATCAACCATGATAATATAGTGCAATGGTAATGTGTGTCTGAGTTTTTTCTATTTATTACACTGCAGTTAATAATTATGGAGGTGTAGAAAGCAGTAGCTTTTCAGCATGTAAATGTTTTTATATAACTTTATGCCTTTACTATTTATACAGTCCAAAGTTTCTATTTGAACAATCTTTTACTTAAAAGAATGTTTACACCTTCATCTCTACCCTTCACTTTAATTGTATCCTTAATCAGTCCCATCATTTTTTTTGTATGAAAAGTATAAAAAATTTACTTTAAATTAGTTTCATTGCAATTTATTAAATTATTTATTCATATAAATATTTTTATTAAATTTGTAAAATTTTACTCAGAAAAAAAAAAAAAAAAAATATATTTATATTTATATTAATTTAAAAAATTATTTATTTATAAAAAAATTTTTTTTAAATTTAAAAAATATTAATAAGAAAAAAAAAAAAAAATATATATATATATATATATATATATATATATCACTATTTTATATTCCAAAAAATATATTTTGGAAGAGTCCAAAAATTAACTTTCAAAATGCTTCTAATAAGTAAAATTCCCTTTAGTTCTAAAAAATACTTCCTTATTTGTGTCGGAAAGTATTTTTATTTTTGTTTTTTTGGAATTTTCCTAAATTTATTCAAAATTGTCACAAGAATTACCTTTTTAAACTTTCCAGGACGTACTTTTTAGAATTATATGTAAAAATTCCTTTCTAACCCTTTAAATTTTATTACCCGCTTCCGTTGTTATTGGTTTTATTTTTTTTTTGTGTGTAGATGAACATGAAAGACAATGTTAGTAAGATTTTTATGTGCTGAATATTTGAAAAGATGAGGCAATAAATAATTTTTTTTATTATAATGTACATTACAAATTAAAAAAGGGTTAGTAACTTATAAACCTTTTCTTATGTTGTTACTGTAGTGTATGAGTATCAAATCTTAATTTTAATTAATATTTTTACGTTTTGTTGTGTTTTAATGATGTTATATTGAATTTTCTTATGTTGTTATCCTTATTACTTTTACGTCTGTGAAAAAAAAAATACAAGAAACGAGAATGGAAAGTAATTTGTATGATAGTTCCAAAAAATACATTTATGAGATTTCTCTCTCTCTCTCTCTCTCTCTCTCTCTCTATATATATATATATATATATATATATATATATATATATATATATATATATTCTCTGAATTTATACCAAAAGTTTATTTTCAAAACTCTCCCCGAATATACTTTTCGAAGTAGTGAAAATAGTTGACATTACTTTTTGTGATATCAATATGAATAAAAATCTCAATTTTCATTTATATTTCCAAGTCTTTTTATTTCTAAGGATATTACGTTGAATTAGAGATGTTGCATAATAGAATAACTCTATCCTTACAATTTTAGGTCTATAAAATATAGAAGAATTGATAAAAGGATGGATAATTTCAAATCGTAATTTGCGTGACAATTCAAACATTTTCTCTGAAACAATTATAGAAATTATTTCTTTGGAATTGTCTACAAGTTACATTTCAAAATTTTCAAAGTTTTTTTTCGTAAATGGCTTTGTTTAAGTGATAATCGTAATTTGCGTGACAATTCAAAACATTTTCTCTAAAACAATTATAGAAATTATTTCTTTGGAATTGTCTAAAAGTTACATTTCAAAATTTTCAAAGTTTTTTCGTAAATGGATTTTTTAAGTGATAAAAATATTAACCTATATTTTAAATTTAGCTTAATTAAGTTTTGAGTCTCTTCATAAATTTAAATATTTTTAATTGAATTTTTATTATATCTTTTATGTTAAGTATTAAAACTTTTAAATTTTTTCAATAATTTTTTTGTCAACTAATATTTTTTGTTAAATAAGAGATATCATCGTTATTTTGTTTATTTATCTTTATAGGTTATGATATAATGTGATGTTTTATTGTTAATATTAAAATGATATTGCAATGATGTTTTCTATAAAAAGAATAAAAGTTAAGGTTAAACATGTTTTTGGTTTTTTAATAGTGAAAATTGAAATTAGTTATTTTTTAAAACTTTGACTCAATTTAGTCTTTCAATCTTAAAAATGCATAAATTTAGTCTTTTTAACCAAATTTTGATAATTTTATTTAACATTTTAAATGTGTTTCAAAATAACATTTAAATTATTTATACCGTTTGACATATTTTCACTTCAACTTTAGTTAAGAAAATGTTTAAAACATAAAAAAAACTTAACAAATTTTGGTTAAAATAATTAAATCCACACATTTGTAAAATGAAAAATTAAATTAGGCCAAAATTAAAAAAAAAGAATAATTTTAATTTTTACCAAAAGTTAACATATCAAACCTGAAAATTAGTACATTTTACATTAATCACGATGTCATTTTTATGTTAACTACAAAATCTCACATTCTTAACATATATAAATAATAAAGTAAAGAAGATGATGACATAAGATAACAAACACCTAACTTAGTTAATAGAAAAGATAACTGGCAAAATCTCAATTGAAACTTTTAACCACTCAATCAAAAAATTAATAGAGACTCAAGTAATAATATTCAAATTTATCAAAAATTTAAAACTTAATTAAACCTTAAATCTTCATGAAAGATTTAGTAAAAATATTTTGAATGAATAGTTTAAGTTAATAAAACTGCTATTAAACAAAACTAAAGGAAAATCTGCTTACCATTAATTAAAAGAAGTTACGAAAAATGAGTGTGGAAAAGGGTAATAATAGACAATGTAACACGGATAATAAAAATGAAGGAAGTGGCAGATAAAAATTTATGGATGTGACCAGTATAAAGCTTTGACTCATAAAAATATTATTGGAACTCCAAAATTTTGAGGACTTACCCTTTAAAGAAAATTGTCATAGGTATAATACAACAAAAATATCCTTATTCTACGTATTTCCACTAAACCATGTTAAGATGCACAATGAAAATATTTTTTTTTCTATTACATATAACAAAAGCTTATTTTTCTAATAAGTGAAGATTTTAGTATAGCAATTTGGGCTGTCCATAGCAAATGCCCTCCTTATAATTGCAATATAGACTTTTATTATAAAATAAATTTGTTCATGTAACTTGTATTTTATATTTTAGACAAATTTTATTGTTTGCAAACTATATTTATCTTTCTAGCATATTAACAACTTATTTAAATCATTAAATAATACACAACTGATATAAATAAGAAAGATTGAAATGAGTTTAATAATATAGATAATGGGTAGTCGGTGAAAGTTTAGCAAAAAATAAATTTGAACTCAAACTCACACATATTGCAAGTTTTACAGTTGGTCCATACACTTTTATTCAAATAATCGATTCAAATTGTAGCATAGAAATGACAATATATATATATATATATATATATATATGAAACTCAATATAATTTCAAAATTATTTGACATTGGCGATAACCATAACCTTTGAAGTTGTACATTAAGTATTGGTTTGACATGAATGTACTAGACTCTCGTGATCTAGGTTTGTGACTTCATTACCTCAATGTGACATTTTGAGCTTCTTCATAGGATTAACTATAACTCAATGTTTTAAAAACACTCCTACTTGTTTGAAAAAAAAAATTCAAACTACTTGATTGTACCGTGACAAACAACTATAAGGCAGGAGTATAAGTCATTGAGTGAATTGTAAACTACTATTATGATGGTTGGGACAAAAGTTACAACGAGAACTTTATGAAGAACAACTTTAGAAAAAAATATAGTCAATGAGTTGATAACTTACGAGAATGATCCATAAAGAAAAAATGTGACATCAACTTTGTTACAAATCCTACAAAAACTTTGGTTAAAAGACCATATCTTCAAGATGTCCAAGTTCATAATCTTTCTCTCATCATAGTCATTCCCTTCGGTTTATCTATTCTCATTTACCATGAATGTAAGGAACTCGAAGAACATGTTATTAAAACATCTAGTCTTGGTTGTTGAATTGAGTGTTAAGACAATAAAGAGTAGTACAAAAGTTATATAATGTCAAACTAAAAATAAGGCATATCATTATTTATAGGGGAGGTTGCATGACAATACAATAAATTCGATGCACATGTGACAGAAAATAAATATAAATAAATAAAATTAAAAAATAAAATAAATGGATAAAAAGGTAAAATAACTTCCATGCACATGTGACAACAAAAATAAATATAAATAAAAAAATTTAAAATATCAAATGACTAAAAAATTATCTTTTGAGACACTTTTAAACAAAATAAAATTGATAATAAAGTAAATTTTATAGTATCTTCTTTTCATATATTATAATAGATAATAGATGTTAAATGATTAAAAAATTAACTTTTAAGATACTTGTCAACAAAATAAAATAAGTAATAAAGTAAATTTCTTAGTATCTTCTTTTTCATATATTATATATAATTATAATATGTAAGATATATTCAATAATTTTTTTTCTTTTTTATTAATATATATTTAATAATATTTTTTATAAAGGAATGTTTTGTAATCATTATGTAAATATTTAATAAAAAATTGAAAATGTAAACTGAAGTATTTTACTTTAGTTTAGTTAGAATTTTATATTGAATATAAATCAAAAACAGGTTTAAGTTTTATGTACAATTCACACTAATTAATTAAAAAGACAAAAAGTAAACCTTCATCCCTAACATCTACTCATTAGCTTGCTTATGTTTTCAGAAGTTGAGAGAACTATTCCTCGTATTAAATTTCAGAAGTGAATCCAAGATGAAATGGATCTTACCCTCCAGACAAACACAAGGATTAAACATGTTCCACATAATGATGCACCAACTCTCATATATATAAAAATATTTTTTTTACCTTGTGTTCTAGACTTTCATTTAATCATATTTTATCTTTTTCTTGTGTCCCTATCAATGAATAATTGAAAACTACTCGGGTGTGTAACCTACTCATTTTTTTTCTTTCTTTTTTTGTCTCGTGAAGAGATGAAATAACATTGAACTTGAAAAGAAACACGGAAGAATAAACAATTGGAACAAAGAAGGAGACAAGATCATTGAAACAAGTTTCACGTGTGAAGTGGTAGCTGTTATTTGACTTGTGAGGAACGAAGGTAACAAAACAAAATGCGATTACAAACCTCAAAACACAGCACAAATTTGACTATAAAGTAAATCCTATGAGTGATCGTGCCACATGAAACACGCATGTGTGTGAAGAGAGGGTGAGATATTGTTACTATGCATTTTAATTTTTATATAATTAATACACTAAACTATGTTTATAGATACTCCTTTCTCTAAAAGTTTAATGCAATTTAAAAGTTGAGATAATTTATAAATATTATCTACCGACGCATTTTAAAGTAAAATTAGATTGAGTTAAAATAATGATTGATGTAAGCCCCATTTTTTTTTCAGCTTAAATGTGTTTGGATCTGACCTTTTCGTGGGTCCAAAGTCAGTCCATTAGGGGACTTCCAGAACTCTCACTCAACCCCTTTGTTTCTCATTTTGCTTTTCCTTTCAGAGAATTGTTCTCCTCACTCTCACTGTTGGAACTAGATAGCTCTGCTAGGACATAGAAATCCTCCATCTTCGAGATAACTAAGTTCATTCTGCCTCCAAGTAAGTGAACCTTAGGACTTTCTTATTTGTTCTTTCCCTTTTTACCGTTTGGGTATACATTGGTTTGGTGGTTAGGGTTTAACCTCATACCCTTGTTTTGTTTTGGTTTCCACGTTTCAGCTCACTATTCTAGTTCTTGGAGCTGTGGTGCTCCTTGGTTAAGTACCTGTTTGCGTTTGCTAGCATCTAAGCAGGTAAGGGAAGCTAGGGTTTAACGTTTTAAAGTTATTTCTGCCTGTTTTCGGCCTGTTCTATGTTTTTGAAGTTTGAATGATATTGATCGTGTGGAAATGGCTTGCTTGTATTTTGGATGTTGCTTTGAGTTATGTTTTTGCTCTGCACGCGTGAAACAGTGCGAGAACTTATATTCTCGTCCAAGCGAGCTCGTCTCGCCTAGGAGAGAATAGTAGAAGCTCGCCCTGGTTCTGCTCGAGCTCTCGCTCAGGTGGAGAGCCCTTGTTTTGGGCGACAAATCATCTCGCTCAGACAAGAGTGTCTCGCCTAAGTGAGAACTCGTGGGAAATCTGTGTGCTTTCTGTTTGGATCGTAGCCCAGGCGAGGGACTTTTGTTTTGGACGAAGAGCGATCTCGCAAAGTGCCACTATTAACGTGCTCGCTTAGGCGAGACAACCTAGCTTAAGCGAGACAATCTTTATCGCTTGGGCGAAGGCTTCTAGCCTAAGCGAGAACAGGGCAGACTTGTGTTTTATTTTCCTGATTAAGTTGTGGTGGTTGTTTATCTTGAAAATGCATGAAGTATGTGAATATGCATATGTTATTTGATTGGTATGAACTGAAATTGGTATGCTTGGTATGAATTAAATCATGAATCATGGCTAGTTGGTTGAATATTGGCATGCTATTTGGATGTATGGGATAACATGTGGTTTTGGTGTGAGAAACATGGATGTGGAAGGACATAGACGTAATTCCATGAATCTCTTGATGAGATTTCATGGTGGTGTGTAGTGTATATAATTAAGATAAGGATTCAAGTAAGGACTGCATCTCGAAACTCTAAATAATCAGTTAGTCTCACGTAGAGTAGATTGATTCAAGTGGTGAAAGTAGCGGGAGACCCTAGTCTTTGGCAAGATAATGACCTTAGACGTTTGAAGGTTAACCTTGTGTGTGGTAGGGTGAAACCTATTGGCAATGACTCTGCAGAGCAATAGAAGCCACCACAAGTGCAAGCATCTAGTGAATACAGTCTTACTATATGTATCCTGATAATTGAGTCATATTGTGTTGCCTGTTTGATGATTTGTCTAATATTGCGTGCTACATGCCATGTTAAAAATATTTTTCACTAGATTACCCTTTCATTTGTGTTTGTTCCTTGCTTTGCTTTCTCTCTTACGATGATCACCTTATTGGTGTGAGTAGATGGAGGAATTCCTGAAGATAGATCTAATGGTGGTGATGTGGTTGCCTAGTTTGTAAACTTTAGTTGTGGCTCTCATGAGCAGTCCTAAGGCCCGATGCCTTTGTAATCCCTTGCTTTAGGAGCAGTCTTTTGCTAAACTGTCAAACTTTCAAATTATGTTTTTGTAAATATCTTGATGTGCTTGGTTATCTTTTCTAGGTATGTTATGGATGACTGTACTGTGAATCTTTCTAATCTGGGTTGCCCTTTTAATATTATAATTATGTGATGTTTTATTAAGTAGATTTATTCTATTTAGATGGGATGACACATTTTTATAAAACTTTGGATTATATATACTAATATAATCGAATGAATTTAATTTAAGAAATAATTTAGATTAAATTTCATTGTATTTTGTTTCGATACTCAATATGTTTTTTTGAAATAGAAATAAATAATTACATTGAGATTTTTTGTAGTGAAGCTAACCCTTATATTATTTAAATTTTTATGAATAATCACGATGATATATTTAATATGCCTCATTCAATTGTTGGGAAAACTTAATTTCGGTGAAAAGTTATTAAAGTACTATTTTATTATATTTGACATTTGATCACACACATGCCGACATGCATGCGTGTGTTTTCAATTTAAAAAATAAGTGTTAGATAAATGGATACCATTTTCATTAAAAACACAATTATAAAAGACAAGTTTAATTAGAATAGTTCTATATAATTGTGTTGTATACTAAAAAACCTACCACCAAAAATTATTATGTTAAAATATCTTCACATACCCTTACCATATTATTGGCTAAATTTTTTTGTTAAAATATTTTTACATAATAATTAAAATTAATTTTAAGAGTAATTATCTCTTAATAATAAAATTATATTTTTTTTCTAAATTTGTAAAAGCAACAATAAATATTATAATGTACTATAATCAAATTTAATTTAAAAAAATGATAACTTTTTTATTCAATATAGCTTTATATATATATATATATATATATATATATATAATATTTATATACTATATATACTAGTGTAAACACAGGCGCTATCACGCCTGCGCGTACGCATTTTTCGAATTATATTTATAATTGATGATATTGTAATGTTATTAAGTTAATGAACAAAATAAAAGTATATTTATAAAAATTAAAGTGAAATGTATGGAGAAAATATGAAAAAAATAATTG
>Ga0214543_1003763_pt1 | contig 29279 bp, 14 predicted proteins | sample CNSS2metaG_FD_160094 | JGI IMG/M metagenome (GOLD analysis project Ga0214543, IMG submission 160094) | Root nodule microbial communities from cowpea collected in UCLA plant growth center, Los Angeles, California, USA - CNSS2 | ecosystem: Host-associated > Plants > Roots > Nodule | place: USA... | reverse complement strand
GATAAAAGACATATATATATATATATATATATATATATATATATATATATATATATATATATATATATATATATATATATGCATGCCTAGTGTATACCTTGATATAGGAGATGTCTAGATAAATGAGGGTATCCTGAACTCTAATAAGCATTCAGGCTCACGTAGAGCAGAATGGGTTATGTGGTGAGAGTGGCAGGAGGTCCTTGTCTTGGGATAGTTTGGGCCCGAGACAATAGAGGATTAACTCTGTATGTGGTTGGGTGATAACCCCCTGCGTCTAGACTATGTAGAGTTTAGAAACCAGCACAGGCGCATACTTCCTTTAGAATTCTATATCAAGTGTATGATCCGGATATCGAGTCATAGTAACTGCATTTGATGGTCCTCACATGATTCTGAGTGTTTCCTAATTATATGTTAATAGTTTGCTTTGCTTTGCCTTATATATGCTCTATAAATTGTTAAAGAATATTTTCACTCTAGCTTACCCTTTTATTTTGTTTATCTTCCTGTTTCGTTTTCTCTTTGCGATGATCACCCTGTTGATGGGAGCAGATGGGAAACACGTTGAAGGTGGACCTGATGGTAATAGTGGTGCGGCGTAGAGGGTCCTGTCACCTCTGGCTCTTGGGGAGAATTTTTATGGCATCAGTGCCTTTTGTTTTTCCTAGCTCTAAAGGTTTTGTTTTGTGTACTGCTGAACCCCTGTGGTGCATGTTTTGTTAGAGGTATGTGTGATAGATATGCCTCATTTTCTTTAAGTACTTCTTGGATGATTGTAATGGTAAATCCTTATATGTACTGTTTCATCTGATAACTCTTCTATTCCATAAATTATGCGATGTTTTATTTAGTAGATTGCTCTATTTAAATGGGATGTCATATTTTTATGGTATCAGAGCCTTCGTTCCTTAGTGTCTGTGGGCTATGTGTTTGCTTAGCTTTCGTAGTGCCTTTCTTGTCGTGTTCAAATGAGTTTCTAGTCTAACCAAGTTTCTAATGGTTCTTTCTATGTGTCCAGTGTTATGGCACCCCCTCGTATAACTCCTCCTCCACCCCCTCAGAACGACGGACAAGATCTTGCTAGGGCGATCGAGGCTATGGCTGCAGCCTTGACGCAACAGAGCAACGCCATGTTGCAACAACATGAGGCGGCGATGCAACGCCAAGAGGCCTCCCTGGAGCAGCAACACCTGGTGATGCAGCAGATGGAGGCTGCTAGGCAGGCTGCTGATGATGCCTAAAGGCAGCACATGGATTCTCTCCGCCAGTTAGGGGAGAATGCTGCTGGTGCTCAGATGTATGGTCCTCATCCCCAACCTCCACCCCCTGAATGTAGTTTGGAGGATTTCTTGAAGCACTAACCTGCCAAGTTTGATGGCAAGACGAGTCCCGACCAGGCGGACCAGTGGATGAAAGACATGGAGCGCATCTTCAATGCCAAGAGATGCCCCAATGAGAGCAGGCTTGCTTTCACAGTCTATATGCTCACAGGAGATGTTGAGCATTGGTGAGCCAGTATGAGGCTGGTTATGGAGGAGAGGCTTGAGGAGGTCACTTGGGAGGCCTTCAAGAGGAAGTTCTTGTTAGAATATTTCCCTGATAGCGTGAGATACACTAAAGAGGTGGAATTCCTCCAGCTGGTACAGGGGGATAAATCTGTAGCAGAGTATGCAGAGAGATTCAAGCATCTGGGACGCTTCTACACCATGTCGCTAGATGAGGAGTGACGCTGCAGAAAGTTTGAAAATGGGTTACGTGGAGATATCAGGTTGATGGTGGCACCACTTTCCATCAAAGACTTTGTAGCTTTGGTGGAGAGAGCTCGTGTTATGGAGCAGATGAAGGCTGAGATAGAGACTCAGTAGGTTCAGCAACAGTAGAAGGCTAGTGGATCATCTGGGTCCCGACTTAGGGTGGAAGAAAGGAAGAAACCCTATTCTAGGCTGCAACCTCAGGTGGCCAGAGGATTCACCCCACAGTAGTCATCGGTTTCTAGATGCTATCAGTGCAACGGACCACATCTGAGGAGTGCATGCCCGCAATTGACAAGCACGCGGAGATGCCATGGTTGTGGGAAGACGAGGCACTTGATTAAGGACTGCCCCTCCTCTAGAGGGACTGTAGTGAGGTCCCCGGTGCAGGCTCCAGCTCAGACTCGTTAGGGGAGAGGGGGTAGCAGGCCCCAAGCGGCAGGCCGAGAGTATCTATGACCAGGGCGAAGGCGACAGGCTCAGGTAATCTTGTTGTTGGATGTTGCTTGATTGCGGGAAAACCTCGATGTGTGTTGTTTGATTCTGGAGCGACACACTCTTTTGTGTTAGAGTCTTGTGTGCATGAGTTGGGTCTGCCGGTTAGTGAGTTACAATTTGATCTTGTAGTGTCTACGCCGGCATCTGGGTTAGTCAGAACGTCTTCTGTGTGTACTAGATGTTCAGTGGAAGTAGAGGGGCGCATGTCTAAAGTGAACTTGATCTGCCTACCTCTACAAGGCTTAGACGTGATCTTGGGAATGGATTGGCTCTTTGCCAATCGTGTTCTCATTGATTGTCGGGAGAAGAAGTTGTTGTCTTCTCAGGGTATTTTAAAAGAGATTAAGGAGGGTACTCAGTGTTTCTTGATCTATGCTCAGTTGGAGGTGGAGAAAGACGGGAGAATAACGGTAATTTCCGTCGTGCGAGAGTTTGAGGATGTGTTCCCTGGAGAGGTACCAGGTTTACCCCCAAAGAGAGAAGTAGAGTTCTCCATTGATCTGGTACCAGGAGCGGGTCCCGTGTCGATAGCTCCTTACCGCATGGCTCCTGCAAAGTTGGTAGAATTGAAGAAGCAAATTGAAGAGTTGCTTGAAAAACAATTCATACGACCTAATGCTTCACCATGGGGAGCTCCAGTGTTACTAGTCAAGAAGAAGGATGGCGGTTCAAGATTGTGTGTGGACTACCGTCAATTGAACAAGCTGACCATAAAAAACAAGTATCCCTTGCCAAGAATAGATGATTTGATGGATCAGCTATATGGAGCGTCGATATTCTCCAAGATTGATCTCCGGTCGGGTTACCACCAGATCTTGGTGAAGGCAGAGGATATCCAGAAGACTGCCTTTAGATCCAGATACGGGCATTATGAGTATGTGGTTATGCCATTTGGTGTGACAAATGCTCCAGCTTTGTTCATGGATTACATGAACAGGATCTTTTGTCCGTTTCTGGATAAGTTTGTCGTGGTCTTTATAGACGACATACTCATTTACTCCAGGACGCATGAGGAACATGTCGAGCACCTGAGGATAATGCTTGGTATCTTGAGGGAGAAACAACTGTTTGCCAAGTTGTCGAAGTGTGACTTCTGGATGAGGGAGGTGTAGTTCTTGGGGCACGTGATATCGACTCAAGGTATAGTTGTGGATCCAGCTAAGGTGGAGGCAGTGATACAGTGGGAATGTCCCAAATCCGTGACGAAGATTCAGAGCTTCGTGGGTCTAGCTGGCTACTACAGGAGGTTTATAGAGGGGTTCTCCAAGATAGTAGCACCCCTGACTCAGCTAACCAGGAAGGACCACCCTTTTGCATGAACTGATAGGTGTGAGGAGAGCTTCAGGGAGCTTAAGCAGAGGCTGACGAGTGCTCCGGTATTGGTAATTCCGGATGTGAGTAAACCCTTTGAGGTTTACTGCGATGCCTCTCAACAGGGCCTTGGGTGTTTCTTGATGCAAGAGAGGAAGGTGGTGGCTTATGCTTCAAGGCAGTTGAAGGTTCATGAGAAGAACTACCCTACTCATGATTTAGAGCTAGCGGCACTAGTTTTTGCTTTGAAGATTTGGAGGCACTATCTTTACGTTGTGCAGTTCTGGGTGTTTAGCGACCATAAGAGCTTGAAGTACCTCTTTGATCAAAAAGAGTTGAATATGAGGCAGAGGCAGTGGATAGAGTTCCTAAAGGACTATGACTTTGAACTTCTCTACCACCCAGGGAAGGCGAATGTGGTGGCAGACGCATTGAGTAGGAAGACAATGCATGTGGCACACTTGATGATAAAAGAAATGGAGTTGCTTGAGAGCTTCAGAGACATGAAGCTACAGTTCGAGTTGGAGCCAGAATTCATTAGGTGTAGCACTTTGGTTATATCTAGTGACTTCCTAAGATTGATAAAGGAGAAGCAAGCAGAGGATGCTAGCTTACAGAGGGTGAAAGAGCTGGTGGGATCGGAACAGGCCAAGGAGTTTGCCTTGGGTAGTGACGGTGTGTTGAGGTTCAGAGGCAGAGTCTGTGTGCCAGATAATGCTGATATGAGGAGATTGGTTCTTGAGGAGGGACACAAGAGTCGTCTTAGTTTGCATCCTGGCATGACTAAGATGTACCAAGACCTCAAGGAGAACTTTTGGTGGCAAGGCATGAAGAAGGAAGTTGCACAGTTTGTAACAGCCTGTTTAACTTGTCAAAAGGCTAAGGTGGAGCATCAGAAACCTGGTAGAACGCTCCAGCCCTTGGATATTCCGGTGTGGAAGTGGGATAACATAACTATGGATTTTGTTACCCACTTGCCTCGCACCGTGAGAGGACATGATGCTATATGGGTGGTGGTGGATCGTTTGACAAAAAGTGCTCACTTTTTGGCAGTGAATCTCCGAATGTCTATGGCCAAGTTGGCCCAGCTCTACGTTCGAGAGATAGTGAGACTTCATGGAGTACCCAGTAGCATAGTGTTTGACAGAGACCCCCGGTTCACTTCAAGGTTCTGGCAGACGCTGCAGGAGGCTATGGGTAGTAGGCTAAGGATGAGTTCTGCTTATCATCCTCAGACGGATGGCTAGTCAGAGAGGGTGATTCAGTCCTTGGAGGACTTGTTGAGGACGTGCATCCTGGATCATCTTGGTAGTTGGGATGAGGTGTTGCCGCTGGTGGAGTTCACCTATAACAACAGTTACCAGACGAGTATAGGGATGGCGCCTTATGAGGCTTTGTATAGGAGGAGGTATAGAACTCCCTTATGTTGGTACCAGGATGGAGAATCAGTTTTAGTAGGGCCAGAGTTGTTGTAGCAAACCTCAGAGAAGGTGTTTATGGTGAGAGATAGACTGCAGGCATCACAAAGTCGCCAAAAAGCTTATGCAGATTGGAGGAGAAGGCCCCTGGAGTTTGAAGCTGGGGAGCATGTGTTCTTGAGGGTGACCCGAACCACCAGCGTGGGAAAGGCTATCCGCTCCAAGAAGCTGTCTCCCAAGTTTTTAGGTCCATATCAGATCTTGAGGAGGATAGGACCTGTAGCATACGAGATTGCTCTGCCACCCCAGTTGGCTAACCTCCACCCGGTTTTTCATGTCTCACAACTACGAAAGTATGTTTTTGACCCATCACACGTGTTGGAGGCGGAGGATGTGCAAGTCAGGGAGGATCTCCGAGTAGTGGTACAACCCGTGGCAATAGAGGATCGCCAAGTCAAGGAACGAAAAAGGAGAGCCACTCGTCTTGTTAAGGTCATCTGGGATCGGAGGACAGGTGACTCTACATGGGAGCTAGAGGAGAACATGAGGAGTTCATATCCACACCTTTTCTGGTAAGTTTCCTTTTCGAGGATGAAAAATTCTATTGTTGGGGAGATTGTAAGCCCCATTTCTTTTCAGCTCTTACGAGTTTGGGCCTGGCCTTTTCGCAGACCCAAGGCCAGCCCATGGAAAGGACCCCAACCCCTGCCTAGCTCTCACACTCTCACTTTTCACCTTTTCAGAAAAAATCAGTTCCTCTTCCATCTCTCTCTGCTGATACTTGAGAACTCTGCTAGGGCACAATGGACTTTCTCCTTGAGCTAGCTGGAATCCTTTCGTTTTCAAGTAAGTAACTCTTAGGGTCTCCAAGCACTTCCCTCTTATTCCTCACTGTTTGAATACATGGGTTGGCGTAGGGTTTAACTTTATGCCATGTGTTGTCCAGTTTTCGTGTTGCAGCTCGCTACTGTAGTTCCTGAAGCTCTAGTCCTCCTTAGTTGTGGGCTTGTTTCTTTTAGTGTCCAAAAAGGTAAGGGAAGTTGGGGTTTTCATTTTCTTTAAAGTATTTCATGTATTACTGGATTGCTCTTGTGTCTTTGGTGCTTGAACCTTGTTGTCAGATGTATGAAGTTGGTTATTGGGTGTGTGTGTTTGATTGAATGAGAAAATGCATATGCTAGACGGTGAGAAACCTGCTAATCTTGCCCAAGCGGGTAGCCCTCGCCTAAGCGAGAATAGCAGGGACTCACCCCTGAATTTCACCTCGAGTGGTCGCCTCCTAGGCGACTGGCATTGTTTTTGAGCGAGGCACAGTCTCGCCTAAGTGAGACGCTGTCGCCTGAGCGAGAATTCGATGAAATTCTTGCAGTGGCCACTGTTGAACTCTCGCCTAGGCGAGAAGGGGTCGTCTGAGCGAGGGTAACCATTACGCCTGGGCGAGGACCTTCAGTTTGGGCGAGAATTAGTGACAGGGGCTGTTGTGTTGGCTGATGTGACTCCATACTGTGTTAATTATTTTCTTTGCTCATAGTATGTGGCCATGCTTAGTATGTATGCTTGAATGGGACTGGAATGAAAGTGTTGTTGTGTGATAAGCTATGATTTCATTTGAGTGAACATTGGGATGCATGTGATAAGTATGTAATGTGAAACATGATATGCTTGCTGGTGGAATTTCATGAGAATTGGGTGATGGATAGGCATGTGAAATGTATTGGTGAGGGAGTTTCATGGGAAACCCCTAGTGATATATATATATATATATATATATAGAGAGAGAGAGAGAGAGAGAGAGAGATGCATCTCTAGTGTATACCTTGATATAGGAGATGTCTAGATAAAGGAGGGTATCCTGAACTCTAATAAGCATTCACGCTCACGTAGAGCAGAATGGGTTATGTGGTGAGAGTGGCAGGAGGTCCTTGTCTTGGGACAGTTTGGGCCCGAGACAATAGAGGATTAACCCCGTGTGTGGTTGGGTGATAACCCCCTGCGCCTAGACTCTACAGAGTTTAGAAACCAGCACGGGCACATACTTCCTTTAGAATCCTATATCAAGTGTATGATCCGGATATCGAGTCATAGTAACTGCATTTGATGGTCCTCACATGTTTTGAGTGTTCCTAGTAACATGTTAATAGTTGCGTTGCCATGCCTTGTATATGCTCTATAAATTATTAAAGAATAATTCCACTCTGGCTTACCCCTTTGCTTTGTTTATGTTTCTGTTTTGTTTTCTCTTTGCGATGATCACCTTGTTGGTGGGAGCAGATGGAAAGCACGTTGAAGGTGGACCTGATAGTAACAGTGGTGCGGCGTAGAGAGTCCTGTCATCTCTGGCTCTTGGGGAGCATTTTTCTTTTAGGCATCAATGCCTTTTGTTTTTCATAGCCCTAGAGGCTCCGTTTTGTGAATGCTGAACCCCTGTAGTGCATGTTTTGTTGGAGGCATGTGTAATAGATATGCCTCATTTTCTTTAAGAATTTCTTGGATGACTGTAATGGTAAATCCTTAGGTGTACTGTTTCATCTGATAACTCTTATGTTCCATATTATGCGATGTTTTGCTAAATAGATTGCTCTATTTAAAATGGGTGTCACATAATTTGTTTGCAAAAATTATTTATAATTTTTTATACAATATTATTATTTAAGGAATGCTTACTCAATTGAAATTTTGGTAATAAATTATATTTTAATGAATTTAATAGATTTCTAAAATATTAAAAAAGTAAAGAAAAAAGATTGTTATTCAAATAAGATAAATAAATTAATGAAACATAGAAATATTATAATATATAATTTTTAGCATAAAACTTTTTTTCCCAATACAAAATTCATCTGTAAGAACATTTCCTTTATTTTAATAAATTTTTGTTATAATAATTTTCTCGAGGTAGTTAGTGTGTAGTTTGATTATGTAATAATTTAATTCAACCTGACATGACACATGTGATGAGTGTGGTAAGTTGATTCACAAGACTATATTATAACATTGCACTGGTAACCATGACACTTGTTATTTGATTATAGGATATATATCATTTTTTTTTGCCACTTTTTAAAAAATATTATCTTTCATTCAGAAACCAAGCATGTGTGGAAGTGCATTATATAATTTAAAATTAAGGGTACTAAGAGGTAACATTAACAACATTAGAAGATTTTAGAAGACAAGTGGGCATGATCTTGAGAATTGCATCATGGAACATGCACCTTAACTTAAATGTTAACTTATTTGGTCCGAAAAAGAGGAAATTATAAACATCATTTGCAATATTTACTAGCTAACGTCATTTGCAATATAATCTGCTCATCAGTCCGAATCCGTCTCTCGAAATGGAAGTGGAACGGTCTTCACCGCCCGGTAATGACCCACGTTGTTGAGATGCTCATTCTCCAACCTGTGTTCACACAACATCAACTTCATCAGGTGAGTTTCTTCACCTTTTTTAACAAATGCTAAGGAGCCGTTTTTAATGTAACATTTAAGATTCTTATTACGACTTAGAGTTCTGTCATTGTCACTCCATCCATTCTAGTGATATCATTGTTCCTATTATCAGAGACATTGAATTTTTCTAGGCCTCTACCTAACGGGAATGGGGTTTTAATAGGTCTTGTTTATGGGCAAACATTATACTAGGTTGTGTTACATTCGATGTGACAGGCCTTTTAAAGTCCAGATTGAATGAATTTGATGCAAAAAAAAAAATGATCCTACTTTGTAGACATACCTGTAGAAATTCCAATGCCCTCTTCGAATAACCTCAAGTGCTGCTAACAAAAATTCTAGGAGTCGTGATTGCACACGCCCTACTTTGAAGTGCAAGATAGTCTCCACCCATGTCACTCTCAGCACAAAATTCAAGACCTGATGAAATTCAGCATCGATCGCTTATTGTATAAAAAACTTATGGTAGTGAAATTCAGATGAGGAGGTAAAGAAGGAAAACTTACAATAGACATATAGTATACGCTCTTATTCTTTAAAATTAGTTCATCTCTGAGCCATGGATTTATGGAATTGGGGGTAAGAAATCCCCAGTCCTTGACGAAGTCCCAGTAAAGTTGATACACTGTGGCCACCACTGAAGTGATTAACACTATACCAAACCATAGATGATCATTTTTCCTGCTGTAGGTAACTCTGGCCCCTGCTGCCACCATTGCCGAAACATACTTACCCATGTTAGCCAAATGGTTCACATCACCATCATCGAACCACCTTCTCACGCACTGGTAAGGACATTCAATAACCATGCGTTAGTTTATAAAATAATGGGGAATATGCAGTATAAAAGAAGTTTCTGTTAGCAATAATATAGTATGACTCCAATTCTTGAAGTAGTTTCCTAAGCTTACCTGCAAAGCACGCCAATAATATGGTAAAAATGAGATGATGTAAGTTATTTCCATGTACATTCTTCCAGAATGACAGGCCTCAGGGTGGTATGTTTTGAAAACTCTAGCAAAAATGTGACAACCAGCAATTTCCAAATGCCTTAGCAATGGAATCTGCAAAAATAACACAAAATTTAATGTTACTTAATAAGATAAAAAAAAGGGGCAAAACCAGAATCAGTTGTAGACTAAGATCACCTGGCTAGTTAGTTGATCCGCCATAAAAAAGTCTACAAGCAGAACCTGTGGCAATGACAAATTATAATATTAAATGCTAATTTCAGTTTTCCACATATCTGATCTTACAATGTACCAATTGTTCCAACTGAGGGAAGTTTACCTTATAAAAGGGAGAACATACTATGTTGCGAATAACCCGGATGAAGCAGTAACGTGTGGGACGATAAAATATGTCAAATGGGCAAATGAGCAGTGCTATGAAAAACTGAAAATAGAATTTCTTTGTCAGTATAAATAACTTTTCAAAATTTGAAGCTATGTAAACTAGTTTATCTCATAAACAACAAGGAAAATGAATAGTTATGAGACAAACCAGAAGAAGAATCCCAGGAATGGCATCAATTTGGGTAGGAGAAAAGTCAGCAGCCCTTAGGAGCAGATGTAAGACCATTGCACCAACCACAGTTGTCATTAAGGTAGTGCTCATCAGAAATGCATCTCTGTGCTTTAGTGCTGTGGTCGGAGAGAATTCAAATATGAAATTGTAATTGATTCTTGTATTCTTCCACATGAACAGGTTACATCCATACAAAAACAAGTGCAGGCTCAACAATGCAAACACACTGCACAAAATCACTGTCTCCATTAGTGCACCATTCATATACCTATTCTAGTCTAAAATTCCGCAAATTAAATTTTCAGGGGAGTTTTCAGAAACTCCTTAGTTTAACTACATTGGATTTCATGGTTTAGAATTATAACCTACTTAGGAAAAGTTTTAAACTCATTTGTGTGAGATATGTTAAAGTTGGAAGAATGTGAAGTAACCTGAAAACGGGGTAGACTGTTTCCATATAAGCTGGCTCGTTACCAGGGGAGAATATAGCGCACAAATGAGCCAAAATTGCGTATACAGAAAACAAGGATACAAAACATCCTGTAGACAACCCTGCAGAGACAGTAAAATTTGACCAATCAGTGCTCAAATTGGTGGCCACTAAGCATGGGATATAATAACAGTACATAAAAATATTATTTTGCATTGATCTACTCAGACATTGCATTGCAATTTGAATTCTGAAGTGACACTACCTTCTTCACTGTTCTTAAAATAATTTGGTAGTGTTGTTCAATGCTAAGTGCCATGCCATGCCATGCGAATATAACGAAGAGACAGGGATAGAGAGAAAGAGGCATTACCGACAAGGAAGGTGACCATATGAGAATCTTTATGTTGTTGGGGTCTTAGAAATTTCATTGCCTTTTTCCTATCGTTGTTGGCAAAGTGCTTGGTGAATATGGATTCCACTTCGTCCATTAGTCTAACAACCTTACAAAACCAACGTAGTATAATCATAACCACTTGTTAGAACCCGTTCTCCACATCAATATCAGGGAAGGCCAAAATCAAAAGATTTAAAGTTCAGTAGTGCAGTGCTTTTTCTCTTTCACTAACTTTTGAAATGAAGACATTTGGAAGGTGAAACCAAAATGTACCTTGTCGGAACTAACGAAATGGGACTTCTTCACTTCTTTTAAATAATTTGCAGAAGCTTTCTGACAAGATACCTGCTCCATCAGAATGCAATATCATTTTCATTTGTTTATACATACACATATTAGGAATTCATATTAAGTTAACAGCAGAATAAATCATTATTATTAAGGAAGTAAAATATATAAAAAATTGGTTCAGACAGATATTTTTGTTCCTAAACATTTTCAAACAGATCATTATAAAAAAAGGAGGGTAACACCAAAAGAGAAGTTAAAAGGCACTACATACATTAGAACACATAATTTTTGTTAGATTGCAACCAAAAAAAAGTTGGTAAGTTCATTTGATGTGTGAAACAGCTTTACTAGATAAATTTAAATATATGTAGGAAGCAGTTTTGGACATATGTATAAGATATGACTCCACTGAAAAGAATGGAAAAGAGAAATATAGTGGTACTGTCACTATCTTTAAGTCATATGTACTATAAGTCAAAGTTAGTTGGGATAGGAAATCGACTTCTTCTTCTCCGTCATACACTCATAGTTTAAGATTCTGTTTCTCACCACTTTAATGTAAGATAATTTTAAGTATTAGGCACCATCAATACCACCACAGATTATTAATTTTTAATTCGGAAACTTTCCCTTAGTTTTCGTCCATGTTATTTCAACATTTCCCATTCAATTCCATGCATGTATAGCAAAAATATAACGAAAAATAGTAAAGAGGAGGAGATATCTTTAGCCATACCTTGTCAAATTTCTTTAATATTTTTGTAAATGCTACCATATTCAGTGAACTGCAAAAAAAGAGAGAGTGAGTTGGTCATTCGTGAGAGATATATTAGATTGGATTCCAAAATAAGACTTCTAAATTTCAGTTTTAAGTTTACTAATAAGAAATGATTATCATTAAAGAGATCCCTATTTCTTATTCAATAGTATAATAATTAATTCAGTAAAGAAGTATAATAATTGAATTTATTATTATTTATACATATATAATAATTAATTCATACGAGGCAGGCAGGCATAGATTTACCGTAAAAAAAAAACTCTAACACACATTAGTGTCCTGTTTTTTATAATCTTCATTCAAGATATTATAGTTCTTATTCAACTCAATTCTTCTGTATTTCATAAGTTTAAATTTTAACGAATTTATAATATATAAATTATAATATTTTAAATGATTTATGGATTTACGAAATAAGAAAAGCATAACTTATACACAAGAAGAAAAAAATATATATTTAAAGAGTCTTCCCATTATTCTTCATTTCAAATACCAGAATAATTTATAAAAAATAAATTAAAGAATCAAAGTTGTTATATTAACATTGCATTTATTATATATATATATATATATATATATATATATATATATATATATATATTCGTTTTAACCTCTTTCTTTGCAAATTAAGAAATTTAGTCAGTTATCAACTGATTTTCTTCCAAATTATAAATCATCAGACATTATGGATGCATATACCAATTATAAAGGATTTTGGTATGGTAGACTAAAAAATGTATATCTATTAATCCTATATCATATTAATTATTAGTGTAATGCTTTATATGTTAATGTCTATTCACCATTTTATAACAGTAATTTTTTAGACAATTTTTCTATGGAAAGAAATATATTTAATAATTAACAGTTTCTATCAGTATATCACATTTTTTCATTACACCCTATATTTAATCTGTTCAAGTAGAGAAAACATTATGCCATGTCATTGGCCTAGTTTACAGTATAAAAAGTGTCATTTATTATTAGATAAGTAAAATGTTAAAAGTATCTATCTGTGATCATATAACTTTATTTTAAATGCAATCAAATTAGAATATGATATATTATACTGGTAGTTTATATTTAACCATTTAAGATTTGTTAGACAACCGATGAAGGTTATCTAAAGCCAAACAGTAAAATATATGAAATTTAATTAGAACATATATTAATAAAGCAAACTTTCTTTTACAGTCATTATTCTGTATTGTTATACAATTATTAAAAAAAAAGCAAGCTTTATAGTAATTTCCTTAAATATCTTATTTAAGATCGTTTATAATCGATTCCCACCATTATATCCACAATAGATTAAATTTAAACTCTAATATATGATTTTTTTTTGTACCTATAGTCTCGTTACATTTCATTTTCTGGTATATATAACTTTTTTCCATATACATATATTCCAATTTTCTTTTCGGGAAAATAAAACAGTTTAAGTATTACTTTAATTTTTTTCTATAATGATTATAGTTCCATTATATGAAAAATACTTGTCAAATATTTTCAAACCATTTATTGTGATTAGAGAATATGTGCCCTATTGCTATGTATATTTAGCATTTTTTTTACTGGATATTATGACATTTAGGTGGGGAACCTCTCCACCTCCTTTTGAATCACTTATAAAACGAAGCTTTGCTAATGGAAAAACACTTTTCATAATTTTTTTTATTAATTTTTATCTTGATATAAAGTAATTGATATTTTTATCCCTTCAGCTCACTCATTATGACTTCTAGGAAAACTTTTATTAGTAGAACAAAACTTTTCTATGATTTACTAAACATCTATGTAACTTCTTAAACAATTTGATAAAAATAAGATTTCTTTTTTCGGTTTTCGTGTATTTATATGCTCAAAAAACTAAGTCTCTCTCCCCTCCCTCTTTCATTCGGGAATCTACAAATTACCCCATTAAATTTTAGGGTAAAAACAAACAAATAAGGGATTGAAAAGGAGTTTTCTACTTAAAAGAAGAAAACGAGATGAAAAAAGTAAAGCAAAATTTGATGATAAGAAATTCAATTTGGTTTTGTTGGCCACTATTTGGAAGTGTGTGCAAAAAGCTAGCTGTACAGATCTAACAGAAACATCTTGCCCCCATTCCCATGTAATGCAACCAATGAAAATAAATGCAGATTTTTTTTTTTATAAACTATAAGCCGCTTTATTAAAATATTAAATAGGATTAACTTAATTATATGCAAATAATAAAACCATACTATAAATATTGAGTGAATATATATCTAATCCATAACGTGACACTCAAACCTACCTTCATTTATTCTATCCATCCAAAAACCTTACGTGATGTTATGAACTGCCATGCAACTCAATCCTTCATTTCTATATATTCTTTCCAATTTTGGCCAAGATAATCATAAAATCAATGTTCCCTTTTCATTAAGGTTTTCTCATTATCAATATTCTACTCATAACAACAAGTATACCAACCTTGGAATAAATGCTAAGAAGTTTGATCTTTCTAAGTAAACGTTATAGTTGAAACCTTATATCATGAATAGAAAAGGTGACAATTACACACTTTTACAATTTTATATTAGTTTACTTATTTCCAGCTAAATTATACCCGAGTCTCAAAGCAAAAACTTTTAATATATTAATCAAGACTGAATAAAAGTTAATGAAATTAATGTAAAGAAGAAAATAAAAATGAGAACCTGTAAGTTTTGAGTAGGCCAAGGCCTCTATAAAGCTCCACAAAAGCACTTCTAATCATTTTCTCAGCACATTGGAGCTTTCTCTTGTGAACGAAATCCCCAGTTGGATTGTTCACCAAATCCTCCCACAGCATGCTAGTGATGGCTGTAATGGCCCTGGTTGGGTTGGTGGCTGGAACATCAATTCTCATCGCCATTTTAGGTTTTCCATTCTTCGTCTTCGCCCTCGTCGCAGAATTAACAAAACTCACACCCTTCTTCTCCAATGTTGTCATTACCTCTTCCGTTTGTGAAACTTCTGAAGTTGTTTCATCTGAATCTCCCAAATTTTCTGCACAAACTATACAAATATCTTTTTTGTTACTTTTAATTACAATTTATCATAACAGTGTGTTGTATGATGTCAGCAAGCACTCAAAACTAGGAAATATTTTGAGCAGGATCAACTCCTGTACATGAAGAAGAAAGCTGACCGGAAAAATCAGAATCTCGGGTTGGAGAATATTGAGGGGATGTTCCGGTGCTATACGGCTTCGACGGAGAATTTTTCCGGCGACGGTCACTGATAATTTGCTTGAGGTCAAGCAAAATCTCAAGCTGCTTGTTCAGGGTTTCTCCTCTCTCAAGAAACTCACTCTCTTGTTTCCGGTAAAATTGGTTCACCTTGTTTAGCTCTTCGTCCAGCATCATAAAAAACACGCGCACCTGAGCAAAAAAAAAAAAAAAACAGACATAAATGTCTTCATGTGACAAAACAACAAAACAGTATATACATAAATCATTTAAAATCGATTTAATAAATTAATTAATGTACCTCATCCTCTTCGGAAAATAACTGCGCAAGCTCGGTCTCGTAGATTTCTTCTTCGCCGCCATTCGTGGTTTTCTTCCTCACCTACATATATACTTATTTAATTATTTTCGGTCTTTTCTATTTTGTGTGCGTGTTAACATTATTTTTTTGTTTGCAGAATAAATTAATTGTTTTTTTTTATATTTTATGTTGCAACGGTAGTGGCACAGATAGATCCGCAAAGGCGAGAATTTGGTGGCTTTCGTGAGAGATTGAGAAACTCCCGAAAAGAAAGCAGAAAAGGAGGGCCACTAAACCCGCTTTATTTAGTACTTAACCCCACACTATGCTCACATTGCTTCATTACTTGTTATATCTCTTTACGCCAACCCCAACTTTTCATAATTTTTGTTTTCTCTTTCTAAGAATCATTCATTGTATTTACTCCTTTCTTATTACCATTCACTTTTCAGAAAATCAATTACCAATTTCATTCATGTCTAACTCATCCACCACATTTTAATTAATAGTTAAAACCAAAGGCCAAAAAACAGGAACTTAACTTCAGGAATGTATTATTTTTGAGTTTTATTTATCTTAGGTTACACCTCTCTCTCTCTCTCTCTCTCTCTTAAAAGAATTTAATTCTTTTAAGTATAGGTTATTGTGGCAAAAATGTCATCTTAACGATAAAAAGTAAGCTTAGAACATTTAATTTAACCATTATAAGTAAAAAATATATAAAAAAATACTTTAATTTTGTCATGATTGTTAACGCGTTTTATCACTTCATTTCTAAAAACTATCGTTTATTATTTATAGTAAGTATTCTCCAACACAGTAATTAATTAGTAGTAGATTTTTAAATGATTCAATTTTATTTTTATATTCTCTATTCCTTTTTAAATATTGTTTTTGAAAAACTAAAAAATGTAATGTTTTTTTTAATTGAATGAAATATTTGTAAAATTTTCTGTTCTACTCTCCTTATTTCTATATCACAATCAATACACACACGCGTGTGTGTATATAAATTAATTAAATCTTACATAAATGGTATAAATGAAAAAAAAATAATATTGTTTTAGACTTGAAAATATGAATAAATATTTTTTTAAGTAACACACTTAGAAATAGGAGAGGAAACATTATGGATGATTTATATAGGAGTTTGTAAATTTCATTGTACCACACACAATAAAAATGACAAATAAGACTTTTAATCGGTAATTACTTCAACTACAAATACACAGTTTGTTATCACAATTTTGGCAACCAAATAAAAATTCTTTTTATTTGTTTTGCTTTTGGCCATTGACATTAATTACCATATGCTATAAAAAATCTGTGAGTTAAAAAGGTATCAAGAGAGGTTGAATTCTCCAAAGCAATTCGTTGTCAGAAAAAAGACGTCGCATTTAGTTTGCTCACTATTCATGCAGTAAAGTCGTGCACTGAATCATCATCATCATCCCTCTCAAATCTGATTAGAAGAAGAAATAGAAACAAAAAAGTGTTTCTAAAAAACTATTTTTTCCTTTTCAAGTTTGTTTGAATCAAAACAATAAACTTATCATACATTCGTAAAAGTAATTTTCTTCTTCAATGAAAGGGTGGAAGGAAAGAGAGAGAAGAAAAATAGAGCGAAGATTTCAGGTGTAACATGTTGCTGTCAGCACAGTTTTTGGGGTACGTGCCAAACAGAAAGTGATCGTTTACTTCATTGCCAGAAATCACCAAAACGAGCCGAATTTTGGCCAGAGAACATTAGCCAAAATCGTGGGAAGCAATAATAAACCGATAAACACAAACATAGGAGGGAAGTGAAAACATGAATGTTGTGGTTATGTTACCTGAATGATGTTGAGGTCGTGGTGGTCGGAATCTGAGAGGCTGTGAGCTAGTTTTTGGAGAACGAAGCGAAAAGAATCGAAAATGGAGAGGCCAAAGTGTGGTTTGACATGGTGGTGGGATTGGTTGGGAAGTTTTGAGAGCTTGATTCTCTTTATCTGCTTCTTGAGCTGCCAGTAGTTGACGAAGGCCTCCTTCCATTCTGGTATGAGTTGAGCTTCGAGCTCCTTTGAGAACTTCACCATTTGTGTGTGGAAGAAGAGAGTGAGGTTGAGGAGAGAAAAAAAAAAAAAGTGGAGATAGGTTATAGGAAGTGGGGTGTCATGATCGAATCTGAAAGAGATTTTATATATGTAGAAGAGAGAGAGGATATTGTCCAAAAGAGAGAGAGAAGCCGTGTGCAAGTAGATGAGAGTGGCCAATTTTAATTATGAGATTAAAATTAATTCATTTATCAAAATATTTTTAATCATAAAGCAACTATTTTTATTTTCATCATTATGTTAATCTCTATTATTTAATTATATCTAAAATTAATACACATAAATACTCATACATGTTTCACAATATATGTGGTGATATATTGGAGGCATGGTTAACTATTTATTTTTCTTCTCAAAAGACCATGAGTATTCAGGTTTAAAAAAGATAAGTTTATACTTTTTTGAACTTATTAGATTCACGTAATTTAGACCATCAATATTAATTATTTACTGTATTAAATTATTTAATAAAAATAGCATTATACTTTTTAACTTCATAAGAAAGTTTTTTTGTCGGGGAAGCATACGCGGAAAACATTCCAAAAAATATGGTTTCATGTGAATATTATTTTTTAAAATATAAATCAAACATCTAAAAGAGTCTATTCTTTATTGATTTTTTTGATGTTGTCTTATGCTAATCATAAAAAATATATTATACTAATATTTTAAATATTTTTTAAAAATATTTTAAAACGTTAAAATTAATGGTAATTAATGTAGTATGAAAACACAGTAAAGAAACAATACACAAAAAATCAACAAAGAATCAAACATTTGAAATTCTTTACTAATTTTTTTAGTATTGTCCTCTGCTAGTCATAAAAAATATATTGTACTAGTAGTTTAAATATCTTTTTAAAATATTTTAAAACGTTAAAATTAATGATAATCAATATATTATGAAAATAAAGTAGAGAAATAACACACACAAAATCAGCAAAGAATCAAACATTTAAAACAAACATTTTCATGTTCTTGAGAAACTAAACACTTTATTGCTACCTACCCCTTTAAGAGAGTTATTATATTTCTTTACCCTTTATTTTTTTTTCCCCTAATATAATAGTTCTAATAAGTAATTCGCATTACCCTTGATTTTTTTTTCCTAGTATAAGTTTTAAATAGTTAGAAAAAATATAAGAGTAAGATGAAAGGTAACTCTGTTGATGTTTGATACATTTTTTTTAAGTCCAATAATCACAAGTCTTAAAAATTATAAAAAAAAGGTTTTCAACCTCAAATTTATTTGATATATTTTAAATAAATAAAAAATATCCATATAAACTTATTACACATTAGCAGAAACTTTTTTATTATAAAAATCAATTTTAATGAAAAAAAATTATTAATCAGTATAATAACTAATTTATGTACCAATTTATAAAATAAAATAAAAATTATTGATTTCTAAAATAGTTATTATTATAAATAGAATATTATAAATGATCTCTAGAATTTAGCTATCAAGGTTTTAGGCTAAAAAAAATTAGTTTATAAATTGATCACTAAATATTAGTTATTAAAGTTTTGACTACCAAATAAATTAGTTTCTAAATTAGTCTCTAATTAATCAGTGACAAATTTAGCAACTAATTATAATTTTGTATTCATAATAGTGATTATTTTAGTAACCAATATTTTTTTAATTTTGTAAATTGATCACTATAATAAGTATCAATTTTTATCACTAAAATTGATTATTATTCAATAGTTTTTTGGTAGTTTAAAAAGTAATGTCATAATTTAGGATAGAATTTAATTATTTATCGTATTAATGATCTTACGAAATTTGATTTTCTGAAAATATGAGTTTTTAGAACATGAACAAAGTAAGATTTTTAATTGAGGTATTAGAGTACTTTTGGAAAAATAAAGACTATGAATTAGAGGCAAAAATTGAATCCGAAATACAGTAACATGCATAAAAAATGGTGTAAGGTATCACATGTTTGATCTGCTGTTGGCATATAATGTTTGACAAGTGTATTGTGTCTTTATCTAACCATGCAATCAAACAAACAATGGGTTACATATAAGTAAATGATGTAGAGGAAAATGTGTGTAATAATGCATACCTTATTAAGTGGATGAAACACAACTTGAAACTAAATTCATTACAGTTGAATCTATATAGAAAATGATGATGAAAATGATTAGTCAATTTTCATAAAGTCCATGAGCTTATAAATGAACATAACAAAATGGATGAATTAATATAGTCTTGCTTTATATACATAATCCGTAACTTAAGTATTAGCTTGGGACGATACACATCACCAATAAAATTTTGGATGGTCTTGTGTTGATAAATCATTTAGGTTTCATTTTATGGTTGATAAGAGTTGTATTTATTTATCATTTTATATAACTAATTATTGTTTATTATTATTTTTAGAATAATAACTTGTCTATGAAAATATTATTCTAGAAAAAATATAGCTGGCTTGATTGGAAAAGAATAATATTTAATAATTAATATAACTGAAACCAGTTAGTTATACAACAAAAAAGTCAAAGTGTTTTCTATCGAAAAGTATGCTTTTATAAACTGTTTACGGAGAAACTAATAATTATCTATAAAATATAAAGTACTTATTTAATTACTAACTTTTTTTCAATTTTATATTTATTAAATATTAAATTATAAAATAATACTGTAATATACATCAGGTGATAAAATATATCTTGGACTGTCAGTGTATCAACAATTATATTATTATTTTGATCATTAGTATACTCATGACTTCAGAGACTGTATATAGTTGTTGGTATTCTCTTGGAATGTACTAAATTGTTTAAATTTAACATCTGCATAAAATATTTATGCAAGTTAATTCGCTAAAATATATAAAATTAATTTTAATTCAAAAACATTACTGTATTCTCGAAATCATTATATATATATATATATATATATATATATATATATATATATATATTTATATAATTTTGACTGAATGAAAAACCATAAAAACCAGAACATATAATTACACATATACATAAATGCATATAAGTTAACTTTAAATAAGATATCTGGATTCGATTTTTAATTGCATTAATTAAGAGTGCATGTGTGAGTTGACTTTATTATTATAATTACCAATTCTTTTTAATTTTGTGGGTCAAAATTTCTTAAATTGTTCATCATTTCTATTTTATTTATGTCATTTATTATCAAAATAATGTACAATATTGCATATTTTATAAAATTGTTTTACAGATTAATTTGCTTATGAAAAGATATCTTATAAAAATCACATATTTACAAGATTTGGAATTTTAGGATATAATATAATTTTTCACTATTTTAGGATATAATATCATGAGCCCTCTCATGAATTGTTATAAGTAATTGAAAATTTTGTGATATCTTTGTTCATAACTCTATTTGTCAACATTAAAATAGATTCTTGTTATGATATCAATTTCTTTTAGTTAAAAGTTAGGTTTCTACACCAGCTAGAACACAGAAACATTCCGTTGAAGTGATTATTTACGTAGTTTAAGTATATAACAAGAATTGTTAAAAGAAAACAATTTTCTCTAAAAAGATAGGCATAACTCAAACAAATTCTTTTTGCCCTTTAAATATTTTCTTAAATGGAGATAGGTCTATATTGAATTTGTATACTTTCGTTACAAAAGAAAACACAGTGATTAAACTAATTAGAAATGTATTGGGTGGATGTCAAAAAAAATAAGAAAAAATGGTACATAGAGATTCCTACCACTATAAAAAAACAAAATACTAATAAAAACAAACTAAATAGTCAAATATTTATTTTGGCCGGAAGTAAAAGAGGATTTGCATCCGTGACAGTCTTCACATTGCTTTAAATGTCAGGGCAGATTTACTGTGACGTATATACCATTTTCTTTATATATATATATATATATATATATATATATATATATATATATATATATATATATATATATTTATATATATATATATAATATAAATAACATATTTTATTTGCTGTCAAACATTTTAATTGTGAATAAAACTATGTTTATGTACATACTAGTCAATAATCATTTTTGTGTGCATTGTGTTATACATAACTTTCTTGAAATTTCATATCAAATAACATTTAAAAGTTAATCAAAAAAATTATACTTAAAAGCAATCTATCAATTCTAATATGAAAAACCATTCTATCCATTATTCTAATATCATATTGAGGATAATACAATTTTAAGGTTTTTTTATAACTTTTATTATGATTTTAATTAAAAAGTCAAATAATTATAAAAAAGATAAAAATTATATTAAAAAAAGAAGTAAATGATTACGTTTTCATAACGGACAGGAATAAAAAGTAAAGATGCATAAAGTTATAATTATAGACAGTAGTAGTACTAGACAATGGATATAAAAAATTAAATTTTATTTTTGCAAAGATCACAAGTATGAGTTATAAAACCCAAAGTTTGATCTTATCATAGTAACATTTATAGTGTATATTGAAACAAAATTTGATTTCACTAAAAATCAGAGTTTTAATTTTTATTTATACTGACAATCTAATTTTTGTTATAATATATGTTAATCAAAAGTAATAGCAGTATCACCTTTTTAAAACTATTTATTATAAAACTAATACAAATTACTTATATATTATATAAAAGGAACATGTGTTTGAGAATCCGCAAATGTTCACTCTCTAGTAGAGAAGAAACATAACCTTGATAATATCAAGAAGAGCACAAAGCAGGGACTGAAAAATCTTGGAAAATGAAATAATTGGGGTCCTGAATTCAGTATCACAATTACTACTCATTTGAATTAAAGATGATGTTGGTGGAGCTCTCTTCAAGAAACCAAACAATAATTGGAGCTTGGGGTCCTGGATTCAGTTCCATAATTTATTATTTTTCAAACTTTGTGACTTTTTCCAACTCACTTCACTCTTCTACCTATTCCTATATTTCTCAGATTTGGAATATTCTGAAAATATTCTACTTCAAAAGTAAAGGCATAGTAGCTCCATTTAGTCTAAGGAAAAAGGATGCATGGAGATTTCAGATTTGGTTTTAGCTGAACCTTTTGTATTTTCCTTCTGATTGATGAATAATTAGGATCCCAACACAATGCAAAAGGAATTGATTAGAAAATGGTTAAATATGAGTATAAGGAACTAAAATGGACTTAAATAGCAACATGAGAACATGTGAAACGCGGTTATTATTGGGAAGTAAAAACAGAGACATTAAGGGTGTCTGCGATTATTGTCTCCAATTTACTGATGAGTGAGTGTTATATAGAGACAAATGGACATAGATTCATGGCGTAAGATTGCACTCTGCACAAGGCACCAGGGACCTTAAGATTTCTGAACAATTTTTTGGTAAACTAAACGATGTTTGTCATTTCTTATGCATTATAAGTATCACTGTTTCATTTCTATTTCTCTTCTTCTAATTCTGATGACTGATGACAGGTGGTAGCCGCAGCATGCAACGAGTATTTATGGCTGGACCTCAAAGACGTGTTGATTTTTGTTTTAATTTCGATCTTCAAGATTTGTAAGATGAATAATAAAAGCGAATACAGAAGAGATAATTACAACAAAAGATGTTGGATAAAAGAAAAAAAGAAGACAGAAATTCACTCCTTGTGTAGATGTGTTATCTCTCTTTGTAAATAATATGATCAAAGTAAAAAGTAAGAGACTTTTAAAATAGAAATCTAATAAAATTATTCAAGCGATTGAAATAAATAATTAATTTTTGTTTTAATGTCAAGAAATGTTTACCGTCTTGTTGTGTTTCTCAACGTCATGCTATCTAAAATCTAACAAAAACACAAATAACTACAAAAAGATACATATAAGAACATTAAAATACATTTAAAGAAAAATAAATATATACAAACTTCCTTCATTAACTCAAGTACTAATATTCTTATATTTTAATAATGCATTTCACATATATGAAAGCATTGTAATATATAAACTGAATCATAAAAATTAGATCTTTATTATCCACACAAAGAATCAATTAGAGTGATACGATGAGTTATTCATAGATTCTTTGTAACATCTCATTTAATAGTTTTTACACTACTAAAACTAAACAAAACATCATATCATGATAAAACAAAACAGATTATGAAAAGAAGTCAATATAAAGTATTAATATAGTCTTCCAAAATAACTATAATAATACTAACTATATTTACAACATGGTCAAGAAAAATAAAGTTAAAAGAGAGTTCCAACTTTATAACAAAACATACAAACTATACTACTATCAGTAGATCCTACTCCGCCTTCTCAACTCCTATCCAAGAGGGGAGTATAATTTAGTAATTCAACAACAATCACTAAAGTACAATAACACAAAAAAACAGTTGACACTTGACTCAATTATCCAGATCTATGTAAGTGGCATTGGACCTAGGGATGACAACGGGTCGGGTTGGACACGGATAGTGCCTACTCGCAACTCGACCTGCAACAAAAAAATTTGCCCGCTACCTGTGCGGGTACCCGTTTAAAAAATATCCACGGGTATTTTAAAATCCGTGGATACCCACAAATATTTAAAAAATATATTTTATAAATATTTGAAATTAAATTTAAATAAAATTACAAAAAAAAAGTAAAATTAAATATAAATTAAATTTTAATTTTAATATAATATAATATAATATAATATTTTTAATTTTAATTTTAATTTTAATTTAATTTAATTTAATAAAGCAATTTTAATTTTAATTTTTTTACGGGTAACGGGTACCCTCGAGTACGGATAGGATGATATTCGCACCCTACCCGTTTATAAGCGGGTATTAAAATACCCGCTACCTGATACCCACGGATACCAACTATCCGTCACGAATTTTTTCCGCGAGTACCCACGGTATGAGTAATTTTTCCATCCCTAATTAGACCTCATGGTGGCAAGCATTTGTGTGTGGTTTTCAAACTCTGCAGAGTCTAGCCTTAAGGGGTTATCACCCAACTACTCACAAGGTAAGTCCCATTCTCGTCTAGGAGTCCAAAGACTAGGACCTTCTACTACTCTTCACGACATAATCCATTCTGCTCTATCTGAGCGTGAATGAGATTATTGAAGTTTCAGGATACCTCCATAGTGAGTCCTCATGCCCTTACATACACTAAACATACATTTTAGAATTTTCCCTTGGAATTCTAGATCAACCACCTTTCTCATATTTCAAATTCACACATTAATACTGTGCATATCGTCAAACACCATTTCAAGCATATCATTCTCTCAATTCATGGTTTAACATTTAAGGTACACATTCATTCATAATAATCAGAGAATTAAACACATTCATTCTCTCGCCCTCTCGCCTAAGCAATCCCTTCTCGCCCGAACAATTGAACCAAAACAAAGAACAATTGAAAACTCTACGAATTCTCGCTTAGACTAGATCCTCTCACTCAGGCGAGACTTTCTCTCGCTCAAGTGACAGATCTTCGCCTAGGCGACAACACGAATAGAGGGCGATGATGAGTTTTTGATATTTTTGCTCAGGCGAGAGTCGCTCACTCAGACAAAAACATTAGATTTTCATCCTGTTCTCACATGCAAAACCAGAAATTCGTGAATAAACCCATCCCAAGCATTACCATCCGATTTAAACATCAATACAACACATCAATCATGAATACACATCCATCAGGAATAGTTTCTATGCAAATTTAAAGAAAACAATTTAGTTTCCCTTACCTCTAGACAACACTGGCTTGTAAAGAAGAAAACCCCTAACAGAAAGGGTACCACAACCGTCTAAATTCAACTTAGAAAGGGATGAAATTCTAGAAATTGGGAACTAAGGGGAATTGGGAACTGAAATTAACTTACGCGGAGGAGAAGGATGCTCAACTTGAAGGGAGGATTCTGTACTGGCTCCAAGCCTACCTACTGCACTAAGAAAAGAGGGATGATTTCAGATGGTGGACAAGTGCTCAAGCTTTTTGAGAGAGGAAATGAGGGAGCAGAGAGAAGGATTGGAAAGTGAGAGTGACTAGGAGTGAGACTGGTTTTGAATGTTTCAGGCAAAAGAGAAAAAGAAAAAGGGTTCTCACATTCTTCATTTAAACTATTAAAGAAAAGGTAATACTATAAAAAAAACTCTTTTCAATCCATTATATTCAAATACATAACTTATAATGGGTTTTAATGTAAACCATACATATCATGATAGACAAGAATTAATGTGGTGAATACATATCATGATAAACAAGAATTAATGTGGTGAAGGGATTTAAGGAATGTAGATGGGAAAGGTAAACAAGGTAGTTGGTTTGATGAGAATAGAATTTAGAGGACATGTTCAACAATAAGAACAAGGTCTTGAGAAAGTGTGTGATGTGGAAAAACTCCTCTAATGTTTAATGCTTAAATGCAAAAGACAAGAAGTTATGCCTAAGGAAGTTAGGAAGATGGATAAATGATAAGTGAGACTGAATCACATACCGGAGAAAATAATGGTTTGAGTGAAAAAAACCACTTGTACAAGAACTAACTTATATCCTATTACAAAATTCAGTGAAAAGAAACATTATGAATGAAATGGAGAGATATAGAGAAATTTATGATAATGTGACAGTTAAATATCGGTTATGAAGAATTGAGAGACGCAGGAAGTACAATTCTGTTTTATACTATATTCATACAAAATGAATATACAAAATACTCATGAATAATTAACATTATTCATATAATAAATAATGTTAATTATTAAACTAATATTCACCATCAAGTGAGACAAGAGATAATTATTTTTTTTGTTGTCCCTCAAGAACAAGAGAGAACATATGAGAAATAAGAAAAAAACTTGATATAATATGTAAAAAACTCAAAAGACAATAAAAAATAAAATAAAATAATCATAATAAATTTTTTTATTCTTTATTATATTTGATTTGTGTATTTTTTATTTATCGGTATTAGTTGTGTTTTATAAAAAAAATAAAAAATATTTAATTTAATTCTCATCAATTCTTCATATACTATATATAATTTAAATTTTTTTTACTACATATAATATTAAACAATTTTAAAATTTTTATCATTATATATAACTTAAAAAAATTTAGAATTTTTTGCTACATAAAATTTAAAACATTCAATTTTTTTAGGGACCATAACCCTACCTACACCTCTTATTATCTATATTCGTACTATCGTGATCATTACAATAATATAAAAATATATGAACAAAATAAAGAAGTATTCATATTTATCAGTCAAAATTACATATTATTAAAAAAATACTACCTATGAAATCAAATTTAGGTCCCGAAATCATATAATATATCTTAATACCTTATTATCCTCGTCTAAAAAAAAGTTTATCTTTAATTAAATATACCAAATTAATGGTTTTTTATTAACATGAAAAATTTGTACAAATCTGTTCAAAGATAAATAAATCATAAAAAAATAGGGTAACCTATTTAGTTAAACAATACTTTTTGAAAAGGTACTTTTCTACTAACTCCTCCATTAATAACTGATACAAATTGATTGTCTAACCATAAATAACCATTGGATATGTATGAAATTAATATATTTCTTTAAAAGATTTTTCTTTAAATAAAAAATAAATCTTTTATTATTTATTTGTATTTTAGAATAATAAAGTATTTAAAAATTGTTTATTTAGGTCCATTAACAATATTCCTAGATTTTTTTTTTCATATTTAAGATTACATATTTATTTGTTGATTGATATTTTTAGTATTTATTTTAATCCAATCATTGGATCTTAACTTTTATATATATATATATATATATATATATATATATATATATATATATATATAATCTAACTATTTATTGATGCTGGTAATAATCAATAATTTTTTAAAAATTTAAAAATTAAATAAATTAAAAAAGATAATAAAAACTTTAATTAAGAAAATAAGTCATATGTTGAAAGTCTTATGTTGACTAGAAATAAGACAATTTTATAATAATGGTGGGTGCAAACCTCACCTTATAAGCCGGTTTTATAGTATATAAGTAGGTGCAAACCTCACATTACAAGCCGATTTTATAGTATATAAAGTGGGTGCAAATCTCACTTTACAAGCCGGTCTTGTGGGGTTGCGTTAGGCTTAGAAGTCAACTTCTTAACATGATATTAAAGTCATTGGACCACCCATTGTGAGGGGATGTGTTGGAAGTCTCACATCAACTAGAGACAAGACAATTTCATAGTATATAAGTGAGTGTAAACTTCACCTTACAAGACGGTTTTGTAGGGTTGAGTTTGGACCACCCATTAATTTCTAGTTCCACGCACGAGATGTATATACCTCGGGCGTGAGAGGGTGTGTTGGAAGTCTCACAGCTTGAAAAGGTGTATTGGAAGTCCCACATATCGACTAGAGATAATACAATTTCATAGTATATAATAGGTGCAAACCTCACCTTACAAGCTCGATTTTGTAGAGTTGAATTTGAATCACCCATTAATTTTTAATCACAGGATACATATACCTCGACGTGAGAGGATGTGTTGAAAGTCTGAGGTCAATAACAAAGAAATGTTTGACCAACATAATATTAAACACAAAACAAACAAGTAAATAGAAAAAAACAATGAGATAAGTTTTTATGGAAATAATTCTTAACATACATAGAAACATTAATTTCTATCCATTTATTCAAAGTTTAGAAAAATGTTTCTATATAATCTAACTTAGAAGAGAACCAAATTATTTAACGTGAAACTAAAATAGTAAAAAACTATTTTTCCCCCTCTGTATATGTCTTCTGTGAGGTTATTGACTAAAATACTAATATCAATTTTGAATGCTTGAGATCGAGATGTATAGGAGAAAAAACTATTTAATTTTATCTCTCATAATCCTGGCTTAATTATGAGTATTTGTATATATAATGATTATATTTGCACCACTGTTTTATGTTTATTTATTTTTTATTTATCAACTTTTTCTATTTCATAAATAAAATTGCAGGTATTGAATTTGATTATCCAAGGTATCTATGGAAAGAGTAGAAAATTTTCTTCATTTTTTTCTCTCGTAACTATGGTTAAATTCAAGGTATTTTTAGGTTAAAAAAATAATTAAAAATCTCTAAGTTGGTGCATTAGTTGTCTTCAACTTATTTATAACTTACCTAGACTCACAAGTAAAAACAATTTTTTTCTTTCTATAAAAACAAAGTATTTCCTAATTTCTTTTATGTTCTCGATGATCTTTGTTATCATTTAAAAAAAATGGTTTTGGTTATTTTAGTTTTATTTTTTTGGTAAGTTATTATTTTTTTACTCAATATTTTTCATTAATTTTTAAATTAATAAAAAAAATTGGATGTTCATCATTTTTTCTTTTTAAAAAGTACGAGCACTTAGTGTTATAATCTTATTATAGTAAAATATAAATATAGGCACATTAACTTTATTCAAGTTTTAATATAAAAATAAAACTTGTATCGATGGAAAATCGTGTATTATTGATAATCAATATTAGTCGGTAGTAGAAAAAAAAATCTATCAATAATTTTAGTTTATCAACGGATTACTGACTCTCAAAACTCATTTTTAAAATGATAAATTTTATTTATATACTGTGAAATTTGTCAGTAATAACTAATGATCGCAAAATTATTAGTTAATAATTGTTAACAAATTTTGACTGTCACTAAAATTTGTCAATAAATGTTGAATCTTCTTCCTCTCTTTTTTTTTTTGTTTTTTTCTTCTTTTACCTCCTTCTTTTCTCCTCATTCTCCTCCTCACCACGCCTCTAACAATGTTATCATTGTCGTCGCCAATGGCGGAGCATAGAAGGAGTTGGGAGGAGCCA
>Ga0214543_1003761_pt1 | contig 29283 bp, 5 predicted proteins | sample CNSS2metaG_FD_160094 | JGI IMG/M metagenome (GOLD analysis project Ga0214543, IMG submission 160094) | Root nodule microbial communities from cowpea collected in UCLA plant growth center, Los Angeles, California, USA - CNSS2 | ecosystem: Host-associated > Plants > Roots > Nodule | place: USA... | reverse complement strand
ATACAAAGTTACATCATTTGACCTTAAAAAAATTGCTCATATGATGAGTACAAAGTAGAGCTTTCAAAACGGATAACTTGGCCCGACCCGGCTCGACCCATCATGGGTTGATTATTTAGTGAGCCAACCCAACCCGGTTCACTTTTTAGCGAGCCAAAAAAAGTTGAACCCGACTCGGCCCACCACAGGTTGGCGGGTTAAACGGGTTGGCTCACGGGTTGACTTAATTAAAAAAAATACAATTTTTTTATTTTTTTTCAGTCTAAACTAAATTATAATTCTAATTAAAATCTAAATAAACTTTAATACAATCCAACTATAAACCAAAATAAAAAAAAAATACAAATTATTTGTGTTGGCTAAAAAAAATAAACCTAACATGACCAAAATGTAAAGCCCAACTTAATAAAAGACATTTGTGTGACCCTTTTATCTGCGAGTTAGTGAGCCAACCTAGCTCACCACGGGTTCAACCCAGGTGAGCCGAGTTCTAGATGAGTTGGGTCAAAAATCAACCCGTATTAAAATTTGTAAGAAAATTTCAACCCAATCCGAACTCGTGATAAGCCGGGTTAGCTCGTAGATTCCAACCCATTTTGACAGCTCTAGTACAAAGTTAGATTGTCTTGTTAAATTATTCTATCATCTTCTACTAACATGGAAAGCAACAAGTAACAACATTCAATAGCAACAATTTAACATACTTTTAAAGGCAAACTCACTTTTCATAGATAAATTGTTATACCAATAAATAACGTTTATGCTTGAAGTGACTTATCTATTACTTTGAATTCCGGCAAATAATAGTAACGAAAATGATATTTGAACAAAACTTTTGAACTCAATTTTGACATAGATGAGGTGGCACAATAGTTAAGTTTTTTAAATTGATTTTCATTAAAAGGTTTTACCTTCTTGCACCTGCGGACAATTTTTGGAGGGAAAAGAAAAAAAGCATTGTGTTTTGCAGAGAGAAGACAAAGACATTTCGTTTTGCTGAGAGAAGACAGAGGTGACGAAAACATATCATTGAGAACAAGGGTTTCCATTGTCGTCATCCATGCTCACGGTCGTTTGTGAGTTTCCTCTAATTTTATCTCACGACTTTCTCATACCTTCATCATTTTTGGGTTGGTAACCCAATCATGATTTGTTTATTTCTTTGGCACAGAGAACCTGCAACCCAAACATTAAAATGTTTGGTCTGTGTGAGATTCACCAGAAAAGTTGAAACATTGGGTTTATTTAAGCAAAAAGGTCAAATATTTGGGTAGTAGGAGTCATTGCAAGTAAGGAATGCGATAAGAGTGATTGCAAGATTGGGAGAATCAAGTTTTTTTAGTGTTGTTGTTGGAATCCTTCCTTCGTCGATGTTCATTCGTTGTGGGTTCTGTATGTGGGGAGTAGTGTTGGAATAAGTGAGGAGTTATTGTAAATTTTTTTATTATCAGTTGCAGTAACTCAAAATATGAAACAAAAACTGGTACTGATGACCAAAATATCCAACATAACTTCCCACTTAATTGTTCTCCACTCCTCACTTTCGAACATAGTGTGACTCAAAAATTCCAAAAAATCCTCTTGACCTAAAAATCCAATATAACTCTCCACTGAATACAACATTACTATCCACAAACTTCGTAAGAAAATGTTGGCGCTTTAATTTAACAACAATAATGAACAAAATATCCTTCAGAACTCCCCACTTTAACCATCTGTACTACCCACTAACATTATAATTCAGTTTTGGGACATTTTAAAAAAAGGTCACCCAAGCACGTAACCTAGTTCTACAACTTTTTTGACATGGAAATTATTTTTAACTACATTTAGGTGAGTTTGAGGATTTTGTGTTCACAATTTAGTTTGTCTTTCATTTAAAAATTGCAAAAAATGAACATAATATTGATCATGACTACCCATTTATTTAATCCATACTCCCCACTTATGTAATGAGTCATTGATGAACCATTTTAAAAAATCACAACGAATATCATAATCCAATATTCTATGTTTTGGTAATTGAAATCATTTTTTAGAAAATCAGGGTCACATTGTAAGGATCATTTTCCGACACCTAATTTTTCACTTCAATGAAATACTGCGAAAAAGTCTAAAATATTTATCACCACTCCCCACTTTTTGAGTCAGTAGTCCCCACTTATGTTATCAGTTATAGATGATTACTTTTACAATAAATCCAAGTAATGAACATAACTAAAAAGTGAGTATTTAGGTAATGGAAATCAATTTGTAGTACATTAAGGTCATCATGTTTTGTGGGCAATAAACTTTGAACCCCATTTTTGAAGTGGAAATTAGACAAAAATCTTCAACACCACTTTCCACCTTTTTAGTCAATACTTCCCACTTATGGATTCAATTATTGATGATTACTTTTATTAAAAAAACCCAAGTAATGAAGATAACCGAATATTGAGTGTTTAGGTAGTGGAAATCAATTTCTTGTACATTAAGGTCAGTGTGGACAATAAAGTTTGTACTCCATTTTTAAAGTGGAAATTATTAGACCAAAATATTCGTCACCACTCCCCACTTTTTTAATCAATACTCCACACTTATGGATTCAGTTATTCATGGTTACTTTTATAAAAAAAACCCAATTATAGAAGATAATCGAATATTGAGTATTTAGGTAGTGAAAATCAATTTGCAGTACATTAAGGTTATCAAGTTTGAATTCCATTTTTAAAGTGGAAATTATCAGACTAAAATATTCATCTCCACTCCTCACTTTTTTAGCCAATGCTCCCCAGTTATGTTATCAGTTATTGATGATTACTTTTATAAAAGATGAACGTCATGAAGATAACCGAATATTGAGTATTTAGGTTGTGAAAATCAATTTGCAGTACATTAAAGTCATCAAGTTTGAAATCCATTTTTAAAGTGGAAATTATTAGACCAAAATATTCATCACCACTCCCCATTAATAACTTTATACTCACCACTTATGGAATAATTCATGCATGGTACATTATGTACATAAAAAAATTAGCCAGTACGACAACATTCATTATTGGATTATGTGGATGGTGGACCTTTTTGAAATTGTGCTAATACTGATATTATTCGTAAGTGGGGAGTACATATGTAGTAAGTGAGGAGTTGTGATGAATATTTTGGTCTTCATTACCCAATTTTTATATAAAAATCAAACTTCATTGTGAACATAATATCCTCACACTAACCTTAACATAATACAAATTCATTTCCATGACCATGACATTAAATACTGGGTAATGTGGCCACGAGGATTTTTTGGAATTCTTGAGTCACACTATGTTCGAAAGTGAGGAGTGGAGAACAATTAAGTGGGAAGTTATATTGGATATTTTAGTCATCAGTACTAGTTTTGTGTCATATTTTGAGTTACTGCAACAGATAATAAAAAAATTTACAATAACTCCTCACTTATTCCAACACTATTCCCCACATACAGAACCCACAACGAATGAACATCGACGAAGGAAGGATTCCAACAACAACACTCAAAAAACTTGATTCTCCCAACATTGCAATCACTCTTACCGCATTCCTTACTTGCAATGACTCCTACTACCCAAATATTTGACCTTTTTGCTTAAATAAACCCAATGTTTCAACTTTTCTGGTGAATCTCTCACATACCAAACATTTTGATGTTTGGGTTGCAGGTTCTCTGTGCCAAAGAAATAAATAAATCATGATTGGGTTACCAGCCCAGAAATGATGAAGGTGTGAGAAAGTCGTGAGATAAAATTAGAGGAAACTCACAAACGACCGTGGGCATGGATGACGACAATGGAAACCCTTGTTCTCAACGATGTGTTTTTGTCACCTCTGTCCTCTCTCAACAAAACAAAATGCCTTTGTCTTCTCTCTGCAAAACATAATGCTTTTTTTCTTTTCCCTCCAAAAAATGTCCGCACGTGAAAAAAGGTAAAACCTTTTAATGAAAATCAATTTAAAAAACTTAACTACTGTGCCACCTCATCTATGTCAAAATTGAGTCCAAAAGTTTTGTTCAAATATCATTTCCGTGGAACGGAAATGAGGATTTTTTGGAATTTTTGAGTCACACTATGTTCGAAAGTGAGGTGTGGAGAACAATTAAGTGGGAAGTTATATTGGATATTTTGGTCATCAGTACTAGTTTTGTTTCATATTTTGAGTTACTGCAACAGATAATAAAAAAATTTACAATAACTCCTCACTTATTCCAACACTACTCCCCACATACAGAACCCACAACGAATGAACATCGAAGAAGGAAGGATTCCAACAACACTCAAAAAACTTGATTCTCCCAACCTTGGAATCACTCTTACCGCATTCCTTACTTGCAATGACTCCTACTACCCAAATATTTGACCTTTTTGCTTAAATAAACCCAATGTTTCAACTTTTCTGGTGAATCTCACACATACCAAACATTTTGATGTTTGGGTTGCAGGTTCTCTGTGCCAAAGAAATAAACAAATCATGATTGGGTTACCAACCCAGAAATGATGAAGGTGTGAGAAAGTCGTGAGATAAAATTAGAGGAAACTCACAAACGACCGTGGGCATGGATGACGGCAATGGAAACCCTTGTTTTCAACGATGTGTTTTCGTCACCTCTGTCTTCTCTCAACAAAACAAAATGCCTTTGTCTTCTCTTTGCAAAACACAATGCTTTTTTCTTTTCCCTCCAAAAAATGTCCGCAAGTGAAAGAATGTAAAACCTTTTAATGAAAATCAATTTAAAAAACTTAACTACTGTGCCACCTCATCTATGTCAAAATTGAGTCCAAAAGTTTTGTTCAAATATCATTTCCGTAAGATTTAAATGATAAGAGTTGATTATGTTATTTTTAGAGGACAAAGTATTTGTGTTTATGTTGTTTAAAAAAGTCTTAAGAAGATTTCCATTGAACATTAAGATAACAATGTTACCTAGGTATAAAGGTTTACTTCATAGAAACTCCAAGAGAAAGAAGAGAAGATAGATTCAAGATAAACAAATAAAATGAACAAAATGAAAAAACATAAGCATAAACGGGTGGAAGCAATGAACATAAGAACATAAAGAAACTTGAAATAAAGAAAAAGAGGATAACAAAGGTGACACACCACTTGGAGATGAACCAACTCAAAATAAGTGGTAGTTAATGTCACTTGAGCCAAAGTTTTAGATAAAACTAAGGGATAGTTCACTCTAGTAAGAGAGGCACTCACAACAAAAAAGATTATAATAATTTTGCTTCTTCATTCAAAAAACATTTACAAGAAAGGAAAGGTCCTCTCGAATAAGCCAAGAGAGAAACCTCTTAGTAATAGTACAAAGATGAAAAAAACATTAGCAAAATCACAAAATATCTTTCTAGAAACCCTAATAATGAGGTAGATGGTAGAATATTTTCCTATCATTGAAAAATCATTAAAAAATGCAGTCACTCTCCTCCAAATGTGGATAATAGTTCCTTCTCCCAATATATTCTCCTTTTCCACTTTTGATGAGTATTCTTATAGTAAAATTAGGAATATGGTGAATATACTACCTTAGGCTAAACTCAGTGGTCCTTCATTTCTCTAAAGGGTGATAACCTTAAAAAAAAGATGTCACTAACAAACCTACAAAACATAACACACAAACATGAGTTCTACAATTTTATTGAAGACAAAACTTAACAAAGTAAAAGAAAGTGAAGAACTCCCCTCCTAATTTCCTTAAAAACTTTTCTCCATTTTCTATAGGGTTTAGAGCTCGTTAGTGGAGAAGTAATAGTTGAAAATTAAAATTAGAACTTGCTAAAAGTAACAAGAAATAATCTTTCATAAAAATTAATATGACATCACAACAGAAATTTATCTTAGCTTTTTATAATCAACCAACCTCCAAATATATTTATCATCTCAAATTTCACTTATTTTTTTTCTAAATCCTCTCTCAACTAAATTTTACATTTTTATAACGTCGATGATTTATTTGGAAATAAATACAAATTTAAAAAATATATAAACATAAGAAGAAAAATTATAATAAAACAACATAATTTGATATATCATTTAACTATAATTAGATATATCATTTAACTCTGATGATTAAGAAGAAGAAAGAAAGGAAGAATTACAATATATTCATGTTTAATTACTTTTATATATTTTTTAAACAATAAAAAGGTGAATAACTCAAATGTATCATTTGATTATTGTTCCCTCTTTCCTATTTTTTGGTAACATTAGAAAGCTTTATGGTAACACAGAACACACAATACATAAGGAATTTAGGGTTGATGGTTTACAAGATTTTCCTCCCCTCCACAAGTATTTACAGAAATATGTATCCAAACATATCCATTAACTAGCTATGCGCTGACAAAGTGCCAAATTCTTCCTGCATCTTCACACTTTTCGTCCTGCACCCCAATCAATATCAAAATTTCTGTTTTATCCTTTTCGAATTTACAAGTTCGAAATGACTTTCAAATAACTCAAAAGTTATTTTCTTCAATTTTCGAAAGTCATTTTTAGTTTTCGAATATGCAATTCGAAAGTTCTTTTTAAGAATAAAAATGACTCAAACTATGTAAACCGAAAGTAACAAATCACTTCTAAATTGATTAATCCGGAAGTTTAAAATAACTTTCGGGATTTTACAATTCAAAAACTTTTCAGAGTTGGCGATTGAGAAGTTTCCCAGATTCTGCAACTCAGAAACTTTTCGGATTGTGTAATCCAGAAGCTGTATGGATTGTTTTGTCTACAATTCATTTTTAACCTTTGGATTACCCCGACAAAAGATAAAATATTTTTAACAAAAGTTAACTTTTGAATTTCAAAATAACTGTGTCCGAGATTTCCTGAGAAAGTAAAAGGAGGGAGTAAGCAGTCCAAAATTCACTGTGGAAATAGCATTAAGTCCAAATGTTAATTTGCACAGCCTGTTTATGTGGTTTTCACACACATTTACAAGTTCTGATATTCACAACAATCAACAACAAAATGAGCAGGACCAGAAAACTACAATACAAACAATTATTGCTGGCCCTTACATGTGAATAATATATTTATAGCTAAATTTGGAGCATAATTGAGGGAACTATATATGGGAATCAGATCAAATGTGTTGATTTTCATTTAGAAGCCTTGTGGACCTGTCCTTTGTTCTGAATAGCAGCTGCAGACATCACACGCAGACGCCGAGCAATTTCTGTGAAGGATGGCCTAACTGCAGGATTGGGTGCCCAACACTGCTCCATCAGTGTTTTCCACTCAAGATCACAGTAACTGGGGATTGTAGGTCTCAATGTGTTATTCACAATACCTCCTGCATTTGTAAATTGTTGAGAAAAGTATGACAAATTTATAGAATGAGCTTTTGCCTTTTCAAAAAAGTTTCTTTGCAAGTTCCGGAGAGGCTAACAATCTTGTTAAAGGGAAAGAACTAAATAATTTTATTGATGCTACAAGCGTGCATGCATGGCAATGTAACTGATAGAATAGGAATTATTCTCCTGTAATTAATCTAATTGATTTCCTGTGATAAGGTTCAGAATCATTCTCTTATAATGAAGCTAATTGATTTCATGTAATTAGGTATTTAGTTTCCACTAATTATGTTGTGCATAAATTAGAGTTGAATGTAGTCATAATACTTGGCTATTTATACTCATTTACAATGAATAAGATGACACACTTTCAAATCATCATTCTCTCTTACAGTAACTTTTGGATACCATCTGATACTGCAACTTAGAATTTAAAAATAAATCTCAGTTGTTCATAAATTTATACTTATTAGCATAAGCCATCTGTGTTCTATAATTTTCTCATCAACAATGTGAGATGTCATTGCAAACTTATAAGAGCAACATATCTCTGGAAACTTACATTTCAAGGGAGGGGTGAGAAATGTTGAAATTTAAATATTGTAATAAATAAGATTTTTAGCTTGCCCAATGAGTTTCTGCTATCCTGATTGTTTTCCCTACAGATTGTGTGAGGTTGTTTTGTAAGGAAGTAGATATTTAAAATTGAAATGAATATCTCCATGAGTTAAGATTATATTATCAACAAGTTAAAAAAGTAAAAATTTTACAGAGGTCACTTGAGAGCTTCTACTAATTAGCTTATGTATAATCTAATTTTAACTCAGGTGGTGACATTTTGTCTTCATATTTTTCTCTCCTAAAAAGTCTTTATGGTTCCAAACATTTCCTCACTGTTCAGGTTTTGCACATTTGATCTGTTTTATAGTAGTTAAATTTTCACGGCGTAGCCTGATTACTGAGATTTTAATAGAACTATCAATTCAATGTTAGTATTCTATTGATGCAAAGGTGAAACGCTATTAGAGTCTATACAACAGTAATAAAGTTCCAAAGAGAAGAGAAAAGGACCGCACCAATAATTGCACCATAGTGCATATTAGCATATGGTTCTTCACCAGTAAGAATCTCCCATAAGACTATGCCGAAAGAAAACACATCAACCTAAAGATAGAGGTAAGGTAATAGCATTAATAATCAGTGATTCTCAAAGAATAGAGACAATAAAGGACAACATAATCCACTAAATAGTGTAATTTATTTCTTCTTTTCAGTGTTAAATTTGTGAGACAAATTGGAACAAGATGAAAAAGTCTTCATAGGGTGGCGCCAATTGAACTACAACCTTGTTGGTGACAATTTCAATATGGTTTTGGATGAAAATACAAATCAATTTGCTGGCTATTTTCATATTCCCTGTAACTAACAGTGATTCTAAATTTCTAAAGATTGTTTGAAAGTTTACCTTTTCTGAGACCTTGTTGCTGCTACCGTTTAGCAGCTCTGGTGCCATCCAAGGTAGAGTTCCACGAACACCACCAGAAACAAGGGTGTTTCGCTTAATTTTTGATAGGCCAAAATCACCAACCTTGTGGAAAGCAAGTTTCTTAGCTTTGTCACAGTGAAGAAAAAATTACAATAGAATGACTAATCCCCAACTTTAATATATACCTTGCATATTGGCCGTAAAGGATCCTTCAAGTTCACAAGCAAATTGTCACATTTCAAGTCAAAATGCACAATATTTTTTGAGTGTAAATATTCCATTCCAAAAGCTGCATCCATGGCTATTATCAACCTCTTACGGCGATCAAGATATCTGGAATAACAATAAGACCATGCAAAAATATGACCTAAGGATTATAGCAACTAGCAAAATGTCAAAACTTTCATTGGAAAATAATTGCCACTTCATAGACATTCAATAAATTAAGATCAGGGTAATGGATCCTCTGATGTTAAATTTTCATATGACCTTGTATGGAAATTATATCTCTCTCCCTTTATAAATATTCACCAATTTTGGTAAGGCACAGCATATTTAATGTTTGTAAAGAGAGAGAGATCTTTTGCAGGATTAAATGATGTGAAATTTTGATATGAGAGGATCCTTTCCAAGGATAATGGATACATTACCTATCCTTACGAAGCAAAACATTCCTGAGAGAACCATCCACCATGTACTCAGTGACAGTTGCCAATGTTGCTCCTGGTCCATCCTGAACTACACCATAAAATGCTACAACATTTGGATGGTGAAGCTTGGAAAGTATGTCAGCTTCACGCCAGAACTCTATGGTCTGTGAGTGAGAATGAATACCATCAATACAAGCCCCTTTAATATAAGAGAGTGTGAGAAATGTAGGCTGAAGGCAATAACTGTGGAATTGTTTTCCTTGAATCCAAAACAAAACAATACATGGGTATTCAAAGATAATCCTAAAACTAAATGAAATAAATTTCCTGAAATGAAGACTCTAAATTAGGAACAACTACAAAATAAACTTCTAATCTTAACCCTTTAATTTCAGAGATTACCTACAACTAAATCTATATTTATTATACAACTAGTTCACGATAATTACATCCATGTTTTCGGCACCCCTCTCAAGCTGTTGAATTGTGGAAGCTTGAGCTATTGAGTCGTTTCGTTGGCACATTAGCCACCAAAATGTATGACATGCATACTAGGCCTTCTTCTAACTTTTCTTTAAAGAATTCAATATGTTTTGTCCAGTCATGCTGAATGTGATTATGTCCAATGTTATTGCTCACTTATTATCACACTAGAGCTTCATAGGACTCTCCAAATTAATCTTCCAATTGATCTAAGATAATTTTTAGCCATAGTAATTCACGTAGTCTTTCACCAACGAACATGAATTCTCATTCAGCCAATGATCTTGCCACCACATTGTTTTTTTTGCTCCTCCATGTCACTAAGTTTCCACCTTGGAAAGTATAATATTCAGTTGTTGATCTTCTATCAAAAAGAGAACCTGCATAATCAGTATTAGTATAGGCGTCAAGATTTAGTCTTCTATTCCTTTTGAACAGTATCTTCTTTCCAAGGTGGCCTTTCAAGTACTGCAGAACCATAAAAGCAGCTTGAAGATACGATTCCTTCAATCAATGCATGAATTGGCTGATGACACTCTCTGAATTGGAATTGTCTGTCAGAGTGTGAGTAAACTATATCAATTTTCCAACCTTAGATCATCCTTTTGTCTACTGTTTGTTCCTCTTCAACTTTACATAACTATGATTAGGATCCATTGGAGTTGATACGGGTTTGCATCCAATTTTTCCAGTTTCTGCCAGCAAATCAGTTACATATTTTGGCTGAGATAAAAATTCCCTGGTTAAAGTCAGCTACTTCAATCCCCACGAAAGTCTTCTAAGCTCTTGGTGATAGTAAACTAGAGTAAATCTACCGAATAAACTCCTAATCCCACCCCTTTAATTTTAAGGATTTTATACTACCAAATCTATATTTATTATACAATAAATGTAAAATATTTACATTCATATTTTGACAGAGTGACCTGACAAAAGTACGTGACAAAGAATATAAAACATGGACAGAAGGATCATAATCACTCATAAGCAAATTACCAGTCTCTCTTGTTCTGAAGATCGACCAGCGAAGCAGCTTTTCTTTATTCTTTTAATAGCAACATCCGATCCCCTCCACTTTCCATGGTACACAGTCCCAAAGGTACCAGAACCCAGCTCTCGAAGCTCTTCAAGATCATCATTCTTTATGAACTGCCATGAGCATTGTAAATATATCTATTAAACTGAATGTTAGTAAATCTTGTGAACTCAGTCTATAATTTCAACACATAAAGCAACGAAGCCATCATCTACTACAGATGTTCTTCTGGTCCATATTACAGAAACAAATTTATGTAGGATATGCCATTGCCATCATCTCAGTAGAGAATGCATGTTACAGGGGAAAACAGATTATGAAATGGTTGTTAACACCAAGGCTGGTGAAGAGTGACATGGAACTTTTCAAGAATAATCCAAGATGTAGCGTCAAAGTAATTATGCAAGGTATTATAAATATCCAGCCAGAACATATTTTCACCAATAAAATTTCATTTTAGTTAATTTTATAAGTTTTGGATCATTTCTTGTACAACAATTCATTTGAAACAGGATGGAGATCGAACACATAATTTCTGAAGTGTGCAATGGATAGGTGGACTAATCTCTGCAGAAAAGGCAGGCAGGTATAAGACATCAACGCAAACAAAATAATACATCCAAGAATAATACCTGCACAGTACTGATGTCAAAATTCCCTGCCAAATCAACATTCCTTGCTTCATTCTGGTCATCCTAAATTCAATCCATTACAAGCAAGATTGTCACTAAAAAGAGCAAATCTGTGCAGGCTACAAATATAAAGAACCATTAATATCATACCTCCAGGTATTCAGATTCCTGTGGTCTTACGTTTTCCATTATGGCTTCCATATTCTTATTTTCATTGCCCTTTAGCTGGGAATGCTCATATTTTTGTTGAAGGAGAGTTGATTCTGTTTTAGTTGTTACAGGAACATTTTTCTGATTTTCGTCACCACCGAAATTTAGGTGAGATTCCTTGTGTCCTGCCAAAGCACCATCTGCCAGTAGTGCAGCAGAATGCTGAGATTTACTATCCCCATCTGGAACTTTCCTCACTGCAGACGAAAAATCAAGATAGTCCTGATCAATTAGAGAAACATTATCAATCCCCTCTTGGGCCAAGTTCTGAAAATATGACCAACGTTTAGGCTCATGATTGTCCATGTGTAAGCTCAAACCTGCTCTATCTGCTGCTAACGGACCAATACTTGAGGAATCTTCGGAAAGTATTGCTTTGGAGAACATATCATGAAGGATATCACGGGGAAACCTGTCCTCAATATCAATAAGAATGTCTCCCTGAGTAGTAGGTCTTGTCCTAACTTCTGGGGGAAAATTTTGAGAAACATCTTGGCCTGTGTTTCCAGTTGAAGGAAAAGCCACAGCTTGGACCTTAGTACCGTTATTCGATTCCCTGGTAGAAACTTCAGCCAAATTGAGGTCTGGAGGTTTAGACACTACATTCAGATTATGTTCAACTGGAAGAACCTGATGAAGTGCCAGATGTCCAGTACCTTTGGGTCCATCAACTAAGAGGATGTTATGGTTGTCTTTGGAACGATTGGTATCATTTTCAGAATGGAGGACCTGGTCCTCAATTCCAGTAACCTTATTATCTACCAACACTTGCTTCAACTCAGAATTCACATGCAGTGCTAACTTTGAATTCAACTTATTTGTTGTATCAGGCCACTGTTTGTATGTTGGCGGTGGGGCAAATCCATCATCAATGGTATTGCCATCTGCTTGCAAAGGCTTTGGTGCTGATCTGGACATAATGTTCTGATTTGACATATTCCCACCGTGCAATATGTCATTGGATTCTGTTTCTGAATTCTTCTGGCTGAAGTCAGAAAGCAAATCGGACATAAGTAAGTGAGAACCATAAGCGTCATCTGACTTAGTAGATCGATTCAGCAAATCTTCCTGCTCCCTTGGAATTCTCTCTGAATAGTAGACTCTGTTGGGAAGTGGAGGTGGTTCAAGGCTACCGAAATCAATCACATTGGACTCAGCATCAACCTGAGCACGGCTGAATGCATCAGTGGGTGTAGTATATAAATCATCTTCACCAGACTTAGGAGTCTGTGTGGGATTCATACTCCCGATCAATGAATAGGCATCTTCAGACTGCTGGTGCTTACCCTTGTTCTTTGATGGCACTGCATGATGAAACCCTTCTGATATAGCAGCACTAACTGGTGCCTCTGGTAAATTAGCATGCAAATTTCCCCCAAATGGCAGCGAAGCAATAGGATATGGTGCTTCCAAGGGGAAAACTTTTCCTGGATCATTGCCTGTATGAATGAAATTATCACCCTTTCTTTTTACCAACGTGTCTGGCATGGCTGAAATTTGTACCTGCAACTCGCTGGATGTTTGTCCATCATTCACGATCCCTTGGTTAACAAGACTTTGAATAGGCACAGAAACTGGAATCTCTCCAACATTGCGAGCGGAGTTGTTAGAAGGACCAATACCGTGCTGTAGTGGATATTGACTAGCATCCCCTTGGTGAATAACCGGGTCATCATAAAACAATGGATGGGTTTCAAAAGCATTAGAGGAGATTGGAAGCATTTGTTGTGAAGATTGAATAGTCAATGATGATTTAACATTGTCAGTCAAAGATGAGCCACTAACACCAAATGAGTCCATCAAAACTCTGTTGGTCTCCCTATCATTATTTTGTTCATTCAATTCATGCAAGTTATTGGTAGAGCCACCTGCGGCATGAAGAATTGAGTTGTTTCTTGAACTCATGCTCATGCCATTAACAGCAACTACATACTGGATTTCAGAGTCACCGTCAATGCTACCTATGCCAAACTGAGTATCATCCAAATCATTTATAGAGAACAGAAACATCCTAAGCTTGGTTGATCCTCGTTCACCTTGTAAATCATGACATTCCTCCATCATGTTCCGCAGATCCTCATCAGAAGATACTGAAACTAACGCATCAAGATCTTCTCCAGGGAGCTGATACTTTATCACATGAGGTTCACCATAAATTAATGATGTTTTGTGCATAAGCTCCTGCAAACGTATGTCTCTTCTTATACTTATAATACGCGTTTCACCCCCAACATATCTAAGCTTTCCATCACTGGGCCTTGGCAATATTCTTCCCCCAAAGCTGCACAGAACCTTCATCTTCATGGATGAAATTTCAGATGCACTGGAAGAGGCAGTACCATGAAGGACTCGGTAATTTTCTTGATTGGATGATGTTCTAGGAATTGATCGAGCTGAACCATAATTACTTCTGTCCTGGTGTTGAGAAGAGTTCCTTCTGTCAAACTCTTTAGGACCCTTGTCAGTCTTTGTGAGCACAGATATATCAGATCCACTCTCAGATCCTGTATGTCCCAAAATGCCTTTCAATTCCATATAGCCTGTTGAATAGTTGGGATCACCTACAACATTTGGAAAGGGAGGCTTCCTGAGATTCACCCTATCTCTCATAAACTCGAGAGCAAACTCCTCACCTGTCTGTATGGAATAGTTAAGTACAGGTTTATTTTCTGACATATTATATGCTGGAGGCCGTGCATTGATATGCATGCCATCACGAAGGTCTTGAGGGACCAATTGCGGCGCAGAATGGAATTCCTCAGTTCTAGATTCCATGGAATTGTATTGATGTTTCTGCATCCTTGGCAGTCTTGTCAGAGCCTCATCTGGGAAGTTAAATGCATGGATTTACTGTAATGCCATAGTCCTGGGAAGACACTTAACATCATGTAGAAATAATGCACCAAATACTGTAAATTCAATTTCCAAATCTCAGAAACGGGACTGCTAACAACTCCAAAAGTTTGAACTCTTGACCCGTGGCAATGGGTCAGAAAGAAGATTTACCGATGCTCAAGTTTGTCACCATAATCAACACATGAAGAAGCTTCCGCAATCTTAAGAATTCTTGATACAAGGTACTTTCTTCAAAGATCAAACTACCTTCAGAGTATGTCACCCTGTGTGCATGATGAAACTTAGAAACTGCTCAGCATGTAAGATGTAGCAAGAAACAGAAGCAAGTACATAATGGGACAAATTATACCCATCATCAAAATATCAATTAGAAAATAGATCACCAACATATTAGAATTGTCAAAAGATTCAACTGATCGTAAACCTATAGACTTAGCAATTTATTTACCTGCATACACGAGAAATAAAACTTTGTCTTGACCTCTTATAGTTGTTTGAAGAACGCAAAATCTCACAAATTATCACTCTACAATCTGAAAGTTTAGGATACTATAAGTCTAAGGTTGTTCCTTCGTTGTCTTCATTTGTTAGTAATAATATAGAAGAGTCCGGTAGTTGGTGAAGGTAAGGTAAGTTATTTATCTTCTATAAATTTCTTTCACTCCCTACTCCATTCCTTCATTACTCTTCATTACCTACACTAACTACATGAAAAAAGAAGAAAGAGAATTATAAAAGTTGTTGTAAAAATTAGACTTTGTTTTCTAATACTAATAACAGGATGTAGTGCATCAAAACCCAACAACAAGCACTAAAAAATGGGGGAAAATATATTACCCATCTTTTTTCAGCAAATCAATTGGAAAAATATGTTAAAATGATATTTAGGTCATCTAAAAGTAGACCTCTATATTAGATCACTTCTTCTCAACTCTCCCATGATCATATAATCCGCAAATTATCAAACTTGACTCTTGATTTAACCTTTCCCAGTCAAAACACAGCATGCAGGATCATAAGAACACAAATCAAGTTTGACTCAATTAACAGCAGAAGACATCACTAATCATAACAAAATCACGAGTGAATCGGAAAAGGATGGAACAGAATCAACTAAATACCTGACTGATGATTGTTTTGAGCTTGATGCAGGTATGGCTCAAGAAGGTTTCAGAGGAAGAGCCATGGCAGGTATCTGGGGGGAAACTGAAATCAAATGAAAAGGTATATATGGGAAAGAAGCGAAAAAGAATCCAGCTCTGTCTACCCCATCTTTTGATCTACCTTTTCTTCTTTTGGGTTCAAAACAAGCTGAATCTACTTCTACTTCAATGATCCTTTTGGAACAAAATGACAGCACACACTATCTCTTCTTTCTCTCTCTATTTCTCCTCAATTTTGGAATAAATTAAGTTTTTGTGTCAGAAAAACAGTCAAATGAGTGAAGAAACAGTTATGTCCAAAAACTTCCACCTTTTTTCTATTATTCTTACTGCAATAGTTCGTTAATAGTTAGCCACGTGTTGGCTTTCCATGGAGAGAAATTAACGTTATTATTATCATATTATCGTATTATTATTACTATCATATTATTATATATACTGAAAAGGATAATTAAAAAAAAGTTTTACGAACAACTTGTCGAAAAACGTTAGAATTGAGGAAGATGAACCGTCATAAAAGCATATAATAAAAACCTGTTGATGAGAAAAGAAAAATAACTGCATGAAAAACATTTTCTTAAACTGTTATCCACTAAATTAATATTATAATGCGTAAACTTACTGTAAATATTTCAAAATATGAAATATAAAATTTATTTTTAAACTCTAATTTATTTGGTCAAAATTTCAAACTTCTGTATTACACACTAGTGTATGTATTTAAAAGTTTTTGGCATTCTGTTCTTTATACGGAACTTGTTGAAAATATTGAAGTCTCTTATTTTTCTTTTACAAAATGACGAATCAAATGTCTTTTCTTCTTTATTTAAAAAGAAAAACTTATTTCCTTTATTTTGTCTTTCACCTAGAGATAAGGATATGAAGCTCTTAATTTAGAACAATAGGTAAAGTTATATCTTTAAAGTAACTATTATGTGAATCCTTATTGGTCTGATTAATCCAACCAAGATTATACAATTCGCTTTTCCTCTACCTGGATATATATATATATATATATATATATATATATATATATATATATATATATTTTTTAATCAAACTAAAATGGCTCATAAACTTGAAACCAATTTATATAACGTGAATTATAATCCTTGTTATCGTTTCAATAAAACTAAACGAATCTCTACTTTTATTTTGTCATTGAACACCAAAATATGAATGAACTATCAACTCTCAGAAATGGAGAGAACTTAAATAGAAAAGAAATCAGTTGAAAAAGTAAAAAAGGGGAAAATTAAAATTGAATATTTAGTCATCTAATAAAGTAGAAATAAATGAAAAATAGAAAAAGTAGTTAGTATTTTGTATCATTAGGAACTGTATAGATCACCACTTACCCTCAAATTAACCTCACGAAAAGTATTTAATTGTGCAAAAATTTCTTATACATCCGATCATCTCACATTGTACAAAAATAAAAAACTAAAAATAATTCAAATATATATATTCTATTTTAACTTTTCGATTTTTCAAGACAAGTTTTTAAAACAAAACCGTAACAAGAAATTTAAATTCTAAACCAAACAATATCTCACATTTAAATTAATTTAAAGATGTTATCTCGACATATTTAAGATCCGTAGATGTAACAATAAAGACATATAATTAAGTTTCACCATCCTTTTACCGGTTGGTTCTATTACATTGATGCAAAAAGTGGTTGTGCACAAATTTATCAATACTTGTAGTGGTATAACTTAATGCTTCTTTTAACAGTGATTTAACTAAACTATAATAATATACAAACTTCATCTATATAAGCAGATTTTGCGGAGTTAAGTAAATCTAAATCTAATTTCTGGAATTAAGAATTGAAAAAAAAAACAAAGAGAACAAAATTAAGGAGCTAAATAGAAACTAAAATGATAAGTTTGAATTTGTACTAAGCTGGTTGACTGTACAACAATAATTTAATCAGGCAACCATCGAATCATCGAAAAAATATTAGTATACCATTCAATGAAATACAAGTTTGGAGTAGCATTCAATGAATAAATTCAGCAGTATCCATCTTAACCAAGAAAAATCATCAATGACATTGGTATAAGAGGGGGGGAACCAATCAGCATCATCTAGATGTTTTTTGACCCGATGATTTGGCAGCTGCAGACATTATGCGCAATCGACCAGCTATTTCTGTGAAGGAGGGCCTAGCCGCAGGATTGGGTGCCCAACACTGCTCCATCAGTGTTCTCCATTCAGAATCACAGTGATTTGGTATTGTTGGTCTTAATGTGTTATTCACAATCCCACCTGTTTAAGAAGAAACCAATTAGTAGCTGTATGATAAATAACTAACTACATGTAGGGAATGGTGACTTTTTTCCAGTAAAATTCCTGTAATTTAGTTCATTTTCAACATCCGGGAAAAGTCACGTAACTTTAGTTAATTTTCATATGTATTGAATGACCAACTTCAATTTTCCAAAAAACTATAAAAGAAACCAGTTAAAAATTGAACAAAGTTAACTAAAGTTGCTGAATTCATTCCCATTTTAGTATATAAACCCCTGGGATTTCTCCTCCTTTTCACCTTCTATAACTGATATTTACAACCTTAATTCTCAACTTTGATCACTTCACTGTTTTAAGAAACAACAGAAGAAGCTTTCCTAATATTTTTACTTCAATTAGAAGAAGAAACCAATTTCATGAGGATACAGCAAGAATGAAATTGCATTGAAATGAAAAAGAACATAAGAAAAAGATCATACCTATGATTGCACCATAGTGCATATTGGCATATGGCTCCTCACCGGTTAGAATCTCCCATAAGACTATGCCAAAGGAGAACACATCAACCTACAAATAAAAATTCAATTTCAGCAATCAATAACTCCAAGCGACAAGTTTTGCTGATAAAAAAATGTTGAAGTAAACAGAAACAGAGGTGATATAAAAGCATTGTAGATCTCCTATTCCCTTACGAAAAGATTTCCAAAAGTACAATATAGACAGAAAATTTTGTATGTTTAAAATGATAGGTTATATTATATTTCATATAGGTTATGGTCATTGTTATGGTTATGGTCATTGAGAGATTGTGGTTCTATATGGTTATATGACATTAGTCTTACATATATAAGACTTTAGACACCACTTTAACCCCAAAACCTTAAGGCAATGTTGTTATGGGTCTTTATTCTTATATGGTGTTTAACTTTGTCTTTTCTATCCAATGTGGGACTTTTTGACTCACACTTGGACTATTCCCAACATCTCCCCTCAAGGGTGAGTCCCTTGTTGTTTTTTTTTTCCTTTTTCATATGGTATATTTTCCTTTAGATGTATGAGTGACCCCTTTGGTTATGGTTATGCGGTCAGTCACATCGGTGACCCCCTTTTTTGTTATGGTTATGCGGTCAGTCACTCCGAACCATCGGCTCTGATACCACTGATAGGTTATATTATATTTCATATAGGTTATGGTCATTGTTATGGTTATGGTCATTGAGAGATTGTGGTTCTATATGGTTATATGACATTAGTCTTACATATATAAGACTTTAGACACCACTTTAACCCCAAAACCTTAAGGCAATGTTGTTATGGGTCTTTATTCTTATATGGTGTTTAACTTTGTCTTTTCTATCCAATGTGGGACTTTTTGACTCACACTTGGACTATTCCCAACATAAAATGTTCAAAGTCAAATAATTTACTTAAATTTATACTCCAATGCAAAGTTATCAATATTGGATAGCAACACAGCAAGATGGCCTATCCAAACATTTTTCATACAAATTAAATAATGTATACGATATATAAATGCTCGAAAAGTAAAAACTACTCAAAAATTTCGAAGAGAGGTTATTCACAGTTCAATAATTTTTTTGTTTTGTTTTGAAGTTATAGAAAGTGATCCAGAAACTTCAACTTTGCCCCTGAAATACACCCCGAAATAATGCTATTTTGAGGGCAAAAAGATATCTTTTATCTGAAACCCCTCACTCTAGTGCTGCTAAAGGCCAAATTGTCGCATAGATTCCCTCGATAGCACTCAATCAATAACTACCGCTGAAAAATGAGAGGAAGAACACGATCCTAGATACAGTGAACTAATAAACAGAATTTCGCCACTATTTTAAAATCTAGAAGAGAGACCAATACAACGCAGCTCCTTAAATGTGAGCATAGAAGATGCATGTCATTCAAACAGATAAAAATTCCACCTTTTCTGAGACCTTGTTGCTGCTACCATTCAGAAGCTCTGGTGCCATCCAAGGAAGAGTGCCCCTCACACCACCAGAAACCAAGGTATTTCTTTTAATTTTTGACAATCCAAAATCCCCAACCTGGAAAACCAAATTTCTTAGTCTTCTCAACCTCTATTTAATGCAGAACATTTCATGTTCACAGAAAACCAAAGTAAAAGTCCCACAGGTTAGATACCTTGCATATAGGCCGCATAGGATCTTTCAAGTTCACCAACAAATTGTCACATTTTAGGTCAAAGTGTACAATATTTTTTGAGTGTAAATATTCCATTCCAAAAGCTGCGTCCATCGCAATTATCAGTCTCTTACGAAAATCAAGATACCTGCAACAAAATTCAAATCCTTTAGTAAAATACAAGAATTATCATCCATTTTGTATGGGAAAGGGACTTGAATTGTTTTATGCATGACTTTCTCTTAAAATAAGAAGCAATAATAAGCCTTGAACTGATATAACAGCACCATACTGGTTAGTTTCTTAATACAATGATCAGAATAAAAATCAACATTTTAGGCAAAATTGGTTAATAAAACTAAATAACCGAAATGTTTTTCTAGGAGTGTTACCTATCCTTGCGAAGTAACACATGCCTAAGAGAACCATCCACCATGTACTCTGTAACAGTAGCCATTGTTCCTCCGGGTCCATCCTCCACTACACCATAAAATGCCACCACATTTGGATGATGAAGCTTGGAAAGAATATCAGCTTCCCGCCAGAATTCTACAGTCTGAAAATGTAACAACGTCTGTTAGTGAGGACTTTCATGTAAATGTAGGGAAAAAAAAGAATACATGTTAGGACATAGCTAAACTGGAAAATCATAGTGCATGCATCAAACATAAATTAAATTATAACTTACCAGTCTCTCTTGCTCAGATGATCGACCAGTGAAGCAGATTTTCTTTATTCTTTTGATGGCAACATCTGTTCCTCGCCATTTTCCATGATACACGGTGCCAAAGGTACCAGAACCCAGTTCCTTCAGCTCTTCAAGATCGTCATTCATTATGACCTACAATTTGAATTCCAATAAAGGAAGAAATGAATTAAAGATTTTAAGGCCAGTGAACAAGCAAGACAATGAATCTGAAGCACATGAATATTTGTGAAGGCAAAAAAATCAGCTAGTTGGTTAGAAGCATGCACTTCACAAGGGAAAATGAAGGAAGAAAAAAAATGTCCAAGACACATTCCAAATCCTAGAAATGCATTGTTAGTCTACATGATATAAGATCATGTCAAAGAAATGTTCAACCAAATACTAGTTGAATAGAAGCTAGCAATATCAGTGGTTACAAGAACAATTTAAATTAGCTCCCCAAGTAAAGTGTTGCAAGTTTTCTTTTGGTCCGGTAAAGCACACCCCTTTTCATAGAGGAAGGACCACCCAAATTATTAACATACTGTAAATATTTTTGAAGCCTCAGTAGTGAGTACAAGCAAGTAGCACTTAACAACTAAAGAAAGACAAAGAACGCCTAACTATCTATGGTCATTAAATTCAAAAGACATATTTACACTGTATTGCATCATCAACGAAAAATATAAAGAAATCTTAGAGCTAATTCCTCTTGAGAATGGTGTAACACAAACATCAAGCAACTGCAATCCACATAAAGAAATGTCTTAGTCTCCACGCATTGTGTTAGGATATAAGGAGAAGGAGAAATTAATTAAGATAGTTAGAATATTAATGAGTTAATTCGCATTACTTATATATATATATATATATATATATATAAGCGAAGAAGGATAGGAGCGGAGGATATTCATTTTGTAGATTGAGCATTAGTTCGCCGTGAAAAGAGAAAACTGTAGTGAAGCGTAGGATTTATCCTTTCACAAAGAGCTAATGCTCAATCTACAAAATGAGCATCCCCTCTCCTATCCTCCTATCCTTCTTCTCCTATTTATATCTAACTAACAACTATTCTAACTATCTTAACTGATTTCTCCTTTCTCAAGTTTAGGAATAATCCATGATATTTTATTTTATGAGATGCATTAGATTTATGTACACAAAAGCCTGCTGATAATTTTAAGAAATAGGAAAAACTTATACAATGGGACAACAAATCCCTGTGATTATGGGATTGTTTCTACATAAACAATCCTAGTATTAATAGCAAGATACTCTAATGATATAGAATAAAAATGCAGTAAGGCTAACATATAAAAATTCCTGAAATGTATCAGCAACAATCATCAATAATCATGGTTTTAACACGTTTTGAGCAGGAAATATCTAAACATCCAAAATAAGAAGGAATCAACGTCTACTGATGCAATGAAAAACTGAAAGGCAATGACCATTGGTGACTGGTTAGCTACGGAGCCCAGATACGACACGGACACGAAAATATGGCTAAATTGAAAAAACATAGGACACGGCATGTATTTTAAATTTTCAACTAACACAAAAATGAATATAATCTATCTATCTAATATCCAAAAAAGTGAAAAGTAGTGATCATATAAGATTTTTTTCCTTATTTTTATAATCATAGTAGAAACTTATGTGATAAGTTAACAAGTTTATGGAGCTTTTAGAAAAATCATTGAATTTGTGGTTATTAACATTGTATTGGACAATGTCAAAATCATGTCAAAGACAAAAATAATGTCTTTCAAATTGGACACTTTATTGATACGTGTGTCGTATAAGTATCGTACGCATACCCAATATGTGTCGGACTCACGACACACCACGGGCTTCATAGTTAGTCAAGGGTTTGAATATAAAATCAACCTTATGACATATACAAGGGTAGGGCTGCATAAACAATTCTCCCCCCATACCATCACCTAGTAAGGAACCTTCTGGTACCAATGTACATTAGTATTTTATACAAGCTGTAAGGAATTTAAATGCCATTTTTCTAAATATAGGAGATTGGAAGTAGAAAGAAGCATTGGGGGATTTTGTTATTATTGCAATTTCTGTGACACTGAGAATTGAAATGGAAATACGACAATATGAGTGGATCAACATGATCAGGTCATGTTCATCACTAAAATACAAGTCTCCTAATCTACTGCAAAATGCAAACTAAAAATTTTAACCACAACCTAATCAACCCTTGATATAGTTAAATGAATAATAATTAAGAACCACACCAGGAAAATATGCATTCTCAATGTTATTCTAATTAGCATCTATTTATACACTACAGATGTCTGATAACTAGTGATGAACTTTCTTCAGCAAAATCCTCTTTAATTTCCGTACCACAATTGCAAACACAAGAATATCGCACACTCATGAATAAGCATCTTACCTGCAAAGAACTCGTATCAATCTCTTCCAAAGAAGAATCAAGAGGATGTAGATTGTTATTCCTTTTTTCAAACATCCCAACCTAAGTGATAAGAACTTTAGTAAGCATATACACATATTTATAACTAGTCCAAAACCAAAAATAGTTAAAATCATACCTCGCCTTCGGACTCTTGAGCTCTTATGTTTTCCATCATGGCATCAAATTGCATGCTTTCAGTGTCGTTCACTTGGGAGTGATCATAGTTAGACTTTCTTTGTGCTCCAATTCTTCCTAGCAAATTTTCTTCAACAAAATCGAGGTGGGACTCTGCATGGTTCAGAGAAACTTCATCAGTTGTTAAAGGTGTAACATGTTGAGCTCTATCATCTCCAACCACTTTTCCTGTCGCAGGTGCAAAACCAAGATGATCTTGGTCAATAAGGGACACATTATCAATGCCCGCTTGAGCCAATTTTTGAAAATACGACCATCGTTTAGGATCACAGTTTTCCATGTTTACGCTTAAGCCCACTCCATTTGAATTTAATTGATGGAAACTAGAGGGGTCTTCTTCAAGTACTGCTTTAGAGAATATATCAGTGAAAAATTCACGGGGAAACCGATCATTAATATCAATAAGGATGTCACCATGTGCTTGTTTTGTAATGACATCAGAAGGAAATTCTTCAGAGTCATCATCAATATTCCCATTTAGAGATACCGGTAAGGCTTGCACATCATTAGACTCCTTCACAGAGGTATCACCCCAATCAACCTCTGGAAGAGTGGATGCAGGATCATCAAGATTCTTACCAGAAGAAACCTGGTGCAAATTCTGCAAGTCAGGTTTACTGGCTTTTGTCTCATCAATCAGGGGTTTGTTATAGCTATTGTTACCATTAATTTTCATTTCCAACCCAACAACATTTTCTTTATTTAACACATCTGTGTGTCCTTCATTGTCTGATAATACTTGCCTCTGCTCAGGATTCACATGCTCAGTTAGCTTTGATTTTATCTGAGTGTTTGTATCAGGCGGCTGTTTGTATATTTGATTATTGACAATCCCATTATCAACTGCAAATACATTTGCATGCAATGGATTTTCTGTGATGCTTAATTCCCCATTTCGATCAGACAGATTTCCATCACGCAACTTGTCAACAGATTCTGTAACTAAATCTGGTGGGTTGATATCAGAGAGTAAATCTGGAACATGAAACTGAGAGCTGTGTGTATCATCAGATTTTGATGACCGGTTCAGCAACTCTACTTGTTCCCGTGGAATTCTCTCTGAATAGTAAACTCTCTTGGGAAGAGGAGGGGGATGAAGGGAACTCAAGTCAGAAGCATTGGAGTGTGAATCAACACAAGTAGGACCAAATGCACTGCTACTTGTAGAAGAAGTCTCTTCATAATCTTGGCGCTTGTCCACGCTTGGTGGATGCAATGAAAACCCCTCTGGTGCAGCAACTACAACAGATGCTTCAGGAAAATTATTTTTCATGTAACCATTAAGCAGTTGAGTAGGGGCAGGTGATGGTAATTCTGAGGCCAAAACTTTCCCAGGGTCACTTACTTGTGGAATTGAACTAGTAACCATCTTGTTTGCCAATGTTGTTGGTATTTCTGAATGTTGTACTTGTATTCCTCGAGGTGGAAGGCCTTCATTCAAAATCCCTTGTTGATTGACAAGCATATGGGGAGGCATAATCATCGGGGTCTCTCCAATAACAGGTTTATGAGAAGGATCAAGGCCGTGATTAATAAAGTAGTGATCACTAAGTTCCCCATGGCACATCATTTGATCACCATAAAACAGTGGATACTTTTCATAAGAATTTGAGGAAGTTGGTAGCACCGATGGTGAAAATTGAGAAGCCAATGATGAGTCAAAATTGTTAGTTGGGGGAGGATTTCCTTGTACAATAGATTCTATACCAACTCTATTATTAGTCTCCCTGTCAATACTTTGCCTGTCCAATTCATTTATGTCATTTGCAGAAACGCTGACACCAATCATTGTAGTGCTTTTTCTTGATCCCAAGTCCATGCCATTAACAGCAACAACATACTGAATCTCAGAATCATCACCCATACTGCTGAGACCAAATTGAGCATCCTCCAAATCACTCATTGAGAACAAAAACATCCTAGGTTTTTGTGATCCTTCCCTATCTTGTAGATGACTACATTCCTCCATCATATTCTGCAAATCTTCATCAGATGACACAGATACCAAAGCATCAAGATCTTCCCCAGGAAGCTGATACTTGATTGCATAAACCTGACTATAGATTTGTAACGCTGTCTGCATGAGCTCCAGCCAAGATATGTCCTTTCTTAGTCGAAGAATACGTGTTTGGCCTCCAACATACCTTAGATTTCCATCACATGGTCGTGGCAATATTCTACCGCCAAAGCTGCAAAGAAACTTCATAATCATTGATCTATCATAAGCTCCAAAAGAGCCATACCCAGGCACAAATTGTCTATTATCCTGATTCAATGAAGTTCTTGGCATTGATCGAATTGACCCATAGTTTATTCTGTCTCCAGGTAAAGATGTACTCGTTCTATCAAATTCTTTTGGATATTTCTCAGCCATTGAAAGCATAGAGATATCAGATCCACTTTCAGATCCTGCATGGCTGATGCCTAAAATGCCTTTCAGTTCCATATAACCTGGGTTATAATTAGAATCACTGACATTTGATAATACAGGCTTCCTCATATTCACCTTATCTCTCATAAACTCAAGAGCAAATTCTTCACCTGTCTGTATAGAGTAATTAAGTACAGGTTTAACTTCTGATGTATTAAAGTCAACCGGTCTTCTGTGGGTATGTGTGCCATCCAAATGGTCCTGCGTCACTGGCTGTGATCGAGACTGGTGCCATTCATCAAGTCTAGATTCCATGTTACTGTATGAAATCGTGTTATCAAATCTTGATTGTTCAAATCACGCCATTTTTTTCCTCTTTATACTAGAAAAATGCACTAAAAAATTGGTGAAAACTGAGGCACTACAGTTTTAGTAACTGAGCTGTTTTAATCACCGTATAAATATTTGAAGCATCTGCAATCTTGAAAACTGTTAAGAACTGTTGTACTTTTTTCTCCCAAATCGCAGATTAAATATAAAGCAAACTCCCTGCAAACAAAATTGAATCAAGACAAGTTCCAGAAATTAATTGACATGAAAATAGTCACAATATATGGAAACAAATACATGACCTGCCTGCAGACAATATATGCTAAGCAACAAAACAGAATAACCATAACAAAGGGTCAGCACATTGGCCGTACCTTTTGCTAAATGAACATTAACAAATTCCAATGCAAAAAATAACTTTGGTACTAAATGATGAATTTAGGTTAACGAAAAGAAAATGTATTTAGTGGACAACTTTAACTGCATTTCCATAGCTGAAAGCTGTTATGTCATTGGAGCATGACTTCAATGACTACAAATTAGACCAGGCAAGCTCGCAAATGTCAAAGTAAGTTCTCAAATATACTGCAAACGTGAGCACTAACATTGACATCTTATATAAGCTCTTCAGTCAACTAGTCTAAAATGTTTAGGTACCGAATTCCCCTAAGCTTTTCGTCATTTTGTAGGCATACAAACTGGCAAAACAATTGCATTCAGAGCGTAAAGCATCCAGTATTCAAGCACAGTTGCATGTAGCAGATAAGCCAGAGACCATCACCGTCACCAATAAAAGAAATGAAACACTAATTAACAAAAACATAAATTTTTTTGTTTCAATCTAGACTACACCCGGGAACACAGTCAGAAACCTTCAACTGCATCTCAATTCCCAAACCCAAGTTAACCAATCTAGGGTTCTGCCTACAATACTTGAGCTTCACAATGAGGCACCAAAAAACAACTAAAAAAAGAAAAAACAACAAAACAAAGAGAACCCCAAACACAGCAAAATACTGACAGAATATGAAACTGAATCTAGACACCCAATGAGGCAAAAAAAATAATAGAAAACAAAACTTTGTCTTACCCATTGCTCTCAGCTCAAAAGATGCAGCTACGACCCAGAAGAGATCACAGGAAAGACCAAAATTTTCATTCAAAAACAGAGCTTTGGGAGGAAAATGAGATAAACCCACGTGTATTTTTCTCTTCTGAGTGTCACGCAATAACTTCGGTTTCACACTACAGCGTGAACCAACTTGTACTTCAAGTTGTTGAACTCCTTTCTGCTGAAAAAGACGTTCTTTTCTCTCTCTACCAGTTGCACCCACCGTCCTTTCCGTTTTCGTTTATACCGAAATTAGTTTAATAATTATTTTTTATTTATTTCTGCATTTAGTCAAACGAGAAATAATCAATCTAGCTCCTTCCTTACAGATAAATACAGAAGGGACAACGTGACCAATTCTCTGCAACCACCAACTTCTTTTTGTTCAATCATGTGTATTGATGTTCTAAACAAAATTAGGCATATTTAATGATGAATATATGATTCAAAATTGATTGATTTTTATATATAATAATTAGTGGTAGACATTCTCTATGATAGTGTATATAATAAAAAATTTATTAATATAACATATTAATAAAAAAGATAATATCAAAATTTATAACATTATATAATAGAAGCATTTGTAATTTTTATTAAAATAATAAATAAAATTATAATATATATACAAAATTTTATTAATTCTTATAATTATATAATAAAAACACTTTCTATTTACCATCACAATTTCACTTCTCAACGTAAATTAATAAATATAGAGATAAAATAATGTGTAAGAAAATAGTTATAAAATTTGAACTTTATTAGTAATGGCTATAAATAATTCTTTAAATTGTACTTTATTATTATTTTGGTGTTGGTGTTGACTTAAACTAAAAAAAAGAAATACTGAATAGAAAAAGACATATTTATAAAATTCTTTTAAACTTAAGATTTATATTATCATCAAATTTAACTTTCTTTGAAGTGAATATTATAAGGAAATTTTTAGACAAAAGAAAAAGGATGTACCTTAGCTTATATATGAACATAGAGTTATTTATTGTAAAGTTATTTAACTTTATAAATTTTGTTTTTTCTTTTCTTTACCAAACTCTTATTAAATTATATGTAATATTTTATTATTTAAGATTTTTCTTATATTATTTTGGTATAATTTTTTATTTGGTCCCACCATTTTTTGAGTTGATTCAATTTGGTCCCCCAATTTTGTTATTGTTCAATTTAATCCTCTTATTTTTTAAAGTGGTTTAGTTTAGTCCCTTTGTTATATTCCGGATAACCTGCCTATACAGTGATGACCTGCCATTATTGAACAGGTTGGCCCACTTTGTAGGTGCAGGTTATGGGGGCAGTAAAGGGCAAGTCTACTTATTGTGGCTAAGTTGTTGACATATGCCACATTTTTTTCATGCACCAGATTTCTTTACAGATAACACATGTTTGTCTTCTTCTTCAACTCTCAAGCTTCAAAACGTCTTTTCTTTTTTGGTCTTCTTGGTAGGATTCTATTAAGTGGAGGCAAAACATCAGGAAATTATGTAACATCTCACTGGTGTTGTCCATTGGTAGGGTATATGATTGATTGGTAAGTCTCTTCATATGTTAACTGTAACACCCCAACTAGAATTCGGTGCTACTAGATGTTCTTTACTTGTCTAATGTATCATTTACTTAAGGAAAAATTTATTTGTATTCAATTAATAAATACCAAACAAAAAAAATAATAATAATACATCACTCGAATGTATCATCTGTTAAACATACATGATATTTATGCGAATAAAATGTTAACATACATATAAGTGTTTGTAACATATGTTTGTTTATACTTTTACAACCAACTAAAGGTACTTTTAGTTTGAAATACATCACAAACAAGTTACACCATATCAGTTGTAGCTTTAACATAATCCAAGGTTACAAGAAAAGTTAGGCTAAACAA
>Ga0214543_1003760_pt1 | contig 29283 bp, 7 predicted proteins | sample CNSS2metaG_FD_160094 | JGI IMG/M metagenome (GOLD analysis project Ga0214543, IMG submission 160094) | Root nodule microbial communities from cowpea collected in UCLA plant growth center, Los Angeles, California, USA - CNSS2 | ecosystem: Host-associated > Plants > Roots > Nodule | place: USA... | reverse complement strand
TAGAATTTTAGAATTTTAGAATTTTAGAATTTTAGAATTTTAGAATTTTAGAATTTTAGAATTTTAGAATTTTAGAATTTTAGAATTTTAGAATTTTAGAATTTTAGAATTTTAGAATTTTAGAATTTTGTAATTTTAAGAATTTAATAATTTTATTATTTTGTAATTTTAAGAATTTATAATTTCATAATTTTATTTTTTTGTAAATTTATTATTTTATAATTACATAATTTTATATTTTCATAATTTTTTTAATTTCGTAACTTTATAATTTTATATTTTTATAACATTATTGTTTTATAATTTATAATTTTTATATTTTACTTTTTTTAATTTTGTAATTTCATTGTTTTATAATTTTATAATTATTTGATTTTATAATTTAATATTTTTATACTTAATACATTTATGTATATTTTAAGTTTAATAATTTTGTAATTTTATAGTTTTATAGTTTTATAATTTATAATTTTGTTTTTGAGAATAATTTTCGTTAAATACAACAAATTCTTGAGGGAGAGCTCGTCATTATGGTATCTTATTGCAAAATATTGTGATGACAATTAAGCATGATGACACGAGATCTCGTCATTATGGTATCTTTTTGCAAAGTATTGTGACAATATTTAAGCATGACGACATTTAAGGCCTCGATTAAAAATTCTTAAATTTATTAAGGACCCAAAACATAATTAAGCCTATAATAAATTATGTGCTCTTTTACTAGGATTTATAAATGACATTACTATTATTATAAAAAAAACAAAATAAAATATGGTCATAGTTAATTAAGTAACACAATCAATTATTACAATTACATAATTGATTAAACAAGCCACATAAATTTTAAGAGAACTACATAATCAACAAACTATAGGAATTAAGAAAATTATCATGTCTTATTGTATAACATTATATAATTAAATTTAGGGTATTATTTCAGTGTCCTTTTCAAAGAAGCGATTTTTGTACTCTTTTATATACGGAACCAATCAAATCATGTCATATGTAATAATTTTAAATGATGTGACGCTACTTTACTTCACCTTCCACGTCCTCACCCACCTCTCCACTCTTTTCCCAACATCCATTGGTCAAGTTAGGTTTAGACCTATACCAACGACATGTACTCCAACATCACCTTCTCTTCCGTCAATTGCGACTACAATAGTCATCTCTAGTGCAACGATGTTGGTGGTGCTACTCCCGTTGTAAGAACATATGATAATTTTAATGTGTGCATTCTTATTCGTTAGAGGTCGGTATAAATACACAAACCGTATGACCTAAAATAGGTATCTAATTATTCAAAACATAATTACAAGAGATTAGTAACCTATTTACATGAAGATAATTAGCTTAATCATAGGAGAATAATTTCTAGTTGGCTTAATTAGAGAAGAATAATATCTAATCTATCACATCCCCCTCATTCAATATCCATCTCAATATGTTTTCTACGCTAATGTTGCATAGGATTATTTGAGAAGAAAATGAATTTCCTAGAGAAGACTATGGAGCCAACAAGATTCAGAAATAACATTGGCGACACCTTTATATTTAGCCTCTACACTAGAACGAGAAAGAGTATGTTGGCTCTTTGAAGACCATGAGATGAGGTTGTCACTAAGAAACACATAGTAACACGATGTGGAGTGTTTGGTGTCAGGACATCCACCCCAATCAGCATCAGTATATGAAATAAGTTTCTAAATAAAGGTCCAATAAAGATGCAAAAAATATCGTAAAGTACCCTGAACATACCGTCGAATGCGTTTCAATGCTGCCATGTGCTCGATGCAGGGGCATGCATGTGAAGACATACCTCCTAAACGACTATAGGGCACCGACAAGACTCTGGTACATAGTGTGATCCTCATAGGGTTTGTCAAAGGCTATAATGAGCTTCAGCTTGGTATCAATCGGAGTAATGAAAGGATTACAATAGGCCACATGCATGTCTTGTCACACAATCTCGAGAAAATAACTCAAAGGACCAAGATCCTTCATAGCACATTTAGATGCAAGGAGTGATCTGAAACACTATGCTAGAACCAAATGTTGGAGACGTAGTCAACAAAGCATTGGTACCAAACATGAGGCGCTTGCTTCAGACCGTAAAGAGATTTCCTCGAGCGACAAATGTGATTAAGGTGAAGGGAATCATAGAAAGCGAACGGTTGGTGCATGCATACAGTTTGAATTAAATCACCATGGAGAAATGCATTATGAACATCCAATTGATGAATGAGCCAGTATTTGGAGAGAGCAATGGTGAGAATCATGTGAATGGTCGTGGGTTTACAATGGGACTAAGCGTCTCATCACAATCCACACTTGTAATTTGAGACTTACCATCTCCTATAAGGCACACTTTGTAATGCTCAAAACAACCATTATATTTCGTTTTATGTATGAAAATCCACATACAACGAATGATATTAACATCACGAGTTGCGAAACCAAATTCGACACATTATTTTTAATTAAAGCATTAAATTCAATTAGTGTCCAATAAAGAAAGGGTGTGATTTTTGGAAAGAGGTGATATTGTCAAATTGGCAATGGAAGTAGAAGGATTAAAGAGCTTTCCAGATTTGTAGACACTAGTCTAGTACGGGTGGCAATCTTTCTACTAGAAAAGATAGGTCATGATGGAAGTGTAGGGTTCAGAGGCAGGGCAGACTGGTTTGAAGTAGGAGAGGTAGAAAGGTTAGCTGTTGACTGTGATGTGTTGGATGAAGAGGATGATAATCTTGTAGGTCTTAGGTTAAGCAAAGGCTTCAGGTCAAGGTTAAGCCAAGGATGAACAAGAAAGGGATGTATTTCATCAGTGAAACAATCATAAGTAGAGCTAGGGGAGGAAAACATATAGGCAAAAGAAAATTGTGTTTCATCAAAAAGACATATTATGATATTATTACCTTTCTATGAGACAAATCAAAACATTTATAACCTTTGTGATTAACATGATAGCCTAAGAAAACACACAGAGTCGATCAAGGTTGTAATTTGTTAATGGTAGGAGAAGGGAACAAAGGATAAAAAAGACAACCAAAGACTCGTAAATGTGTATAGAAGGGATCATGATGATATAGAAGTTGAGTGGAAGATTGATGAGGCGCCTTCCGAGGAAGTATATTAAGCACTAGAGCTTATCTTTTACTTGACTATATTTTCATCCTTATCACAGTCAAAAACATTTTTCTATAATTATTTGTTGTAAATATTTTATTGAATTAATGTTATGATTAATTTTTTTCCTTTTCTATGATATGAAATCTGTAAGTTCCTTTTCTTTTTTATGATATTTACAAGATGAGGCCAAGAATTATGTTTCTGTTTAATGTTTGTGACATTAGTGTTGTTTCTTGACATAATTTTCAATGGCGAACTTCTTGATCTCCAATTCTAGACAAGGGTTGCCTTAGAAGTTAATTTTATTGAAGCCTCCATCGATACACTAGAGATTTAGAGTACATCAACAACAATCCTTTTCTTCCTAGCCCCTTTCTAGGATAATTATGAAGATATTGAAATTACTTATGTGGTAGAATCCTGGGTCCGTGAGTTCATGGATATAAACATCTTTATTTCTATTATATATGTACCTTGTTAATGTAATTCATCTGAAGCACATAAGTTTATTTTCACTTCAGATTGGTAGATGAACTTGTTGTTGTGTATAAGGAGGCAACATTGAGAACAACTCGGGAAGATATTAGAGCAAATATATATCATATACTAATCCTACTTCAAGAGTAAGGCTTTATTTTTCGATTGATTTCTTTGTACGAGTGATATATCCATACCCTCATTTAGTTCATGTCCTTTTATGCATGCATAAGCAAAAGGTCTACATTTTGATATGGCTTAGGACATGCATCAATCGTACACGTTTTATTAATATCCTATTTTTGGTTATGTCACATACTACCTCACTATTTAATGTAAATATCACCCAAGCCAACTTTAATATGAAGGAATCCTTCACACCTAATGGAGGCCCTTAACAGTTAACCCAATTCCCCAATTGGCTCAAAAAAACATTCAATTAGATGAAGGACAATTTTCTCAGCTACTACTTATGCAAAACCAAAGTAGTAGAACCAAATGCAAGAATTGCACACAGTTCCTTCATCTACTTTTTTTTTTTTGGTGCATTGCCTTCACTCTACTATTCAAAGCCAAGAAAAGGTGTATTAGAAAAAGGAGAAGTATATATCGTTTTACCGTGTTGAACAACGGCATAAGAGGTGGCGCCTAAGCTCCACGCGTTCTGCAATAGTGAAGAAGGGATGTGTGCTCTACAACAATGGAAGAAGGGAACCAACACGTTCTGCAACTGTTGGAGATGAAACACAACAATGGAGACATTGCCACTACACGCTCCAACACTGCGCGATTCTATTTTTAACCCTAACAAGGCTTATTACCTCGGTTGATTTTAAACCGAGGCATAAACATGTATATGCATCGATTAAGTAACACTCGCTACATATACTCTTGAAATGTAACCACATATGTCTCAGTTAAAATTGGACCAAGGCCTAAAAGATTGTCTTCCTCGGTTAGGTGTCCACCCGAGGCATAAAACTCTGCGTTTAATTTTAAAAATTGAAAACAGCGGGAAAACATAAAAATTTTGGGACATATCTGCCTCGGTTGTTTGTAGAATCGAGGCATAAACATGTATATGTTTCATTTGTTTGTAGAACCGAGGCATAAACATTCCCAAATATTGCGAAAAAGCCACCACATCTTCATATATCTCGTTTATACTAAAATTGAGGCATATTGGACGCTGTAAAAAGCCCAAAATACTCTAGTGACGAAAGAAGAACTAACGAATTAGCGAGGAGAGTGGGAATCATGTTGTTAATGATTTGAATTTTACATTTAGCTTTTTTCATTTTGAGAAGAAGTATGGGGGCAAAAGAACTAGAAAAGAAGACATTTTCATCATAAAATCAATGAAACAAAGCATAAGACGTGACATTACTACTACCAACAATTAATGTTTGATTTAAATGACTCAAATTAGAATAAGACGTGACATTACTTTGTGATGTCATTGTGTGAGACGAAGCTCTAGTGTCCATGTACCACTTGTTGTCAAGAGGTGTCAGGGACATGGTGCACATAGTAGTGATAATGTTTGTGGGTACTTGGGAAGTTGTGGTGGGGTAGGTCTGAGGACACTAACCAAGAATGTCGTACAAGTTCAAAGAAAATTGGCATTTTTGTTCTTCACTCTTTCTATGGAGGTGCCTCTGTTATGAATTTTGGTAATCTTTTAATTCAAATATAGTTTTGTTATTTTACTCAAAAACTTGTGGTGGTGGTTTTTTATGCTTCAATGGTCTTATTGGAATATTATAGGATATGCTAGCTACTATTAGGAAGGGCTTCCAAATTATGTCTCATCATTTTTCTAGCAGTTTGATGGTTAGATTATAATAATGTCGCATCATTTAAAATTATTACGTACATATAGCATGTTTTTATTGGTTAGTTACACGTAGAAGGATATCAATATCTTTTTTCATTAACTTAATAATATGTTAAAAAGTCATTTTTAATAATATACAATAATGTATTATCTTAAAAAGTCATTTTTAATAAAAAAAAAATATCAATGTAACATTTATACAAATAATAAATTTGGTCTTAAATTGGAAAGACATGTGTAGAAACTAAATTGAATCAAAACACTAACACTCGATAGTGACACTTACACTAACATTGTCTTGCCATGTGGCACTAACAGTGTCACGTGTCAGTAGGGACTTGACACGTTGTAACAAAAGTTTTTCGCAATAAATAAATAAATAAAAGAATTAAAAAAAATAAAAAACCACATATTGAAAAGTGGCATGTCGTTAATGTTGTTAGTAATTTATTTATTTTTAAAAAGACCTAATTGAGACACTTTATCAAAAGTTATAACGTAATTAAAAATTTTTTAAAGCGGAAACCAAGTTGGCACACCCCACCAAAGTGGAGACCATCCAAGTAATTAAGTATTTTTTTTTATTAAATATACTTTTGGTCCCTTAACTTTTAGTGAAAATTGGAGTTAGTCTCTCTTCGAAACTTTGACCTAATCTAGTCCTCTGGCTTTAAAAATGTGTGAATTTAGTCCTTTTAACCAAATTTTATTAAATTTATTTGTCATTTCAAACGTATTTCGTAATAGTACTTGAAATGTTTACTCCATTTAATACATTTTCGCTTTAAATTGATAAATACGTTTAAAATGTCAAAATAAAATTTAGATAAAAAAATTAAATTTACGCATTTCTAAAATTTAAAAACTAAATTTGATTAATAATTAGAAAAGAAATTAATTTTCATTAAAAATTAAAAATTAATGTACAAAAGTATATTTAACCTTTTCTTTTAAGTACCAAAGTCAGACCCTTAACTTATAGAAGTCATATAATCAATTATAAAAGTCATATAATAATTATGTAAAGTTAAAACATCTTTGCACACGTTTGCATATAAAGTAATTTTAAGTTCCTTGTAACTATTTTTGCATAACATCTCTATCAGACTACCTTCCTCCCATATTGTTTTTTTCTTTGCTCTTCCCTCCTCGCATCACTCTGCCAAACGAACCAGTAGTGAATTAGAATGGGAAAAAAAAGAAAAAAAAATGATAAATGCAATAACAATGTAATATGAAAGAAAATAAAATATTAAAAAGTGAAAGAAGAAATTAGTATATATATTAAATATTTCATAGGATAACTTAGCCTTCTGTTCAACCCCATTACTTAAAAGTGGTAATCGACTGTAGTTTTGGGTTTTAATGCCCTTCCCACTCAAAACAAAAAAGATGCTAGAGGATGGGTGATAGTGAAAAAGGAAACACTAATGGTACACATTCTTTTAACACTTATCTAAATTCATTGAATAATGTGATTTTATATCATAGATATTCATTGAAATACTTTTTTAAAAAATTCATTTGAGGAGCTAAACATGTAATATCTTACTTACCTGTTCTTGTCAGAAAAACATTTACCTAAGATAACGGTAATTTGGAGAAAACAGCACTTTTACTTTAACCATATATTTGATTCATCATGTTACTCGCATATTAAACAAACATGTTTGCTGCTTTCACGAAGAAGATCAGACATTCGCTCACAGTAGACCCATGTAAAATTGTCCCTCATATTGCTTAGTACAGAAGAATACAGATGCTATAATTAAGATTAAGATGAATGGATCAAGAATTTATATAACCAGATTAAGTTATCTGTATGATAAAATAAGAAAAAACTGACACATATTTTTAACAATAGTAAAACCTTATTTCACTAGTTAAAATTGGTTACATAAACCCACACAATATCGTTCAATTTAATTATATATCACGAATTTTAATGTGATATGTATTTTTAAACAATTTCAACCGGCATCCTTCTCGACTTCTTTTCCACCGGTTAGCAAGATTGAAATTTTCGTAATTTATTTCCTCATAAAAAAGCATTAGGTTTAATTATCGGAATAAGTTGATCACCGTCCAACTTCCAAATAAGCATTTATGCCAGGCATGTATGTTATAGCACGAAGATTTTATTAAAAACAAAAAACAAAAAGACATAGGGACTACATCAAATTTATGATATAAATACATCATAGGTAAAATTATTTATTATTAAAAAAAACTAAATAATTACATAGATGGATAAAAGTAAATCAATATAACACTAAAAAGAAAATAAAACTCAATAATCAAATTCTTCGGTATATTAATGATAAAAGTCCTCTGAAACTTATTAATATTTTTTAGTAATCCTTGTTTTAGATGATTTAGTATTAACTTTCTTTAGTTTTACCTCAATTAGGTTTTCTTGTCGTTTGACCTAGTTCATCACCATTTAGACGTTATTTTCAATTCCTCTACAAACGAGTTTTCCTAAACATCAAAAAATTAAAAATTGTCTCAGAACTACAATGAAGTGAGTTTTGATAATTGACATTATCATATTTTTTATTGTTATTTTATTTATCTTTTTAGATATTTCAGGTTTTATGTAATAAATTTGGAAAAGATAAATATTTGATTTATATCTTTTAGATAAGTGAAAATCTTTAGGGATTTAAGAAGATTATCAACAGAATCAAAATGGAGATTAAAAGAACATATCAAAGCTTATCCACTGAGATGTTTACTTCAATTATAAATCATAAGATTTGAATAATATATCAAAGATATGGAATCTCTAACGTATATATATCAAGGATTATCTATTACAATTTATTCAAGTACAAAATCAAGTTCAAATTTTAGGCCTAGTCAAAATTTGAAAGTGTATAAATTAAGGGCCTAGCAGAGGTCAAAACACACACTTTGAGAGAAAGAAACTTGATCCAAATACACTTAATGGTAGAAGTGCATTCTAGTATTCAATATGTCTAGGAATACCTAACTCCCTCATTCATGGAGGTTGATTGTAATGTATTTTTAATTCTCTATGGATTAATCATTCAATATAATTATTTTTCATCATCTCTTGTATTTTATTCTTGTTTTAACTGCATAGTCTAGAAATTTTGCACATGCGATAGTACCTACTGATCCAAAAGATAGTTTGGGAAACCTGATTATGATCTTCAAGTGCATATTTTAGATATGTGCATATGTGGGAGTATTGGCTAATCCAAAAGATAGTTTGGGAAACCTAAATAGGATAAAACAACTAATTCATTTCACATGCTAGACATAGACGTGGTCATTGGTCATTCTTAACATCAACATATATTTCATTAATGCAAACTTAATAACAAAAATTGTTAAACATAAAGTTTTTATTATTCAAGTTTAGGCTTGTTAAAAAAGATGTAAATGTGAGAGAAGGAAGTAGAAATATATTGTTTGTTGATTTTACTTTGAATTGAATCATGAAACTCAATTCCGATGAAGCTTTTATCATATAATTTCTTAAATCGAGTTGATTGTTTCCATTGTGTGAATTTCTGTTATTTCTTTATTTCTGAATTTATTTTTATTTTTATACACCAAAATGTTTTGTTACTCTTCTCCTTTATTAGTAAACAACCAATTATTTTAAATCACATTAGTCTCTGTGGGAAACGATATATGAACTTGTCCACTATATTACTTGTACAATTAGATACACTAGTCAATTACGTAACAAGTCTAAACGTTATAAACCCTGTAAACTATCGACAATGGAAATAACATCCTCCAAAGAAGGCATATCAATCAAAGAATCAGAATCCATTGTCACACCACCACCAATGGAAACATCAATTCTTAACAATATAAGATTCATGCTCAATAATGAAATGTTTGACTATTTCACAAGTTTATTTATAATTTTCTTAGCCACAAAGTAGCCATAGTTAACGCTTCCAAGACAAAAAGATGATTTAGTCCTTATAATATTAAATTAAGATGGTTTTACCATAAGTGTGTATGAATAACTTTTCAGTTAACTGGTGTTTGTTCTTGCTCTTCTGCACTCTATGCTTTATGGGGAAGAAAATCAGAAGGATAAGCACAAGTGAATAAAAAGAGAAAAAGAAAAGGAATGAAAAAGAAAAAAAAAAGTGAAAAGAGTGTTCATGAGTGAACCAAGTCATCTTTGTGGAACATGTGAACGAAAGTGGAAACAAAGATCACCTGCAATCTACTGTTTAAATTTGGAAATGTTAATTTTACCCCTAACAACTGAAAGTCACAGTAACCCCTCTATTAGTAGTTAATGAAATAATGATTTAAATAAGTGTAGAAATTATAATGCAAAGTTGTAGGATAGAACATAGGTTGTATAGGGTGTGGCATCTATGGTTGTAGCATTGGAGGCAGAATGAGCACACACAATCTATTGACTCTGAAACTAAGATTTGCTGAACCCGACAAGCTCTCGAATAAAGTTTCCACTTCCCCGTGTTACCGGCAAACAATGTTTAGTCAGCGGTCAACCACATTGCATTCTAACTATTTTTCAAAATAAAACCAAATCCTTTTTTTTTCCTAAAAACATACTTATTAAACATAAATTCTTATACACGACACGCGTTTGAGAAATAACAGAGGTGCATTCATGTTCAGGTTCAGGTAATACTATATTAGGAAACTACTTCCGCGCAAGAAAGTAACAGATAAGGAAGAACGACATCATCTCTTCACTTTTCAGAACTACTTGGACGCATATTTGCAGAATACTAAAAACGGCAACAAATAATCCTATTGGAAAGGGAGTCACATAATAAAGGACCTGTTCACAAAAAATAAATAAAAGTAGATTAAAATAAAGATATTTATCGAGTAAAAAACACACGTTATAACAATTCATACTATTTTTTGTTGATGGTTAGTTATTAACACTATGTTAGTTTTAGATTGGAAATATAAAATTAATAAATATTTTATTATTTCTTCACGTTAGAGGCGTTTTTCATTTTAATTTCATTAGTTTATATTTGAGAATATGCACTTATTTTGTTATATGAATATTACACTTATCTCTCACATCATATTTCTAAAATTGACATTTGTTTTACTTGTATTATTAATAAAATAATATTTACACTTTTTAGTAGTTTTTAGTAGTTTTTAAATAAATATTTATTTAACAATCAAAACATGAAAATGATATTTATAAAAAAAAAGTAAGTAAATATTAATTTTGTTAAACAATAACCTCTCTCATTCTTCATTCCAAACCAACATTATATCTCCCAAGTATTTGTGAAAGAAATTGAACCCACAACTTCTTATTTCTCTTTCAATTTTATTACTAAGTCAATCTATATCTCCAAGAATGTGCTTATATGTTTATTTATATCTATCTATCCTAACATTCTTTCTGTGTAATATTAATGTTTGATCCTTCTTTTCGGACTTTCTTATGAAATGTTAAATTTTTTTTGTAAAAGGTTAAACCTTTTTAAACTTATTGAAATACGGTCACTTTCAATTAATATATTTTTTATTATCGATAAAAAAAAAATTGTTAAGAAGTAAATTTTAAACTTAAGTCAATCCCATAAAAATCAGTTTATTAGGTGAGATTTACATCACATTTATATATTATGAAATTGTCTTATCTCTTAACCACTTTTTCTTGGACCATTCGGTTGTGAACTTCCTAAAATCACTCCAAAGAAATTGTTTTCACATCAACACCTCACTGGATAGTCCGTCTGTAGTGGGTGACCTTCGATCACTTATCCTTAGACCGCCTGACCGAAGGGATGGATGAGGGTGTTGATAGGTCATACGATACGTCTCTAATCGATACGAGACTTAAAAAAAAAAGATTAAATTCACAATGAACTAACAAAACCTGGTGCGGCCCATTGTTCATTTTGGAAATAGGTGACTTGAGTCGCTCTGGTTTTGAAATAGGTGATTTGAGTTGGTGTGGTTTTAAAATAGGTGACTTGATTTAGTTTGGTTGACTTGGGGCTAATTTTTATTTTGGTCTGTTGTCAGAATAACTTTTAAATTTGAGAAAGTTTGGACACCATTACTAAATTATATATCTCTCCAAAATATGATAATTAAATTATATTTTTGCTAAAAATATGAAATAATGACTTGTTGTTTTTTGTAATTGGTTGATTAAATAAATTTAGAATGTTATCTTTATGAGAATGGAGCTGTGATCCGAATGAAACACCTATGGTGAACTGCGTCCACATATAAAGTAGTGAAGAAAATGCAATGGCTTTATCTTTAACAACTATAGATTCTTCTTTCAGTGTAAGCTTTTTGGGTTACTTTTTCTTCTCTTTAGTATATGAAAGGACGATCCCTTGCAATGATATAAGAGTTCAGCCACATTTCTCAGTGCCATGTGTACTGCAAATCTTACGGAATGATATTTGTGAGTACCCAATAATGGAGTGTGAAAACACATGCACTCATCACACTTGGAATAAACAAAAACTGCACATGTCTTTCACCGTGCCATCGCATGTGCACTCAGTTTACCTCGCACCTCAACCAGTCACAATCATGTCTCTTGTTTTGCCTACTATATATCTTTCTTTTATTTTCCTACTCTTTTATGTAAAAATGAATTACAATAAATAAAATAAAAGATTTTGTTTATTCATTAAAATAAAGCAAAACATTAAACCTTGAACAATATATATATCCATGATTAACATGATAGAAGAAGAGGTCTTAGAATACTCTTCTATATTGGAAAATGGAAAATAAAATAAGGTTAAATATATATTTAGTACGTAAATTTATACAAAAAATTTGAATTTGTTTTTCTTCTGAACTTTGATATATTTTTGTTTTTAAATTTTAAAAAATAATGAATATAGTTTTTCTAACTCAACTGAATTAAATTTTTTTATATGTCAAAATTATTTTTAAATGACATTTGAGTTATTTATATTATTTTTTATTTTTCTTAATCTTTTATAAATTATACAACTATACATATTTTCCTTGTAATTTTAGAATTTTGTAGAAATATAGATTTGAATTTTAATTAGGCTTCTAATTAGACCTAGCATGCTGAACCCCATAAAGAAAAAATCAGCCAAGCTTTAGAAGAAGAGAAGCATGAAACATGAAATCCCACATCACCTATAATAAGCTAGTTTTAGTTCACACTCTTCTCTACTTTTTATGTGTTTCAGTCTCTATTTATATCTACATAAATATTGTTCACACGTGGATGAAAAGTGAGGAAACACTTTGTTTGTTTCCATTCATTTGTGCTAAAATGGAGAGACAAAAATGAGGGATAGCTTAGACGCACCTTTGTTCAATGTGTAAAAAAGTTTTGAAAGCTAGGTGTACATATGTGTCGCATTACCATTTTAGCCTTGCGTACGTTTAACCTTCCTTTTTCCTGTAGTGCAGTGATATTTTTCAGGTTTCACTTGGTTTTCTTATTCACACTTTTGTTTTACATAGTTGCACTGTTTTTTTCTTCCTTGTTGACGTGTTTCCTTTGCCGGTTGCTTCATTGGTTTAGGGTATTCGGTTATTTGGTTTGTTTATTTGTGAATGTCAATTAGGTAAGAACCCCTTTCATGTTGGCATGCATATACGTGAATGTAGCGAGTAACATATATAAGAGAATTCTCTTATATGGTATATCATATAAGAATCGATTTTAATATAATAATAACAATAATAGTAAAATATAGTAATAATATAACTCTATATAGAACCCTTGCCCCCATGTACAACTCACCCTTTCTGAATGAGAATTGAGTTCCACTTATGATAGCATTATTTTTATTCTTTAACATTGTTGCAGATAGAACTTTCAACTACAATTACAAAGGGTTTTTAACAACTGTTCATGACCCATAAATAAGCTTGTCGTTGTAACTCAAAAGTAATCGACTACGGTTATAATCATTGTAATTTGAAATACTAATAACAACGATTTTAATTCAAACTGTCATTATAAGTAGTAAATAAAAAATAAAAATATTAAAAAATAAAGACATAAAAAATTTTCTAAAAACATAATAGAAACAATATAATATAACCTCAAATTTAATCTAATTTACAATTAAAAATATTAAATAAAAAAAACTAACACATAATAGAAAGAAGAGGTGGCGGTAGTTCAAAGGTGAAGGTGGCAAGTATAAGGCGCAGGAGAAAGACATCAACAATCGATTAAGGTTACGACGAGAGGATGACGAAAACACAATCACAAACACAAAAAACGTATAACGATAACATAAAGAGTTATGAAAACAATTGCATCGTTTTGGTGTTTTTGCCTAAAAAGGGAAAAAGTGATTAGCCCTAGAGGGTTAGGCTGCACAGGATCTAAGTTAGACTAAACGTGAGCAAATTATGGGGATACAATGCACAATCAACTACATGAAACAGCACAGTGAATTAGGTTGGAAAATGATTATTTCAAATGCCATATGCAATTAAAGTTTCGCATAAAAAATAGTAAAATCTTCTGGTGTCTTCCCCGCTGTTGTATACTTGATTTGCCCTCAGCAGTGTAAAAGCAGAACTTGAATAAATCTAAATTACAAACACTAAGTTACAAATATGATCCTATAAGTTACAAACACTTAAACCAAATACTCGCTGTAGCATTTGTTTGCTTCCACTTTTTCACGTGCACCCTTTATTTGTACGTCCTCCACATGGTGAATTGGGAGTGGTCTTTCCCATCTTGCATGTCTTGCTTACCTGTTTTTAGGATCATTGCCACGATTTCTTTCAATTATTGTGTCAATTAATGTTCTTTTCATTTTTAGATCAATCATTTTTATTATGCAATAAGTATTTATGTTCAATATTTCATGTATTGTTTTAATATATATTTAAAATAATGTTCATAAACAAGACATACTTTTGCTTTTTGTAAAACTAAATTTGGTTCGAAGTCAAATTTAAAATTGGTGTAAAAATTTGTCCCTTTTTATATTGTTGGGCCGATATCAAACCAACTCAACCCAGATTCTAAGATCAATATATGTTAGTAGAGGCAAGTTCTTTCTACACCTCCATACATTTCTCTCTCTACTTTCATAGGTTAAGTGAAAATATATTTTTGTTCTTATCTTCTTCCTTCATCCTCTTCATCCTACGCATCTCGTTTCCCATCTTCTTCTTCCACCTCCATCGCAACCCTTCTACCACCCCCACTCATCACTTTCTTCTTCTCCAACGATCACTTTTCATATTTTATGTTTTGAATACACAATCCGTATTTTAAATTGTGGAATCTAAAATATAATTTTAAATTTTAGAACGCACAGTCCGAAATATAATTTTTGTATCGTGGGATTATGTATTTCGGTCCAAATTCCAAAACTTCAAATGAAAATGGGATAAAATTAATTTTTTTTAAAATTTATAGAATTGCAGGAAGAAGCTGGCTTTAGTAGAGTGTGATAAAAGTTGTCTCATAAAGTTAATATAAAATGAGTTATTATTTTCTGAAAGTAAGTTGAATTAAAAATGCATTAAGCATTTATCTAAATTAATAAATAATAGAATAGAGATGTCAATTTTATGATTGTGCATGTGCCAGCACTAGTTTAGGACAGATGTTAAGGAAGTGTTGTATTGCTGATTTAAGATAGATGCTGATTAAGGTTTTTATAATGCAGACGATAGTAGTGTGTGGTGTTGTGAGAGAAAAGGAGAAAACGGTGCGCAGTAAAGTAAGTATGTGGGAGATGATGGAATGCAATTTGCCAATTCATTGGTTCATAGTCAATTAAAATTCAAAAGCCAAAACCACTTGAAGTGCTTGTGTAGTTATACATTTTTTATAACAATATTTAACAAAGAATTAATGGTATTACTTCTGAGGATTTCATTGCAAATTTCAGAGAGTGTTACCACTTTATTCTATTCTTTGAGAATTTAGGTCTTCTAAGGGTTCCTAGATGGTTTTCTGGTTATATTCGTTTCCACATACACGTGGTCACAAATTTCAAGTAATGTCACTACAAATTAATTATTATAGGTTTCTATTTCACAGCAAAAATTATACAATATCTTGGTTAATACATTAAGAAAAGAAGATTTGGAGTGACGCAAGCGTCCAAAAAAATATTCCACATCTATCCAATATTTTTGTGTGGAATTTTGGTTAATGATGTCCTTTGTGGAAGTAAAATATCTTAGCAATGTGTGTATAAATTATATTTTATCCTAAAGCAAAAGAAGACGCGTGGCTATCTTCGCACCCATTCAATCTAATTGCTCTTGTCGTTTTTGTGAAAGCATGGATCATGGATCTAAAGTAACAAAATTTTGAATGCCCTTTAACTTATTTATATGCCCATCATTGTGGAGCGAAATGGTGATTGGATGAAAGCACCCAACTTATATGTTTTCTTAATTTAATTCCAAAATAATCAAGTTTTTATGCAAAGGAATATATATTAGATGAAATTGGAACAGTACCAGATTCTTCGGGAGACCCTTGGAAGAAAACCTAAGTGGAATGAAACTTTTTGATACTTTAATTAATATATATAATCGTAGGTGCATGATAGATAGATTAAGATTATAGACTCATATCCCAATATAAGTGAAGGTTAATGGGCGTTGAATAATAAAAATATGTGAATTGTGGTTCCCCTAATTGGAAAGTGACCCATAATGCGGGTTCCATCATAGGAAGCTGAAGCACTTGTTCATACCGTTAAAAGAAAGTGGTGGGGCTTGACCATGACCATGACCATGACCATGCCCATGCCCATCAACTCCAACATTAGTTATTCCAATTTCCTATGGATACGTGTATTCTACAAATTTTAACAAAACAAAAGGTGCATTCTACTCACCATTATACTTCCTGTCATTTTTTCTTTGTGCTTTTGTTTCCACGTTAAGCCACTCAACAATTCTTTAGGATTTTCTCAATAGTATGCATGCCATTAAAATTATAGGGAAAAATCAAATTCTAACCAGGATGTGTTTCTACGGTGTCAACTGATTTTTAGTTTTTTTTATTAGTTGAATAGTTTGCCTCAATAATTAATTTTATATTCCTTTTCGCAGTCACTCTCTTAGACCATGACTCACCCTTTTTCTTTCCACTCTCATTCATCCTGCTTCTCGGTAGCGCGGCCACCAAAGTCTATCTTTACCATTCATCCAAAGTCCATATTCTCTCATCATTTTCTGTATTCTTTTTCTAATAATATAAAATACTAGGTTAAATATTTAAATTCGAATTTGTTTTTGTTTTAATTTTGATATATTTAAATTTCAAATTTAAAAAATAATAGTTTTTCTTTTAATTCAATCACATTAAATTATTTTTGTGCAATGATGCATGAATACGATACATATATGATATAGCGATATATTTATTTTGAAAATAGTATGATATGTGATATATGTATTATTTTTGTGCTATGATGCATGAATACAATATATATATATAGATACCATACATATATGATACGATACATTTATTTTGAAGATAGTAAGATATAGTATGTGATATATTTATATTAGAACATATACAAAGATTCTTAAAAGTATGATATATTTGATTGTTATTATGTGAATCCAAATTAAAATCATGTATTAAACGTGATAAAAAAATTATAAATTAGTGTCATCATACAAACTACTACTTTATAAACAAGTTTTGATAAAATATCATAAAATATCAAACACCAATTTGTGTCGAATACATATATATGTCTCAAATTAACGTATTGGTATGTCATAGTTTTTATATATTAAATCGTGTTTCAAAATAATATTAAAGTTATAACATATTAAATGAAATATTAAATGAAATAGTTCAAATATCAATATGAATTACCGTTTAAAATATCAAAACATTTAATTTAGTTAGATTTGAAAGCCTATAACATCCATTTTCAACCTATATTACATTTAAAATAGAGTTAAGTATGTTTTTAGTCCCTGAACTTTGACTCAAAATTGGAATTTGTCCCTAGTCAAAACTTTGATAAATTTTGGTTCCTAAACTTTAGAAATGAATGAATATAGTCCTTTTAACCCAATTTTGTTAACTTTTTTTAAGGTTTCGAACGCATTTCTCAGTGAATATTGAGCCGAGAATGTGTCAAACGGCGTAAACAACTCCAATATTTACTGAGAAATACGTTCGAAACCTAAAAAGAAGTTAACAAAATTGGGTTAAAAGGACTATATTTATTCATTTTTAAAGTTTAGGGACCAAAACTTATCAAAGTTTCAACCAGGAATGAATTCCAATTTTGGACCAAAGTTCAGAGACTAAAAACATACTTAAACCGTTAAAATATATAAAAGTTTCAATTTGCAGTTTAAGATTAAAATAATTTTTAATCCTAAAATATTTAAATTTTAAAATTCAATTATAGATCTATTAAATAAGAGAAATATAATTATCATTTTTAATTTATGAAAAACATTTTTTATTGTTAGTGTTACTTTTTTATTGATTTGTGTACGGACTACAGGCAGGCAATCGTACTGCCCACCTAGAAAATGGATAAGATTTTAAAATTGTGGAGTGAAGTAATTTAGGGCATACCACATGTATTTGAATTTGTTTCCCCAAATTGTACCAAAATTACACTCATGATATTCAGATATTTTATTTATAGAGATATTATTTAGAATTTTAAAATTTGAATTATGCCCTTGGTCGTGCTTTTTCTGTATAAAGTAAAGCAGCTGAGAATTACAGACCTCCAAAATATTCGTATCCGTAAGTAATATAGGAATGCATAGGAAATAGATATTATAAGAAATTTTTTATATCTTCGTATTAAGGGGTGGTGACGGATAATATGGATATTCGTACTTTCTATACATTATCATTTAAATTAAAAAATATGATTAAAATATTAATAAATTAATTTAATGAGTTATTTTTTATTAATTAATTTTAAAATATTTTTATTTTTTTAAACTGTCGTTTAATTCTGTTTGAATGAATTATTTAGACTTTATTTTAAATTTATATATTGTATTTTATTTATATTTATAATTAAAATATACTATTATATATTTTATTTTATTTTTTGTAAATATATATATATATATATATATATATATATATAGATATATATATATATATTGAAAAAATATACAAATATTCACATGATAAATATGAAAAAAATAAATACAAAACAAATATTTATTCACCTATTAGAGTAAAAGAGAGTTGATTCTATTCTCAAAATTTGAGTCCATTTAACTCTAGTCTAATAAAACACGGAATAAGGATAAAGTAGTAGATGATTGAAAGACACGTACATGCATAAATACAGCACTTTATCATAGTGTCCTATATGCTCAATTCAAATATCGTTTCTTCCCCTTTTTGTAACAACCCAAGTTTTGGTGTAATTATTCAAATTAAATTATTGAAATAATAAAATAAAATATATATTAATTATTCAAAAGTGTTAAACTAACTTATTTTAAATATAAGAAATATAAGATTTTTTAATTGAATAGCTTTCAAATAATTATATATAAGTCCTTAAAAAATAATTATAAATTAATTCCTAATATTTTACGTTTTTTGTAAATTTGTTTTTCTATTTTTTTTACGACTTAGCTTATGAATACTTTTAATAATTTTTAATATTTACAATTAGGTTATTGGTCAGTTAATTTTGATGTAAAATAATTATTTAATCTTTTAGGTTACATTAATTTTACATATAAATTTAACTAAATTTTCCTGGAATATTAAAATTAAATTATTTTGATTAGTAATTTAAATATAATGTGTGAATTAAATGTTTCTGTGAGAAAATATTTAGAATTTGATTTTTAAATATTTTCTTACTATTAACAATTTTAGTATAATTAATTAGTTTAATTATAACTTACGTATTATTTGACATAATTTAAAATGTAACATCTCAATTTTAACAACTTAAGAACTAATAAAATAGGATTATTTCACTATAGTAGTCAAAACAGAAGATTCAGTGTATAAAGTATATTAATACAATCTTAGAACATATAGGACTATAAAAGTATAATGTTTATACAAACTAACTAGAAACTATTAGAAAATGATTACTCAAATATTACTAATAATAATAAAAATATAACATGATATAATAATAATTATTAAAGCAATAATAACACCAAGGCATATATATATATATATATATAAATCAAAGAATATTAATCAGAGACTTGATAATTATTATAACAATAATAGATAATAGATAAAAGGTAAGGAGTAGAAATAGCCTAGGTTGAGGCACGTATAGCGCTATCCTTAGAGAGAAAACGCCCCTACTGCACAGGACTAAACATATACACACTCATATGTATTTCAAATCAAATGCGTTTCTCTCCCAAGATACAACAACCCGTCAGATCGATCGAGTGCAGCGAAGGATCTCCGAACCTTATGAACACCACTGTCTTAAAGATAATATAGAGAAGAAATAATAACACTTTTAAGAAAAACTCTAGTGTTTGTTGTCTCTGTTGTTGTATTCTTCCCCATGCACCTAGGTGGTATTTATAGGTAGCAAAAAGAGACAAAGGAGTAAATAGTAATAAGAATATAGCTGTTAGCCATAAAAAACATTAACCCTTAAATTAAAGATTTATAAAAACATAAGTAACAGTAGAATTTTTATTTTAATTATTTATTTTTTAAATTATATTAAAATATTTCTAACAATCCCCCACATAATTTAAAAATAAAAAAAAAATATATTATCTTTTAAAACAAAATATTGTAGTTCAGTGTAAGGAACCTTCCAGGTCTGACCCTTACACCTAGTGCTTATAAACTTCCACCCGAGAAAATGCAGAGACTTGATTGTCTTGAACTACATCCCCTGTGGTTGGGTTTTAGTAAATAACACATACAATATCGGTGTTCATTATAGGTTCTAATCAGTGGGTGCACATTACGACCTTGTGCATGTATCTTGTTTCATGAGTGTCACTTAGAGACTTGCACATGTCTCACAATGGCGGCCCCACCATCACACTCACTAGGTAAACCCTCAAAGGGTGGTTTGTGATTCACACCCCTACAATAATTGTCATTGGGTTTATTAAGAGGTATTTTATAAAATAAGCATAATAATGCACATACTTCAACCTAATTATTGTCACAATTTATAGTACACCTCGCCATAGGAATGAGACATAAAATTTAATCAAATTATTTGGTGTACTTTAGTCAACAACAACTTCGTTGTTACCCATTGAACTCCATTCCATGGGATCGCCATTCATGTGGAGATGGGTGTCCATTATTGCAACTAATTTATGGGCTATAGTCTTATTCCCCTCGACGACTTAAATACTTGTTGTTGATGCATCAACCCTTTGATAAGCAGATTTGCAACATTTCTTTCTAACCTGACAAAGTTAAGAGAGATAATATCATGAGTAATTAAGTTTCTAATATATTTGTCTCTCATTCTCATATGTCAATTTTTCAATTTCATTGACATTTTTACTAAAAACTTTAAATATAATAATTTGATTGTCAGTATGCATTGGAAAAAAGAATATTTTAAGCTTGCACAGTAGATCATGACAAAACAAATTTTTAACATATTTCCATGATAGGACACCTTCATCCAAGGTTAAAACATAACCATAACCAATAGTTGATATTGTGCCACTAGAATCAATATCCAATTTACATTAAAAATATCATTCAATAATCTCAAGAAATTGGACATATTGCCATAATATAAGAAACACAAATAATATTACACTAGATGGCAAAATAGTGAAGTATATATATCATTCACTTTATAATATATAACCAAGATTTTTTTATTAACAGGTATGTTACCATTGTAAGACACCCCCACACTTTGAAATATTTTAAATGTGGTTCTTTTTTCTTTCATAACTCATAACAAGTTTTATCACAATCTTTTGTGTTCAAAATATGATAAGTAGGATATAAAATTTCACTAGTATAATGTTAGGCAAGCTAGAACTTGAAGCATAACATTTACCATATCAAACAAAAACTTTTGTTTTTTCTTTCGCTGCACCATTACATTAACACCATATGAAAATGTTACTTAATGAATAATACCATGAATTTCACATAAAAACACTCATTTATAAAGATATGTATCATCACTTCTCTATTTAATTAATTTTGTACCTCAAAATTTCATAATATAAATGATCTCTAACCAAACTTCTCAACAATTATGATAATAACATGTCATAAATCACAACTTAATATTTTGTAATAATCAAAGAAAACTTATAATATTTTATTACAAGATAAAGGTACTTAACTCGAACAAACCATCACAAATATATCATATACCAATCAAAACACATGTCTAGAATTAATAATCTTATTGCACTTGGAAACCACTTCATAACCTTGTTAAGCACAACACGTCATAACCTTGTTGAGCACAAGAAAGTTTCTAAATTCAGAAACATAAAAAACTCTTCTTTTTTTTAAATAAATGTTGGAAGACAAGTTTAGTTTTTACTTGACCATCCCTTCAATCCCTTCAATTTTTGATATCATGATTTTTTTTTATCATCACACACATGATCATAAGCATGATGTCAATTATTTCATGTCATAAACAATAATTTTTAAAATAAATAATATGATAATTTATTATTAGTCATTTTTTTTTCATATAAATATCAAGCTAATTTTATTTTCCTTTGCAAATGCAAAGTTTAGTTTAATTGTTTTCCATAACACAATAGTTGTTTTAATGAGACAAATTATTTTATAATTATTTTCATACAAAATACTTAAAATATATACATTATATAGAACATCTTTATCAATGGTAAGAATAGACAATATTAAATTATAAATTAATATAACAACATAAACATTAGCTATAGATATCACAAAACATTATTCAATGAGAAGGAATTTCATTTATACATAATTTCATTTATTGTTATCAATAGAAATAGAAACAATTATACACATCAATTTTTAGGCTTTGTTGAAACTAATTAAATTATAACCATAAGAAACACATTAGTTCATAAAAATTGTTTTCGGTCTTCAACTCTATATTGTTTTTAATTGTAGAAATGAATACAGATGAGTAATCAAAAAATATAAATAACAAGATAATATTTTTTCTCTCTAAGAATGTTAGAAAATGATTACTCAAATCTTACTAATAATAATAAAAATATAACATGATATAATAATAATTATTAAAGCAATAATAACACTAAGGCATATATATATAAATCAAAGAATATTAATCAGAGACTTGATAATTATTATAACAATAATAGATAATAGATAAAAGGTAAGGAGTAGAAATAGCCTAGATTGAGCCACGCATAGCGTTATCCTTAGAGAGAAAACGCCCCTACTGCACAGGACTAAACATATACACACTCATATGTGTTTCAAATCAAATGCGTTTCTCTCCCAAGATACAACAACCCGTCAGATCGATCGAGTGCAGCGAAGGATCTCCGAACCTTATGAACACCACTGTCTTAAAGATAATATAGAGAAGAAATAATAACACTTTTAAGAAAAACTATAGTGTTTGTTATCTCTGTTGTTGTATTCTTCCCCATGCACCTAGGTGGTATTTATAGGTAGCAAAAGGAGACAAAGAAGTAAATAGTAATAAGAATATAGCCGTTAGCCATAAAAAACATTAACCCTTAAATTAAAGATTTATAAAAACATAAGTAACAGTAGAATTTTTATTTTAATTATTTATTTTTTAAATTATATTAAAATATTTCTAACAGAAACCAATTGTAATTCTAAACACAGACTACTCGCTTACAACGACTCCCACTAAAACCTTCTATCAACCTAAAAGATGGCTCCTCATCATCCAAAGGTGCCCCAGCAACTGCAACCACATCTGCTCCCATTGAATAGGTGATCATCGCAAAAGAAAGACAAACAACATAAGACAGAAACAGAGAAGAAGGGTAAGCTAATGTAACCAAGGAATATTCATATGAAAACTTAACTCAAATTACCAAAATAACTCACATATGCATACATATAAACAGAGGTACAATTGACACTAAACGCGATTATCTGGATACATGCAAGTGACATCGGATCTCTTAGTGGCTTGAACATGTGTATGGTTCCCAAATTCTGCAGATTTTGGTCTCAAGGTGTTATCACCCAACCACCCATAAGGTAAATCCTCTTCACGCTTAGGACTTAATCAAGTCCAGTCACTAGGATCTCCTGCTACTCTTCACGACATAACTCATTCTACTCTATTTGAGTATTAATGATTATTAGAGCATCAGGATACCAACTAATAATGAGTCTGTATGTCATTGCATACACGAAAATACCACTACTAAGCTCCTTGAAATTCTAGATATATATATATATATATACACCCATATTTCAAATACTAGTGACAACCAATTCTATACAAAACCAAACTCTCCATAATGAAAGAGAAATCTTTGATCCAGGTCATGATCCACTCGCTTAGTGAGCACATCTTATCATTGAGCGAGAGGTATACTTTTGACCAACAATGACATTGCTCGCCCGACGAGTTTATCATTGGGACTCGAGAGAATTAATTCCCCATAATTCGCGCAACGAGTAGGACCCGTCTAGTGACACCCAAAACAGTGAGCCCATGATCCATAATTCGCCCAGCGAGCATCAGCGACTCAAATTAGTGAGCCCTTGGTTTGTAGCTCACCTAGTGAACCAAGCAATTAACACCAATTCAACATGCACACCAGATAAACATAGTCTAATTAGCTTCTCTTGCATGTTATCCTGCTTAGACAACTTTATAAACGTCAAACGCCTCTAACTCCACAAGATGCTCTATCTACACATAGAAACATCACAAGAACAACCAGGACATATCATTATGATCATTGATTAGCAAAGACTCATACTGATGATTAAAAGGACGTATGCAAGTGGAAGAGAGCTCACATGCGACATAAAATAGAAATAGAACAAAAAGAATGCGAAAACTCAACTTACGCAAACAAAGAAACTGATTGGTCCAACTTGAAGAGCTCGCCGAGAGGATCAATTCTACGGTCTCAGTTCTTCATTCAGATGACCAGAGAGACAGAACTCCCAGAGAAGTCAAACAACTTTAAAAAGTGATTTCTAAACACATTGTGTGTTTTAAAATAATAAAACTCTTTTATAATGATTCTATTTATATTAAAACTTTTTAATATTAAAATAATTTAGTCTCACTATTTTTAAACCACTATCCCTTCTAAAATACCATTTTATAGTATGTTAGATAAAAAAATTTATCCCTAAATATTTGAAATAACTCCCTGACCTTTTCTCTTTTTAGCTTTTTTTTTGGTAATATTTTTTTTCTCTTGTTTTTGAAAGTATGGAAAACAAATTTCAGTAAAAAGAAATATTTTGCTTATTTGAGTGTATCATATTCCAATATAATTTCAAGGTTTATTTTTTATTTTTTTTAAATTAGACATTTTAATTTTGATTTTGTTTTGTATTGATTTCTTAAACTGAAAATAAAATTAAAAATAACATTTTAATTTGTATTTAACTCGTTATAAAGATTTCTATTGTAAGTAACAGTTTAATAGAAAAATAGTCGGGACAAATAATGTACATATATATATAAAGCTCACTTGACCATGGAGAGAAGAGCATGGATTTTAGATGGGTTTCTCCCTGTACCTCTAAAAGAATTTAAATTTTCTATAATACCCCTCTGAACTCTTTGACTATTAAGCGATAAAAGTTAAAAAAACTTTTCCGGTAAAATTCTTAACCGGCTTTCGAAACCCGGTGAATAGTGTCAAACAGATTTGAAATTGTGAACCGACATTTGAAGTCCGGTTAAGTGGTTTAACAAAATTCGAAGTTCGTTTTCTTTGTATACCGACATTCGAAGCCCGGTTATGCCTTTAACGAAATTCTAAATCATTTGTTTTTAACCGATATTCGTAGTATAGTTGGTGGTTTTAATTTTGTTATTTTTTTATTTGATTTGTTTATAAGATTTAATTTCAATTGTTTTATAATTTATGTATTAATTATTTAATTTTAGATTATTTATATTTAATATAAGTATATTAAATAAAATTTTATTAATTTAATTTTTGTAGTTATTTTTATCGACAATGGAAGTCCGGTTTAGTAAACTATTTTTTTATTTAAAGTTTATATTTATATACCGATATTTGAATTTTCCTAGTTTAATTTTTTTAATTTATTTTGCATAAAAGATTTATTTTCAATTAGATTAATATTACTAAGTTGTTGTTTTGTTGTAATATATTTTATTAATATTTATTATTTTTTTAAGTTATGAATTTGAGTTATTTATTTATTTATTTTTGTTATTTTTTGTTTTAATTTGTTATTTTTTTATTCATTTTATTACTTTATTGTTTTATAAATTTTGTTATTTGCAATTTTTTTATTCATTATTTTCTACACTTTTTTTAAAGTTTTATTTATTTGATGAATGAGTTTTTTATTTGTTTATTTGTAAGTTTTATATATTTGAAATAAATACAAAGAATTTCAAAATCAAAAAAAAAATCAAAAAAATAAGTAAAGCAAAATAAAAACCAGATTTCCATTTTCTGTTTGTATAAAATAAAATCAGTGATTATCATTACGACTAGAAGCCAGTTTGTATTAAAAACAATTTCAAAATAAAAATTAAAGACTTCACAAAATCTTAATTTTTAAAAGTTTGAAAAAAAAATATATAACTTAAATAAATATAAGTAAAAATAATTTGAAAATAATTAAATAAAATTAATCTAGATATTATAAAGGCAAATACCTACAAAATTAAATTAATAAAATTTTATTTAATATACTTGTATAAAATATAAATAATCTAAAATTAAATAATTAATACATAAATTATAAAACAATTGAAATTAAATTTTATAAACAAATAAAATAAAAAAAAATAAGAAAATTGAAATCACCAACATTACTATGAATGTCGCTTTTTAAAAAAAAAAAAGCTGATTTAAAATTTCGTTAAAGGCTTAACCGGACTTCGAATGCCGGTAGACAATTTCATAACCGGGTTTCGAATGCCGGTATACAAAGAAAATGGATTTCGAATTCCGTTAAATCACTTAACCGGACTTCAAATGCCGGTTCATAATTTCAAATCCGTTTGACACTATTCATTGGATTTCGAAAGTCGGCTAAAGATTTTACCAGATTTCGAAAGCCGGTTAAGAATTTTACCGGGTTTCGAAAGCCGGTTAAGAATTTTTTTTAACTTTTATCGCTTAATAGTCAAAGGATTCAGAGGGGGTATTATAGGAAATTTAAATTCTTTTGGAGGTGTAGTAGAACTCTTTGAAGGTGTAGGGAGAAACCCCATTTTAGATTTGGCCCTATTTTGGGTGGACCATCCATCGGGTAAGGGCCGCTTCTTCCTGCACCTACGTAATTTTAACATACACCCATCATAAATTTCTGTATTTTGAAATGTATAAATTAAAATACAAATTTGGATTTCAGACTATATATTTCAAAATATAAAATAAAAAGTATGTTTCATATTATATAATTCAGTCAAAAATATTTTTGAATTGTATAATTTAAAATACAATTTCTATATTTTAAATTGTGCATTAAATAAGACGCTAGAAGAGGATATGACAATTATAATAAGTAAACAATTCAACTTTCGATACAAAAAAGCATAAAATAGGTAAATACATTTTTAAATATTTGGTTGAAAATATTTAGAGAGATTTGTTTAATATTTATCACACTTTCAACTTTATTTCCTTCTATGAATAGATTTTACGTACATTATTCTATTGAAAAGCCATGAGAATAATCTATTAATAATACTAGTTAAGAGAATAACTCATTTCGTTATAGGTTTTTCAACTTTTATCATTTACTTAAAAAGTCCAAATTATTAGTAACTTGTATAAAGTGCAAGGCAACATGATAAGTATCCTTGCATAAAGTGCAAAAGTAAAACTTTTATAATTATGCAAGAAGATGTGTAACATATTAATGACAAGGGGTCCATAACTAATTATTATTGGTGTAAAAACCACGATAAGCTTGAGTCACAAATTTCTCATATGGTTGTTGAAGGTTAACATTCTGAAAATTAGGGGTGGGCATGGATTGGATTTTTAATGATCCAATCCACATCTATTCTATATCTAAATAATTGGATTAGATTTTTTATCCAAATCCGTTTCTTTAGCAAAAGTAGTTTGGATTTTTTTAAAATCCAGATCCAAATATTTGAATCAAGATTTAAATCCAATCCAAATATATAGATTAAGTTTAAAATCCAGAATCCATTTTTTATAAAAGAAATTTAAATTGAATTTTTTAAAACTTGTGTCATTAAGGCCCGGATGACCCGGATGACCCGGATGAGATCGACGACCCGGACGGGCTCGACGACTCGGACGGGCCGGACAACCCGGACGGGCCCAACAACACGAACAAGCTCGACGACGTGAACGGGCCAGACGACTCGAATGGGCCCGACAACACGGACGGGCCAGACGACCCGGACGGACCCGTCCAAATAGCCGGGCCCAATCGGGTAGTCAGACACGTTCGAGTCGTGGGGCTCGTCTAGGTTGTCGGGTACGTCAACGTCGTCAAGCCCGTCCAAGTTGTCGGGCCCATCCAGGTCATCAATCATGTTCGGGTCGTCAAGCCCGTTTGGGTCGTCAGGCTCGTCCGAGTCGTAGGCCCCGTCCAGGATGTCAAGCCCGTCTGGGTCGTAGGGCCCATCCGGGTCAATGCGCCCGTTCGTGTCGTCGTGTCATCTGGGTCGTAAGGCCTGTGTAGGTCATCAGGCTCGTCCGGGTCATCGGCCCATTTGGGTCGTCTGAGTCGTCAGGTCCGTCCGGATCTCCTGGATCGTTCGGCCCATCCGGGTCGTCCGGCCCGTTCGTGTCGTTGTGCCCATCCGGGTCGTAAGGCCCATGTAGGTCGTTAGACCTGTCTGAGTCGTCGGGCCCATCCAGGTCGCTGGGCCCGTCCAGGTCGTCCGTCCCATCTGGGTCTTCGGGCCCGTCCGGGTCATCGGGCTCATCCGGGTCTTTGGCCCTTCCTGACCCGTTCGGGTCTTTGGGCCTTCCTGACCCGTTCGGGTCTTTGGGCAGCCTAACCTATTTTCGTCATTGGTCTTACCTGGTCCGTTCGGGTCTTCGGGTCCGCGTGACCCGTTCGGGTCTTCGGGTCCGCGTGACCCTTTCAGGTCTTCGGGCCCGCCTTACCCGTTCGATTCTTCGAGCCCGCCTGACTCGTTCGGGTCATCGGGCCCGCCTGACCCGTTTGGGTCTTCGGGCCTGCCTGACCCGTTCGGTTCTTCGAGCTCGCTTGAGCCATTCGGGTCATCGGGCCCGCTTGGCCCGTTCAGGTCTTCCAGCCCGCTTGGCCTGTTCGGATTTTCAGGCCTACCTGCCTTGTTCGGTTCATCGGGCTCACTCGAATTTTCCGGATCGTTGGGCCCAATCGACTCGTTCGATTTGTCGGGCCCACCTAGCCCGTTCATATCTTTAGGCCCGCCCAACCTCTTATGGTCGTCGGGCCTGCCCGATCCGTATAGGTCGTCGAGCAAGGCTCGTCCTTGTCTGAATTTAGAATAGTCCATCTCAACCTTTAGTCTAACCCAACTAAAAATTTAAATTGAAAATTTGGATTAGATTTTTTGGATTATCCATATTTAAAAATCTTGATTTTTAAAATGGATATCCAATCCATAAAATATATAAAATGTAGATTAGATTGAAATCCAGATCCATTAAATGGATTTTAAATGGATTAGATTTTTAATAAAATGGATTATAAATGGATTGGATTGGAGCAA
>Ga0214543_1003759_pt1 | contig 29285 bp, 29 predicted proteins | sample CNSS2metaG_FD_160094 | JGI IMG/M metagenome (GOLD analysis project Ga0214543, IMG submission 160094) | Root nodule microbial communities from cowpea collected in UCLA plant growth center, Los Angeles, California, USA - CNSS2 | ecosystem: Host-associated > Plants > Roots > Nodule | place: USA... | reverse complement strand
CCGGCGGCAACGACCCGCAGGCCGTCGCGGAAGCACTCAAGGCCAAGGGTCCGTGGAAGACGGCGATCGGCGAACTCGGCTTTGACGAAAAGGGCGACATCACCCGCCCGGACTACGTCATGTACACTTGGAAGAAGGGTGACGACGGCAAGTACAGCTACTTTTTAGCACCCGAGACATGTACGGCCTCTGCCTGCTCGCCAGACCAGTGCTGCGTAAATGGTAAGTGCCAATCTTGTTAGGGGGATTTTATGAGTTTCCTTGGCGACAATCGATGGCTAGTCATTGTTTTACCCGGTTTCATTGCCCTATTCGTGGCATCCTTCATAAGTGATTTTCCTGAGGTTCGCGACACCCAGCTGCCGATTGTGTACATCGCGCTAACTGCACTCAGCGTCGCAGTCCCTTTCTTCGTAGTGCATCTATATGGAAAAGCCAAAGGCGTTCCCTATTCGATTGATTCTCTCATTCGCTCCCCCCTCGTAGTTTCGTCGATATTTGCATGTTCGTTAGTTTTGGGATTTCTGTTCGGTGTCGCCCATGCTACCGACTATATCTCTCGGGGACTTAGAAGTTTCTTTGGTAAAGATCTAATCTTGACGCCCTCGCATTCAGATGTTCTGCATTTTCTTATGAAGACATCCTACAGCAATAAATTTATGGATGGGCACCCGTATATAAAAACAAGCGCGAACAGGTATGCTCGGATATACTCATCGGATAGTCGGAACGTGTATGAAGGGGTGATAACGTCTTATTTCAATTCAACAGAAACGGCGCAGGTATACCTGTCCCCCGCGTGTTTATTGACCACCGACGCCGTTACGCCGATCAACGGGCCCGGTGCGTGGATGAACATGGACAAAGTGTCAGATATTCAGTTCATAGACGCGAGATGTTCAGTCTGTGCGGAACAGGTTGCATTGACTTCGGGAAGACCCAAGGATTGGGTTTGCCCTTTCACAACGCGGGTCGACTATTTCCCTAATCGTCCGGCGAGCCAGCTTCGCTGACGATTGGCCTTTACTTTACGGAGACGGCTCGTGCGATAACCTGGACTTTGATCGAGTTAGAACACGGTCAACATGGACGAATGCCAAGAACAACGAAGATGCTACTGGATAGATTCTGAGGGGGGAAGCTCTCCGAGGTTACGGTCGCTCACCAGCTCAGGGACTTCAACATTAAATCTTACACAAACCTTGGAGCAAGCTATAGTGGGGAATGAAGAAGTTCCGCTTGATCAAGTGTCTGACGTGTTAATTGACCGAGTAGACCTCGTACCCGAAATTCTGGAAGCGGTCCGAGCCGCGGCAACTGAAATCTCAAGACAGGGTCCGAACTTTGCTCAGCCGACCATTCAGCGGGTAAACGATCTTCTCATGATGGCGTCCGCCAGATGTGGATTAGACCCTCCACCGCCGCCAAGCATCGACACTGTCGTGGACGATGACGGGTCGCTGGTCTACCGCTGCCGGCATGCGACACCCCATCGTTGGTGGCTGAATGGAAAACCGAAGTGAAAGCGATTATCGGAACAGCAACCACCGGCCTCCCAGCATTAGCCGGCGTGCTGTTGGGAATTCGCACATTCACCGGCAACGGCTATTGGCTGGCCGGCGATCTCGCGATCGTGGCAGTCGGATACGCTCTACTAGGCATCGGAAACCTGATACTTCCATCATCACCTCGGATCGGGCGATGGTTCGTGGAAGTTTGGATCATCTCCTCAATCGGGACAATGGCACTTGCGACATACGCCATCCTGTACATTAGCCTCAAAGATCTTCCTAACTGGTTGGGACCGGTTGCCGGAGACGAGAGGACAAAGGCTGTTACCTCTGCTTTCGCAGGCGCTATTACCGCCTACATCGCACTGGTATGGACGAAAGACATCACGGAAGGTCAAGGGCATTTCTGGCCGAGCACGCAGTTCAAGAATGGCCTTGAACGCGCATGGAAGAAAATGACCCGACAGCCACAACCAGGTTCGATCGCGCGACAGGCGATGTTCGACGACTACATCGAGGGCGAAGGCGACGTCGGATGGGACTTCTCGGATCGCCAAAAGCGAGCGGATATTGTCGACCGCTTCCTGCAAGGTGACCCAAGCGTCGCCTGAATCAGACAGGCGGCCAGACCCGGCCGTGGTCGACCGGCCCTGTCGATGAATGTCACTAGAGGTGATCGAAACACTGAGAACCACTGGAAGTCCGGTTGAGGGAATGTGATGGTGAACACCACAGCGGCGCAGCAACTGCCTCGGTTACCAGGCACGGCGATGCGCATTAATAGCTTATTAACCGTATGAATTAATGAGTTAAACTCCGCTAAAATGAAGCGAAATGCCTGTTGATTTCCGTCAGATGGACGCTCCCTATGCGGTTTCTCACTATCGATAGGTATCAAGTATCGATAGTGATGGCTTTCGAGTCGCAAATCGCCTAAGTTCGCGCGAAACCACGGCTGCTGGGAGCTAAAACCTGGAGGACCGCGTCCGATTTGCCCTCGAGAAGCTCTTGAACATCGCGCACGACGATACCGGCCAGGGCCGCCGGGTGGCGAACTTCCTGCTCGCCTGGTGGAACGCCAAGGCGCTCGTCGGCTTCGACATCGCCGACCTGTTCGCCGTCGACCGCGAGGTCTCAGAGGACATGGCGACGATCTTCACCTATCTCGCGCGCGCGGACGCCGCCGCCTATCCGACGGAATACCGTGGCGAGATCGAAAGCATCATCAAACGCTGGCGGCCGGAGACGGTCTGAGAAAGGACGCTGTCATGCAACCTTTAGTCGGTGCGGGCGGTGGGCGTGTGCCGCCGCGCCCGGGCGAGTTCGACGAAGCGGCGCTTGACCTCGGCAAACAGCGCCGGCGGCAATGGCCCGAAATAGCCGTTGTCGCTGTCGACCGGCCGGAGGTCCGGTCCCGGCCAGGCGAAGCGGTTGCTTTCGGAAAGCACGATCCAGGAGCGCTCATCATCGAGCCCGAGCCGGCGCTTGGTCGCCGGCGGGATCTCGATCGCCTCGTCGGCGCGGACCGGCGGCGTATGGGTGATCGGCAGCACGCGCACGATTGGCGTGCCGTCCTCGAGCGTCGTGACCAACGCCAGCGCCAGGCATGGCCGATCCTTGTCGCCCTCTTCGCGACCTTCGAGATGTTGCCAGTGCCAGAGATACGAATAGCGGAAGACGTGACCGACCTTGATTTCAGTCGGCAGCATTCTTGCCCGTCAAGAGTTCGGCATTGAGATGATCGAGGCCCGACTCCATTTCGGATTTTTCGACCGCGGCAATGTCAGCGTCGCTCAGGTCCGCCGTCGCCTCGACGCGACGATCGCGCCGCGCCAGCCGCAGATAGTCCTCGTAGGCGAGGAGCACGGTGCGCGGTCGGCCATTCTTGGTGATGATCACCGGCTCACGCACGGCGGCATCCTGATAGGCTCCGAAATTCTTGGAAACCGCGGCGGCGGTCACGGTCGATGTCATTTCAACACTCCTTTTTCCGGAATATACGGATTTTCCGTAATTTCCGCAAGATCGTCGGAGACTAGGGTCAATGATCGACAATCATAGAGGGCCGGAATCGGACAGCCAAGCGGTGCACCGCCGCGCCGAGGAACTTGACGCGCTCGACGCTATCCTGCCGTTCGACCGACGCGATCAGCTCGCCGCGCTTTTGACCGATGACGACGTCGCGACCCTAAAACATCTCGCCGGCCAAGGCCTGGGCGAAAACACGCTCAGGGCGCTTGCCTCGGACCTCGGTTACCTCGAGGCCTGGTGCCGGCTCGCCACCGGCTCCCCCCTCCCCTGGCCGGCGCCGGAAAGTCTGCTGCTCAAATTCGTCGCCCATCACCTCTGGGACCCGGACAAGCGCGCCGAGGATCCGACCCACGGCATGCCGGCCGACGTTGAGGCCGGTTTGCGCACCGAGCGCCTGCTCCGGGCCTCTGGCCCGCATGCTCCAGACACGGTGCGTCGTCGGCTCACCTCCTGGTCGATTCTCACCCGCTGGCGCGGTCAGACCGGCGCCTTCGGCGCACCCTCTCTCCAATCCGCGCTCCGGCTTGCCGTCCGAGCCAGTGCGCGGCCGAGGCAACGCAAGAGCAAGAAGGCCGTCACTGGCGACTTGCTGGCGAAGCTCCTGCAAACCTGTGCCGGCGAGCGGTCCGTCGATCTGCGCGACCGGGCGTTGTTGTTGACCGCCTTTGCCTCCGGTGGCCGCCGCCGATCGGAAGTGGCGGCTTTGCGCGTCGAGGATCTCACCGACGAGGAGCCAGTGCGCGCCAATCCCGCCGACGAAAACTCCCCTCTCCTCCCCTGCCTGTCGATCCGCCTCGGCCGCACGAAGACGACTGCCGCCGACGATGGCGAACATGTGCTGTTGATCGGTCTGCCGGTGACAGCCTTGAAGCGCTGGCTGGCGGAAGCCGAGACCAAAGACGGTCCGGTGTTCCGACGCATCGACCAATGGGGCAACGTCGATCGGCGGGCGTTGACGCCGCAATCGGTCAACCTGATCCTCAAACGCCGCTGCCAGCAAGCCGGTCTCGATCCAGCGCTGTTTTCGGCGCATGGGTTGAGATCCGGCTATCTGACCGAGGCGGCAAATCGCGGCATTCCCCTGCCCGAAGCGATGCAGCAATCACTGCACAAGTCGGTGGCGCAGGCGGCCAGCTACTACAATAACGCCGAACGAAAGAACGGTCGCGCGGCCCGGCTGATCGTCTAAGCGTGATTACGCGCCGAAGAGTGAATCGGCTCGCCTCTCAAACGACTGCCATTCTTCCGGTTCCGCTTCCGCCTCCGATCTTTCGTGCCGGTCAGCGGTCAATGCCGCCCTGCCCCAGGCTTCGGCACGCTGCATCAGCGACGCCATCTCTCCCCTCAGGCGATGCGAGCGTTGCAGGTCGGCAGCGTGCTCGGCCTTCTGGCGGGGATCGTAGAATACGCCGATCGCCTCGCCGGCCGCTTGCCGTGCCGCCTCCAATTGTTCTTTCAAGCTCTCCAACTCGGCTTTCACCGCAAAATACTGTCTCATCACGGCGATAAGCTCGCGGTCACTGGCGCTGATTTCCACGATCCCTCCTCCCTTGGAACTCCTCATGGCCGGAATTGATCGATAAGAATGGCAAAATCGCGATAGAGACCCTGCGATAAAGACAAGAACCCGTCGCGGGAGAGGTGAGCCGGGTTTCGCTTCTGACCGCAGGGGAAAGCCGAACGATTTGTCGCCGCGCCCGATACTACTCCGCCCTCTCCAATCGCCGTGGCGGTCGCCTATTTTTTGCTTCGTTGTTTCACTCGGATGCTGATGGGACCGCCCTCGGCTTGGCGAACTTCGAATTGGTTCGTCTTGCGGATAAGATCGCTGAGTTTTCGAAAACCGAAGGTGCGGGGGTCGAAATCCGGCGCCAGGTTCAGGAGCTGCTTGCCGACGGTGCCCAAGTTCACCCAGCCGTCCTCGGTGTCCTCCTGCGACAGCACCTTCTTGATCAGCGGAACGGCGGCGTTCGCCGGCTGCAGCGGCTTGTCGACGGATGCCGTGTTCTGCTCGTCCTTGATCGCGCCGGGAAGCAGGTTCTCGGTGTAGACGAACCGCCGGCAGGCTTGGCGAAAACTCTCCGGCGTCTTGTGCTCGCCGAAGCCGAACACATCGACGCCTTGCTCGCGTATCCGGGCGGCCAGCCTTGTGAAATCACTGTCGGAGGAAACAAGGCAGAAGCCGTCGAAGCGGCCGCTGTGCAGCAAGTCCATTGCATCAATCACCAGGGTGATATCGGAGGCATTCTTTCCCGTCGTATAGGCGAACTGTTGCTGCGGAATAATCGCGTGTTTCGCGAGCACATCCGCCCACGCCTTGGACCGCGTGCCTGAGAAATCGCCATAGATGCGACGAACGCTAGCCTCCCCCAACTTGGCAACTTCTTCGAACAACCCGTCGACAATTTTAGCCGACGTGTTATCGGCATCAATTAGGACCGCAAGGCGTGGTGATCGAGGTTCAGACGGCATGCTCGTTCCCCTCCTCCAAATCGGCAAAGCTTAACAGCCGCTTTGCGGTCGCACTATCCGACTTTCCGGCCGGAGTCATGGTTCGCCCGCATCAGTGCCATCAGCATTGGGCCGAGCGAAAACTCGCCGCGCGCCGCCTTTCGCGTGAGATCACGCAGGTAGCCGCCGGCATTGTTGATATGCCCTGCCCTTTCGAGGATGCATGCGACAGCAACCGCGGCATTCTGCTGCCCCATGACCTCGCAGGCGTCCTGATAGGCTGACGGGCTGTCTCCCAATCGGCGCCAGTTCGCATCGATCGGGGTAGGCGCCGCACACGATCAATGCAGCAACATTTTTCCCTGGAGTTCTCCCAGCATTTCGACGGATGTCGGGCGAGGAGCCATAGTTCAATGCGTACCGGCCCCGGCCGACGTGGCCAGCGCATTCTTGATGGGAACAAAGCGCCGACGCCGGCCACTCTTGAGAATGTTTGCGCGTTCGACCAACATCGTTCGCACGATGCCCCCACCCGCCGGCGCTGCTGCGGGATTGGGCCAATCCGCCAAGCCGAGTTCGATGAGTATGCTCAGAAGCCGGTCCCAGGTGCCGTCGTTTGCCCAACGTCGAGACCGACGTCTGACATACTCTGGCTTACCATAGCGCCTATCCATCCCTCGCCATGCGCACCGGGAGCGAAGGACACTCAACATGGCGTTTTAAGACTTGCCGATTCCCATCATCCGACCCTCTTCTACTTCTCTTCGCCGGCGGGATTGCCTGCCGTATGCGTTCCCACTGCTCGTCCGCCAACTCGCCTTCTCTTGGAAGATCCCTCTCGATTCCGGGGACCAAATGAAGCCAGACGAATGGAACTTCGAAGCCACAGGGGGTGGGATCCAAGTGGCAAGATTGCTGCTGGTTATGCCTCGCGCCTCCAGCTGTATCCTCAGATTATCTGAGATCGACATCGCCCCGCTTTTTGAGCTCTCCAAACAACTCGAGTGTCGAACGTATTTTTGGGCGACGCGTTCCACCTCGGCGATGGTAGGGCGCCTCGAGAGTAACCCGAGCTTTATCGTGCCGCATACGCTACTGGGTGGTACGCTTCATCCTAGTTTTGGCCCATCACCGCTGCCGTGATGCAAAAAATCCGCAGACCCCTTGACCTTGCCATTGTTGGAAGCCCCAGCATAGTACAGTCAAATGAAAACAGGAGACTTCCATTGCATCATCTCAACGTATCCGACATGACCTGCGGGCACTGCGTGAGCGCGGTCGAGAAGGCCGTGAAATCAGTCGATCCGAACGCCAAGGTAGCCGTCAATCTTGAGGCACAAACCGCATCGATCGAGTCTCAGATCGGCTCGGACGCGTTCATCGCCGCGATCCAAGCGGCTGGCTATAAGGCTTCATTCAACAAATCCTGTTGCAGCCACGTCGCCTGGCTCCGCCCACGATGACGAGCAGACGCCGTTGTGACGGCGATGGCGATTCCTGAGCGCATCCGGCTCTCGTCGGATGCCGGAACTGTCTCGATAATCGCCTCGTGCTGTGAACCCCAGTGGTCGCGACAAGCTGTTGCGGTGAACGCGCGCGGTTCCTCTTCACAGCGCCAGCACCCGCCGCTCTGGAGAGACCTGAAGCTCGTCGGACACGAATTCCCACAGAGTTCCGATCGCTCCGGAGGAGAGTTCCTTGCCCTCTCGGACGAAGAGGCCGAATTCCACGAGCGGAGCGGGCGGCATTCCGTCAGCCCGACCGAGGACCTTCATCGTGTCGTGCCGGATACTGACGTCGAGCAGCACGGCAACGCCGAGACCGGCTTCGACAGCGGATTGAATCGACGAAAGACTGGCGCTGGTCAGCACCGTTCGCCAGGGCCTCGCGATCTCGTTGAGGGCTCCGGTCATCTTGCGGTCCCAGGTGCAGGTCCCGTCGAAGGTGATCAGCGGCAACGGCTCCTGATCCGGTACAACGAAGGCGCGCGCGGCCACCCACTTCAAAGGCATGCGCCAGGTCAAGACCGGTACGGCGCTGATCTCCGCCGGGTCGCCGATGGCGACGTCGATGACCCCGAGTGAGAGCTTGTGCGAAAGCGCCACGCTTTCGGCGACGGTCAGATCGAGCGCTACATCCGGACAGGCGGCGGCGAAACGCTGCAGCGCTTTCGGCAGCGAACCGACGGCGATATCCTCGGTCATGCCGAAGCGGACGGGGCCGTGGGGGCCGCCATCGGACAATGCCCGTCTGGCGCTCGCGCTCAGCCCCAATATCTTCTGGGCATAGGGAAGAAGGACATGGCCGGCCTCGGTCAGATCCATGCCACGCGGCCCGCGCTTCAACAGCTTCACCCCGAGATCATCCTCCAGGCGGCGCAATTGCATGCTGACGGCGGCCTGGGTCCTTGCCAGGCGGCCGGCGGCTGCGCTGACGCTGCCGCATTCCGCCGTCGCGACCAAGGCGCGCAGCAATCCGATCTCCAGATCGCGCATAAGTATCCCTTATATCTGCATCAGAATTATCAGCATTCCTTAATGCTACCGCTTTGCTATTCCTGATCAAGAGGAAAGGGAAAGGTTTCGAACATGACGGACATGGAGACGCCAACAGGCGGAGCGTGGGCTGCGCCGACCAACAGCGCAGACGATCGCCGACGCGTTTATCTCGCGATCGTCTTTTGCCTCCTTTCCATGTCGAGCGTCCAATTTGGCGCCGCACTTTCGAAACCGGTGATGCAGGAACTGGGACCGTTCGGTACCACCTGGCTTCGGCTTTGCTTCGCGGCGCTTGCGCTCACGCTTTTCGTCCGCACGCCCCTCCTCAGCTATGGCAAGCGGCAATGGTTCGCCGCCGCGGCGCTCGGCACCGCCATGGCGATGATGACGCTCTGCTTCTTCGCCGCGATCGAGCGCATCCCGCTCGGCCTTGCAGTCGCCATCGATTTCCTCGGCCCGCTGACCGTCGCGACCATTTTCGGCGGCCGATGGCGCCTCCTCTGCCCCGCTGTCGCTGCCGCGGGTGTTCTCTGCCTTTCCTGGGACGGCAGCGCCTGGGTGGGGGATATGCTCGGCGTACTCTTCGCGCTCGGCGCGGCGGCCGGCTGGGGCAGCTATATCGTTCTGATGAAACAGGCCGGGCAACAGTTCACCGGGCTCGAAGGGCTCTCCGTCTCGCTCCTTTTTGCCGCCGTTGTGGCGACCCCTTTCGGCCTGCACGAAGCAGCGCTGGGCCTATCGCCGGAGCTCGCCCTTATGACCGGGCTTCTCGCTCTCCTCGTGCCGCTGCTCCCGTATGCCCTGGAATTCGTCGCGCTCCGTTGGATGAGGGCGCCCGCCTTCGGCATCCTGATGAGCCTCGAGCCGGCCATCGGCGCCGGCGCCGGCTTCATCGTCTTGGGGCAGGCGCTGACGCCAAGCCAGATGCTCGGCGTGGCGCTGGTGATCGCCGCAAGCGCGGCCGGTACGATGTCGAGCCAAACCTGAGGTATTGAACCTAAAGGGAGAGCCGTCTGTGGCCGATGTCCTCGCAAGCGTGCTCGATCCTCGCGTCTCGCCGATGCTACAGTGTGAGCCGACAATTGTGAGCGGGAGGTCGGCAGGCGCGCGGAAGCCGACACTAAGTCAACCCTTCTCTTCCTCGCCTTTGGCATGCGGCTGTTGCACGACGCAGAAAAGATTGCCGTCCGGATCCTGTAAGACCACGTAATCAGCGTTTTGCGGATAGCGCCACGGATATTGTTTCGCTCCGATCGTCAGCAAACGACGAACCTCCTCCCGCTGGCGGTCGGTATAAAGGTCCAAGTGCAGCCAGCTTCTCCTCCAGTCGCGGCGATCGCGAGCCTGAAACGAAATATTGGGGCCACGCCCTTCGGGATCACAAAGGACAATCCAGCCACCGCTCGCAGGCGCTCGCGGAACATAATGCAGGGCCCCCTGCCAGAACGCGACCATGTGCTCAAAGTCGTAGCAATGGATGACGATTGAGCCAATTCTGATCATATCGGTGGCTCCGGTATGTCGGTCTTATTCGGGATCCCATTGTCCTGGCCGCTGATGCCAGCGGGGTTGCTCCACCCCTTCTGTGATCTTCCCTGTTTGCCGCCCGAATGCGTCACGATGCTAAAACACGATTGCAGAGCTAGTGAAGCGTAATCGCATGGATAGAACGACGCCCAGGGGCTGAGATCTTCCATACGGTGGTTGTCATGCTCGTCGTCGAGCGTCTTTTTAGACGCACAAAGGAGGCTGCAGCACCTTGAATTGCTGCATGTTTTTGTCCTTAAATCGACCTACGAATTACGGAAACATGCGGTAGAAGATGATTGAAGCCGGCCCGAATACCCGATTATCCGGCGGATGCCGTTGCGGCGCCGTTCGTTATGAGGTGGACCGGCCCGTTCAGGCGGCGATCTGTCACTGCGAGGATTGTCGTCGCTCGTCGGGTGCGCCAATGGTCGGCTGGATGGGCGTGGCGGCCAGCAGCTTCCGAATTACGAAAGGCAAAGCCCGTGCCTGGTCATCCAACGGCCAAGCGCACCGACATTTCTGCGCGACATGCGGAACGGGTCTCTACTATCTAAACGAAGCTCTCATTCCCGGGATCGTCGATGTGCAAATTGCCACCCTCGACGATCCGACGGCGGTTAGTCCCGACATCCAAGTTCAGGTTGCCGAGCGCCTGCCCTGGGCTGCGCATATCCATCAGCTACCGGTATTCGATCGCTATCCCGATTGAGGCGAACCTGCGTAAGCTGGACCATCGCGTCGGCTCCGGCCACAGCGCGAACGGCCGCGTTCAAGTAGTCATGGAACCTCTGGAACCGACGCGCTTGTGCAAACGATTTGTCTCGGCAAGACGCAGTTCCACCCATTCCGGAACTCGAATTCGACTGCACTATGGCGGAGGTCGACCCCATTGCCGACCTCCATAGACGCTACGCCACTCATGCTACGCCAGTAAACAAAAATGGAATTATTTTGCTTTGAGTTTACAAGTATAGTTGGGTGGAATTACAAAATACAAAACAGACTTTATTATTCATGTGGATGGACTATATTTTTGCTTCCATCTTGGAGGCGCGTTTCATGGCGAAGATTATTGGCACTGGTGCGGACGATACCCTGAGCGGTACGCACGAGGGCGACCGTATCTGGAGTCTTGGCGGCAATGATGTCGTGGAGGGCGGCACGGGCGACGATTTTGTCGATGGCGGCGCGGGCGACGATGTGCTGACGAGTTCGAGCGGTTTCGACGAGCTCACCGCCGGCGACGGAAATGATCGGCTGATATTCAACGGCGTCGGCGGCGCTGCACGGGGCGGAACGGGCGTCGACACGCTTGTCGGCGATTATACCGGAACGTCCGATCCGTTTCTGTTCAATGGGATGGGTGGTCACGCAGCCTTCGGCGATCTGTCCGTAGAAGCGAATCATCTTTATTTCATCGGTATCGAGCGGCTCAATCTGGCGACCGGTGCTGGCAATGACAGGATCATTGCCACCGGGTTCAGCCTGATCAACGTGCGCACCGGTGCGGGTGATGACCGCGTCGAAGGCGGCAACGGCGATGATCAGATTTTTGCCGGCGACGGCAGGGATGTGCTGTTTGGCGGCGGCGGCGATGATTTCATTCGCGGCGGCCTGGGCGACGACGACATCAACGGCGGCAACGACAGCGACCAGATTCTGGGCGAGGAGGGCAACGACAACCTTGCGGGCGGACGCGGCAACGACCGCCTCGATGGCGGCGACGACGATGACCGCTTGAATGGCGGTGACGGCAATGATCAGCTGGCCGGAGGCGCGGGAGAGGATACGCTTATCGGCGGGGCCGGGAACGACTACCTCAGCAGTTACATGAGCGACGGAGACATACTGCTCGGCGGGGACGGCAACGATACCTTGTCGGCAGGCGCGGAAGACATAGCCTACAGTGGACCGTGGGTTCAGCTCTATGGCGGCGCCGGCGACGACCGCTTTCATCTCTATTCGGAAGGCTCCATTGGCACACTGGACGGCGGCGAGGGATTTGACCGAGCGGACATCGACTTCGATGATGTTTCCGCCGGCTTCGTTTTCGATGCGTCACGCTATGAGTCGATCGAAGAGTTCGACATCAGTGTGAGATCGGCCTTTCGAGGAGTCCAACTTTATGGGGGAGACGGCAATGATTCTCTCATCAGTTATGACACCTACAGGGAAGGTCCGAGCGGCAACGACGCTCTGAACGGGCGCGGCGGCAATGACGTTCTCTTTGGCGGCAGCGGAGCCGATAGTCTGATCGGGGGAGATGGCGACGACACGCTTAGGGGCGAATCCGGTTCTGACAGGCTCCTTGGCGGTGCCGGTTCCGACCTGCTGACAGGCGGAGCAGGAGCAGCAGACACCTTCATTTGGGACCAAGCCTCCGTCCGCAACGGCGGCATCGATCGCGTCACGGATTTCGACACGGAAGGTGGGGACGTGCTCCTCTTTCGCGGATTCGACGATGCCGGAATTCACGATTTCGAAGGCTTCATCTCGGCGTCGCGCGACACTGCCGAAGGCGTTTATGTCAGCTTCGACGGCGGCTTCAACGGCATATTGATCCAGGGCGCCGTGCTCGCCAATCTTTCAGAAGACGACGTCGCGTTCGCATGACCAACACTGAGGTTTGACAAAGTGCCGGGGCTCACTCCGGCAGTCCCGCCAATCGCAGGCCATCGGCGAACCGCGCGAGGTCCTCGGGCCGGTGGATCGGAAGCCAGTCCTTGAGGCTGGAGACGCGCAGCGATGGATCGAGCGTGCGCAGTCGCTGCATCGCCTGTCGCGCTTCGTCGATGCGCCCGGCAAGCGCATGGCTCGCCGCCAACAGGGCGACCGCGACCAGCAGGCTGGGCAGGTTCCCCAGCGCCTTTTCCGCCCAGCCCGACGCAGTACCGAAGCGCCCGGCGAAGAAATGCGCCAGCGCCATCCCGACCTGCATCCGGAACATTTCCGGATCCACCGGGCTCAGGCGAACGGCATGCGCCAGGTGCTCGATGGCGGCGTCCGCCTCGCCGCGAAGCGCGCGCAGGGCGCCGCCGAGGAACCAGGCGGTGGCGAGATTCGGGTTGAGCAGCACGGCCCTGTCGATGAGCGCGATGCCGCCGTCGAGATCGCCGGCGAGATGGGCGAACGCATGCCCTCCTCTCGTCAAGGCGACCGCGTCGTCCCGGCCGAGTTCCACAGCCAGCCGCGCCAGCCGCACGCCCTCGGCGATTTCGTCGGCCCGGTCGGTCATCCAGCCGTTCAGCTTGCGCCAGAAATAGCACCAGGCCGCCATGCCGTAGGCCGATGCAAATTCCGGATCAAGTTCGGTGGCTTTATAGAATAACGGCAGCGCAGCCTCGATGGCTTCCCTGGTACCGTTGTGCAGCTTCGCCATGCCGCGCAGGTAATAGTCGTAAGCGTCCAGGCTCTCCGTCGGCTTGCGCCTGGCGCGCTCGATTTCCGCCCGTTCGAGCTGCGACGAAATCGCGCCGACGACGCTTTCGGCCATCTGGTCCTGCAGTTCGAAGATGTCGTCGAGCGTGCCCTCGAAGCGCTCGGCCCAGAGATGCGCTCCGGTCGTGGCGTCGATGAGCTGCCCCGTGATTCGTACCTTGTTTCTGGACTTGCGTAGGCTGCCTTCGAGCACATAGCGCACGCCGAGCTCGCGGCCCACTTCCTTCCCATCCACCGCCTTGCCCTTGTAGGTAAAACTGGAATTGCGTGCGATGACGAACAGCCAGCGGATGCGCGAAAGGGCCGTGATGATATCCTCGACCACCCCGTCGGCGAAATACTCCTGCTCCGGATCGCCGCTGAGATTCTGGAACGGCAGGACGGTAATAGAGGGCTTGTCCGGAAGGACGAGCGCGGATGCAGGCATTTCCTTCGACTCGACAGGCGCGTATTCGCCGACGCCTGGCCCGTCGGCCTGTTGCGCCTCCCCGAGCTCGCCAAAGCTGATCTCGCCGACGAAGCGGAAGCCCTTGCGGGCGACCGTCCGGACCAGGCGCTGCTCCTCGCCGCTATCGCAGATGGCCTTGCGAACCGCGTTGATGTGGCTAGTAATGGTCGATTCCGAGACGATCCTGCCGCCCCATACCGCCTGAAGCAGCTCGTCCTTGCTGACGACGCGGTCGCTGTTCCTGACGAGATGCAGCAAAAGGTCAAAGACCTGCGGCCCGACGGCCACGACTTGCCCGCTGAGCGTCAGTTCCCGGCGCTCCGGATCGAGTGCGTAGTCTCCAAACGTGAATTGCAAGATCGGCATCCCCTGGCCGAGCGGCGTCGGCTCCGAATAGTACCTGACATTCATACCACGGCAGCGCGTAACTGGCTGCATCGTCCGCGGCAAGGGATGCCGGTCGAAACAACTGTTCGTTTGGACGAAAAACCAAGCTTCCTTGAAGAGCAATTCAAGCCCGTCTGAGGGACTTCCTTCGAACGCGCAGGCACTCTCCATTCACATCGACGGCAATGGTTGCGGTCGAAAGAAGTGGAGAGAAGCCCATGAAGATCGTCGTCATCGGAGGCACCGGCCTCATCGGATCGAAGCTTGTGAAGAACCTCCACGAGCGCGGCCATGACGTGCTCGCAGCCGCGCCCAACACGGGCGTGAACACTATAACCCGCGAGGGATTGGCCGAAGCGATGGATGGAGCTCAGATCGTTGTCGACGTGGCGAACGCGCCGGTATGGGAAGACAAGGCCGTCCTCGAGTTCTTCGAGACGTCAGGCCGTAACCTACTGGCTGCTGAAGCCGCCGCCGGCGTGCGCCACCATGTTGCCCTTTCGATCGTCGGTAGCGAACGGCTTCCCGACAACGGCTATTTCCGGGCGAAGGTCGCGCAGGAAAACCTGATCAAAGCGTCCAGCATTCCCTACACCATCCTGCGTGCCACGCAGTTCTTCGAGTTCGTCGGCGGCATCGCGCAGGCGGGGACGGTCGACGACGAGATTCGCCTGTCGCCGGCACTGTTCCAGCCGATCGCCTCCGACGACGTGGTGGCGGCGCTCGCCGACGTCGCGGTCGCACCTCCGGTCAACGGCACCGTCGAAGTCGCCGGCCCTGAGGCGATCCCGCTCGACGAAGTGGTCAGGCGCTACCTGCGCGCAACGAAGGATACGCGCAAGGTCGTGCCGGATGTCCACGCGCGTTACTTCGGCTCCGATCTCGACGATCAATCGCTGACCCCGGGCGGCAACGCACGCATCGGTGCGATCCGCTTCGAGGATTGGCTCGGTCAGCAAGCGCGCTAAGCCCAAGGGCCAGATCAGAAAGCATCGGCCCGGCACCGGGCTCGCCTTCACGACAAATACTCTCGAAGGAGACTTACAATGCTTACACGATTTCTCACTGCCGCCGCCTTCGCAGCCCTCTCGATTACCACAGCTTCGGCCGGTGACCGGCCCGCGGGCAAGGTGACGGTCGTATTCGACCACCCCCTTCCGAACGTCCCCGGCAAGAGCATGAAGGGCGTGCTGGTGGAATACGGGCCGGGCGGCGGATCGCCCGCCCACACGCACCCGAAGTCCGCCTTCATCTATGCGACGGTGCTCGAGGGCGCGATCCGCAGCAGCGTCAACGGTTCGCCGGAAAAGGTCTATCGCGTCGGCGAAAACTTTTACGAAGACCCAGGCTCCCATCACGAGGTAAGCGCGAATGCCAGCGACACGGAGCCTGCGCGGCTGCTGGCGGTGTTTGTCGTCGACACCGACGAAACGGAACTGACGACGCCCATCGGGCAATGAACGAACGCGCTTCGATCGGCAGCCCTGGCGAGGCCAGGGCTGCTTCCCGGCTAGCGGAATTCAAGAGGAATCGAGAAAATGCACTCGCTCGAGGACAAGGTCGCCTTCGTCACCGGCGGAAATTCCGCCATCGGTGTCGCCGTGGCGCAATCGAAAAAGAGGAAGATGATCGGCTTGGCTCTGTGCCTCGGCGCCGTGGCGGCCGTGGCTGGCGGCTGGGCCTGGGCTCGTCCGAGCGGCGTCGCGTCGACCGACAACGCCTATATCCGCGGAGATGTTACCTCCCTCGCCCCAAAGGTTGCGGGCTATGTAACGGCGGTGGGGATTGACGACAATCAGACCATCCGTGCGGGTGACGTCCTGTTCCGGATCGACGACAGGGACTACCGCGCACGACTTCAGCAAGCCGTGGCCAACGTCGAGGCTGCCCAGGCTCGCCTCATCAATGTCCATGCGGAGACCGAGCTTCAGCATGCCCTCATTCGGCAGGCCGACGCCCAGAGACGTTCGGCCATGGCCGAGCTCGATCTGGCCACCAAGGACCACGAGCGCCGACGCGAACTTATCCGCAGCAACACCATCAGCCAGGCCCATGTCGATGAAAGTGAGGCGGCGCGATCGAGAGCCGAGGCGGGCGTCTCGGCCGCCTCCGCAACAGTCGAGGCTCAGCAGCAACGCCTCGCCGTCCTTGCCGCTCAGCGCGAAGCGGCTGTCGCTGCCGTGGCCCAGGCGCAAGCCGCGCGCGATCTCGCTGAGATCGATCTCGACAGCACCGTGGTACGTGCACCTGTCGGCGGCGTCATCGGCAACCGCCAGGTCCGCATCGGCCGGTTTGTGACACCGGGCGTCCCCCTGCTCGATATCGTTCCGGTCAAGGATGTCTGGCTCGTCGCGAATTTCAAGGAAACCCAACTAGAACATATCAAGCCCGGCCAGCGCGTTCGTGTCACCATCGACGGCTACCCGAGCGGTGCCCTGCAAGGCGTGGTCGACAGCTTTGCGCCCGGCAGCGGGTCTGCCTTCAGCTTACTCCCCGCAGACAATGCAACAGGGAACTTCGTTCGCGTCGTCCAGCGCGTCCCGGTCAAGATCCGCTTTGCCAGCAATCCGTTGACGGGCCGCCTTGTGCCCGGCCTGTCCGCGCGCGTCGAGGTTGACCTGGGGAGCGGCTCATGACTCCGGCCATCGCCACCACTCCGAGCCGCGACAGATCGACGACCGGCGTCCTTCTTGTCACGGGTATCGTGCTTGCCACGCTGACGGAGGCGATCGCCAGCACCGTGCTTTCGCTCGGACGCGGCGACATCATCGGCGACACATACGCAACTCCCGATGAGTTCGCCTGGCTCGATGTCGGATACACCGCTCTCAAGCTCATCGGATTCATGGCCGCCCCTTGGCTGATGAACCGTCTCCATCCGCTGAGCCTGATCATTGGCTCAACGCTTGCGATGGGCATAGCGTGCGGCATTGCCGCCATTACGGCTCGGCTGGACCTGCTGGTCGCGCTTCGAATTGTTCAGGGCTTCTCCGGCGGCACCCTGTTAGTCGCTGGCCAGGCGCTCATTTTCCTCGCCTATCCGCGATCCCGCCAACCGCTGCTGCAAGCCCTGTTCGCGATGGGGTCGGTTGTCGCTCCCGCGACGATCGCGCCAGCCCTTCAGGGGTGGTTGCTCGATAGCCAGTCCTGGACATGGATCTTCTTCAGCGTCGTTCCGGTGGCGCTCACGGCTGTTGGACTGCTGCTGATAGCCCACGCGCCGATACCCCTTAAGACCGTGCCCCGTCCGTTCGATTGGATCGGTTTCTCGCTGATCTCCATCGCGCTTTTCTGCTTCACCTACGTCTTCAGCCAAGGCAGCCGATGGGACTGGTTCGAGGAACCGCGCATTCTGTGGCTGACGGTGATCGGCGCGGCCACTCTCATGGCAGTTCTCGGCCAGCAGGTGTTGGCGAAAGGCCAGGGCCTCATCGACTTCACCCTGTTCAAATCGGAGGATTTCTCCTTCGCCTTCGTCGTCAGTTTAGTCGCCGGCGCGGCCTTGTTCGGCAGCGCCTTCCTGATTCCCTCCTTTGCCGTGTCCGTCCTTGCCTTCACACCGACCGATGCCGGCCTGCTCCTGTTGCCGAGCGGCGCGCTGTTCATCGGCTCGCTGTCGATGGCAGCCTTTCTCATGCAGGTGCGCCACGTTCCTCCGGTCGCCACGGTTCCGTTTGGCATCCTGATGATCATGGTTGCGATGTGGATGCTCTCCGGCTCGACCAGCGAGAGCGGCGCAGACGACATGATGGCGGCGATCCTGCTGCGCGGCTTCGGCCTTGGCTTCCTGTTTCTATCGATCACTTTGATCGCTTTCGGCAAGCTCGACGGCCGAAATCTCGCTTCCGGAATCGGCCTCTTCAATACGGGCCGACAGCTTGGTGGTCTGATCGGGGTCGCCGCACTCCAGACGCTGATCGACCATAACGTCGCCGCCAATGCCGCGGTCCTCGGCGCCATCGTCACCGCAGGAGGGACTGCGGTCATCGAGCGGCTGACGGCGACGACAGCCGTGCTGGCGGCGAAAGGGATGGACGCAGTGGCGGCCGGCCGCGCAGCAACCAGCCTTCTCGGTCGGGCCGTGACAGGTCAGTCCACCGTGATTGCCTTCGATACGGCGTTCAACGCCGTCGCTCTGCTCTTTGTGATCGCCGCCCCCGTGCTGGTCGCCATCAAGGTCGCACTCTCTCGGCACGCGAAGGCACGCGCAGGCGTAGATAGTCGAGTAAGGTACTCACAAGCCTAGAGCCGCCAAACTACCCTTTGCGGTTGTCCCGCCAAGGACCGAGCCCCGGAATGCCCGGGGCCCGGCCGAGTTCGGGCAGTGGCGCGGCTCAGAGCCGCGCCTCGAGGATCAGATTGAACGGCGTCTCCAGCGCCCGGCGGAAATGGGTGAAGCCCGCCTTGCGGAACACATCCGACAGCCGCGCCTCGCCGGCCTGGGCGCCGAGGACCATGCGGCCGCCGTCGGAGATCGCGTGTGCGCAGCAGATTGTTGTCGAGGCCGCATAGTAGATCCGGGCGACCGGCGAGACATTGTCCTCGACATGGTCATGGGCAAAGGGCTCGACGAGCATCACGGTGCCGCCGGGCGCAATCGCTTTCGCCGCATGTGCCGCCGCGGCGACCGGGTCGCCCATGTCGTGCAGGCAGTCGAAGAAGCAGATCAGGTCGTAGTCCGCGCCGGGGTAGTCGTCCGCGCGAGCCGTGGTAAAGGCCGTCCGTTGCGCTACTCCCGCCTCGGCGGCAATCCTCCGCGCCTCCGCCACCGACTCCTGGTGCGTATCGAAGCCGAGAAACTCGGAGGCGGGAAAGGCCTCGGCCATGAGCACGGTCGAATGGCCATGACCGCAACCGACATCGGCCACGAGCGCGCCGGCCCGGAGCTTCTCCACCACTCCATCGAGGGCCGGCAGCCACTCAGGGACCAGGCTTGCCCTGTAGGCATTGCGATAGAAGGCTGCGACGCCGCAGAAAAGCCGTCCGTCGTGATCGCCCCAGGCAATGCCCTTGCCGGTCCGGAAAGCCTCCACCGCCTTGTCCTCGTCCGACCACATGGAAGCCGGGACCGCCCAGGCATTGGGGATGAAATAGGGGCTGTCCTCATCGGCAAGGACCAGCGCCTGTTCCGGCGTCAGCTCATAGGTGTCGCTGATCGCATGATAGGCGACGTAGCCGCCGGCAACCTGCGAGCCGAGCCATTCGCGCACATAGCGTTCGGCGCAGCCGGCGCGGCTTGCGAGTTCCCGGGAAGTAAGCGGGCCGGCTTCCGCCATAGCCTTGTAAAGACCGAGCCTGTTGCCGAGGCTCACCATCACGCCGCCGTAGCCGGCCGAGAGGTCACCGATCGCGCGCGTGACGATCTGGTCGAGTTTCGCCGCATCGGCTGTCCTGCTTTGGGTGTGTGCCATGTTCGTCTCTCCTGCTCAAGATTATGGATGCGGAGGATCGCAGCACTGATGGGCAAAGGGCAGAGCCGAACTGTCCAGAATCAGGCCGTTTGCGCCACTGGACCTATCAAAGGATCATTGATCTGCCGAGGCGGATTTGGCACCGCTCCTTGTCGAAGCGTTGTTCTTACTGCACGTTCCAAAGTGCTATAGCGACCTTTGTGCGTCTGATAAGATCTGCGGCGCTGTCGGCAGCCGGGGATTCGAAATGCCACGTCAGATAACCCAGACCGGCTCGGAGCCGTTCCATGTGAGCCTCGTCGCGATTCCGGAGGCGGCGGTTTCGACACTGACCGGCATCTTCGACGTGATGAACGCCTTCGCCATCGTGCCGCAGCCGGGCAACGCGGCGAACGAGCCGCCGTTTCGGGTCGAGATCGTGGGATTGCAGCAGGGTCCGCTGGAGCTCGCGAGCCGGGTGCCCGTTACGGTCCAGCGCAGCATCGCCTCTCTCGAAGCGACCGACATCATCATCGTCCCCTCGGTGCTCATCGGGCCGGAAGGCTGGCGGAAGGGACGCTATCCCGAGCTCGTCGAGTGGCTCCACGCCATGCACCGCCGGGGCGCGCTCCTATGCTCCGCCTGTTCCGGCCTCTTTCTGCTTGCGGAAACGGGGCTGTTCGAGGGGGTGAATACGACGGTGCATTTCGCTTATGCAAGTCTCTTCAAAGAGAGCTTTCCCGAGGTGCCGATCGAGCCAGAACGCGTTCTCGTCGTCGCCGGAAAACGCGAGGAACTGATCACGTCCGGCGCCTCGATGACCTGGCACGACCTGGTTCTTTATCTGATCGCCCGCCATGCGGGCGCGACCGCCGCTCAGGCCGTCGCGCGCTTCTTCGCTCTCCAGTGGCACCAGGACGGCCTCGCCCCCTACATCGTCTTCGAGGGCCGCAACGACCATGGCGATCTCGCTGTCCGCGCAGCGCAGGACTGGGTCGCCACGCATTTCTCAGTTGCCAAGCCGCTTGAAGAGATGATCCGGAACGCCGGCCTCAGCGAACGCACCTTCAAGCGCCGTTTCACCGCCGCGACCGGAATGAGCCCGATCGCCTATGTGCAGCGCCTGCGTATTGAGGAGGCGAAACGCCGGCTCGAGCGCACAGAGGCCCCGGTCGATGAAATCAGTTGGCAGGTCGGTTACGAGGAGCCAGCGTTCTTCCGCCGCCTTTTCAAGCGCGTCACCGGACTTACGCCCGGCAGCTACCGCCGGCGCTTCAGGATCCCTGACTACGCGCAACCGCGCCGCTGAAATCCATGCGGCCTCCCATGCAAGCGACTTGGCAGCGAGTCACTCCACCAGGCCCGCCTTGCGCAAGCCGTCGGTGAACTTCTCGGCATCCGAAGGATCGCGGAATGGCAAGCGGCCGATATGCTCTGCATGCGAGTATTTCGGATTGATCTCCTTGAGCTCGCGCCAAATCTCGCGGGCCCGATCAAGTCTGCCCAGATGGCCCAATGCCGACGCAAGAAATGCGCGCGACAGATCGGTGCTGGCATTGACAGCGATCCTGTCGCTGAAGAGCGCCGCCGCCTTCTCGTAGTCGCCGGCCACGAAATGAGCTGTGCCGAGAAAATGCAGATATTGCTGCTGCTGGGCGGGATCGAGGCGCATAGCTCGCTCTATATAAGCAATCGCCTTTTCCGGCTTCCCCGAGTAGATGTGCACGATGCCGCGGGCGTTGAGGGCGGGAGCGAAGTTGGGGTTGAGCGTCAGTGCGTGGTCGGCCTCCTCGGCCCAGCGCTGATAATCCCTTCTGAACATGGCGACCAGGGAAGCGACGTAGTGAGCGTAAGGGTCCTGCTCGTCCCTGTCGATCGCCTCGCTTACGAAGCGCGCCGCCTGGTCGAGGGAGGTCTCGGGCGCCTCGCTCCAGTGATTTTGATAATCGAGCACATGGGCCATGCCCAGGCCGGCAAAGGGGGAGGCGTAGCTCGGATCAAGCTCGATCGCCCGTCGGAAGCACCCCGTTGCCTGATCGAACATCTCGCGATCTTTCTTGACGTCGCGGAGCAATTCCCGCCCCTTCAGGAACAGATCATGGGCGTCGGCATCTTTCGTGCCGGCCTCGGCGATGCGCGATTTTTCCGCTTCACTCAGCGTGACCTTCAAGGCCGTCACGATCTGCTGCGTGATATCGTCCTGAACCTCGAAGATATCGGTAAGCTCGCGGTCGTAACGCTCAGCCCAGATATGGCCGCCGCTCGACCCGTCGATCAGCTGAGCGGTGACGCGAACCCGGTTGCCCGCCTTGCGAATGCTGCCCTCAAGCGCGAACTTGACGCCGAGCTCACGGCAGACGTGAGGGACGCTGAACGCCTTGTCCTTGTAGACGAATGCCGAATTGCGTGCGATGACGAACAAAGCGGAGACCTTGCTGAGATCGGTAATGATATCCTCGGTGATCCCGTCGCTGAAATACTCCTGATCGGCATCGCGGCTCATATTGTTGAAGGGGAGGACAACGATCGATCGCCTGTCCGGCACCGCCCTTTCCGTCCGCACGACCTTGAGACCGGTCGCGGTGGCTTCGCGCAACCAGCGCCAAACACGAACCGGCCGATCGATGTTCTTGACCTGCTGCTTTCCGAGGTCCTCGAACTGAAGCCCGAGGCGATCACGCACCTGGTCGTGGACGGCCGCGGAAACGTAGACTCCGCCCGGCTCGGCCATCGCTTCGAGACGGGCTGCGACATTGACCCCGTCGCCATAAATGTCCTCGCCGTCGATGGCGACATCACCCAGATTGATGCCGACGCGGAACTTGATGCCCTGCCCTTCTGGCAGGGCATCATTGCGATCAGCGATCGCCTGCTGCATTTCGGTGGCCGCCCGTACAGCTTCCACCACGCTCGGGAACTCCGCCAGCAACCCGTCACCCATGAGCTTGACGATACGCCCGTGATGTTCCGCGATCTTCGGAGCAATGAGGTCAATGCGCAGGGACTTGAGGGCCGCGAGCGTCCCCTCCTCGTCAGTCCGGATCAGACGCGAGTAGCCAACGACATCGGAGGCCATAATGGCGGCGAGGCGGCGTTCCAAGAACCAAGCCCTCCCACCTGCAAATGTAGAGGATCGCCGGCCGGGAATCCACGCAAGTCTTGGTCCATAATCGCCGGACTTGCATTATCAGCATAGGCCGCCAAAGCGGGGTCGGGTGAAAAAGTTCGCGTGGTTCCGCCCGCATCCCTCCGGCTCAACTAATAAAAGAGGTGCCAAGGCGTTAGGAAGGCGCTGGCCCACTCCTGTTCCTTCCGATGCTGCTCCTCATCGTCGCATGCCTCGCAGATTTCCCGTGGGGCCGGGCGCGACGCGATCGCTTCCTTGCGAGTTGCGGTCGTCCTGGTAGGTGGGGCGAAGTAGCCGAGTGTCATTCCGCCGAGATAGAACATACTGCACCCTTCCCTTCCCGGTCTGTAGGCACCACGATCCTGCCACAATCCGCCGAGCTGTCAATAGTCTACCAAATTACTAGTTTAACCGCGCCCCTCCCTGCATCGTGGCTGATAGCATTCTACGGGCGCTATCACCCCGGCCTCGCAGGAGAATGAATACACGGGCACGCCTCGCCGCAGCATGGGTCCGCTTGCGGGCAGGCAGTTGTCCGCGGACAACTCGTAAAACTGCGACGGCGGGGCCGGCCTAAAGGTGCTTTTTGTTAAGCGTTTGTAAATTGGCAACGAATCGGCTCATAGTATATCTGCGCAGATAGGCCTTTATTGCCGAATTTTGCGCAGTTTTTCGGAGATCGTGATGTTGCAGCAGAGAATCCAGAGTCTTGAGGAGCAGGAGCACTTGCCTTCGCTGCTGGCCGCCGACGCTCAGGAACTCGCTCATCAACTGCAGGAACATCAAAAGAAGATCTTCTCCCCGACGGCACAGAAAACCATGCGGCTGTTCAGCCCTGCCGAGGCGGCCGCCTTCATCGGAATCGGTGAAGGCTATCTGCGCCAGATCGCGTCAGAAGGACATGGGCCACAGCCGCTGTCAAACGGCCGGCGCATGTATTCGGTCGACGACATCGACCGAATCCGCCGCGTGCTCGACGAGGGGGTCAAGACAGGGAAATACATTCCGCATCGCCGGCCGGGCGAAAAGCTGCAGGTCATCTCGGTCATGAATTTCAAGGGCGGGTCCGGCAAGACGACGACCGCGGCGCACCTTTCGCAATATCTCGCGCTGCGTGGCTATCGCGTGCTCGCGATCGACCTCGATCCCCAGGCTTCGCTCTCCGCCCTCTTCGGTCACCAGCCGGAACTCGACGTCGGCGAAGCTGAAACGCTCTACGGCGCCATCCGCTATGAGAACCCGCGTCCGGTCGCCGATGTGGTCCGCTCAACCTATACCACCAATCTGAACCTCATCCCCGGCAATCTCGAACTCATGGAGTTCGAGCACGAGACTCCGAAGGCGATGATCGGCGGCTCCGCTGAGACCTTGTTCTTCGCGCGGATCGGCGAAGCGCTCTCCGAAATCGAAAGCTTCTACGACATCGTCGTGATCGATTGCCCGCCGCAGCTCGGTTTTCTGACGATGTCGGCGCTCTGCGCCGCGACGTCGGTGCTCATCACCGTTCATCCGCAGATGCTCGACGTCATGTCGATGTCGCAGTTCCTGTCGATGACCAGCGAACTCATGGCGGTGGTAGAAAACGCGGGTGGGCGCACCAGCTACGATTGGATGCGCTACTTGGTGACGCGCTTCGAGCCGAATGACGGTCCACAAAGCCAGATGACCGGCTTCATGCGGGCGATCTTCGGCAACCGCATGCTGCAGAACGCGATGGTCAAATCGACGGCGATCTCGGACGCCGGCGTGACGAAGCAGACGCTCTACGAGGTGGAGCGCTCGCAGTTCATCCGCGGCACCTATGATCGGGCGATGGATTCGCTTTCACTCGTCAATGCGGAGATCGAAGAGATGGTTCGCAAGGTCTGGGGGAGGAAGTAATCCATGGCGCGCAAGAACCTGATCGGCATTTCCGACAGCCCTGCCCCTCCGGTGGACGGAGAGCGGCCAGCTGTCGCGCGCCCGATCGCCGGTATCGCGCCAAATCACCGGCCGAGCGGCCTCGTCGGCGGCATCACCAAATCGCTCACCAACATCACCCAGAAGGTGGAGCGCGCCGAGGAACTGGAGCGGCGGCTGGCGCAAGGCCATGCGATCATCGAGCTCGACCCGTCGCTGATCGATGCATCCTTCATAACCGACCGGTTGGGCGTCGCAGCCGAGACCCAGGCCGCATTGGTCGAGCAGATCCGGGACCACGGACAACAGGTCCCGATCCTTGTGCGGCCGCATCCGACTGAGAAGGATCGTTACCAGGTGGCCTATGGTCACCGACGGCTTGCCGCGGTGCGCGAGATCGGCGGCAAGGTCAAGGCGGTCATTCGCGAGTTGAGCGACGAGCAGCTCGTCATTTCGCAGGGCCAAGAGAACAACGCCCGCACCGATCTTTCCTTCATCGAGCGCGCGCTGTTCGCCGCACGCCTGGAGGAGCGCGGCTTTTCCCGCGACACGATCATGTCGGCGCTCGGCGTAGACAAGGCGGCGCTCTCGAAGATGATCACCCTGGTGAACCGCCTGCCGGTGGAAATCATCGAAGCCGTCGGTGCCGCACCCGGCTTTGGCCGCAGGCGGTGGATGGAACTTGTCGATCTCCTCGATCGCGAGGGGCACCGGTCGAAGGCGCTTGGCCTTGTCGCCGAGCCCGCGTTTTCAGCGATAGAAAGCGACCAGCGCTTCGAAAAGCTCTTCGCCTTCCTCAGCGTCACCAAGGAGCGGTCAAAGGCGGAGACCTGGCTTGCTCCCGATAGGAGCCGCGCCGTGCGCATCCGCGAAACGGATTCGGAGACGACGCTCGCCTTCAGCAAAAAGGCAGCGCCGGGCTTTGCAGATTTCGTGAGGCAGAGATTGGAAGCTCTGTACCTCGAATACCAACAGGAAACAGGAGATTAAACAGAGCAAAAGAAAAAGGCTTCCGAACGACTAGCGCTGCGGAAACCCTTCTCTCGTGTAGCGACTTGAGATTCCCATTTCCGCGAATCAGTGTCAAGCGTTTTTGACGTCGTTTCGGCGAACGGTTTTCTTTTGCCTTGGAAAAGGTGAAGAAAAATGGAGCGTGGAAATGTGACGACGCCCTTTGGGCGGCGAGCGATGACGCTTGGCATGCTCGCAAGTCAGATCTCTGCCGGCGACATTCCGCCGGAGCGATCGATCGACAAATGGAAATTGTTCCGTTCCGTCTGTGAAGCGAAAACGGTGATCGGCGTGTCCGATCGTTCGCTTGCAGTCTTGAACGCGCTTTTGAGCTTCTATCCCGCCGCCGAACTCTCCCGGGAGACCGGCCTCGTGGTCTTTCCCTCGAATGCGCAGCTTTCGCTTCGCGCCCACGGAATGGCCGGAACGACGCTGCGCCGCCACCTCGCCTGCCTCGTCGAAGCCGGCCTGATCCTTCGCCGCGACAGTCCGAACGGCAAGCGGTATGCCCGCAGAGCTCGCAATGGCGCTGTGGGCGAAGCCTTCGGATTCGACCTCTCCCCGCTCGTCTCCCGGGCCGAGGAATTCAAGACCGCCGCGGCTGAGCTCGCGGCGCAGAAACAGCATCTCCGGTTGATGCGCGAGAGGCTGAGCCTCCATCGGCGGGACGTCGCCAAGCTGCTCGAGCTCATCTGCGAAACCGCACCGCAAGGCGACTGGCAGGCATATCGCTCTCGCTTCGAGGAACTTGCCGCGCCCCCACCCCGCAACGCATCCGCGGCGGATTTCGAAGCCCTTTGCGAAATACTGGCGCAGCTTCGCGACGATCTCGCCAATCAATTGGAGAAATTGCTTAAATTACGAAAAACGGACACCAATGATCGCCAGAATGGATGCCACAAACAGAATTCACATCCAGACTCTCGATCTGAATCTGAACCTGGCTTGGGAAAGGGATGGGAGGCCTTTTCGCCGGAGCGGCAAATGTCGCCTGCGGACCTGGCTATGCCGCAGGCGAGGCCCACCGCAGCGTTGACCACCAACGAGCCGGAACGGCCGATAAGCCTCGCCGTCCCGCCTTTGCCGGCGGCGGGGCTTAGTCGTGAGATCCCCCTGCCCGTCGTCCTTAACGCCTGCCCGCAGATCGCCGACTATGGCCCTCGCGGCCGGATCGAGAGCTGGAAAGACCTCCTCACCGCCGCAATCGTCGTCAGGACCATGCTGAATGTAAGTGCCGACGCCTATGACGAGGCATGTCACGTTCTCGGTTACGAAAACGCCGCCACCATAATCGCCTGCATTCTTGAGAGAGCGGATCGGATAAGCTCTCCGGGCGGCTACCTGCGAGATCTCACCCAAAGGGCAAGGCGGCAGGCGTTCTCGATCGCACCGATGGTGAACGCGTTGACCCGCGCCAGGAGGACAGTCTTGCCCATGGCAAGTTGACGGTGATTTCGAACTCTCGTGGGTGATCCGGAACGTTGGCCCGGGGGAGGGCGTGCAGTAGCACTGCCTCCCCGTGGAGCCGTGGAAACATGATGGCTGACATTTGGTGTGCCATTGCTTTGCGACCCGAAATGCCGGAAACTCCCTTGCACGCGGATTCGCTGCGATGTCGATCCGTTACCTGTTCTTAACAGTTTTGCGTCTATCGTAAGTCATTGGCACAGAAGCCTTTCCACCCGCCTTGCGGAAGCTAAACAGCCGATAATTTCCGCTAGACGGACGGTCACAATTTTGCGCCAGACGGCGGCGACCGCATCATTTTCGTCAGGGCTCGTGCTGCTCTTTCAACCGTCTTTGCGGAAGGCTCGGCTGGAGACCGAAATCGAGTTCTGACAGGGTCTTTTGCGTAGCGAACAGATAGCCGTCAGCTTTGTGGATAGGGCCGAATTCGAGACCTTTCTCCGCGCATCGGCGGCAGAAAGCCTCGACGCCCTCCGCGTCGAACACGAGCTTGATGCTTGATTAACCGCGCCGCTGCCCTTGTATAGCCGGATGCAGCATCAGGTTTCCACCGCCGCCCGTCGCCATAAGCTCTACGATTCTGTCGCCAGGCAGCCTCTTCGCTTTAAAGCCGAAGTGCTTCTCGTAGAACTGTGCCGTCTCATAGACATCCTGGGCGTAGAGACCCAACCTGCTGAGCGGCACGTGCGGGCCTTTCATGCAGTGTGATCGGTTACACATCCTCAAGGCATCAAGCCGGTGTCGAGCGTCGCCGGTTTCCGTGAAGCGGACCGCGAGGTGGACGGACATTCGGCGGGGAGCCTCCGCTCGAGGCGCCGCCCCCATGACAGACAAGCCGTCGCTGCGGGATGCCGAGTTGACAGCTGTCAACAGCGCCCACCGGTCACTCGCGCCAGTTCTCCGCTACCCAGGGGCTTGGGAGTATGTAGTGGCGTAAATAGCGCAAGGCGTTCTTTTCCCTGCGGACCGGCGAAAACAGGCCGCGGATGCGGCCTAGCGCTATTGCGGGCCGGTCTTTGTAGCCGAACTGCCCGTCGATCGCATGCCGCGGCAGGAGGCGCGTGGAAAGATGATCACGCGGGCATCTGCTGGTAGCCGGAGCGACAGGAAATAGTTCAAAGGAAAGGGCCAGCGGCAATCCTGGCGGAAGTGCAGAACGAAACGTCAGGGGAAGAACTTCGGGCCGCCCGGCGCATTGCGGGTCACGAAGCGCTGCTCGAATTCGTATTCATCGGCCACCTTCTGCGGATGGGCGCGGAGCTTCTCCTGCAATGGAACCAGCTTGCCGACCGGAAAGCGGAAGAGCGACGTCTGCCCGAGACGCTCGAAAGGAGTGGTCCGGTTGCGCGCCATGACCACGTCATCTGCGTTACCAATCTCGAAGAAGGCGTCGAGCGATCCGACGATCACCAGTTCGAGGTCGAGAAAGAGCACCGGCCCCTTGAGGCTGCCGAGCCTAGGCTCCAGGAGTCGCGCCTTGGGCCAGATGCCCTTGGTATTGACCGGCATCTTCTCGACGACGAGCGGGGGGGCAGGTCCTCGCACAGAATTTCCGGACGCAAGCCATCGCGGTTGTCGGTGAAGCGGGTGAGGTGAAAGGCGGCGTGATGTTGTGCGCGACCATGGCGTAAAGCCGATTGATGAGGGGCGCCGTATTTCGTTCCCCAATGATGCAGATCACCTGCTTGACGCCGCCGCTTGCGGCGAGAACGTTTGACGCCGTTTGCGCATGCCTTTTTCGTTCCGCACTCGCTCGACGATCCGTTCCGCCAGGACGGATGGTCGCCGTCAGGGATAAATGGTTTTCGCGTTTGCCGACGCCTGGAGAATTGCAGGCAGTTCAATCGAATTTTCGACCCCTAGAACTAGGAATTCCCCTGTACCCTTCTCATGCGGTTCTTGGGATGCTCGCCGTGTGTGGCGCGCCGTGAAGCGTAGCGGAACGTGGCGTGCACCATGGGCGACGGCCCGAATTGGCGTAGCCTTCCCGGACCGAGCCGATTCGTCGGGAGCGACCCATCACCCCCTGTGCTTCGAGCACCTGGGGGGGACGCGTGCCCCGTCGGATTGGCCGTGATCGATGCCCCGTGGGGAGTT